>ENA-OYWU01001202-OYWU01001202.1-human-gut-metagenome-genome-assembly--contig:-NODE-1202-length-11867-cov-11.160007_pt1 | contig 11867 bp, 7 predicted proteins | sample MGYA00244173_ERZ653403 | MGnify/ENA primary metagenome ERZ653403 (study PRJEB26926, sample SAMN06165043) | human gut metagenome | biome: ENVO:00009003; feature: ENVO:2100002; material: ENVO:00002003...
GAGATGACGTCGAGTCTCGTGGGCTCGGAGATGTGTATAAGAGACAGATTGTATTTATTTGATTTGAAAAGAGATAAAAAATTTGTAACAAAAGAATTTAGGTTTGTTATATTGGAAATCCTGATTATAACATCTATTATGAATATAATAGGTATAGGAATGCTTTTTGCAAACTATGGCTTTAATCGCATTATAAGTGAATCAAAAACATTTATTGTTGGTGTAGCTTATTGGGGAAGGTTGTATGGGATTCATACCGATCCTAATTATGGAGCCATATTAACGACAATAGCATTGATTATAAGCTTGTATTTTTTCTTTAGTAGTCAAAAAAAGTGTATAAAAGTTAGTATGGTTATCTCAATGCTTATTCAGTTAATGAGTATTAGCTTTTCTGCTTCAAGAACTGGAATGATTTGTGTTATTATAAGTATGCTTTTGTTCTTCTTCCTGTATACTTTTAATAAAAGAAAAAAAATTACGACAGCTATTGTAGTTGCCATTATTGCTGTTGCTGTTGCAATGGGGGCACAACAGGGGATTAAGGCTGGATATAATGGTTATGTGGCAGCTGTGGAGAGCTGGAATCATGCACATGGGTCTGATAACGACAAGGAAGATAATAAAAATAAAATAGAAATTGGAAGACAAGAGGAATTGGAGGGAGATGTAAGCAACAGAAGATTTGATCTTTGGAATAATGCATTTGAACTTTTTAAAACAAGTCCAATCTTTGGAATAAGTTTTGGAAATAATGTTACGTATGCAGGAGAAAAACTTCCAAATTGCTACATGTTAACCAATGGATTTGCCGTTTTTGACGCGTTTCATAATATGTTTATGGACCTGTTATCTTCTCAGGGAATTGTAGGAACAATAATGTTTTTACTTATTATGATATCATCATTGATTTATATTCTAAAAAATTATAAGTTTATTAAAGATGAAGATATCCTGAAGTGCATTGCACTGTTTAGTGGATGTATTACAATTGTTGCATCAAGTATGTTTGTATCGGAAATATTATATGTTAATAATGAAACTACGGTTGTATTTTGGACGTTATGGGGATTTTTAATATATTTTATTTATAAAAATAAAGAATCAGGTGAAGTAAATGGGATTAGTGAAGAGAATTAAATATACTATTTCAGCAATTAAGTTGATTCCGTATAAAATCCTGTATGGAAATAGATTGAACACTGGAAAACAAATTAATCTTGGTTCTAAAACAAAAATTGTCGTGACTAAATGTGGAAAAATTGAGATAGCAAATGATTTTGAAAGCAAAAGATTTTGTTATCTAAGTGTACAAAGCGGTTGCATGATAATAGGACAGCATTGTTTTATGAATCAGAATGTAAGTGTGACGTGCTTGAAACAAATTGAGATTGGAGTAAATTGTATTATTGCGAACAATGTAGTAATGGTTGATCATGATCATGATACTGTCAATGGTGGATTTGTTTCTGCACCAATCAAGATAGGTGATAATGTGTGGATTGGTGCAAATTCTGTAATATTAAAAGGTGTAACTATCGGTAATAATGCAATTATTGCTGCTGGCAGTATAGTAACTAAGGATGTTCCTGCTAATGCAATTGTTGGAGGTTGTCCTGCAAAAGTAATCAGATATAAAGAGGGATGAATATAATGAAATTGTCCATAATTGTACCTGTGTATAACAGAGAGAATTATATAGAATCATGTTTAAAAACTTTACTTCAGATTCAGAGTGATGAAATTGAAATTATAATTGTTGACGATGGATCTATAGATAATAGTCTGGATTTGTGTCGTGGCTATGAAAAAATAGACAAAAGGATAAATGTATACCATAAGGAAAATGGTGGAGTGAGTTCGGCACGTAATTATGGAATTAATCATGCATCAGGCGAATATTTGATGTTTGTAGATAGTGATGATATGATATGCGTAGAGACTATTTCAGATTTTATGAAAAAGAAATGGGATAAAGATATATATTTATTTGATTATTATACGGATAATGGTGAGTTAAGTTATTGTAAACGTGATTTACCGAAGGAGCAGGAAAATGAAAATTTCCTGCTCCATGCATTTTTAATGTTGAAAAACAATATGATTTGGAATAATATTTATAAAACATCTGTAGTGAAAACAAATAATATTTTATATAAAGAAAGTATAAAAATGGGTGAGGATTTGTTATTTAATCTTGAATATGCCAATTATGCAAGTAATTACGAGTATATAACGCAACCATTGTACAAGTATAATGTTGAAACAGTTGGTAGTGCTTTAAAATTGACAAGATTGTCATATATTCATGATTATACACAGATTTATGATTATTTGTTAACGTATTATTCGGAAAAGAAATTCGAAAAGTATAAAGATGTTGTGTACTTTATGAATGGCATATTTATGAATCTTGCAGGAGCTGATTATGATTTAAAACATCCGTTTATAGAGGAATTTGAGAAAAGTCAATTATATACAGATATTTCAAAAGAATCTTTGACAAGTAAAAAGCTTAAGCTTAAACAATGGTTTATAGTAAGACATATATATCGAAATAGGCTTATGAAAGAATTTGTAAAAAAATTATTTATTTAAAATCAGAAGGGCGGCCGGTATGAATGCAAAAAAAGGAATTTATAATATAGTATTTGGTATTTTAGGACAAGCTTTAACTGTTGTATTTGCAATTATTGTTCCTAAGGTTATTATTGAATATTATGGTTCAGAGGTGAATGGACTTTTATCTTCAATTTCTCAGATATTGGTATATCTTGGATTATTCGAAGCCGGAGTAGGTACCGCATCGTTACAGGCATTATATCAACCGATAGCTGAAGGTGGGAAAAAAGATATAAATTCTATTTTATCAGCAACTAATAAATATTATAAAAGAACTAGTAAGCTTTATTTTGCAGCGTTGGTTGTTTTTTCTGTAATATATCCATTTGTAGTAAAAAATAGTCTTAATACGTTTTTGGTTATGGCATTAATTTTCTTTGGAGGATTAGGAAATGTTGTCAACTTTATGTATCAGGGAAAATATAAAATATTACTTCAGGCTGAAGGGAAATCCTACATTGTTACTAATATTACAACAATTGTTAATGTGTTGATAAATGTTGGAAAAATAATACTTATTATTGCCGGATTTCAGGTCCTTGCAGTTCAGGTTGTATTTTTTGCATTTAATGTATTGCAAATGGCTTTGTTCGAAATATATATTCATAAAAATTATGGCTGGATAGATCTTAGTGTTGAACCGAATGAAGCGGCAATTTCACAAAAAAATTCTGTATTAATTCATCAAATTTCAACTTTGGTTTTTTCAAACACAGATGTATTGGTATTATCTGTTTTTTCAGGATTAAAGGTTGTAAGTGTATATACCGTCTATAATTATATATATTCTACAGTACTTAATTTGTTTAATACAGTAAACAATGGTCTGGTTTTTTATTTGGGACAGAATTATCATAAGGGAAAGGAATATTTTATTCACATATATAGAGTGTTTGAACTGGATATTACGGTCTTTGGGTATTATGTATTTACAGTGATTGGAGTATTAACACTTCCATTCATGAATCTGTACACTAAGAATATGACAGATTATAATTATATAGATAAGCTTTTGCCTGTTTTATTTTTGACTATCCAGTTACTTAGCATTGCTCGTTTTGCATCTAATAATTTGATTAATATAGCTGGACATTTTAAAAAGACACAGTCACGTTCAATTGCAGAATCAGCAATAAATCTTATAGTATCATTTTTAGCAGTATATAAATTTGGAATTTATGGTGTTTTGATAGGAACTATTGTTGCTATGGTTTATCGTACTAATGATATGATTATATATGCAAATCATAGAATATTACAAACTTCGGTGATTTCCAGTTATAGGATAATGATAGTTAACATATTAACAGCTGTTTTGTGCATGATTTTATTTTATGATAAAATTCATTGGGCTGGAAGCTATATGCTATTAATAGGTGCTGGAATTGTCTATGGAATAATTATTTTAGGAATTTTTTTAGCGGTAAATTTGATTTGCAATTGGAATCTTATGAAAACAAATTTTAGTATGGTTAAGCAGCTGATAAAGAGAAAAATTGCTTGCTGATTCATTGTAGGTTATAAAAGAGAGAGGACAAAAATATAATGTCAAAAAAAAGAGTTGGTTATTTTGATGCATTAAATGTAGTGTCATGCATTGCTGTTGTTACAATGCATGTGAATGGTACTTCATTATATACATTTCATCATAGCGTTAGCTGGTTGAGTAGTCTGTTTATAGACTGTTTATGTTATTTTGCGGTTCCTGTGTTTTTTATGTTAACAGGGGCAACACTTATGGATTATCGTAAAAGATATAATACATATGAATTTATAAAAAAACGTTTCAGTAGGACTATGATTCCGTTTCTATTTTGGAGTGTGGTTGCTATTGTATGGTGTGTTCTGGCATTAAAATGTTTGAAATGGTCTGATGTATCAAGTCCAATTAAACTTATAAATGTTATATTTAATGTTAGAGCGTTTAATATATATTACTTTTTTATAGATTTATTTGCAGTATATTTGTGTATCCCAGTTTTGGGAATAATTCCATCACAAAAAAGAATTGGTAAAAAAGGAGTTTTTACATATTTGATTCTTTATACGTTCTTGAGCAGATCTTTATTACCAGTGCTGTTTTCGATAATTGGAATTGATTGGAATCAAAGTTTAAATAATCCATTGGGTGGGGGATATATTATTTTCGTATTGCTGGGATATTATCTTGCAAACACACAGATGGAATTAAAAGTGCGGAGAGTAATATATTTATTTGGTGTTATAGCGTTGTTTTTTCAATTTGGAATTACGGCATATTTGTCGTTTAGAGATAATTCAATTAATGCAACGTATAGAGGGTATACTAATTTTCCCACAGTGATATATGCGGTGGCTATTTTTACGGCATTCAAATATTTTAAATGGGAGAATTATGAAAAATTTAATTCTACAATTATGCAATTATCGGGGGCGAGTTTTGGAGTATATTTGATACATAAATACCCTATATATGTGCTATGCTATATTTTTAGTATTAATGAGTTTTCTACTGCTTGGAGAATAGGTGGTATATTTTTGACATACGGATTATCTGTAATTATAGTTAAATTATTACAAAAGATACCATATGTGAACAAACTTATACCATAGTGAAATGTTAAGAAAATATTAAGAAAATAATTTACATTTTATATAAAATCAAGTATAATTATAGAGCATTTTGTGGGCAGAATGCTCTTTTTAGTGTACAAAATTATGGGAAGAATGAGAGGTATATATATAATGGATATAACAAGAGAGAAAACTATGAGGATAGTAAATTATATATTTGCTGTATTAATAATATTGTGTATAGCTGTAATGTTGCTACCAGCAAATTATTCGGTAGAATATAGCTTGTATGGCAAAGATATGGATAAGCATACTCTGACAGAAGTGGAGTATTCATCAGATTCGGATTTAGAAAGACATAAGGCAGATAAGAATAATACGACTGTAAAGGTTCCATACGTTGCTGGCGAAACTTTTGATGAGATGAATATATATACAGACACTAAAAATATTAAAATGGCTATTAAATGGAATGGGATAACTGTAAAGAAATTTTCAAATGATATTATTTTGAATAATTGTACAGTGAAATATGATTTGATTGATGATGAACTTCCTGACTATTCCATTGAAGAATTACTTGAAAAATATTGTGATAAACAGTATTTGATATTGATGGCAGTATGCACAGATTATTCTTTAGGAATTACAGATTCAATTCAGCAGTGCTTAAATGATATTGGAATAGATAGTACTCCTAGAGATACAGGAATTGCATCAAGCTTCTATGCTGTTATCAGTGATGGAAAGCTCGTTAAAACGGAATCAAGCAATGAAGCAGCACTTTATTTTAAGAAAAAAATTCATGGTCACAATATAAATTTATGTAGTGGAGGGCAATATCTTGGAAATTGGGCAGATATTAAAATTGATGGTGAGAGTTATTGTACACACAGACAGGGGTTGAATATAGTTGTGTATGATTTGGAAAAGGATTGTTTGGTTGATAGTATAGGGTATCAGAATTATCAAGAGGCATCAGTTTTTAGGAATACGGAATATTTACAAAAGCCGATTGAACTTATAGCAGGAAAATCAGCATTTGATACAATAAATGCAAATATAAATATCATAAATTTCCTGCAATTGGTTATCCCATGTTTTATAGCTCTTATTCTTACTTTTATATGGAATATGATAAGAATAGTGGAAAAGTCAAAGAGAACCAATCAAACGATAAATATAGTATGGTTTGTAATACATCAGATAGTAATGGCGATTCTGCTCATGCTGGCGAGTGGTTTAGTATGGGGATATAAATATCTTTCAAATCAATTTGAAGATGTATCAATATCGCAACTGCTGTTTCATATGACTACGGATTTAGGGGGAACTAATTGGTCAGATTTTAGAAACTTATTTATTGAGATTGGTAGTTCAATAATTTTTGCTATAGTATTTGTTGTACTATTGTCGATATTTATCAGGAAGCAAAAATGGGGCTATAGGTTTTTGGCGAGCAGTTTGATAATAGTTATAATAAGTTTTGGTACAATAGGTAATGTATTTGCTAAATTTAATAAAAATTATGGATTATATAATTATGCAGTTGCTTCACAGACAAAGACAAATCTTTATGATGTTTATTATGTGGACCCTTCAAAGACTAAAATAACATTTCCTGAACATAAAAAGAATCTTATTTATATCTTTTTGGAATCTATGGAAATATCTGATTCAGATACAGAAAATGGTGGTGGAAAAGATACTGACTATATTTCTGAACTTACAGATTTGGCTTTAAACAATGAATGCTTTAATGGAACAGATACACATTTGAATGGAGCGTATCCGCTTGGAAATACCACGTGGACTGCTGCAGGACTTGTAGCTCAGACTTCCGGGGTACCACTCAACGCAGATGTAAACGCATATGGTTCGGATGATGAAGAATTTCTTCCGGGAGTTTTTTCAACAGGACAGATCCTTGAACAGAATGGGTACAATAATTGCTTACTGATTGGCTCAGACAAGTCATTTGCAAATCGTGGAAAGTACTTTGAAGAGCACGGTGATTTTAAAGTGTATGATTACAATTGGGCAATAAAGACTCATAAGATACCATCGGATTATTTTGAATGGTGGGGGTATGAGGACGAGAAACTATTTGATTTTGCTAAGGACACACTCACGGAACTAGCTTCAAAAGGTGAGCCGTTTAATTTGACTATGTTAACAACAGATACTCATTTTACGGACGGCTATGTATGTGATTTATGTGAGAATCAGTATGGTCAGCAATATTCAAATGTGCTGGCGTGCAATAGTCGTCAGGTTGCTTCTTTTGTAGAATGGATACAGCAGCAGGATTTTTATGAGGATACAGTAATTATACTATCAGGAGATCATTTATGTATGGATAGCAGTTATTTTAAGGATATGCCTGATGGATACGATAGGCGTACATATGTAAATGTTATAAATTCAGATAAGAAATACACTGGAGATGCAAGAACGTATACAACTATGGATATGTTTCCAACTACATTATCTGCGTTGGGATGCGGTATTGAAGGGGATAGATTAGGTTTAGGAACAGATTTGTTTTCAAATACTAAAACATTAGCAGAAGAATTTGGGTGTTCTGCACTTGATTATCAATTGAAATTAAACTCTAAATTCTATAATAAAAATATTTTGAATTAGGCAATTGCGTTAAATGGTAAATATAGCACTTGAAAAGTATATATAATAGTAATAAAATAAATCTATAGTACTAAGGAAGGTGGCTTAATAAATGTTAAAAAAGGCATGTAAAAAAATATTTGCCTCAATATTAATAATGGCAATGATTTGCGGTATTTTCCCTAATTTGGGAGATTCACAGGAACAGGTGAAGGCATCATCAATTCCAAAATATGTTGTGGTATTGGATGCTGGTCACGATGCTTCTCACGCAGGAGCTCAAAACAGAAGTAATGGATACAGAGAGGAAGTCCTTACATATAAGATTGCCTCCTATTGCAAGCAGGAATTAGAGAAGCATGATGGTGTAAAGGTATATATGGTAAGAAATTCCTACTCGTGTCCCTTTGGAGGTGGCTCAGTAAAGAGCACAGAATGTAATTCTAAGCGAGTAGAGTTTTCGAAAAATATTAAGGCTGATCTATATATTAGTTTTCATTTGAATTCTTCAGGACCATCAGCAAGAGGTGTGTCAGTATACTATCCGAATATGAATTATAAAAGTGAAATTGGAAGGAATGGAGAAGTTCTTGCCAAGGATATTATAAAGAGATTGGAGGCTTTAGGGATTCCTCAGCAAGGAAGAGGAACACTTATAAGAAATTCGGAAAATAATACAAGATATCCGGATGGTTCATTAGCTGATTATTTGGCAGTAATAAAAGGAAATAAATATAACAATATTCCGGCAGTGCTGATTGAACATTGCTTTATAAGTAATGCAAGTGATTGTGAGCAATTTTTGTCATCGGAAGAAAAACTGAGGACACTTGGTGTAGCAGATGCAAACGGCATAATGGACTATTTAGGTCTTAATAATTTGAAACAGGCATCTGATGGCAATTGGTATTTTTATAAAAATGGAGCTGTTGATTATAGCTATACCGGTTTGGCATTATATTCAGGAAATTGGTGGTATGTAAAAAACGGTAAAATTGACTTTAATGCAAATACATTAGCTTATTTTAAAGGAAATTGGTGGTATGTAAGAAATGGACGTGCGGATTTTAATGCCACTACACTAGCGTATTACAATAAAATTTGGTGGTATGTAAAAGATGGACAGGTGGATTTTAATGCCAACACGTTAGCATATTATAATAATAACTGGTGGTATGTAAGAAACGGACAGGTAGATTTTAATGCCAACACATTAGCATATTATAACAATAACTGGTGGTATGTAAGAAACGGACAGGTAGATTTTAATGCCAATACATTAGGGTATTATAATAATAACTGGTGGTATGTGAGAAATGGATCAGTTGATTTTTCATTTAACGGAATTGCAAGATATGGTTCCGGTGATTGGTATGTACATAATGGAGTGGTAGATTTTAATTATAATGGTCTATACAGGGTTAGTAATTTAACACAGAGTATGTCAGATGGTCAGACAGTGACATTTGATGGTTGGTATTCGTTTGTTAATGGTAAAGTAGATAAAAATAATTTGGATGTTATTTTTGATGGAGAAGAATGGAAACTGGTAACAAATGAAAATGTAAGCAGTACATATAATGGTTTTGCTGAGAATGGGGAAAATAATTGGTTTGTAATTAATGGAAACGTAAAATCTGATTTTACGGGTCTGGTTACGGACAAAGATAATATTACAAGATATGTTGAAAACGGAAAAGCTTCAAATATTACAGGAGTTAAGGAACTTTCATGCCCGCAATATAATCTTACAACAGGAAATACTCAGGAAGTTAATGGAACATATCACTTTACTAATGGCTGTCTGGATAGAACATATACCGGCATAGTTGAAGAAAAAAACATATTAACCTACTGGGAAAATGGTCAGTTAAATAAAGATATTAATAAATTAGTAAAATATAAAAACGAATTGTATTATTTTGAAAATGGAAAATGCGACAAGACGTTCAAAGGAGTAGTGCAGGACGATACAGGCAGTTGGTATATAAACAATGGAAAAGTTGATTATAGTTATTCGGGAATGGCATTGTGTAATAAGAACAAATGGTGGTATTGCATTAAGAATGGTAAATTAGATTCAAGTGTAAATAGACTTGAATACATGTATGGCAGATGGTGGTATGTTCATAATGGAGTGATTGATTTCCAAGAAAATACACTTGTACAAAACAATAGGGGCTGGTGGTATGTAAAAAATGGAATGGTAGATTTTTCATTTAATGGAATTTCCAAAACTGATCATGGAGAATGGTATATAAAGAATGGAAATGTAGATTTTAATTATTCTGGAATGACATTATGTACTAGTGATCAAAATTATAATGGTAAAACATATTTCCATAAAGGCTGGTGGTATTGTATTAAAAATGGCAGCTTTGATGCACGTGCAGATAGACTTGAATACCTTTATGGTAGATGGTGGTATGTACATAATGGAGTAATTGATTTCCAGGAGAATACATTAGTGCAGAATAACATGGGCTGGTGGTATGTAAATAATGGAATGGTAGATTTTAATTATAATGGTAATTTTGAATACAAAAATTGGACATATGTTATAAAAAATGGACATGTTGAGTTTTAATATTTAAGCGTTGCTTATGGAGGATGTTTTTATGGTTAAAAAGATGAATGCATTTAATATTCAAAAAGCATTTGTTGCAATTGCGTTGATGGCATTTACATTATTTTTCGTTGGAAAAAATGAAGTATCTGCATCGACAACTTCAAATTACTACGTAAGTGACCCGAACTCTGCTATGTATGGAAAAGTTCTGAAACTATACTACGATGATCAGGGGCATGTAATAGAGGATGCGCTGGGAATAGCAGGTAATTTCGCTGAATATGAAATATATGTAAATAAGAGTAAAGAACTTATTACTGTATATGGTAGGGATAACAATGTATATGTTCCTGTAAAGAGATTTATCTGCTCAGACGGTGGGAATAATACACCTGAAGGCATATTTTATACACCTGCAAAATATAGATGGCAGACTTTAATGGGACCATCATATGGCCAATGGTGTACAAGAATACATGGTGGTGTATTATTTCATTCAGTATTTTATAATTCAAAAAATAACCCACAGACATTAAGTGTGAGTGCATACAATAAATTGGGTACAACCTGTTCACATGGATGTATTCGTCTTACAGCAGGGGATGCAAAATGGATATATGATAATTGTAAGATAGGGACTAAGGTGGTTATATACTCCAAGGGAGGATACGAGCCGTTTTCGAAGCCTTCCTCATATAAATTACCATCATGGCATACATGGGATCCGACAGATCCGACATCGTATTATTTATGTAAACAGCGTGGTTGTCACTCAATCATTGCAGATGGTTTGACATATGATGCAACAGATAACCAATGGAGATATTATCAGAGTGGAGTTTTTGCTGATTGGTTTACTTCATTGGCACAGTATAATGGTCAATGGTGGTATGTGAAAAATGGTGTGATTGATTTCAATGCCAATACATTAGCATATTATAACAATAATTGGTGGTATGTGAGAAACGGCCGAGTGGACTTTATGGTCCTATGTCAAGATTTAGTACAAGTTAAAATGAGAAACTTTTCCCATTTTAACCTGCCAGAAGCTCAGCCTCAGTGTTCGTTCTTTCATACACTTGTTCGAATTCGTTTGGCGACATATAGTTGCAATGGCTATGAATTCGTTTCGTATTGTAGAAAGCTTCCAGATATTCAAAAATCAACTGGTATGCTTGCTTATAATCACGGATTTTAAAGCGATTGAGCCATTCACGTTTGATAACAGAATGAAAGGATTCAATGCATGCATTATCCCACGGAAAAGCTTTCTTCGAGTAGCTACGCTGCATATTTTCGGTTGCTTTTTTATATTCCTTTGCAACATATTGGCTGCCACGATCCGAATGGATAATTAATGGTTGATCAATATTTCGGCGAGCTTTGGCTTTGTTTATAGTATCAATCACGCAGGATACTTCCAGTGTTTCTGAAAGTGTCCAAGCTATGATTTTTCTGGAAAATAAATCCATAATACTGGTCAGATAGACAAATCCGT
>ENA-OYWU01001220-OYWU01001220.1-human-gut-metagenome-genome-assembly--contig:-NODE-1220-length-11735-cov-5.748202_pt1 | contig 11735 bp, 10 predicted proteins | sample MGYA00244173_ERZ653403 | MGnify/ENA primary metagenome ERZ653403 (study PRJEB26926, sample SAMN06165043) | human gut metagenome | biome: ENVO:00009003; feature: ENVO:2100002; material: ENVO:00002003...
AGATGACGTCGAGTCTCGTGGGCTCGGAGATGTGTATAAGAGACAGGTCCAGTGCGGACATTTTGATGACATGGGGATCCACTTCGTTTAAGATCCGGTTCACATACTGCATCCATTTGCTGTCCGGATCCTGGATCATACGTCTTGCCGCATCATAGCTTTCCTTGCGGAAGGTATCTCCCATAAATTTTTCCGACAGATCTACCAGCTTTAAGAACGCCTTTTCTCTGTCTGCTTCGTCCTTATTCACATACTTCAGAATTCCGTCGATTGCTGCGCCAAATGCAGCTCTCTCAACTTTGTGTTTCACGTCTGCCATACGATTTACCTCACTTTTGTCTATTTATTCTATGAATCACGGTATTTCAGATGTAATATCGAAACAATACATCCACGCCGGCAAGCAGGAAGATCAGCGCTCCACTGATCAGTACACGGTTTCTTCCATGACACCCGATCCGATATCCCGCATAGATGCCGACGATGACCGCCAGCGCAGCCATAATTGCCAGCTGAATGATCTGCGCCGTTACTCTGGTGTCTAAAAAGCCCATGCCAATTCCCGTCAGAAAACTGTCCACACTGGTAAGCATGGCCCAAATGCATAGCTGTCTCCAGGCGAAGGCATCTTCCCTTCGTTCCAACGGGTCCCGCATATGTAGTGCCCGGACGATCAGCCATATCCCGATCAGGAAAAAAATAACTGCCGATGCCGCCCTGAACAGTCTTTCTGTCCGCTGATAGTTCATTGCAATGTACGGAAGTTCCGAAATCAGGCTTCCTAAAAGCATTGCACCGCTCTGCCATCCTGTGAACAGCAGGATCATTTTCAGGATCTGCTTTTTGTCCAGTCTGGAAAGCATAGCGCCTTTGTATAATGCATAGGTAAAGACATCCAGGGATAGTCCCACCGATACAATGAAAATTTCATACCATGCCATCCATGCAACCCCTTTCTCCCGTTATAATGTTTTTATCTCTTTTCATTTTTTACTTTAAACAATTTTCCGGCATATGGTAAGATACAACCCTTGCACAGCGTTTTTCCTGCTCTTACATTTTTTCGATAACTGTAAATATTCCGCGACATTTTGGCAAAAGTGTCGTTTAAAGTTGAGAAAAGAAAGTTTTTTGGTTATAATATTTCTATCTCGGTTCTTTTATAGGAAAAGGAGTCCTGTGATGAAGACAAAAGAATTATTGGCAGACAGTTTTCGTTCTCTTGTGCTTACCATGCCTTTTCAGAAGATTTCCATCAAAATGATCACGGATGGTGCACATGTGATCCGCCCTACTTTCTATAACTATTTTCAGGATAAATACGAAGTGATTGAGTTTCTGTTCGACCAGGACATCGGCAGCAAAGTCGAAGTCATGATCGAAAACGATATGGAACAGGAAGCCATCAAGCTGATGTTTATCTGTTTTGAAAAAAATAAGGAATATTATCATCGACTTTTTGAAACCACAGGCCAGAATTGCTTCGGAGAATTTTTTTCACACTACTGTGAACAGACCTTTTTCCGGATTCTGTCCAGACATCCTATGAGGAAAATGCCCTGCGAACTTATCACACCGCAGTCACTGGCACATTATAATGCCCTCTTATTAATTGAAATTCTAAAGTTATGGCTCTCCTCTCCGAAAGAAGTCCCTGCGGAGAAAATTTTTGAGGCCTACCAATATATTATACGAACTCCGATACTGGATATGATCCAATATCCGGAACCATAAAAAGACAGGTCGAACTGACCTGTCTTTTTATATCTGATAAACTTATAATCTTGTGATCACAAAGATATCATAGATTGCCTGAATTGCGGTCTCAAAATCTTCATTTGCCACACCGATGATGATGTTCAGCTCGGAAGATCCCTGGTCGATCATCTTGACATTGATATTTTTGTGTGCCAGTGCGGAGAAGATTCTGCCGGCAGTGCCGCGGGTGGACTTCATGCCACGGCCTACGACAGCGATCAATGCCAGGTCGGATTCGATGTCAATGGCGTCGGGATTGGCCAGTCTGTGGATGCCTGCCACTACCTTCTGTTCCTTGTGCATGAACTCATCCTGATGTACGAATACCGTCATGGTATCAATGCCGGAGGGAACATGCTCGAAAGAAATACCATTTTCTTCAAATGCCTGCAATACCTTTCTGCCGAAACCGATCTCGGAGTTCATCATATCTTTTTCAATATTGACGGAGCAGAAGCCCTTCTTTCCGGCGATACCGGTGATCACGTATTTGGACTTCTGACAGGTGCTTCCCACGATCCAGGTACCATTGTCCTCGGGAGCGTTTGTATTGCGGATATTGATAGGGATACCTTCCTGACGTACCGGGAAAATGGCATCCTCATGAAGAACGGTAGCACCCATATAGGCCAGCTCGCGAAGTTCACGATAGGTGATAGTCTCAATAGCCTCGGGATGATCAATGATGCGGGGATCCGCAATCAGGAAACCGGATACATCGGTCCAGTTCTCATAGACATCCGCTTTGGCAGCCTTGGCCACGATGGAACCGGTGATGTCGGAACCGCCTCTGGAGAAAGTCTTCACCGTTCCGTCGGGCATGGCACCGTAGAAGCCGGGTACAACTGCTTCCTTACTCTCTGCCAGTCTGGCACGCAGTACTTCATTGGTCTTTGCTGCGTCAAATTCGCCGTTCTCATCGAAGAAGATGACGGTTGCCGCATCAATGAAATCATAGCCCAGATAATTTGCCATGATAATACCGTTCAGATATTCACCACGGGAAGCCGCGTAATTGCTGCCGGCCTTTGCCTTAAAATTCTTCTCAATAGTCTTGAACTCATCGACAAGATCCAGATCCAGCTGCAGTCCGTCGATGATCTCCTGATAACGGGCTTTGATAGCATCCAGCTCTGCCTTGAAGCTCTTGCCCTGATCTGCCAGATCATAGCAGGCATACAACATATCCGTTACCTTGGTGTCATCGGAAAATCTTTTCCCCGGTGCGGAAGGTACCACATATTTTCTCTCCTTATCTGCCCGGATGATGTTTCCTACTTTTTTGAACTGCTCTGCGCTCGCCAGAGAACTTCCACCGAATTTCACTACTTTTGACATAACATTTTCTCCTCAACTCTATCTAATAATAGTATATCCTTTTTATACCAGACGGATCCTGCCGAGCATCTGCTCGCCCAGTGCCTCGTATTTTGCCTGAAAATCTTTTTCCTTCATACTCTGTGTGAAGTATCCGAAGTCTTCCTTCCGGTCCTTAAGATGTACCACCCGGCCTCCGGGGAACGCTGCTGTAACCGCATCTTCCGCTCCGGCCTTTGCCCGGATGAAGAAACTTCTCTCGGCCTCGCCGATGTCTGCCAGCTTTACTTCCTCTTTGTCCCAGAAGCACATGATCACCTTGCCCTGATGTCTTGCACAGTCGATGACATCCGATACTACCGCGCTGGCGGTGGGAAGCTTACCTGCGCCCCGTCCGTAATACATGGAATCTCCCAGCATGTTGCCGGTGACAAATACAGCATTGAATACACCATGTACCATGGCAAGCGGATGTTCTTTGGAAAGTAAAAACGGTGCTACCATAACCTCTGCGGTATTATCATCAATGGCCCTGCTTCTGCCCAATAGCTTGATGGTATGATCTGTGGCATTGGCATATTCGAAATCCGCTGCTGTGATCTTAGTGATACCTTCGGTGGGAACCTTCTCGGAATCCACATTTTTACTGAACATCAGGGAAGACAAAATCGCAATCTTACGGCAGGCATCATAACCTTCCACATCCGCTTCCGGATTGCGCTCCGCATAGCCTTTGTCCTGCGCTTCCTTCAGAACCGCAGCAAAGTCCGCACCCTCTTTTTCCATTTTACTTAAGATATAATTCGTAGTACCGTTTAAGATACCGTTGATAGCCTCGATCTTCTCTGCTGTCAGGGAATAATTCAACGGACGGATAATGGGAATACCGCCGCCCACACTGGCTTCGAACAGATAGTTACAATTATGTTCTCTGGCGATCTGCAGCAGTTCGGGACCGTGCTTGGCTACCAGCTCCTTGTTGGAGGTGCAGACGCTCTTGCCCCGTTCCAGAGCCTGCTTCGTGAACTGATAAGCGGCTCCGACACCGCCCATGGTCTCACAGACAATGGTCACACTGTCGTCATGTAAGATCGTATTAAAATCATGAATGACTTTGTCCTCGTAAGGATCTCCGGGGAAATCTCTCAGATCCAGGATGTATTTTACCTCCAGTTCCTGTGCGGACTTCTTGTTCACCATGTCCTTGTTTTTCTCGATAACTTCCACCACACCGCTGCCCACGGTGCCGTAGCCTAATACTGCAACGTTGATCATATCATAACCCTTGCCTTTCTCATAGCCTGCAAACCTTCAGGTACTTTAGTACCTTGCGCAGGCACAAATTGCGTGTGAAAAATTTTATTCTTTTGCCAGTATTTTTACATGATGTACACTGGGCTGTCCCTCCAGCTGCTCAATCATCCGGGAAATGTCCCCCGTGGTCTGCAATACCTGAATACTCAATGTCAGAGAAGCGATTCCGTTGATGGGAATACTCTGATGGATCGTCAGGATATTGGCCCGGTACTCTGCGATGATCTTCAGCACATCCGACAATATCCCCGGTTCATCATCCATCTGAAAGGTAAAAGTGATGGTCGTTCCCTGGGAATTGTCATGAAAGGGAAAAATATCATCTTTGTACTTATAAAAAGAACTGCGGCTGATACCTACCGCATCAACCGCTTCCTGTATGGTCAGAACCTTCTCTGACTCCAGAAGCCGCTTTGCTTCCACTACCTTTAACAGTACTTCGGGGATCGCCTTCTGCTTCACCACAAAATACTTGGTCGTTTCTCCCATATGTTATCCTTTCTTCCGGTTCGTATCTGTAGTGCGGACACTTGTTTTTCACCGAGGGATATTCTAGCACAGTAAAGCATGAAAGACAACCCCCATTTTTAACCTTTTGCTGTAAATTCCAAAAAGTTCAAAACAGGGGTTGTCTCTAATTCTTGCGGGGATATTTGTTCCCCGTCTCACGATATGCGTTAAAATCCCATGCCGGTCCCGTCTGTAACCATTCATACATGACGTGTTCTGTATTCTCATAAAAAATGTACCGGCGTTCTCTTTTTTCTCCCTCCTGATATGGGAAAATCGCATCTCCCGCCGCTCCGTCCATCAGTCTCACATATGCATCCTGAAGATCCTCGTAAGCTGCAGGAACAAGCGATGTCTGTAACGGATGGCTCTCTCCCACACCTTTTACCAGGAACAGCGGATTCTGTCTGTCATATGCCGAGACCTCATTCTGAGGATCAAAGCCATGATCTGCCATAACGATAATAACCGAATTGTCATACAGATCTGACTGTTTCAGCTTATCAAGAAACTGACCGATCACCCTGATATTGGCCTCCAGCGTCTCCGTATACGAAGAATCTCCTACCGCATTCAGATCCGCATCATACAGGAAAGGAACATGCCCTCCCTGCAAATGATAATACCGGAAACACTTTCCCTCCTGATACGTCACCTCTTCTTCCTGCATATGTGTGGCAAATTCTTTGAGATCCCAGGTATACAGAGGATTGCTCTCGTCCACAAAGGCATTGTGCTGCCCCTGCGTCTGTACAATGGCCCGATAACAGTATTCCTTTAGGAAAAACGGTGCGTAGCGGATGCCGCCCAGCTTGCAGATTGCCCGCCTGAAATACTTCCAGACATACGCCTCATGCTGCAGTTCCACCATATTGGAAAACTGATAGGTATACGAAGTCACCCACGGATCAGACTCATACAATGCGATGTCATAATCCCTCTCAGACAGTTCCCGGAACAATCCTGATTCATCCACAGCTGCCGCCGCGTAATCCAGATAATATTCTTCTCCTTCATACCATTTGCCCGATAAGATATACGGAACAGAAAACGCCGTCCAGGGATATGCTCCCACCATATCCGGATAATAAGTAAAATCAGCAAATGTCTCTGTATAGGCCGGATCCGAATCCATCACTTCTTCAAAAGTCTTCGCATCCACCGCATCCAACAGCAATACCAGGAAATTCTGATCCTGTGACAGACGGTACTGTCCGTTCTCCAGTGCATAATAAGTGGTTCTCTCCCGGTAAGCCCCTGTGGTCACAGTCATCGTCACAAGCGTTATCATGAGGATTCCCGAAAGTCCCGCACTCACAGCCATACAGATTCCCTGAAATCTCTTTGCACCAAGCAGCTTTGCCACGGTCACGACCGCTGCCGCTATGAGAATACACACTATCGCTGTCTTTATATTTTCTCCCCGGTAGTCCTCCCATACGATTTCCGTGCCGTCGAAAGGCGGCATATGATTCACCAGAAAATTGCCCTGCACATATAAAGTAAGCAAAACCACCAGTTCTGCTGCCGTAACGAACCGGCAAAAAACTTTGGAGATACAGGCTGCCAAAAGGATTCCCAACACATTCAGTCCAAAAAAAAGTGCAAAATTCTGCAGAACCGCTTTTAATATTTTATAAAAATCAAACCAGAATTCTGTCTGGTTCGTAACATACAATTCCAACGGTGCATAAATAAAAAAAATAAAACAGACAGCAAAAGCTGCCAGCAGTCCCGGCGCTGCCACCTTCCACCTGTCCGTCACAAAGGTTTTCCATTTCTCTTTTTTCATCTGTTCCCTCTATCTGCTGTTCTTTTGTATTCCGTCCAACATTTTAACACGACGACTGTATAAACTCAACTCCAACATAAATAAAGGCCAGCCTGCACATTTACATGTACGGGCTGACCTTTGCAAACAGCTTCTGCCTAGATCAGAGGATATTTGTCTGTTAATTTCTGAATGATGGCTCTGGCTGCGGGAACCTGTTCCTCGCCACCCTTGATGACCATGGCAATGGCCTCTGCCACCTGATCCATATCCTCGGTGTTCAGACCTCTGGAAGTTACCGCAGGGGTTCCCAGACGGATACCACTGGTCACGAACGGAGACTGGGGATCGTTGGGGATGGTGTTCTTGTTGGCGGTGATGTGAGCTGCATCCAACAGCTTCTCCACTGCCTTACCGGTCAGACCGTAAGGGGTCAGGTCTACCAGCATCAGATGATTGTCGGTACCGCCGGAGACAATCTTAATGTCACGGCTCATCAGGCCCTTGCACAATGCCTGTGCGTTGTCCACAATGTTCTTCTGATATACCTTAAAGTCGTCGCTTAATGCTTCCTCGAAGCAGACAGCCTTGGCTGCGATGACATGCATCAGCGGGCCGCCCTGAATGCCGGGGAAAATAGCTTTATTAAAATTGAATTTCTCGTTGGCTTCCTTGTTGCAGAGGATCATACCGCCTCTGGGTCCGCGCAGTGTCTTGTGGGTGGTGGTGGTCACTACATCCGCATAGGGAATGGGACTGGGATGAAGGCCTGCTGCCACAAGGCCTGCGATATGTGCCATATCTACCATCAGTACCGCACCGACTTCATCCGCTACTTCACGGAACTTTTTGAAATCAATGGTACGTGCATATGCAGAAGCACCTGCAATGATCATCTTGGGTCTGCATTCCAGGGCCAGCTCTCTCATTCTGTCATAATCCAGGAAACCGTTGTCATCCACGCCGTAAGGTACTACATGGAAATATTTACCGGACATATTGACGGGTGAACCATGGGTCAGATGTCCGCCGTGATCCAGATTCATACCCATAATGGTATCGCCGGGCTTCAGCACAGCGAACTGCACTGCCATATTTGCCTGTGCTCCGGAATGGGGCTGTACATTGGCATAATCACATCCAAACAGCTTCTTGGCACGTTCGATCGCCAGATTCTCGATGACATCCACGCACTCACAACCACCGTAATATCTCTTGCCGGGATATCCTTCCGCATATTTATTGGTCAGTGGACTTCCCATAGCTGCCATAACAGCCTTACTTACCCAGTTTTCAGATGCGATCAGCTCGATGTGACTGTTCTGACGATTCTCCTCGTCAATAATGGCCTGTGCCACTTCGGGATCTACTTTTTTTACTTCATCCAATGAATACATGCCTCATTCCTCCTTATGTTACGTTAATTCGCTAAACTTATGGTTTAGTATAGCATAGAACCTTTTAATTGCAAAGATAGAAAATGAACAATGTTGGCAGAAGCCCCCTGGTGTGTTAGAATAAACTTTAACATAACTATTCAGAGCCTCATTCGCCATAAAAATTTTCAAAATTATGCTCATTCATGCAAGCATGATTCGCAAATTTATGCAAATTTTCCCGGCTCTGAATAGTTACAACTTTACGAAAGATGAGGAATCCTCATGTATCATATTATTATCAATCCCGCCTCCCGCTCCGGAAGAGGGGCAAAGATCTGGGCCGAACAGGTGGAGCCGGCTCTGAAAGCAGGCAATACCGAATATCAGACCTATTTTTCCGGGAAAGCCGGAGAAGTCCGACAGCTGGCCGCACAGATCACCGCAGAGCATGCTGCAGAGCCTGACTTAACGCTCATCGTTCTGGGGGGTGACGGCACGATAAACGAGGCCCTTCAGGGCATTGCAGATCCTTCCAAAGTCATCCTCGGCTACATTCCCACCGGCTCCAGCAATGATCTGGCCCGAGATCTGGGAATTTCCAAGGATCCAAAGGCTGCTCTCAATCTGATCCTTCATAATAATACTCCCAGAGCCATGGATCTGGGGAGACTGACCTATCTGGACGAAGACCAGCCGGAAGAATCCAGGCTTTTTGCCGTCAGCTGCGGGATCGGCTTTGATGCCGCCGTCTGTGCGGAAGCCATGAGTTCCCGGATCAAGGATACCATGAACCGGATCGGCTTAGGAAAGCTGACCTATCTGGGTATCGCCTTAAAACAGCTGATCACTGCCCGCAAGGTCTCCTGCACGCTGACACTGGAGGACAAGGTACATGACAAAAAGGAATCCGTAGAACTCCCCCGTTTTCTGTTCGTGACCTGTATGAGTCACCGTTACGAGGGCGGCGGTTTCATGTTCTGCCCTCCCGCTGTCGATCATGACGGGGTATTGGATCTCTGTTCCGTAGGCAATATTTCCAAGGGATTGGTTCTGCTGGCCCTGCCCACTGCCTTTTTCGGCAAACATTATTTTGTCAAAGGCATCAATGCCCATACCGCCACACAGATGTCCATAACAGCTTCCGCTCCTCTGTGGGTGCATACAGACGGAGAAGTGACAAGAAAGAGCCGCGGTTTCCGGGTGGAATGTCTCCCCGGTGCCATCCGGATGATCACACCTTAAACAGATTTAACACACTCTAAAGATTTTCTTAAGAATGCTTAAGTATTCCAAAAAAGCCTTGATTTTTTTGTTCCGATAGCTATACTAAAATTGATTTTGGAACATAGGTTTTTAGAGAAATGAGGTTTTTATGGAAAAATTACGGATCTTCTATTTGAAATATAAACATGCCATTCCTCTTATTATATATGGCATTATTTACATGACCTGGTTCGCCTGGCTGGAGAAAAATACTACCGGACATTACCGGATCATACATATGGCGGCGGATGATTATATTCCTTTTTGTGAAGTGTTCGTCATCCCTTACTTTTTGTGGTTTGCCTATGTATCGGCTGTGGTCATTTATTTCTTTTTCAAGAACAAAGAGGATTATTACCGCACCTGTATCTTCCTCTTCACGGGCATGACGATTTTCCTGATCGTATCCACCCTGTGGCCCAACGGACAGCACCTTCGTCCCGCTGTTATGCCGAGAGACAATATCTTCACCCGTATGGTAGCCGCTCTGTATCGAACAGACACTCCTACCAACCTGTGGCCCAGCATTCATGTATATAATTCTCTGGGTGCACACTTTGCCATTATCCGCAGCAAATGCTTTGAGAAGAAAAAGGGCATCCGCATCGGTTCCCTGATCCTGGCTGTCTCCATTATTCTGGCAACCATGCTCATCAAACAGCATTCCGTATTTGATGTGCTTACTGCTTTCGTCATGGCGGCTGTGATGTACACGCTGGTATATCGTTATGATCTGCTGATCGCTGTCAGAGAGTTCCGCAATAAGAGAAAAGCAAAACCGCAGATCGGCTAAAGGTTGTTTCAAAACATGCGCCGACGGCGCTCAAACTAAAAATGCAGTGACGTTACCCACGCCACTGCATTTCTTTTGCCCTCATTTATGATCTGTTACATTACAATACTTCTTCGCTCTTCTTCAATGCCGAGGCAATGACCGCATCCATATCATAGTAGCGGTATTCCGCCAGTCTTCCGCCGAAGATCACGTTCTTTTCCGTATCTGCCAGCCTTTTATACTCTGCATACAAAGCGCCGTTCTTTTCATCATTGACTGGATAATAAGGCTCATCCCCCGGCTTCCATTCGGAACTGTACTCTCTGCTGATGACCGTCTTCGGGAGATCCTGTCCCTGTTCGTCCTTGCCAAACTCGAACCATTTGTGCTCGATGATCCGGGTCCAGGGAGTCTCACGATCCGTGTAATTCACCGCAGCATTTCCCTGGAAATTGGGAATATCCAGCACCTCTGTCTCGAACCTGACGGAACGATATTCCAGTGCTCCCAGAGAGTAGCCGAAATAGGCATCGATGGGGCCGGTATAGACAACAGTCTCTGCCAGTTTATCCAGTTCCTCTTTCTGCTCCAGATAATCTGTGTTCAGGCGTACCTCAATGCCCTCTAACAGATGTTCCACCAGCTTCGTGTAACCGCCAATGGGAATGCCCTGATACAACGCATTGAAATAGTTGTTGTCAAAAGTCAGACGCACCGGCAGACGTTTGATAATGAAGGCCGGAAGATCTTTACAGTCACGTCCCCACTGCTTCTCGGTGTAGCCCTTTACCAGTTTTTCAAAAATATCCTTACCCACCAGAGAGATGGCCTGTTCCTCCAGATTTTTCGGTTCCGTGATCCCGGCAGCTTGCCGCTGCTCTTCAATCTTGGCCGCAGCTTCTTCGGGAGTCACCACGCCCCACATTTTATTAAAAGTGTACATGTTAAAAGGCAGTGAGTACAACTCTCCGTGATAATTGGCCACCGGAGAATTGGTGAAACGGTTGAACTCCGCAAATCGCGTAATGTATTTCCACACCTTTGTATCATTGGTGTGAAAAATATGGGCACCGTATTTATGGACATGAATTCCTTCCACGGTTTCCGTATAAATGTTTCCCGCCACATTAGGGCGTTTATCGATGACCAGAACCTTTTTCCCTCTGTCAGTCGCTTCTTTTGCGAACACCGCTCCGTACAATCCGGAGCCGACCACCAGATAGTCGTATTTCATTTCTATATATTTCCTTTCTCACAGTCGCGTTCCTGCGCCTACGTTATTTCCGTACGACAGCCTTCTCACCGAAGACACGTTTCAGAACCACCAGCGTAGCCAGTGTCAGCAGAATACCGATCACCAGACAGATCACCACATTCTGTACAAAACCGGCAATGATATAAGTCACAAAAGAGATTGCCGCCACAGTCAGCACATAAGGCACCTGGGTGGATACATGGTTGATATGATTACACTGCGCTCCCGCAGAAGCCATAATGGTCGTATCGGAGATGGGGGAGCAATGGTCACCCATAACGGCACCTGCCAGACATGCAGCCACGCCGATGATGATCAGATGCTCGGCTCCGGGTACAATAGCTCCGGTCGTGGGATCGGTAAATACGCCGGTAACGATAGGGATCAGAATAC
>ENA-OYWU01001226-OYWU01001226.1-human-gut-metagenome-genome-assembly--contig:-NODE-1226-length-11711-cov-7.491421_pt1 | contig 11711 bp, 16 predicted proteins | sample MGYA00244173_ERZ653403 | MGnify/ENA primary metagenome ERZ653403 (study PRJEB26926, sample SAMN06165043) | human gut metagenome | biome: ENVO:00009003; feature: ENVO:2100002; material: ENVO:00002003...
TTATTTTATCCTCGGTGCATTTATGAGTAACCATTATTTCAATCAATACAGGAGGGCGGTCAGGGTTGGCAGATGATTTCAAAAGTAAATCTGCTCTAAAGTCTTTATAGCTTGCTTCTACCTCACAGGTATCATAGAATCTACGCAAATTGAATTCAACAGGTTTTTCTACTTCACAAATGGGGGAAGAAGTGAAAGGGCATTTGTGAGAACAAACGGCTCTTGCTTTATATGAAAGAATAAATGAATCGGAAGAAAGAAAGGCCTGACGTATTTTGATTTTTGCTAATTTATGAAGGTAAGATTCATAGGAGCAATTCCCTGCATTTTTATGTACAAAATGCCATCGGCGTTGTTGACCCATATGTGGAGTCATTAATTCGTTGCATTCTGGGCAGTAATAGTTTTCTCCACGTTGAGCATCAGAAATATGAATGAGTCTGGAACTCGAGCTATAAGCATAGTTGTAATTATGAGGGATGGTTTCCACGAGGTTAGTTTTATGATTCTTTCTTACCAAATACAGTCTGGAGTTTTTTTCGGAGAGCATTTAATGCTAATTGTTGATCATGAGAAATAGATAACCCTATGCCACTACTTTTTATCACAGCAACAATTTGGTCTGTATAAAAATCGTAAAATGTTACTGTAATATAGGTGTGCCCTCCATCCCATTTTTCCGTCTTGATGCTTATACTTGGTATTAGTGTATGGCCAAAGCAATCATCAGGAGTATAAGCTAAGGATATTGGCTGTAATTTGGTATTAGTAATTTCGTTTTCAACAAGTAACATAACATCGTCAAGTTCTGGATCACCGGTGTGCTCGGAATTGATACTTACGTATTTATATTTTGAAACATCGGCGCCATTTGATACAACAACTTTTGCAGAGGATGAACAAGAAGTGAATATCAAAAGTAACATGGCCGTTACCAATAAAACTGAAGATGCTGAATAATGAGAATGCATAGATTTAAGTCTTTATTTGTTGCTTTGGGGTTAAGGCTGTTTAATAACAAGAAGTTTGTTAAGGTTAAGAGTTTTCTCAATACATACGGTAAGCAGGGGCAGATAGCAAGATTGAAAGTGTCAGGGTCCTGAATCTCTTTTTTGCGTAGTGGTTAGCGCTGCGTAGGTAAAGTTACGAATTAATTTGAGACTTAGCCCTTTGGGGGCAGAGATAAAGAATGTCAGTGCAGGATGTAAAGCCTGCCGTCGGTTCAACTGGTAAGTGCAAAATTATCGATTTGTTTGAAGAATTCGTTTTTTGGAGTTGAGAGGCTAAGTGTTTTACGAGGTCTCATGTTGAGTTAAATTCCTAAGCTTTTAGTGTTTCTATTTTTTATGTACCGGATAGTTTAGTGAAATCAACTGTGGTATTTGATTTTGATCATCACTATGAAAGTGATTTAAAATTCAGAGATGTGTTATACGGCGATTTCGTAGACAATCTTTTTGAGCTTAAGAAGATTTTTAATGAACCAATCATAATCTTCATTCCATTTATCACGCTCTTTGAAATGGGCCGGGCATTCAAATGTGAGCCTGTCAGATTTGCTGGCGGGTTTCCATTTTATTTGAACTCCGAGTTGTTGTTCTAACATTGGAATAGCATCGTGAAATTTCTTTGCGAGTTCTTTATCATCATAAATATTGATGCCGCAATACTTGATGTTTTTCGGAGTAGTTATGGTAAGTTGAAGATAGATATTGCTTTTCCCGGTAGCAAAGTCATACCAATGTTCTTTTGATGGTTTGCGGAGCGAAAATTCTTTGATAAGAGAGCCCTCAGACTCTGCATAGCTTTTAAACTCGGTCCAGTATTCAAGCTTGAACGCTTCTGTTGGCGAAAGATTCTCTTGTCGTCGCATTGCTTTGGCCCAATCGTTAGGTCGTTCAACTACGTTAAATTTTGGAGCTGGCTGCGACTGGCCGATTTTCCATAGCTCAATCTCTATCAAAAAAAATGCAGCAGTATCATCTGTATGACTGTTTAGCCACTCTATAGCTTGTCGATGTTCGTCTCTTGCTCGTTTTACAATCCAAACGACAATTTCGGCATTTTTGCCCGAAGCATATGTAATTAATTTCCCAAGATGGTCATGGTTAGTGTCCTCAAGTTGATTCTCAATTATGATATTTCTCCCGGTGCCGTTTTCTTTCGCAAAAATATCAACACTAAAATTACCGACACTCGATTCCTTTTCTTCCAGAGAGATGTCAATGCCGATAGCTTCACTTAGAAGTTCAAGATTTTCTTCCTTAGCCAACCAGGGAGTGAAATCCTGTGCTTCATTTTTCCATACTTCTCGTAGGTCAGTTATTTGAATTAGTTTATCGAGTTTCATAAAGAATTGAGTTGTTGAATTTTTGAGGGAGGATACACCTGTGCTTTATGAATGTGTAGTAATGAGACGCCGACATCTCAGTTAAATATCTTCAAGGTCACTCTGAATTTTTGCTTCTACGTTTTGAGCGTCGCGGTAACGAATTATAACGACCCCGTCAGTATACCCAGCCTTATCGATAGATAACTCAATAGTACCACCTGTGACTGACCAGCCACTAGCATAAGTGACAGTACCCTGTGACAGTTCAAGCATTAACATTGTATTGCTGTCGCTATGGCTCGGATTATTCTCTAAGCAAGCCGACGGAGAACCATACTTACGGGTGTAAAGTTCTTTATAATAATTATATGTATCAACAAGAGTATTCCATTCGCTGCATTCATCAAAAATTACAACAACAGAATGTACATTATTTCCGTCATCAGTAGCCCCGACTGCAATTGTTGCAGGCCTGCCAGTAAAGTCTCCTTTAAACAGCGTTATATTATTGTTCTGTCCGAATTGTGTGTAACCTTTGGATTTAAGTTTTTGACAGAATGCCGACATGCTTCCCTCAATAGGTATTCCTTTGAAAGAAAGATGTTCTTGAGAGAATACACATAAGGAAATACAACTAAGAACGAGTGCGATAAAGAATTTTTTCATATTGTGATTATTAAAAATTTGTAGGGTGTGGGGAATGTGTTGGGCCGCCTGGGTAAAGTTACAAATAATTTTGAGACTTAGACTCTTGGAGGCGGAGATAATGAACGACGGCGCAGGAAGTAATGCCGGCCGAATGGTTCTGTCCGTTTGGCAGTGGCATTAGAAAGGAGAACGTGGCGGGTGTTATAATTACAAAAAGCTCTGCTGTTTCCTGCAAGAGATGTTATCAGTCGTTTTGCTCGTAGTAATAGGAATAGTCTATGCCTTTCATGAACATTTCGCGATCATCGATTTTAGTGGTGAGGGCCGGCTTTACCAGTTGTTTTATTTGATAACTATCGCTGACGCTCAGGCGCATGGCAGCGAGGTATTCGTTCTTATCAATCTGACTCCAGTCCACACAGAGTTTCAGGGAGCGTTTAAGCATGAGGTCAAGCCAAATGCGTGTGCTTCGTCCATTGCCTTCCATAAAAGGATGTGCTACGTTCATTTCAACATATTTATCCATGATTTCGTCAAAGGACGTTTCAGGCATACGCTCAATCACTTGGAGCGTACCGGGGAAATGGAGGCAGTTGGCAAATGTAAAGCCTCCTTTCGATATATTCTTTGTGCGAATTTGCCCGGCAAAATCATAAAGACCGCCAAATATGTAGGCATGAATTTGTTGGAGGCATTTTAGGCTGCCTGGTTCCAACCTGCGCAACAAACCGCTCTCGTAGAGCTGATAGGCTTTTTTACGGCTTTGCCCATCGAGGGTGTTGTCGCTATAAGTGAACCAGTCAAGAAACGCTGCAGCACGGTTGTTGGGGTAATGCTTGGCTAAAATTAAAATATCTTCTGCTAATAGGGCATCGCTATTGTATTTTTTGCCGTCGGCAGCGACAATTTTCAGCTTGTGAGTGCCACTCACGAACTGGATTCCTGATTGAGACAATTTGCGTTTGAGCCAACGCCAATAATTAGCAGCCTTTACATATTCAGGTTCGTCGTTGATGGCGCGGACAATATCGGTAGCCGAGAACCACCAGCAATTGCGCTCATCGTCCCACACGGCACGAACTTCGCGGTCATTGAAAAATCGAATGGACTTTTTGAATGTTTCGTTGCTCATATCACTTGTTGTCTTCAATAGCGAGCCGGAACTGGATTACGCCGTGAAGGTAAAGTTACAAATAATTTTGGGACGTAGATCTCTGGCGGCGGAGATGCAACGACGGAACGGAATTTATTTGCAGTCGCGTTTGAGAAAATCTTCGGCCTTGACCGTTACGGGTTGCCCGTTTTCGTCAGCGATCACAATGCTCTCGCCGAGTTTGGCTTTGCGCTCAAAGAGGTTTATCTGCGTCTGTTGAATATTTTCGCGGATACGCTCAAATAATTTTATTTCTTCTTGTTCTGACATGAAGCGTAAATTTTAGTAAAAAGAGGAGCGTTAACAATATTATTACGTTCAACTATAGGCGATAGTTCCTTGGTATTATCGTAAAGAGACCAACGGTCGACTATCGGCACAAATATGTCAAACAGATTTCGCAATCCGGCCCAATAGCGCCGGTGTATAATATCTATGGGGATATTGTGCCCTCCGGACGCCACACGCTGGGCAACGCGCATTTCGGCCATCTCTGGCGATGAAAGCCAGAAGAACAGCAGAATCACCATATAACCTGATGCTTTAGCTCTCTCCACAAGATTCTTGTAACTCTTTGTGGCGAGTGTTGTCTCTATGGCAAAAGTCACATGCCTTGAAAGCAGATAATCAATGCGCTGAAGCATTAGCCGTCCGGCTTCCACTGCCACCTCCTCAGGCTTGAAGGGGGATAATCCTTTTGCAATTTCATCGGCATTGACAAACTCCCTGCAATCAAGCACGTCCGGCAAAACGCTCATTGAGGCAGTGGTCTTCCCGGCGCCATTGCATCCTGCAATAATGTATAGTATAGGCGTTTCCATGCTGTTTCTCATTTGAGGGGGCAATTCCAGGTCAGTGGTTGCGCTGCGCGGGTAAAGTTACGAATAATTTTGAGACTTAGACCATTGGAGGCTGAGATAATGAAAATGTAATGAAAACCGGAACAGAAGGAGCAAAGTGTATAAAACAGTTCTTTTGGCGTGCCTGCAAGCTCTTTCAATCGGTATCGTTGTCTGGGCTGGATTTTTTGACCCGTTTAACGGTGTGTTTGATTTTACCGATAATAAAATTCAGTTCAAGAGTGGATTCGGTTTCCTGAGTCTCCAAATCTGGCATCACGATTTCTGACAGGACTTTTCCGAAATGCTGCATTTTTGAGGTCTGTTTTATCCGGTCGGTTTCGCGATGCAGTTCAATTAACTCCTGTTTGAGGTTCCTTACTTTGGTGAAGGTCTCAATTATGGCGAAAGTGACATCCAATGCCATTTTGCTTTTCAGAATTGTTGCCAACATATATAGTCCCTTCTCCGTAAAGGCTTTGGGCAGCGACCGGCTTTTGGAAGATACTTTTGTGGACGAAAATTTCGACCGCAAAACTTTTACCTCGTCAGAGGAAAGTGTAAACATGTAATCGTCTGGGAATTTGGCAGGATTATTGCGTACTGCTTCATTCACCCTTTTGGTCTCGACTCCATATAGTGAAGCAATATCCGCATCAGTGATGACCGGGATATCCCGAATAACAACAATGCAATTGCGGACATTTGAAATAAGATCCGGAGTTAACTCCATCTGCCGCTTTGCTGGATTTAATTGGTGTGTCATACTGTTACGTTTTACAAGTTCGCGATTAATGGTATCAATCTCGGGATACCCCTATATTGCATCGAAAGTCGGCCATATATGGCCATGGTTTGCCCTGCGAGGGAGGAATTACCCACGTCACTCTCCACAGGATTGAGATGGGTTCTGCAGGCGAGCGTACAAAATCTTTTCTTTGGCAATCTCGACAGCCTTCTGGAGTTTCTGCTCCAACAGCTTCTTGTCGGGCAGTTTCATCAGATACTCCGCTACCCTGATATTACTTTCGTGGAGATGCATCAGCTCAACGTGTTCCTCGTTCTTGCCGGTGCAGAGAATCAGGCCGATAGGTTTGTTCTCGTCCTCAAGCATTTCGTGCTTTTCAAGCCAGCGCAGATAAAGTTCCATCTGCCCCTTGTAGGCCGCTTTGAAGTCCGTTAATTTCAAGTCGATAGCCACCATGCAGCGCAAGCGCCTGTTGAAAAACAGCAGGTCGATATAATAATCCTCATCATCCACTGTGATGCGCTTCTGGCGTGCCATGAATGCAAAATCGTTACCCATCTCGGTTATGAATTTCTGCAGCTCGCCAACGATTGCCGATTCAAGGTCTTTTTCGGAATATTCACCTTCGAGGCCAAGAAAATCAAGAAAGTAGGGGTCATGGAATACCAGGTCGGCCGACATCTCCCGCTCATCGCGCAGCAGTTCGAGGTCATGCTGGATAACCTCATCAGGCTGCTTCGCAATGGCAGTCCGCTCATAAAGCATCCCGTCAATCTTGGCCTTCAGAGTTCTCACAGACCATCGCTGGTCGGCGGCCATAGACGCATAAAACTCTCGCTGCAATTTATTTTCCATAGGCACAAGCAACCTGATATGCGACCAGGTCAATTGTCTACACACTGTGTATACAATTTTTTCATCGGGAAATGTTTCGGCAAAACGCATCATTTGTCGCAGATGTTTCTCAGAAAAAGAGCCCTTGCCATATTCGGATTGCAAAGTTTGTGCTAACTGGGCCACAATCTGCTTGCCATAGGCTGCCCGCTCACCTCCGAGTATCTCCCGGTTGATGCGCTCGCCGATGTGCCAATACATCAGGGTCATGCCGGCATTGACCGCCGCCGCTACCTGATGGCGCGATTGTTCTATCAAATTTCGGATGTCAGAGATTATCTTGTTCTCCGAACTGTGTATCATCTGTTCCATAAGGCTATGCGGTATTAAGTTGCGCGGATAAAGTTACGAATAATTTTGAGACATAGGCCCTTGGCAGCAAAGATAATAACGACGAGTAATAAAATCATATAACCTTGGATCAATTTTTAATGGTGGGGAATTACTTTCAGATTTTTTACGACCTGAAAATTCGTTTACATCAAATAAAAGTATAACTTTGGAATTCCATTACATCCACTGAAACCGTTGTAGGCAACATTACATCCCATGGTATGGATAAAAAGACACTTGAATTTGTAACATATTGTATCAGCAAGCTTTCATTTCATCTGAAACTCAGCCAGCAAGAGGTGTACGACCGGTTGAAACGGTCGGGTATTCTCTACGGATATATCGTGCCGTCCTACGACGTACTGCATACGTTCGGCTCCCGATATCTGATGGACGATTTAACTGACTATATGAAAGAGAAAGGAGTATTGTCCTAATGAAACTATATCATTCATCGAACCTATCTGTCAAACAGCCTGACACAGTCCATTCTCGCGATTATCTTGATTTCGGGAAAGGTTTTTATCTCACCTCCATATATGAGCAAGCTGTTAAATATGCACAACGATTCGTACGCCGCCAACAGGACGCCTGGCTCAATTCCTATGAACTTCTTTTCAATCCCGCTGAATGGAAAGTGCTTGAATTCACCGCCTACGATAGAGCTTGGTTAGACTTTGTGTCAAAATGCCGAGCCGGGAAAGATGACACTGATTACGATATTATAATCGGAGGTATTGCAAACGACCGTGTAATCCAAACTCTCGACCGCTACTTTGAAGGAGAATTATCTGTGGACGAGACTCTTGGATTGCTAAAATACGAGAAACCGAACAATCAGTATTGCATCCGGTCGCAACAGATGCTGGACAAATGCCTCAAACACATTGAGAGCCTACGGTTATGACAAAAGAAAGTACATTAGCAATGAGGGCATCTAAAAATGCCAGAATCATCTTGAGTATATGTGATTTATTTGGTCTCTCCCTACAAGAAGCCACCGATGCATATTATCATTCTGCCACTTCCGCTATGATTGAGGATGGGGTGGCAGATCTTCAATGTAGAAGTGATAAATATCTTGCCACTCTGGTTTGGGAAGAATACAGCGAAAATCACACAAACGAGAAGGCTTTGTAGCCTAAGGAATCAATCACGTACTCCTTTTAAAGACAGTGACCGGCTGAAATCTCAATGAAAAAGCATGCAGACTGCCGGGGTGAACCGGGAGTCTGCATGCTGAGCGGTAGCCGAAGTGGGACTCGAACCCACACAGCCGTAATGGCCAAGGGATTTTAAGTCCCTCGTGTCTACCATTCCACCATTCGGCCGCCTTGCGGCGCCCCAAACGGGGCGACGGGGCAAAATTACGAATAAATATTGAGTTGCACAAATCTGCAGCCACGACTCGTCAGGCCGCAGGTAAATCTGACAAGTGCAGAATCAGGGAAACCGGAGATAAGAACGACCATCCGTGATGCACCGCTGCAGCGGATATCAGGCCAGCGGACGCGGACCCTCACGCAGAATTTCAGGCGAGGAGGAGTCGGTGAGGTCGACCACAGCCGACGGCTCACCGGCCACATCGCCGGCATCAACAAAGACATCCGGGCCGAGCGGCTCGAACTGCAGTTTCACCTCCTCGGCCAGTGCCAGTTCCTCGGCTTCGGCATCGGGCCAGTCGGCCGTGGCGCTGAGTAGGGGGTTGCCAAGCTCGTTGGCAATCCGCACGGCAATGGCATTGTCCGGCACACGGACGCCCACCTCCTTGCGCCCTTTGAAGGCGCGCGCAAGCCTGTTGGAGGCCGGAAGAATGAATGTGAACGGTCCGGGGAGATTCTTGCGCAGCACGGCGAACGCGCCGTTGTCGATACGGGCGAACTCGCTTGCCTGCGATATGGAGCCACACACCATCGATAGGCGCTGCTTGGCCGGATTGATGCCGCGCATGGCGCACACGCGCTCCACAGCCCTGTTGTTCAAAGCATCGCAACCGATAGCATAGAGTGAATCGGTGGGATAGATTATGATTCCGCCGTTGCGGAGAACAGACACGATTTCGTCAAGATACTTTTCATTGATGCTTGACTCATACATCCGGAAGTTTTTCATGCGCTATCAAGTGAAATAACATATCAGGGCAGAAATAACGCGGACAGCCCCCGCGCTGCCGCCTCAGATTACACGGCATTTAAGCCCCATGGCGCGGAGAGCATCGGCCACGGCCGCCCGCTTGTCGCCCTGAATCAGGATTTCACCTCCGCGCGCCGAGCCGCCGGTGCCGAGCTTCTGCTTCAGGCGCGATGCTATGGAGGTCACCTCATCGTCGGGCAACGTGAAGCCCGCCACAATGGTGGCTTCCTTTCCGCGGCGCCCCTTGCGGTCGAGCAACACATCCAGCCTGGGCTGCGAGGCATATGCCTCACCGTCGGTAGCAGTAGAGGGTGCAGTTTCCCCGGCTCCCTCTTCACCGGCAGGGAGGTCGGCCTTCAGTGCCTCGAGCGATGATTTCCAATCCATTTCAGAATATTCTTTTGTAAAACCAATTATAATCTTGATAAAACCAATTATAATATTTGGCAGAAACCATCTGCAATCAGTGTATGCTGTCAAGCTCCACCACCGAATCGGTTTCGGAGATCTGTTCCACGGGGTTGTCGATTGACAGCCCAATGCGCCGCAACAGGACGAAGCGCGGGGTATCCTCCAGAGGCAGCGACGCGAAGAACGCTTTCAGCGAATCGCCGGAAAGACGGAAAGCGCGGCGGATGCACTGGGTGGCATCGGCCACATTCTCATCCTCATGCTGCTTTTCCGAAAGCTTCATGAACAGCAGCCCGAGATGCGCCGACTCTGTTTCCCCCACGGCATCCGAATCGGCCGTCATGGCAATCTCAAGCATCTCGTTGACCATGTCCTGGGCACGCTCGTAGTTTCCATCGGCCAAAGCGGCATCCGCCTCGGCCAGACGGTCGGAAAACGCTGGCGCCGTGCGCGTGGCACACGCCTGCATAATCATTATAGCAACGGCTGCCAATGCAGCCTCAAACAAACGTTTCATAATCAACCATACTTATAATCTTGAATTTCTGGTCCGTAACCTATGCACGCCCACCGGCGCCAAAACCGTCAGTTTCCGCGCCTGTGGTAATCGTAAATGGCCCCCTGACGCTTTATCCGCAGGGTGGTCTCCTCATAGGCAATGATAGGATAAGCCACCCGCTCTGCCACGGTTCCCACCAATCCGGGGTCGCCGTCTTCGATGGTTATCGATGATATGTCGTTGACAATCACAAGCGAATCGCCGACAACATGCCACTGGCCAGCCACCGAGAACGAAAGCTCTCCGGGGCGGATGGCGCGCATCACCGACTGATTGTCCTCATTCAGCTCGAGCAGGGGCGACGTATCGCTCACAGCAGGGATGTAATATTTTCCCACCATCTCTTTCTCCCGGCTGCTCATTCCGCCGCATGCCGCCACAGAGGCCGCAAGCGTCAGTGCCGCAGCCGCGGCAGCACATTTAGAAATCACGCTATTCATAAATCTCAACATTGTGACCGGGGCGCCTGACGCCCCTGACATCTGCTGCAAATTTAGCAATAATTTTTGTAACTTTGCAGCCGATTATGAACCATACATTAGTTATCGCTGACAAAGACAAAATCGTTTCCTTTCTCTGGCAGCATTGCCTGCTTTTAACCTCCCTGTTCATCCTCACATTAGGCGTTGCGCTGTGCATCCGCTCAAATCTCGGCAGCAGCGTAATCTCGTCAATCCCATTGGCTTTTACCATCGCAGGCACCGAAGGTTATGTCCCCCTTCTGTCGCTCGGCATGTACACCAACATCCTGAATGTACTGCTCGTAGGGGCGCAGATAATCATTTTGGGCCGTCAGTTCCCGCCGCTCCAGCTCCTGCAGCTTGTGATAAGCCTTGTGTTCGGTGTGCTCATCGACCTCAACATGGCCCTCACCGCCCCGCTCGAATGCATCACCCTGTCCGACCAGATTGTGACCCAGGTGGCCGGCTGCACCATCGTGGGCATCGGCACGCTGTTCGCCATGATTTACGTAGGGCTTGTGGTAAAATTCATCGGACGCCGCATGGCGTGGTTCGACCGCCTGCTTCTTTACCGCCCCGAAGTGCGCCGATACATCTACGGGCTGATGCGCTTCCTGCACCCCGACCGGTAATGACCCCCGTCTTGCTCCGGCGGCCGGATTTAACAATACCGACCCGAAATAAATCGTCATAGAGGGTTGCGAAGTTGGTTAAAGTTTCCTAATTTTGCGAACAGAACGGAAACGCATTGCCGCAAGGTGCGGCTGCGGAATCCACCGACACAGCAACGATGAATTATTCGATACTGGATTTTCTCGGGCTCCTGGGAGCCGTAGGCCTCTTCCTTTACGGAATGAAGGTGATGAGTGAGGGGCTGCAGAAAGCCGCGGGCGACCGCCTGCGCAACATTCTCAGCGCCATGACCCGCAACCGGTTCACCGGAACCATCACAGGCTTCTTCATCACAGCCCTGATCCAAAGCTCGTCGGCATCGACGGTGATGGTGGTAAGTTTCGTCAACGCCGGCCTCATGACCCTCGCACAGTCCATGGCCGTGATCATGGGTGCCAACGTGGGTACCACTTTCACCGCATGGGTCATCGCGCTGTTCGGCTTCAAGGTCGACATCTCCGCCTTTGCACTCCCTCTTATCGGCCTTGCGGTGCCCCTGTCTCTTATACACATCTCCGAGCCCACGAG
>ENA-OYWU01001247-OYWU01001247.1-human-gut-metagenome-genome-assembly--contig:-NODE-1247-length-11617-cov-3.983653_pt1 | contig 11617 bp, 7 predicted proteins | sample MGYA00244173_ERZ653403 | MGnify/ENA primary metagenome ERZ653403 (study PRJEB26926, sample SAMN06165043) | human gut metagenome | biome: ENVO:00009003; feature: ENVO:2100002; material: ENVO:00002003...
TCTACACAAGGCTATTCGTCGGCAGCGTCAGATGTGTATAAGAGACAGGGTTCGACAGCTCACGTCCGACCATCTTGGTGATGATCATATCGGTGGTCAGTTCCTTGGCCTCCCAGGTGCCGATGTACTGGCCGTCACGCATGATCGTGACTTCGTCGCTGATGCGAAGAATTTCGTCCATCTTGTGGCTGATATAGACGATGGAGACGCCCTTGGCGCGTAGCTCGTTCACGATGGTGAACAGTGCCTCAACCTCAGCTGCCGTCAGCGAGGAGGTCGGCTCGTCGAGGATCAGCACCTTGCAGTCTGCGGAGACCGCCTTGGCGATCTCAACCAGCTGCATCTGGGAAACGCTCAAGGTTCCGAGCTTTGCGTGCGGATCATAATTCAGATGGACTTCCTTCAGGACCTTGGCCGCATCCTCGTACATCTTGTCGTGGTCGATGACGGTGACGGGTCCGTATTTCTTGGTGGGATAGCGCCCAACGTAGATATTCTCGCCGATGGAACGCTCCGGGATGGGCTGCAGCTCCTGGTGCACCATCGCAATGCCGCGGTTCAGTGCATCAAGCGGGCCCTTGATCTGGACCTCCTGTCCCTCATAAATGACCTTGCCTTCGTCCATGTGGTAGATACCAAACATGCACTTCATCAAGGTGGACTTGCCCGCGCCGTTCTCTCCCATCAGCGCATGGACGGTGCCGGGTTTCAATTTCAGCTGTGCGTGATTCAGTGCCTTGACGCCGGGGAACGTCTTGACGACATCACACATCTCCAAGCGGTACTCTGACAATTCGCTGGCCCCCTTTAATCTTTTGTAACCTTTTCACGAAAAAAGGGTGCGTGCGCCTGCGCACACGCACCCCGGTTGTTCTGGTTTAAGCTGTGGCTTTTTTTTAATTACTGGAAGTCCTTGACGTTGTCAGGAGTGACCTTGACGTAGTCAACGTAGACGCTCTGGTGGTCGGCCTCGAAGGTCTTGCCGCCCAGCAGCTCCTCCATGGAAGCAACAGCCTGCGTAGCCTGGCCCTTGGCGTCGTTCAGAACGGTACCGGTCATGTTGCCGTTGGCAACTTCGTTCAGGGCAGCGTCCAGAGCATCGACACCGACGAGGTAGATGTCCTTGTTGACGGTACGGCCTGCAGCCTGAATGGCCTGCAGAGCACCGATAGCCATATCATCGTTGTTGCAGAAAACAACTTCGATCTGATCGCCGTACTTGGCAAGGTCGTTCTGGCAGATTTCCTGGCCCTTGTTACGATCCCAGTCACCGCGCTGCAGGTCAAGCTGCTCAACCTCAACGCCGGCATCGGTCAGAGCCTTGACGGAGTACTCGGTACGCAGCTGAGCATCGATATTCTCGGGATCGCCCTGGATCATGATGTAGGAAACCTTGCCGTCGCCGTTGATGTCGCCCTTGTTCTCGGTGTCGAGGATCAGCTCGCCCTGGAAGGTGCCGGACTGAGCAGCGTCGCAGCCGACGTAGACCAGCTTGTCATAAGCGGACATCTGATCGGCGGTGGGCTCACGGTTGATGAGAACGGTGGGAACATCGGCACCCTTGACGGTGGAGATGATCTGGTCGGCAGCGGAGGTCATAACGGGGTTGATGATCAGTGCGTCAACGCCCTGGGTGATGAAGGTGTTGATCTGCTCGTTCTGCTTGGCCTGGTCGTTGTTGCCGTCGACGATGGTGACCTCGTAGCCCTTGCCCTCGAGGATCTCCTGCAGAGCATTACGGTAGGTGGTCATGAAGGCATCGTCGAACTTGTAGATGCAGACGCCGACCTTACCGCCCTGAGTGGCCTCGGTAACGCTCTCGGCTGCGGACTCAGCAGCAGACTCTGCAGCAGAGGTGGACTCTGCGGGAGCCGTGGACTCCGAAGCAGCGGTGGAAGTGGAGGCGGAACCGCCGCAGGCGGCGAGAGAGACGGCCATGCAACCTGCAAGGGCCAGAGCAGCAAACTTTTTCATAATGAGTTTCTCCTTCTTTTTTAGATATGCAGTAGATTTTCGGGCGGGTCGCTTGTAGAGGAGCGAACCCTGTTGACAGTTATTATAATACTCGGGGACGGGTGAAAAAACAAGGTGAAATTTCACCGACTACGGGTAGAAATTTTCACCGTTTCAGGCAGTTTCGCCAGTCGAAAGTGCTTGTTTTTGTGCAGAATGCGCAGTAAAAGTAACAAAAGGGTGTTTGTTGTTTTCATTTTGTAAGATTTTTGCGGGTGATGGAAAAATAAAAAAGCCCCTTCTCCGAAGTGGGAGAAGGGCTTTGGCGGTAGGCTCGTAGGGGCCGGGCTTCGGGGGGTCACCCAAACGGGAACAGGACCTTTTGCTTATCCATGGCAAACATATTTTCCCGGGTGATGGTGCGGGTGGCGGTGATGTTCGATTTTTCGACGCTGCTCCCCTGCCCGGCCAGCAGCTTGTAGGCGCTTTCGACGCCGAAATAGCCCATACCGTAGGTGTTCTGCACGATCAGCGCGTCCACCGTACCGGTCTGCAGGGCGTCAATCGTCTCGATGTTCGAGTCGAACGCCGCGAGCCAGAGGTCGTCGGCGCGCTGCATCTGCTGGACAGCCTGCGCCGCGCCGACGGCAGTCGTCTCGTTGAGGGCGATCAGCACGTTGATCTCCGGGTGGGTGCGCAGCATGGCCAGCGTGTCCGCGCGGGCACTGGCGGCGTTGGGGTGTGTTGACACGGCGGCAGTGATCCTGGCGCGTCCGCTTTCCGCAAAAGCATCGCGCGCACCCTGCTCCCGATCCCGCCCGTTGGCACCGTTGACCTCATAGTTGATAAGCCCGACGCAGAGCGTCCCTGCTGTGCCGTCCAGTGCGCTCTGGGCCGCCATCCGGCCTGCGCCGTAGTTGTCCGCGCCGATGTAGGCCGCAACGTTGTCAGAGTTCACCGCGGAATCCACGCTGATGACCGTCACGCCCGCCGCGGCGGCGGCATCAATGGCGGCGGCGTTGGCCTCATAATCAATGGCGGAGAAAACGATGGCCTGTGCGCCGTCCTCAACGGCATCGGCAATCAGCTGGTTCTGCGCCGCATAGTCCTCCTCATCGTCGGGGGCCGTTATGGTCAATTGCAGGTTATATTCCGTGGCGGCGGCCTCTGCCCCGGTAAAGACGGCGTCCCAGAACTCGGAATCCCGATTGTTTTTGGCTACGAGCGCGACCCTGTAGCGGGTCGTTGTGCTGTCCACGGGCTGCATGGCACAGCCTGCCAGCAGCACGGCCAGGGCCGCGGGCAGCAGACGTTCAATGGTTTTTGTCATAGTCTCCCTCCCTGTCCTCCGGCACGCGCGGGGTGCGGATCGTCACCGTAGTGCCCTCGTAGGGGGCGCTTTCAATGGAGATACCGTAGTCCGCGCCAAAGTAGATGCGCAGACGGTCATTGACGTTCTTGACGCCGATGCCGGTGCGGTCACTCGGCTCATTCTGCAAGAGGGCCGCGACCTGCTCCGGCTCCATGCCGATGCCGTCGTCCGCGACGATGAGCAGAATATCATCCCCGTCGGGCTTTACGGTGATTTCAATGTGGCCGGAATCGACCATCAGATCCAGCCCGTGAACAATGGCGTTCTCAATGATGGGCTGCAGTGTGATCTTGTTGCACAGGCAGTGCAGGCAGCTCTCGTCCACCGTAAAGTGGTAGGTAAACTGGTTTTTGTAGCGGTATTTTTGAATTTGCAGATACGCCTCGGCGTGCTGCAGCTCCTTTTTGATCGGGATCAGCTCATGCCCGCGGCTGATGCTGATGCGGAACAGCCGCGCCAGTGCATGGACCATCTGGACAGCATCGGCGTTTTTGCCGCGCTCACACATCCAGGCGATGGAATCCAGCGTATTGTAGAGAAAATGCGGGTTGATCTGCGCCTGCAGCGCCTTGAGTTCTGTCTTGCGCAGGACAATTTCCTCCTCGCGGACGGTGGTCATAAGCTGCTGGATGCGGCCTACCATGTGGCCGAAGGAGTCCGAGAGGTTCTGCACCTCCCGCGTGCCTCGCACGGCCTGAAAGGCGAAGTGGTCGGCGTCCTGCTCAAACTGCTCCATGGCTGTTTCGAGTTGCTGCAACGGGCGGGACAGCAGGCGGGACAGCACCCAGCCCGCCGCCAGCGCGGCCAGAAAAACAAGCCCCGCCGTGATAACCGTGATGCGCACCATCTGCCGGAAGCTCTCATTGACGGTTTCGTCAATGTAGCTGACGCCGACGACGCGCCATGTGCTGCCCGGCACACGCTGTACGCTGTAGATGACCGTGTCCTCCACGTAGGTGCCGTCGCCGAGGCAGGCCAGACGCCCGGCCTCCTCCTTCTTTAACCCGGCATACAAAAGCTGCTGCTGCGGGTGGTAGACCATGTTGCCGCGCTCATCCATCAGGTAACAGTAGCCATGCTGACCGATGCTGACGTTGTTGATCGTTGCGGCCAGCTCCTTGAAGCTCAAATCTACTGCAAGCCAGCGGCTGCTGCCGCCGTCCCCCGGCACAGCGCGGATGACCGAGACGACCCACGGGTAGTAGCTGTCAAAGATCGACTCTACATGCGGCGTGCTGATGTAGCCATGCCCCAGGCGCCGGGCCGTGGTCAGGTCAAAGGAGAGGTTGCGCAGTATGTCGGATTTCGGCGTGCGGCCCGCCTGGGCCCAGCAGTCCAACAGACTGCCGTTTTCGTCGTAAGTCGTGATGGCCGCGACCTCGGGCCGGGCTGTCAGAAAGGCATTCAGAAATGCGTCCCGCATCGCAGGTTCACTGTCAAGCTGTTCCAGCACGATGCCGACGGCGCTGTCCATCGTGTTGACGTAGTTATCCACCGCGCCTGCGACCTGGCTGACGACCTGGGCACTGTTCGTGCGCGCGCCCTCCACAACAGCACTGCGGTAGCTGCGCAGAAACAGCGTGGTGCAGAGGATCAGCGCCGCCACGGCCACGCCGGAGATCAGCGCTGCCGCCAGGACTACGGTGCGGGGCGGGCGCTTCACGGCCGGGCCTCCCCCGCGGCGCGGGCGCGGCGCAGCGCCACAGGCGACGTACCGCTGTACTTTTTAAAGCAATAGCTGAAATAATGCTGGTCGGTGTAGCCGCAGCGCCGGGCGATCTCCTGGATTTGCAGGTCGGTGGTCAGCAGCAGGGTCTGGGCAGTCTCCATGCGGCGGCGCACCAGAATGTTGATGAAGGTCTCCCCCTCCGATTTTTTGATACAGGCGCTCAGATGGTTGGGGCTGACGTCCAGCATGGCGGAGAGTGACGCAAGGGACAGATCCTCGTCCATGTAGTGCTGCTCAATGATCTCCAGTGCGCGTTCGCACAGGCTTCCGGTCTTGCGGGCGTCCGCCGTAAAGCTGACGCCGCCCTCGCCCTCCGCCGCCGCGCGCAGGGCCTCGATCGCCTGTTTGTAGGCATCGTTCAGGTCACTGAATCGGGCAAATTCACGGCTGACGCCGACGCTGGCACTGCGTCCCAGGGCACGGTCCGCCAGCTGGCAGATCTCATCGGCCAGAATGTGCAGGTATTCATCAAAGTCAGAGGGGTTGCCCAGCAGCAAAGCCACGGCACGCCCGAAGCAATAAAATACGAAATGCCGCAGATATTTGTTGGCGCTCTGCTCCACCAGCTGAGTAAACCCGGCCTCATAGTCCACCGGGCCGTCCAGCGCCGCGACCATCACCACCAGCCTGCTGCGGTCATCGGTGCCGCGCAGCAGACCGCAGTCTACCGCTGCCTGGCGCAGGCGCGTCTCCACATTCTCGGGGGCATTTTCATAACGGGCCAGTACCAGCGGAATGATGAGCGCTGCGCGATCCGCATGGGCCGAGTCAGCCCGGCGCAGGCCGGCGTAGCGGGCGTCGATCTTCTCGTGGATGGCCTTCAGCTCGGCGGCCAGGCCGTCCATCGTCAGCGGCTTGAGCATGTAGCTGATGATGTTGTACTGGATGGCCTGCTTGGCATACTCGAAATCGTCGAAGCCGCTCAAAAAGGCAATGTGCATCGCAGGGCGGATCTCGCGCACCTGCCGCGCCAGCTCGATGCCCGAGATGAACGGCATACGGATGTCGGTCAGCAGCAGGTCCGGCTCAAGCCGCTCGACAAGCTCGAGCGCGTCCAGCCCGTTGCTGGCATTGCCCACAAGGTGGAAGCCGAGCGCCTCCCAGGGGATCATTGTGCAGACGGCCTCGCGCAGCTCGTCCTCATCGTCAGCCACGACGACGGTGTAGATGTTTTTGTCAGCCATACGTCCTTTTCCTTTTTAGGGTGCGCCGTCACAGCCAGAACTGGACCAGGCGGCTCACATTTTCATACAGGGCAGGGTTCTGCCCCATCAGCTGCGGCTCCGCCGCAAAGTAAACACAGAAATTGTAGCAGACGCCCGCCAGCACGGCCAGCGGCAGCGCCGTGCGCAGAGCTTTGGTCAGCGCGGGGATGGGGCGGGCCTGCAGGACACTTTCCGCAAAGAGCCACGCCAGCGCCGCCGCCAGCAGCAGCGGGCCGAGCCAGTCGCTCTGGTAGCGGTAGAGCATTCCGGCCATCTGGCAGTCTACGACGGCCAGCGCTGCCGTGCAGACGAGCACAAGCCGGATGGCGGTGCGCAGGTCGCGGCGGCTGCCCAACCGGCGGCGGGCCAGCGGCAGCGCAGCCAGCCCCCACAGCAGCGGCAGGCAGGCGAATGCGCCGCCGTAGTACAGCTCTGTAATGGTCAGGCCCATGTAGTTTGTCTGCATCCGCGTGGCAGTCAGGTACGGGAACACCGTCTGCACACCGGGAATGCCCGCGAGGAAGGTCACGGCTGCCGGGGCGATACGCCCGACGGCAAAGCCGCGGCGGGTCATATCGTTGCTGGTCAGGTTGTAGTTGGCACCAAAGTCAAACGGCGAGCCGAACCGCGCGGCGTTGTACCACATAAGGCCGACGGCCACAAGCACAACGGGCAGGATAAACGCAGCGGCTTCCCCTGCGCCCCGGCGGGTGCACAGGCGTTTTTCCGTGATATAGCGCGGCCAGAGGATGGGCAGGGCCAGCGCGGCAAAAAGCACCATCTGGGGGCGGCAGCCCGCGACCAATGCCATGCAGAGAGAGCCGAACGCGAGGTGGAAGGTCAACGCTTTGCGGCGGTTTACCGGCGTGTTTGCGGCGCACAGCCACTGCCACAGTGCCCACAAAACGAACGCAGCACCGCAGAGGATCGCGTACTCATACACCGACGGGCGGTGGAGCAGATAGTAGATCTGTGTGCCCGAGGCCGCGCCCGCGGCGGTGAGCAGGTAGGCAGCGGCGCTTGCCTGCGGGAACCAGCGGCGCACAGCCTGCTTCACAAAGCCAAAGGTGGCAAGTATGTACAGCCAGGCAAGCAAAATCATCGGCAGTGCAGGCGGCAGGTCCCGGATGCCGGTCAGCGCCTCAAACGGAAGCTGGAACAGAAGGCAGGGCACGATGCCGAAATAGACGTAATAGCGTCCGTTATAGTAGGCCACATCCCACAGGGCATCGGGCGCGGCGGCCTGCCGGGCGGCGGTGTCGTAGGGGTTTTCCAGTTCAGCCATAGCGGCGGGCGGGTCCTTTTCAAGGTCAAGGCGGCCATTCAGCAGACTGTGCGCCAGCGCACCGTACTGGGCACCGGCGTTGGACGCCCAGTCGTTGATGTGCATGGTGAAGTCGATGCGGCTCGTACCCGACCAGTCGGGGGTGTTATAAAAGCTCGTGGCGACGCCCGCGTTGAAGCGGTCCCCGAAGGGCGCCAGGAACGCCGCCGCGCAGAGCGCCAGCCCCACGGCCAGCACTGCCGGGCGGTATTTTTTCTCATGGGTCAGGTAGGCGTCCTGCCACGCGGCACTGGCCGGGCGCAGGGCGAACGCCGCCAGCGCCAGTGCGAAGATGACCGCAAAGCGCAGGACGGAGAAATCCAGCGGGCGGCGGGCGTTGGCGTAAACCGTGGTCAACTGGGCATTAAGCGGGTAGCTGCGGTACTCGCCAGTATAGCCCGACGCCGTCAGCGTCAGGGTGGACACCTTGCCGGAGAGGTCAAGGCTGTGGGTCTGGCTGCGGGCGGACGCGGGGGCGGTCTCCCAGTTCCAGCTCTGGCGGGAGACCGAGCTGGCCTCATCGGTGGCGGCAACGTTGAGGGTCAGCAGAACGTTCTTCTGCTCCGGCGTGTCGCCGTCGGCCAGCGAGGTCAGGCCGTCGAGCTGCAAGTTGTATATTGCAAAGTCGAGGCCCGCAAATTCCAGCGTTGTCTGCTCATCGTTCAGCGTCAGCGGCGCGGCGGGGTCTGCGTCATTGACCAGATACGGGCGCAGGTCAACCGGCGTGTAGCTGTGGGTCGCCAGCCAGTTCAGGTTGCCGACGAATAATTCTATTCCAAGGCTGGCGGCCAGCAGCAGTCCGACAGCCGCCGGGGTGCGGAGCTTTTGCGGCAGTGTGCCGCGCAGCCGGAAGCCGCAGACCACACCGCAGGCGATTGCCTGCATGATTAAAATCGCGGCCAGCCGGAAGGCGTCAAAGCCGACGGACAGCCCGGGCTTGGACCAGACGCAGACCGCCCACAGCCAGACCAGCGCCGACACCCCCGCCCCGGCGTACAGGTCCGCGCGGACGGAGCGGCGGTGATGGATACGGGCGGGCAGGAGTGTAAAGAGGGCTGCGAGGGCGAGAGAGGGGAGGATGGTTAGAATCAGCATAGGTGATTATTCCGTTTCACAATTAGATTGCGGGCTTGCTTGCCTCCCTCTGCGAGGGAGGTGGCCCCGCAGGGCCGGAGGGAGAGAGCCTTGCCATGGCCCGAAATATTTCGGGTTGCCGTAAGGTTCTCTCCCCCACCCGCTGCGGCGGGAGCCCCCTCGCAGAGGGGGCCAAGGGGATGTTACGCCACCATTATATACCATTCCGCAGCGCGTTGTACAGCATTTCCGCTTTGGCATGGCTGATGCCCTTGACCTCCTCGAGATCGGAGATGGAGGCAGCCTTGACGGCGGTGACGGTCTTGAAGTGCGCCAGCAGCGCGGCGCTCGTCTTTTCACCGACGCCGGGAATGGCGGTCAGGGTGGCGGCGTAGGACTTTTTCTTCATTGCGCGCTTGCGGTAGTCGTTGGCGTAGCGGTGGGTCTCGTCCTGAATGTTCGTGACAAACGTAAAGATATTGCGGTGGCGGTTGATGGCGATCTCGCCGCCCTCGTCGTCCACAATGGCGCGGGTGCGGTGGTGGTCATCTTTGACCATGCCGAAGGTCGGCACATGCTCCAGCGCTGTGCCGCGCAGGGCCTGCCTGACCGCGCCGACCTGTCCCCTGCCGCCGTCGATGAGCAGCAGGTCGGGCAGCGTCGCAAACTGGTTCTGCGGGCCGTCCGGCTTCTCGCCGCGGCGGGCCATCTCGTACTCCGCCGCGCGGCGGGAGAGCGTCTCTGCCAGCGAGGCGTAGTCATCGGTGCCCGCGACGGTTTTCATCTTAAAGCGGCGGTAGCCCGCGCGGTGGGGCTTGCCATCCTGAAAGACGACCATGCCGCAGACGCTCGACCCGTCGCCCCAGTTGGAAATATCGTAGCTTTCAATCACGCGGGGCGGCTTTTTCAGGCCCAGCACCTGCGCAGCCTCCTCAAGCAGCTTTTCCTCGCGGGTATAGCGCCCGCTCTCGCGGCCCAGACGCTCGACAGCGTTTGTATAAGCCATCGTGACGAGCTTCGCGACGTCGCCGCGCTGGGGCACGTACAGCTCCACCTTCGTGCCGCGCGCCTGGTTCAGAGCTTCATTCAGTGCCTCCGCGTCGGGCGGCAGGGCGTCCACGGCATTCGTTTTGGGGATCGTCTCGCCGTCGAGGTAATACTGCGGCAGAAATTCCTCCCGCACGGCGTCGATGTCCGTCGTGTCGCGGAACAGGAACTCCCGCTTGTCGGTCAGGCGTCCGTCGCGGTAGCGCAGCACGGCGGCGCAGACCGCGTGGGTCGTGCCCGCCAGTGCGATGACGTCCATCTCGGTGTCGCTCTCCATGACGACCTTCTGCCCGGCTGCCACGCGGTCAATGGCCATGATCTGGTCGCGCAGCAGCGCCGCCGTCTCAAAGTCAAGCCGCTCCGACGCAGCCTCCATCTTCTCCCGCAGCTGCTTGACAATGTCCTTTTTGCCGTAGCGGATCATCCGCAGTGCGCCCTGCACAGCGTCGTTGTAAGCAGCACAGGTGATTTTGCCGCTGCACACGGCCATGCACTTGCCGATGTGGGCGTTGAGGCAGGGGCGGCCCTTGCCGAAATCCTGCGGAAAGCTCTTATTGCACCGCGGCAGCAGGAAGCAGTCCTGCGCCGTTTCCACCATCTCCCGCACGGCAAACGACGAGGTGAACGGGCCGATGTAGTCGGCGTCGTCGTCATCCTTCTGCAGCGCGGCGGAGATGCGCGGCCAGGCCCCGCGCGTGACCTTGACATAGCTGTAGCCCTTATCGTCTTTCAGCAAAATATTGTACTTCGGCGTATGGGCCTTGATCTGGCTGGCCTCGAGAACGAGCGCCTCAAATTCCGACTGACAGACAATGACGTCAAACGTGAAGGCGTGGGCGATCATCTGGCTGACCTTGGCGTCGTGGGGCACGCCCTCCCGGAAATACTGCGACACGCGGGTTTTCAGGCGCTTGGCCTTGCCGATATAGATGATCGTGTCCGACTTGTCCCGGATGATGTAGACGCCGGGCAGCAGCGGCAGCATACAGGCCTTTTTATAAAGTTCAGCTTTTGTCATGGGGTGTTGCCTTTCCTATACAAAAAAAGCGGCGGGTCGCCCCACCGCTGATTGTTCTGGAATAGATTACTCGGCAAAGCCGGAGCTGACCAGCTTGACCAGGCCGTCAACTGCAGCCTGCTCATCCGCGCCATCAGCAATGATGCGGATGGTGGTGCCGCCGACGATGCCCAGGCTCAGGACGCCGAGCAGAGACTTCGCGTTGACGCGGCGCTCCTCCTTCTCGACCCAGATGGAAGACTTATACTCGTTCGCCTTCTGGATGAAGAAGGTAGCCGGACGTGCGTGCAGACCAACCTGATTCTCAACGGTAACTTCTTTAACGTACATAGTTATTCTCTCCTACTTTTGAAAATAATATGCCCCTGCGTATCTACCGTGGGCGACTTCCAGGCGGTCTATTGCGTGTTAATACGCCGCCTTGATTGCTTCTATTTTATCCTATTTAGTCGATTTTGTACAGTGGAAAATTGCAATTTTGGCAGGATTCTGTAATTCCGCCAAATCTTCGTTCTCTCGTTTGTGCAATATTGCCAGTTTATTTTCAACAGGATTGTGGATTGACGACAAAAACAACGGTCAGCCCCGATACTGCATCTCCAATTCCTCACAATATACCGCTGCAAAGGTGCCTTCCTCGGCGGGGTCGTAGCGGTGCAGCACTGTGCCCGTCAGCCGCCAGCCCATCCGCTTGTACAGCGCGATGGCGCGAGTGTTCGTGTTTAAGACCCCCATCGTCGGGCGGTCGTGCTCCGGCAGCTTTTTGCGGGCAAAGTCCAGCATTTTCGCACCGTACCCCTTGCCGCGGGCAGCCTCGGTCACAAACAGATGGCCGATCTCGCCGGTTTTGTGGCAGACGCCGACCATACCGCTGTCTCTTATACACATCTGACGC
>ENA-OYWU01001263-OYWU01001263.1-human-gut-metagenome-genome-assembly--contig:-NODE-1263-length-11533-cov-4.998519_pt1 | contig 11533 bp, 8 predicted proteins | sample MGYA00244173_ERZ653403 | MGnify/ENA primary metagenome ERZ653403 (study PRJEB26926, sample SAMN06165043) | human gut metagenome | biome: ENVO:00009003; feature: ENVO:2100002; material: ENVO:00002003...
TACACAAGGCTATTCGTCGGCAGCGTCAGATGTGTATAAGAGACAGCAATAATATTTTGATATAAAGCTGATTTATTTCATTGCATTCTTAATAGCAGCCAGCAGTTCATCATATTCTTCATATGCCGGGATCTCCGGATAATCTGCTTTGATCTTATCTGTACTGCGGAACAGGAATCCAGCCTTGCTTGCCTGGATCATACCCAGGTCATTGTAGGAATCACCGCTTGCAATGGTATCGAATCCGATAGACTGTAAAGCCTTTACAGTAGTTAACTTGGATTGTTCCACTCTCATCTTAAAGCCTGTGATCTCACCGTTGTCTGCAACTTCAAGAGTGTTGCAGAATAAGGTAGGTCTGCCAAGCTTCTCCATGAGCGGTGCTGCAAACTGTGTGAAAGTATCGCTGATCAGAATTACCTGAGAGAAAGAACGAAGTTCATCCAGGAATTCCTTTGCACCCGGAAGCGGATCGATCTTTGCGATCACATCCTGAATTTCTTTCAGTCCGAGACCATGTTCCTTCAGAATACCAAGCCTCCAGTTCATCAGCTTATCATAGTCCGGCTCATCACGTGTGGTTTTCTTCAGCTCCGGGATTCCGCTTGCTTCAGCAAATGCGATCCAGATCTCAGGTACCAGTACGCCCTCTACGTCAAGACATGTAATATACATAATAGAAATCCTCCTTTGTGTGAAACCTCTTTATTTTTGAAAATCCTTTAATGCTTTATTTAGTGAAATCATTCTAACATATTCTGAGAGTCCTTGCAAATTTAATTTTTGAGTTGCTTAAAAGGAGAATATTGATTTCCTAAAATGCATATGATATAATGCCAATAGGCAGAAGAAAGAATAATTAATCTGACAAGAATAACAAGAATGAAAGCCCTGGGAGTGGCAGCTCCCAGGGCTTTCTTCTTGTTTTAACAAAGTGGACAAGCAACCACTAGGCTAGTGTTGTCCTATTTATCTCCGTCTAGCCATTTGCAGATATAGTGGCAGATTATACCTGCTGCACAGGAGATAAGAAAAGAAAGAATAATTTCTGACAAGAATATCACCTCCTCCCGTTGCCGGGTATTGGTTGGACAACGTTAATACTATATCATATATAGAACAAAAATAGAAACATAAAATAAGTATTGACATAAAAAAACTAAAGCCATATAATAGTTAGGCAACTAATGGATAGCAACCTAACTATTATATGGCTTTGCAATAGTATGTGTACTGATTTTAGGAGGTGCGGCGAGATAGACGAGGAAATGAAACAGAAGCTGAATGAGATGCATGTAGGCAGGCTGATACATATTTTATCCCATACAATGAAACGGCATAATCCGGCAGAGGTGATGGAGAATGACGATCTGACGACCATGCAGAAGCATGTGCTGAAATTTATCCTTCTGGAAACCATGCACAGAGATCTCTATCAGAAAGATATTGAAGAGGAATTCCAGATCAGGAAACCTACAGTGACAGGGATCCTGAAGCTGATGGAGAAGAACGGTTACATTTACAGAGAGAGTGCGAAACAGGATGCACGCCTGAAACAGATCATTCCCACAGAGAAAGCAGAGAAGATCCGTCCTGCAATCTTAAAGAGTATTGAAGAAGGCGAAGCCAAAATGCTCCGGGGAATTCCGAAGGAGGATGTGGAACTGTGTAAACAGGTTCTCTGGCACATGTATGAAAACCGGAAAAAATCCTGCGATAGCAGGAATGATTTTTAACAGAAATAACGAGACATAAGGAGGACATTGACGAAGATGAATAAGAAACTTTTACGTTCAGTCCGGGAATACAAGAAGCAGTCTGTACTGGCTCCGGTCCTTGTAATCCTGGAAGTACTGATGGAAGTTCTGATTCCTCTGGAGATGGCGAAGATTATCGACGTAGGTATTGCAAACGGAGATATGAGCTATATCATCCAGCGTGGAGTCATCCTTGTTGCAATGGCAATGCTTTCCCTGTTCTTCGGCGTACAGGCCGGAAATATGGCGGCAGTTGCAGCAGCAGGATATGCGAAGAATTTACGCCACGATATTTTTTATAAGGTGCAGGATTTTTCCTTTAAAAATATCGATCACTTTTCAACATCAGGTCTGGTCACACGACTGACTACTGATATCACAAATGTACAGCAGGCATACATGATGAGTATCCGCCTTCTTGCCAGGGCACCGTTTATGATCATCCTGTCATGGATTATGACACTGACGATCAACAAACCGATCGCAATGCTTTTCCTGATAGTTGTTCCTGTCCTTGGCGGTACACTGATCTTTATTGCGAAAAAGGCACATCCGCATTTCATCAAGGTATTTGATGAATATGACAACCTGAACAATTCCGTTCAGGAGAATGTAAATGCTTCACGTGTAGTTAAGGCTTTCGTAAGAGAGGACTATGAGATTGAGAAATTCCATGGAATTTCCAGATATGTTTATAATCTGTTTACTAAAGCAGAGAAAATCGTTGCATGGAACTCACCGGTTATGATGTTTGCCATGTATACTGTAATCATTATCATTGTTGTAATTGGCGGAAGAGGAATTGTTCTCGGTGGCATGGAGACCGGTGAGCTGACAAGTATCATTGTCTACGCACTTCAGATTCTCATGTCCCTGAACATGGTAACTTTCGTGTTTGTTATGATCATGATAGCAGAAGCATCCACAGACCGTATTGTAGAGGTTTTGGATGAAGTTCCTGAGATGCAGGATAAAGCTGATGCAGTAAAGAATGTGGCAGATGGTTCCATTGACTTTAATCATGTAGATTTCAGCTATGCAGGAGAGGGAGGAAATCTTTCCCTGAAGGATGTAAATCTTCATATTAAATCCGGTCAGACAGTAGGTATCATCGGCGGAACCGGAAGTGCAAAGTCTACCCTGGTGCAGCTGATCCCCAGACTCTATGATGTCACAAAGGGTAATGTCCAGGTGGGAGGCGTGGATGTACGCAACTACAATCTGGAAGTACTTCGTGACCAGGTTTCCATGGTACTTCAAAAAAATGTGCTGTTCTCAGGAAGCATCTATGACAATATTCGCTGGGGTGATGAACATGCCAGTGAGGAAGAAATTCGGAGGGTCTGTAAGCTGGCCCAGGCAGATGGATTCGTCAGTGAGTTCCCGGATGGCTACGATACAATGATCGTTCAGGGTGGTAACAACGTATCCGGCGGTCAGAAGCAGCGTCTGTGTATTGCAAGGGCTCTTCTCAAGAAACCGAAGATCCTGATCCTGGATGACTCTACCAGTGCAGTAGATACAAGAACAGATGCCCTGATACGTAAGGCTTTCCGCGAGGAGATCCCGAACACAACAAAGATTATTATCGCACAGCGAGTTTCTTCTATTGAAGATGCAGATCAGATCATCGTACTGGATGACGGTAAGATCGCAGGTGTGGGTACTTCAGAAGAACTGCTGAAGACAAATGATATTTACAGAGAAGTATATGAATCACAGGTCAAAGGAGGCGGAGACGATGAATAAGAAGAAAAAATTAGATCAGAACACCATCCAAACTGCCAAAAGACTTCTGAAATATATGACAGGAACCCATAAGATACAGTTTATCATCGTATTTATCTGCATCTTTATCAGTTCCGCAGCAAGTATTGCAGTATCCCTGTCCCTGAAATTTCTGCTGGATGACTTTATCATCCCGCTGATCGGACAGACAGATCCGAACTTTGCAGAACTCTATAAGGCACTTGCAGTCCTTGGCTGTATTTTTGCACTTGGTGTGATTGCCACATTTATTTATACCCGAATGATGGTTTATATCGGTCAGGGTGTGCTTAAAAGTGTCCGTGATGATATGTTCGAGCATATGCAGACTCTTCCGATCCGCTATTTCGACCAGAATACAAACGGATCTGTCATGAGCCTCTATACCAACGATACAGATACCCTGCGACAGATGATCAGCCAGGCGATCCCGCAGGCGCTGATGGCGCTGTTTACGATCGTGGTTACCTTTATTTCCATGTTATTGTTAAGTCCGCTGCTTACAATTCTGGCAGTTGTGATTATTTTTATTATGCTGAAGGTTACCAGTAAGATTGGTTCCAACAGTGGCAAATATTTCATCCGTCAGCAGGTATCTCTGGCAGATGTGACCGGTTTCGTGGAAGAACGAATGAATGGTCAGCGTGTGGTAAAAGTTTTCAACCACGAAGATAAATCAAAAGAAGAATTCGACAAACTCAACGAAGCACTCTTCGAGAGTTCTGCAAACGCCAATAAATACGGAAACATGATGGGACCTGTGATCGGTAACATCGGTAACCTGCAGTTCGTACTGACAGCAGTACTTGGGGGACTTCTCTCTGTAACAGGTGTGGGCGGCATCACCCTCGGTGTTATGGCTTCCTATTTACAGTTCACCAAGAGCTTTACCCAGCCATTCATGCAGGTGGCACAGCAGTTTAATGCCATTGTTATGGCACTTGCAGGTGCAGAACGTATCTTCAGGCTCATTGACGAGAAGCCGGAAGAGGATGAAGGTTACGTAGAACTTGTTAATGCAAGAAAGGATGCCAACGGCAATATCACAGAATGCAAAGAGAGAACGGGCATGTGGGCATGGAAACATCCACATTCTGCAGATGGTTCCGTTACTTATACAGAACTGACAGGAGATGTCCGATTCGAAGATGTTACATTCGGATATAACCCGGACAAAGTTATTCTGAAAGACATCAGCCTCTTCGCCAAGCCGGGACAGAAACTTGCTTTCGTAGGTTCCACAGGTGCAGGAAAGACAACGATCACAAATCTGATCAACCGTTTCTATGATATTCAGGAAGGTAAAATCCGTTACGATGGAATCAACATTACCAAGATTAAGAAGGATGACCTGAGACGTTCTCTGGGAATCGTACTTCAGGATACTCACCTGTTTACAGGAACTATTAAAGAAAACATCCGCTACGGTAAACTGGATGCTACAGATGAGGAAGTATACGAGGCAGCAAGACTGGCTCATGCAGACCAGTTTATCAAAATGCTTCCAAAAGGATATGATACCATGTTAAGCGGAGACGGTGAGGAACTGTCCCAGGGACAGCGCCAGCTTCTCTCCATTGCAAGAGCAGCAGTAGCCAATCCGCCTGTACTGATCCTGGATGAAGCAACCTCAAGTATTGATACCCGTACAGAGAGTATTGTACAAAAAGGTATGGATAACCTGATGAAAGGCCGTACTGTATTTGTGATCGCCCATCGACTTTCAACCATCAGAAACAGCGATGCCATCATCGTACTGGATCATGGAAAGATCATTGAAAGAGGCGACCATGAAGACCTCATTAAGTTAAAAGGAACTTATTATCAGCTTTATACTGGTAAGCTGGAATTGTCATAAGGAACTATCAGAAAGACTGCAATTATTTCAGAACATGAATAATTGTGGTCTTTCTTTGCGGGCGTTGCGTTTTCTGCGTTATAATGCTATGATCGTACAGGTATGTGGATCACAGATGATGAAGTTCCGGTTTAAGAATAAAAAAGAAAAATTATGCAGCAGCAAGGGAGAGATATACGATGGTAAAGATAGATCTGATCACTGGTTTTCTTGGTTCAGGGAAGACGACGTTTATCAGGAAGTATGCGCAGTATCTGATGGATGCTGGTAATAATATTGGAATTCTGGAGAATGATTACGGGGCTGTGAATGTGGATATGATGTTGCTTCAGGATCTGATGGGAGAGAACTGTGAGCTGGAGATGATCTCAGGAGGGTGTGATAAGGACTGCCACAGGAGGAGATTTAAGACGAAACTGATTGCTATGGGTATGTGCGGTTATGATCGTGTGATCGTGGAGCCGTCTGGGATTTTTGATGTGGATGAGTTCTTTGATATTCTTCATGAGGAGCCGTTAAATCGTTGGTATCAGATTGGGAATGTGATTGCAATTGTGGATTCTAAGCTGGAGCGTGATCTGTCAGAGGAGGCGGATTTCATTCTGGCTTCTGAGGTGGCAGATGCCGGATGCATTGTGATGAGCAAGAGCCAGGACGCATCACCCGAGGAAATCCAGGGTACGATTAAGCATGTGAATCAGGCGTTGGAGAAGGTTCATTGCAGCAGGAGATTTTGCTGTGAAATGGATGATGTGGATACAGTTAATATTATCCACAAGAATTGGGATGAGATGTCGAAAGAGGACTTTGACAGAATCGCATCCTGTGGATATGTGATGGCAAGCTACAGGAAACCGGAGTTTGAGGCAGAGGATGCCTTTACTTCTCTGTACTTTATGAATGTGAAGATGACTGAGAAGGAGCTGCGGGAAGCAGCTGAGAAGATTCTGTCTGATTCTGAATGCGGGCGTGTGTTCCGGATGAAGGGATTTATGAGAGTAGACAGTGACAGCGAAGACGGTTCTGGACTATCTGCATGGGCAGAGTGCGATAGACGGCAGTGGATTGAATTAAATGCTACGAAGAATGAAATTACAATCCGACCGCTTCATGTAGGACAGGAGGTCCTGATCGTGATTGGAGAAGAACTGCATGAGGAGAAAATTAAATCCTATCTGAAAATCTGAGATTTGAACGCAGGTCGCGAAGCGGATTGCGAATGTCTGCTTTACTTTATAAAAAAGGGCACTTGAAAAATCAAGTGCCCCATTGTATAATCTACTTAGAAGATGACCGGAAGCGTGTTCCGGTTGCCCTCGGTATAATTAATGAGTAAAGAAATTAAGCATCCAACTTTGGGCGGTGGGATGCTTATTTCTTTTTATGTTGATCTATGTAAGTCAATGCCGTAAAAATTACTAACAATAAAGTAAGGACTTCCATTGTGTTCATCGGGCATCACCCTCCTTTCGTGAAACTGGAGGGCAGGGGTCGAAACTTTGCATCCGGGTCTGTTCAATTATACTTGTTCAGTATAACGTGAAAAATAGAAGATATCAAGTACTTTACGTTCTATATTATTAAAAACAAAACAGGGTATGAAGTTCATCGTAATCTGATGAAACTTCATACCCTGTTCATTTATTTTTATGGAGTTTTGTAACCGTAAGGATTATTTGGTAAACAGATCAACCAGATCCTGGCCGTCTTCGTAGCCCTGGCTCTTCAGCTCATTTACGAACCAGTCGTCTACGCCGTCTACAGCTTTCTTGAAAGAATCGATATCCATATCAGCTTTCTCTGTGAAGGTTACGCCGTTTTTGGATTCCCAGCGTTCTTTAATCTCATTGTCGCTGGAACGGTTGATGTAACGTTCGTATTCAACTGCCTTCTGACCGCATTCATCAACAACTACCTGCTGTTGTGGTGTGAGGCCGTCGTAGATATCCTGATTGATGCAGAAGAACAGACAGTCATAAATTGCATCCCACATGGAACAGTAAGGCTGAACCTCCTGAACGCTTGCTGCGTCAATAGCAGGAAGTGGATTTTCCTCACCTTCAACAGTGTTCTGCTGAAGTGCTGTGTAAGTTTCAGACCAGTTCATGTTTGTGGCATCAGCGCCCCATCTCTTGTAGCATTCCATCAGAAGGTTGGAGCCTGCTACACGAACCTTCAGGTTCTTCATATCGTCTACAGATTTAATCTCATGTTTGCTGTTTGTGATTTCGCGGAAACCGTTCTCTGCAATACCCATGCAGTGGAGTCCGTATTCGCCAAGGATTTCTTTCAGTTTTTCACCAGCTTCGCCATCGAATTTCGCATCTGCATCGTCGTAAGAATCATAGACGAACGGAAGAGAAACAACGTTGAAACGTGGATCAAATGCAGAGTAGATCAGGTTGGAGTGCATGGAGATCTGAACCGGGTCCCCATTCATCAGAGCCTGAATACCTTCGGACTGGTTGCCGTTTGTAAGCTGGTCAGCTGCATAAATATTGACTTTAACCTTTCCGCCTGTAGCTTTTTCCATCAGTTCACCGAACTTACGTCCGCCGTCAGCCCAGGTACTTGTCTCAGTAGTGGAGCATGCGAAGTTCCAGGTTGTTTCCGGCCAGTCCAGATTACTGTAATCTTCCACTGTGTTGAAGGAGTCCTTTGTGAAAAGATCAACCAGATCCTGGGCATCGTCATAGCCCTGGCTCTTCAGTTCGTTTACAAACCAGTCATCGATACCGTCAACTGCTTCTTTGAAGGAGTCGATGTCCATGTCTTCTTTTTCTGTGATTGTTACACCGTTCTGGCTTGCCCAGCGTTCTTTGATCTCGTCATCTCCGGAGCGGTTGATGTAACGCTCATATTCAACTGCTTTCTGTCCTGCCTCGTCAACAACTTCCTGCTGTTGTGGTGTGAGACTGTTGTAGATGTCTTCGTTGATACAGAAGAACAGGCAGTCATAAATTGCATCCCACATAGAGCAGTAAGGCTGAACCTCCTGAACACTTGCAGCGTCGATAGCGGGAAGCGGATTCTCCTGACCTTCTACTGTGTTCTGCTGAAGTGCTGTGTAAGTTTCAGACCAGTTCATGTTTGTGGCATCAGCGCCCCATCTCTTGTAGCATTCCATCAGAAGGTTGGAGCCTGCTACACGAACCTTCAGGTTCTTCATATCGTCTACAGATTTAATCTCATGTTTGCTGTTTGTGATTTCGCGGAAACCGTTCTCTGCAATACCCATGCAGTGGAGTCCGTATTCGCCAAGGATTTCTTTCAGTTTTTCACCAGCTTCGCCATCGAATTTCGCATCTGCATCGTCGTAAGAATCATAGACGAACGGAAGAGAAACAACGTTGAAACGTGGATCAAATGCAGAGTAGATCAGGTTGGAGTGCATGGAGATCTGAACCGGGTCCCCATTCATCAGAGCCTGAATACCTTCGGACTGGTTGCCGTTTGTAAGCTGGTCAGCAGCGTAAATGTTGACTTTGACTTTGCCGCCTGTGGCTTTTTCCATCAGTTCACCGAACTTACGTCCGCCATCAGCCCATGTACTTGTCTCAGTAGTGGAGCATGCGAAGTTCCAAGTCATTTCCGGCCAGTCAAGGTCGCTGTAATCTGCAATTGTGTCAAAGGAGTTATTGCCGTCTCCTGCCTCCTTGGAAGCTGTGTCAGAGGAAGCGGAGGACTGATCACCTGTGTAGGAGCCTTCTTTTGCAAGAGCTTTCGGAAGGAAAGTGGAGGTGATCGGGATGTATGTAACGATCAGAAGAACTGCAACGCAGGCTGCGATCATTGGCACAACTGCCCTTGAGATCTCCTGCAGAGTAACTTCCAGACCTTTTTTGATCTTGATGCTGATTGCTACGAAAAGGTTTACACCTACAGGAGGAGTTACCTGTCCGATTGCAAGGTTTACAGTTGCCATAACACCGAATGCTACTATATCGTATCCAAGAGCCTTACATACAGGAAGCATGATCGGGATGAAGATGTACATAGCGGAGTTTGCATCGATGAAGCATCCTGCGATCAGGAAGATGATATTTACGATCAGCAGGAAGGTAAACTGATTGTGTGCGATGCTTCCAAGTAAATTGGAGGCTGCATCTGCAATACCGAATTTGGTACATACAAAGGAGAACAGAGAGGCACTTGCTACGATGAGCATAATACCGCCGGTTGTCTTTGCTGAGTCTACCAGAATGTCAAACATATCGCGGATGGAAACTTCGCGGTAGATGACCATACCTACGAAGAGACCGTATACAACGGATACGGCTGCTGCTTCTGTTGGTGTGAAGATACCGCCGTAGATACCGCCCAGAATGATGACCGGCATCAGGAATCCCCAGAAAGCATCTTTGAAAGCGTCCCAGCGTTCTTTGCCGGAGGCTTTTTCCCTGGATGGTTTGATATTGTGTTTCTTTGCTTCCAGCATTACTACGATTACCAGTGCCACGCCCATAAGAAGACCTGGTACGATACCTGCCATGAACATATCTGCGATGGATGTGCCTGTGATGGAGGCATATACAACGAAGGCGATACTTGGCGGGATGACAATGGCGATGGAGCTTGAGGTTGCCATCAGTGCTGTGGAGAATGGTGCGGAGAAACCGCCCTGTTCTACCATTGCAGGGATCAGTACGGCGCCAAGAGCTGCAACAGTTGCAGGGCCGGAACCGGAGATGGCGCCGAAGAAGCAGGCTACGATAACACATACGATGGCGATACCGCCTTTTTTGTGGCCTACGCAGGTATCAACGAATTTGATCAGTCGTTTGGAGATACCGGCTTTTGCCATGATGTTTCCTGACAGTACGAAGAATGGGATTGCCAGGAGCAGGAATTTGCTGATTCCTGAGTACATGTTGGTTGCTACGATCGTCAGGGATGTACCGGAGTAGAGGATTGCGCATACGGAGGAAAGTCCGAGGCAGATTCCGATGGGTACACCCAGGATCAGGAATATGAAGAAGGAGATAAATAAGATTGCACTGATCATTTATTTGGCCTCCTTTTTGTCTGTTGTGATTGTGTTCATGTTACTTTTTGTGCTGTTGTCGGTATTTTTGGCACTGTCGGTTTTGCAGCAGAAGTCCAGACAGAATTCAATGAAGTGAAGGATCATGCATCCTGCACCGATGGGTACGAAGGACCAGAAGATCCATTCAGGCCAGTTTAATACGAAGGTTCTTTTTCCATTCTGAAGCTGAGTGATTACCTTGTCCATTCCGTATTTGAAAAGGATGACGCTGAAGATGATGCTCAGGACTGTGATCAGGATCACGGATGGTTTCTTCAGTTTCTTTGGAAGGCGGTCTGTGACCAGTGTCAGGCTGACCAGTTCTCCTTCGCGGCAGGCCAGTGCGGCTGCCAGCAGGGTGATGAGTACGAATACCGCTACTACAAGTTCTTCTGTGAAGGACCAGGAACGGTGGATGACTTTACGGGAAAATACGTTTCCCACAGTCAGCACCAGGATCAGCAGTGTGGAGATCACAAGGACGATCTTTTCTACTGCAGCCAGTGCGTTCATGATTTTTTTGTAGATTTTCATGCTCTCTACTCCTCTCAAAAAATTTGCTGCTGTTTTTCGGAATTTGGAGCAGATTCAAGGCAGATGGAATGTAATGGTTATAATATGTAATTAGTTACATTTTTCATCTGTGGTGAATTCTGTTGTCTGCGAAAAACAGAAGTAGTGTTTCGGTTTCAGATCGACAGCCTGGAAAAGAAAGTATGTCTCGTGTGTCAGGGCTTTTTTATGTTATAGGAATATTATGGAGTAATTTCCTATAACATAAAAAAAGTCCGCCCCACGCAGGGACGGACATATGATATTCCGTAACCACCCTGTTTCACCTTTGAAACAAGTACGATTCTGCAACGTACCGATATACGCGGCTCCTGTAACGGGGGGCGGCCGGGGAAGCTTACTGTGAATACGGCAATATCTGTGATGGCTGTATTCAAGGGTTCGGCTTTCCTTCTCGGGGATGATATTCGAAACAGGTCTGTCACTGCATTTCACCGGACTGCAGTTCTCTGAGGACAGGGGGGACTGTTTTTACTGGTTCCCTTCGTTGAATTTATGCGTTATAGGTTTAGCTGTTTAAAAAGCTAAAGAAATTTTAACGCTGTTTGTTTT
>ENA-OYWU01001268-OYWU01001268.1-human-gut-metagenome-genome-assembly--contig:-NODE-1268-length-11509-cov-16.433910_pt1 | contig 11509 bp, 9 predicted proteins | sample MGYA00244173_ERZ653403 | MGnify/ENA primary metagenome ERZ653403 (study PRJEB26926, sample SAMN06165043) | human gut metagenome | biome: ENVO:00009003; feature: ENVO:2100002; material: ENVO:00002003...
ACACAAGGCTATTCGTCGGCAGCGTCAGATGTGTATAAGAGACAGGTATATGGTATAATAAAGCGTAAATTTAAACGCAGTTTATGAGAAGTTGATTTACATAGGGATATAGAAGCTGCTTTTTGCAGTGTGGGACAGAAGGAGAAAATCCTATATGAGTAATAGACTTGACATGAAAAAAGATACAAATAATCGAAAAGACAAAACAAAATACGATGGTCCGGAGAAGCCGGACGCATACATGGGCAATGACAAGCAATGGGTTTTCAGGGCATTGGTGCTTGCTTTTATTGATATGTGCATCATTGCAATCTCATTCTTTTTCGCTTTGATGATCAGGTTTGAGTTTTCATATTCGCATATTCCGCTCTCATTTTTGGAGGGTTATCTGCACATTGTGCCATTGTTTATGGTGATTTCACTTGTGGTGTTTTATATTTTCAGGCTGTACCACAGTATATGGCGTTTTGCGAGCATCAACGAGTTTATGCATATTATTGGTGCCTTTCTGGTGCTTACAGTTGTGAGTGTTATCATTCATGAGGTGTATGAGATCAAGATGCCGTATGCCTTCTGGATTATCGGGCTGATGCTCAGCTTTGCACTGTGCACAGCGTGCCGTTTTGCGTACAGATTTATCAGGACAGGTCAGAAGATGCTGGAGCAGAGAGGCTCTGCAAACGGTGATGAGAGAGTCATGATTATCGGAGCAGGAAATGCGGGCAGGATGCTTATAAGAGAGCTTATCATGAGCTCACATCTGCACACGAAGGCTTGCTGTATCATAGATGACAACCCGGCTAAGCTGGGACGATTCATAGATGGCGTGCCTATTGTCGGCAACCGAAATGACATTCCGGAGATGGTTGAGAAGTATGATATCACGAAAATTGTGTATGCTGTACCTTCTACATCCGGTAAGGACAGGAAGGATATACTCAATATTTGTAAGGACACAGGCTGTGATGTGTCTGTGGTTCCGGGAATCTATCAGATGGTGGACGGAAGAGTGTCGGTTTCCAATCTACGTCCGGTAAGCATTGAGGATTTGCTGGGCAGAGATCCGGTTGTTGTGGATAATGACGGTATTCATTCATTTTTACAGGGCAAGGTGGTCATGGTTACAGGTGGCGGTGGCTCAATCGGTAGTGAGCTTTGCCGTCAGATAGCCAGGGAGGATCCGAAGCTTCTTATCATTTTTGATATTTACGAGAATAATGCATACGATATACAGCAGGAGCTGAAGCGCAAATATCCTTATGTAAGGGTGGAGACGCTGATTGGCTCGGTGCGCAATACTAACAGGCTGCACTATGTATTCCAGACATATCATCCGGAGATTATTTATCATGCGGCAGCACATAAGCATGTACCGCTGATGGAGGAAAGCCCGAATGAGGCAATAAAGAACAATGTGCTTGGCACATTAAAGCTCTCAAGGATTGCAGCAGAGTACCATGTGAAGAAGTTCGTGCTTATCTCTACGGATAAGGCGGTTAATCCAACCAATATCATGGGTGCATCAAAGCGTCTGTGTGAGATGGTTATACAGATGATGAACAGGCAGACTGAGACTGATTTTGTCGCTGTGCGTTTTGGAAACGTGCTTGGCAGCAATGGTAGTGTTATCCCGCTGTTTAAGAAGCAGATAGAGGATGGCGGTCCTGTTACTGTGACGGACAAGCGTATTATCAGGTATTTTATGACAATTCCGGAGGCTGTGGCGCTTGTGCTGCAGGCAGGGCTCTATGCTCACGGAGGCGAGATTTTCGTGCTCGACATGGGCGAGCCGGTCAAGATTGATGATATGGCTAGGAATCTTATCAGGCTTTCAGGACTGGAGCCGGATGTGGATATTCAGATTGTTTACACAGGCCTGCGTCCGGGCGAGAAGCTCTACGAGGAGATGCTGATGAGCGAGGAGGGTCTCAAGGAGACTCCGAACAAGCTGATTCATGTGGGTGAGCCTATTGAGATGGATGATGAGCTCTTTGAGAAGCAGCTTGAGATGCTCGAGAAGGCATGCACCTCAGAAGCAAAGGATATCAAGCAGATAGTGGCCTCTGTGGTAAAGACATATCATCCTGACCTGGAGAACTAAATATCTTTTGAAGCTCATAATACAGACTGTAAAAGCCGGATGTTTGGCATATTTTATGCCGGAAGCGAGGAACATAACTATGGAAAAGAGACAGATTTCATTTTCACCACCTGATATAACAGAGGCAGAGGTGTCAGCTGTTGCTGATGCACTGCGAAGCGGTTGGATTACAACAGGTCCAAGAACCAAGGAGTTTGAGAAGCGGATTGCTAAGCTATGCGGCACGGATAAGGCTGTAGCTCTTGGCTCTGCTACTGCGTGTCTTGAGTCGATACTCAGATTCCTGGGAATAGGTGCAGGTGATGAGGTGATCACAAGTGCATACACATATACTGCATCTGCAAGCCCGGCTGTACATGTAGGTGCGACACTTAAGTTTATAGATGTAGCACCTGATTCATTTGAGATGGATTACGATGCCCTGGAAGCTGCTATTACAGAAAAGACAAAGGTTATCGTGCCGGTTGATATTGCAGGTGTGCCTTGCGACTATGACAGGATTTTTGATATTGTGGAGAGAAAGAAGGCTCTTTTTCATCCGTCAAATGATGTGCAGAGGGCAATCGGACGTGTGATTGTGGCGGCTGACTCAGCTCATGCTTTTGGTGCTTCTTACATGAGAGCAGGTGAGTGTATTATGTGTGGCAATGTAGCTGATTTTACAAGCTTTTCATTCCATGCGGTCAAGAATCTGACCACCGCAGAGGGAGGAGCACTCACCTGGAGACCTATAGAGGGCTTTGATGACGAGTATATCTACAAGCAGTTTATGCTGCTTTCACTCCACGGACAGACAAAGGATGCTTTGCACAAGAATGGTCTGGGCAACTGGGAGTACGATATTGTGGCTCCTTCGTATAAGTGCAATATGACTGATATCCAGGCGGCTATTGGTCTGGTACAGCTTGACAGATATGAGGGGCTTCTCAAGAGGCGCCGTGATATTATAGAGCGCTATGACGAGGCATTTAAGCCGCTTGGTCTCTTGACTGTGCCTCATTTTACAGACAGGCATACATCGAGCGGACATCTGTATCTGTTTCGCATACCGGGCATCGGCGTGGACAGGCGCAATGCGCTTATAGTGCAGATGGCGGAGCGAGGTATCGCCACAAATGTGCATTTCAAGCCGCTTCCGATGATGACAGCATATAAGAATATGGGCTTTGATATAGCTGATTTTCCAAATGCTTATCATCAGTATGAGAATGAGATTACACTTCCTCTTAACACAAAGCTTAGCGATGAGGATGTGGAGTATATAATTAATAATTTATTGGAGATTTTACATGAGTAGATGGAGAACATGGGGAGAGATTCCTGCATTCATGAAAAATGATTTTACACTTAAATATTACAGGCATCTGAGCAGAAAGAGGACAAGCATGGTATTTAAACGCATTTTTGATGTGATTATGTCCGCTGTTCTTCTTGTGCTGCTTTCGCCTGTTATACTGGTCCTTGCTGTCTGGATAAAGGTAGATAGCAGAGGACCTGTTTTTTTCAGACAGGAGCGCATCACCCAGTATGGCAGAAAGTTTCGCATATTCAAGTTTAGAACTATGGTGAATGATGCTGACAAAAAGGGTTCACTCGTGACTGTCGGTGGCGATTCAAGAATCACAAGAGTCGGTGCTGTCATCAGAAAGTACAGGCTTGATGAGATTCCGCAGCTTATAAATGTGCTATGTGGTGATATGAGCTTTGTTGGCACAAGACCTGAGGTGGAGAAGTATGTCATGGCATATACTCCAGCGATGATGGCGACACTTCTGATGCCTGCCGGAATCACAAGTGAGGCAAGCATCAGGTATAAGGATGAGGACAGGCTTCTTGAGGCTTCTGATGATGTGGATTACACATATATCCACAAGGTGCTGCCGGGCAAGATGAGGTACAATCTTAAGTATCTTAAGAGATTTTCGCTGATAAATGATATCAGACTGTGTATAGAGACTGTGCTTGCGGTAATACATTAGTTTACTTGTCTGGGAGGATGATACTTATGAATAAAGTCAAATTTTCAGTCTTACTGTCAATTTATTACAAGGAAAAGCCTGAGTATTTCAGGGAGTGTATGGAAAGCATATATTCGCAGACTGTTTTACCGGATGAGATAGTGCTGGTGGAGGATGGCCGGCTGACAGAGGAGCTTTATGAGGCAATCAGAGATTATGAATGCAGGCCTTCGGAAATAAGTTTTGTTACGGTAAAGCTTGAAAAAAACAGTGGGCTCGGTCTTGCACTTGCTGAAGGCATAAAGCATTGCTCTAATGAGCTTGTGGCCAGAATGGATACGGATGATATATGTGTGCCTGACCGGTTTGAGAGACAGCTGAATGCTTTTTCGGAAAATCCGGGGCTTGATATCATAGGCGGCTACATCAGCGAGTTTTCCGATGATACACGTAATATTTTATCGGAGAGGACAGTGCCTCTCGGAAATTATGTGATAAAGCAGTATCAGAGAAAGCGCGATGCGTTCAATCACATGACTGTGATGTACAAAAGGTCTGCGGTGCTTGCTGCAGGCAATTATCAGGACTGCCTGCTTATGGAGGATTCTCTTCTTTGGGCGAATATGATCAGAAATCACTGTCGTATGGCAAATATAGGTGAGACTCTTGTGTATGCCAGAACCGGTGATGATATGCTGAAGAGGCGTGGCGGCTTTGATTATTTCCTTAAATACAAGGCAGGAAGAAAGCGTATTTTAAAGACAGGAACCATAAGTGCGGCGGATTATTTTGTTACGGTTGCGGCACAGTTTGTTGTCTGTATGATGCCACTTTGGATGAGGAGCCTGGTGTTTAAAAAAATATTAAGGAACTAAAACTTTTCAAATGCACGTTAATGTGGTAAAATCGGTATGGTTAACATTAATAGGCTTATTTACTAGCTGACACAGGAGGTTAATATAAATGGATTTTAGAGCTGAGTACGAGAAATGGTGTACAGACCCATATTTTGATGAGGCTACAAAGGCAGAGCTTAAGGCTATCGCGGGTGATGATAAGGAGATAGAGGACAGATTCTATCGTACACTTGAGTTTGGTACAGCAGGTCTTCGTGGTGTAATAGGAGCCGGCACCAACAGGATGAATATATACACAGTCCGTCAGGCTACACAGGGACTGGCGAATTACATACTTTCACAGGGAGAGGACGCAGTAAAGAGAGGCGTTGCAATCGCACATGACTCACGTAATATGCATGATGAGTTCACAGATGCCACAGCACTCTGTCTTGCGGCTAATGGAATCAAGACATATGTATTCCCACAGCTTGCACCTGTTCCGGAGCTGTCATACGCAGTAAGGACACTCGGTACAATAGCCGGTGTTGTTATCACAGCAAGCCACAATCCTCGTGAGTACAATGGATACAAGGTATACTGGGAGGATGGTGCACAGGTTACTCCACCTCATGATACAAGCATCATGGCTGAGGTGGCAAAGGTTACATCGTTTGACCAGGTAAAGACCATGGACAAGGCTGCTGCTATTGAGGCAGGTCTTTACAATGTCATCTCTGATGAGGTTGAGGAGGGATATTTCGGAGAGCTCCGCAAGCTTTCTATACATCCGGAGATTATCAAGGCTATGGCAAAGGATATCAAGATTGTTTACACACCACTCCACGGCACAGGTCTTCGCCCTGTACAGAGAGTGCTTAAGGATATGGGCTTTGAGAATGTATACATTGAGCCAAGCCAGGCAGTACCTGACGGCAATTTCCCTACATGTCCTTATCCAAATCCTGAGAATCCTGATGCATGGAAGCTTGCACTTGAGCTTGCAAAGGAAAAGGATGCTGATATCGTTTTAGCAACTGACCCTGATGCCGACAGACTCGGTGTATACTGCAAGGATACAAAGACAGGTGAGTATGTGACATTTACAGGAAATATGTCAGCTATGCTTATCGGTGAGTATATTTTAAGCCAGAAGAGTGCCAATGGTACTCTGCCTGAGAATCCTGCATTTGTTGAGTCAATCGTTTCTACAGATATGGGTAAGGCAATTGCGGCAGCATATGGCGTAAAGCATATCGAGGTTTTAACAGGTTTCAAGTATATCGGAGAGCAGATGCTCAAATTTGAAAAAACCAGCTGCAACAATTATGTATTCGGTATGGAGGAGAGCTACGGATGTCTGCCGGGCACATATGCAAGGGACAAGGATGCTCCTGCAGCAGTTTGTATGCTGTGTGAGGTAGCTGCCTTCTACAAGTCACAGGGCAAGACTCTCTGGGATGGCATGATTGACATGTACGAGAAGTATGGCTACTACAGAGAGGGCATTTCCACAATGACCTTAAAGGGCATTGATGGTGCTGCACAGATAAATGAGATTATGACAAAGGCACGTGCCGCTGAGCCAAAGAAATTTGGTGATTATCAGGTGCTTGCTATCCGTGATTACAAGAATAACACAAGAAAAGATATGACAACAGGAAAGGTTGAGCCGACAGGTCTTCCTTCTTCTAATGTACTTTACTACGAACTTAACGATAACGCTTGGTGCTGTGTACGCCCTTCTGGTACAGAGCCTAAGATTAAATTCTATTTCGGAGTTAAAGGAGTGTCTCTTGAAGATTCACAGGCTAAGCTTGATGCTTTGTCAGCTGAGGTTCTCGGACAGTTTGAATAAGGACTATGATGAAAATATACATTTGCCCGGATTGTGGCTGGATACGGATGGTTTCAAGAAGGAAAGAAGTTGAATGCTTCAAGTGTGGCAGGCCGCAGATGCGTCTGACGAATCTGGAGTTTGGAAAGTATACCAATATGTCAGAGAAGGAGCGTCAGGACTACGCAGACGCGTGGCTTTACATTCATAGGAAAAAGGAAAAATAACATGGCAAAGAAGAGAAGAAGAAAAAAGAGAAGAAATGGACGTAAGAAGATTATACTTTTTGTATTTGAAATCCTGCTGCTGTTAATTGTTCTGTTATTGGTTTGGGCTTATAATAAGACACTCGGACAGGTTAAATATGAGGATGCGCTGACAAATAGTGAGGCCGGAATCAATGAGGATATTGATGAGGATGTTCTTGCCAATATGCATGGATATCTCAATGTAGCGTTGTTTGGTCTGGACAACAGAAGTAATGGTTCATACGATGAGGGGCATTCCGATTGTATCATGATCGCTAGTCTGAATTATGATACTAAGGAGGTTCAGATTGTTTCTGTCTACAGAGATACGTATCTGCCTATAGGCAATGGAAAGTTTGCAAAGGCAAATGCAGCATATGCCAATGGTGGGGCAAAGAGAGCAGTAGCTATGCTTAATTCAAATTTGGATTTGAATATTACGAAGTATGTTTGTGTTGACTGGAAGGCTCTTGTAGATGCTATAGATGATATCGGAGGTCTTGATCTTGAGATTACTAAGGCGGAGATGAAGGAAATCAATTATCTGATTCCTGAGGTTGATTATACTACAGGATATAATACTCCTTATCTTGAGGGGGATGGTATGCAGCATCTTGATGGAACTCAGGCTACATGCTATGCACGTATCAGAAGCACCTCCGGTGATGATTTCTTAAGGGCATCCCGTCAGAGAATTGTGCTTCAGGCTATGCTTGACAAGGCTAAACAGTCAGATTTAGGCTCGCTCACAGAGATGTGTAAGGATATCATGAGTCAGATAAGTACAAACTTTACAGCTGCCGAGATATTACAGTATGCTTCTTATGTTACAAAGTTTCAGATGAAGGAGACAACAGGCTTCCCATTTGAGCTGACTACAATGAATCTGTCAACTACTGGCGATACCGTAATTCCTATAGACCTGGCACAGAATGTTTCAGAGCTTCATCAGTTCCTGTTTAATGAGACTGATTACCAGCCGACAGATACCGTTCAGACAGTAAGTGATAAGATTGCTAAAAAGACAGGTGTTACATCTAAGACATCAGCATTTGATCTCACGCAGTACAATGATACTGTTGGCTCTGATGGAACCGAAGGGGCAAAGAAAAAAAATAAGGACAAGCAGGATGCCCTGAAAAAGAGCCAGTCAGAATCTGAAAATGGTTCAGAAAAAAAATCATCATCAGATGATTCGGATGATTAAAAAATTAAATAATTAAAGTTAGCTATTAGGGAGATTATTTATTATGAAACCGGAAATCAAAGAAAAAATCACGGCAACAAACCAGAAATACTTAAAGAAATTCTTAACAGAGAAAGCTCCGGCTAAGCTTGAGAGCCAGCTTGAGCACATGGACTGGTCATACCTTGATATGATTCACAACAAGGAGCAGCAGAGAGGCACATTTTCACCGCTTGCTGCTATGGAGCTTTCAGAGATAGAGGCAAATAAGGACAAATACCTTGCAACAGGTCTTGATGCTGTCAAGAATGGCAAGGTCGGTGCAATTCTTCTTGCCGGTGGACAGGGTACACGTCTTGGCTTTGACAAGGCTAAGGGCATGTTCAATATCGGAAAGACAAAGGAACTCTACATCTTTGAGCAGCTTGTCGCAAACCTCATGAAGGTTACAAATCAGACCGGTACATGGGTGCCTCTGTATGTTATGACAAGCGAGATAAATGATAGCATGACAAGAGAGTTCTTTGAAGAACACGACTATTTTGGATACAACAAGGACTATGTGAAGTTTTTCGTGCAGGAGATGGTTCCGGCAGTTGATTTTGACGGCAATCTGCTTATGAAATCTGAGGATTCACTTGCCATGTCACCAAACGGAAACGGTGGATGGTTCAAGTCACTCATCAATGCCGGTCTTGACAAGGATTTGAAGGACAAAGGTGTTGAGTGGCTCAATGTATTTGCTGTAGACAATGTGCTTCAGCAGATTGCAGATCCTGTATTTGTAGGTGCTACAATCGAGTCCGGCTGTGTCAGCGGCTCTAAGGTGGTCAGAAAATGTGATCCATATGAGAGAGTTGGTGCTATGTGTCTTGAGAATGGCAAGCCTTCGATTGTTGAGTATTACGAGCTTACTCCTGAGATGGCAGAGGCAAAGAACGAGAATGGTTCATTGCAGTATGGTTTTGGTGTTATCTTAAACTATTTATTCCGCGTGGACAAGCTCATGGCTATCGCAGAGAAGAGCCTTCCTCTTCATGTGGTAGAGAAGAAGGTACCTTACATTGATGAGAATGGTACAGAGCACAAGCCTGAGAATCCGAATGCATACAAGTTCGAGACACTCATCCTCGATATGGTATACATGATGGACAATAGCCTGCCATTTGAGGTAGACAGAGAGAAGGAGTTTGCACCTGTAAAGAATGCGACAGGTACAGATTCGGTTGAAACAGCGAGAGCTCTTCTTGAGAAGAACGGAATTGAAATTTAATATATGATTTATGGTAACTGTTCATTGGCAGGGATGTATTGATATTCTGCAATTTCTATTTATCGCAGACTTAGAGGTGCATCTGCCGATGAGCAGTTATTTTTATTCGGAGAATAGCACGGGGATTACAATTTATGAAAAAATAAATAATCCCGTCACAAATTAAACACAGATTGACAGTATACTTCTAATTGTAAACGAAAGGAGAAATTATTATGGATAACAATTATGGAAATATGAATGATACAAATAATACTAACAGTACAAATAACAATACAAACAATGTAAATTTCACAATGTCGGGTAATCCTTACAATCCGGATGAGTCACAGAAGGCTGCACAGACTAATAATACATCAGCTGAAAGCTATTCACAGAGCTACAATCCATATTCGCAGGCTTCTGCAGCAGGACAGGCAAATACAAACCAGTCATATGCAAATCAGTCATATGCAAACCAGCCTTATTCTAATCAGTCGTATAATTCAGGCACAAATAATAATGCATATGGCGGCGCATCAGCCTGTTCGACAGACAACTCATATAGCCGGATGAATATGAATGGTCAGGCATACCAGCAGACTGCAAAGCCTAAGAAACAGAGAGCACCTAGAAAGCCTGGTGCATTTGGACCATTTGCAGCAAAGACAGTAGCGGCAGCTCTTATCTTCGGACTCGTCGGAGGCGGCGTTTTCACAGGAGTAAGCTATATTGGCACGAGAGCTATTTCAAATTCTTCTACTGCAAGTGCAAAGCTTACCACTACAACATCCGGTGGGACTAAGCAGACATCCTCAGGGAATGCAAAGGATCTGACAGATGTATCATCAGTTGTCGATGAGGTAATGCCTAGCATCGTTGCTATCACAAATACAGGAACAGTCACCTACAACAGCTTTTTCGGAAAGCAGTCACAGCAGTCTCAGAGCTGTGGCTCAGGTATTATTGTGAGTGAGGATGATGATTATCTCTACATTGCTACAAACAACCATGTTGTGGCAGATTCAGAGGAGCTTACAGTACAGTTTGATGATGATTCTGTGGTAAAGGCGGAAATCAGAGGAACGGATCCTGACGATGATCTTGCAGTTGTACGTGTAAAGAAAGCAGACCTTGGAAAAGATACTTACTCAAATATCAAGATTGCTACAATCGGAGATTCTGAAAGTGTAGCTGTTGGAAGTCCTGCAATTGCTATCGGTAATGCACTTGGATACGGACAGTCTGTCACAACAGGTATAGTAAGTGCGCTTAACAGAACTGTTACTACACAGGATTCACAGACAGGTGAGACTGTTACCAACAACAAGCTTATCCAGACAGATGCAGCAATAAACCCTGGAAACAGTGGTGGAGCACTCTTGAATGAAAATGGCGAGGTTATCGGTATAAACTCTGTAAAATATTCTTCAACTGAGGTTGAGGGTATCGGATATGCAATTCCTATGTCGGTTGCAAAGCCTATTATTGAGAGCCTTATCCAGGATGGAAAATATACTAATGAGAATCAGGCATACCTTGGTATCAAGGGTGGCGATGTTTCATCTGAGATGGTAGCCTATGGCTTCCCACAGGGTGTGTATGTTTCATCTGTTTCAGCTGGTTCAGGTGCCGCAAATGCCGGCTTACAGGAGGGAGATATCATCACTGCTGTTGACAGCACAAAGATTTCTTCTATGACAGAGCTGCAGTCAGCGTTAAAGAGCTACAAGGCCGGAGATAAGGTTACTCTTACTGTTGCCCGTCAGAGTGGCAGACAGTACGAAGAGAGCAAGGTTGAAGTAACCTTAAGCTCTGCAAAGGATATCCAGCAGTAATTCCTGCGCAGTGTATTGGTGGGAGGTCGGGACGTAAGCCCCGGCTACCGGCGGCGCACACGTACTCTTGCGGTCGCTACGCTACGTGGCTAAGATACTGTACGAAATTAAGCTTGAAGGGTTTCTATGCTTGACGAAACCGTCGAAACGCGCCGTCCGTGGCGCGTTTTCTCCTCACCCCTGCGTCCATGCAGGGGTGTTTCTGCGTTGTGCGCCTAGCGGCGCACGTTTCTAACGGGTTAAAGTCCCGAAT
>ENA-OYWU01001284-OYWU01001284.1-human-gut-metagenome-genome-assembly--contig:-NODE-1284-length-11394-cov-8.017815_pt1 | contig 11394 bp, 7 predicted proteins | sample MGYA00244173_ERZ653403 | MGnify/ENA primary metagenome ERZ653403 (study PRJEB26926, sample SAMN06165043) | human gut metagenome | biome: ENVO:00009003; feature: ENVO:2100002; material: ENVO:00002003...
GAGATGACGTCGAGTCTCGTGGGCTCGGAGATGTGTATAAGAGACAGATACATCACAGGCCCGATCATCAATGCCGCTCTGATTTTAACCACGGTATACGCTGGTCTGGCCTGTGGCATCATTTTAAGCGTGATCACTCCAATCACTTCCTTTTTCATCACCGGAAGCCCGATTATGGCAGCCATTCCTGCAATGTTCCCATGTATTATGATTGGAAATATCATTCTCGTTCTGGCAGTTGCCCTGCTCCGCAGTAAATTCGGTAAAAAAGCCGGTTTGCCCGTATCCATTGTAATTGGCGCTGTATTAAAGGCTCTGTTTATGGGAATTTTGATTTCTCTTATCATTCTGCCGAATATGCTCCCGGCAAAAATGCAGCCAATGTTACATGTCCTGCAGCTTCAATTTTCTGTCACACAGTTAATTACCGCTCTGATCGGCGGGGTATATACTATCATCATTCTTGCGGTACTGCGTAATACCTCTCTTGGTGAGCAGGCGTAATCCCACATTACATAAATTAACGCCCCGGCAGCTACAACTACCGGGGCGTTTTATGTACCTCTCCAAAGTACCAGTTCTTTTTATTTTCTTTGTTTACTCTACATTTTTCAAAGCCTGATCCATCGGAATCTTCTTGATTCTCTGGAAATCAAATACCATAACCATCAGATATCCGATCAGCACAAATCCAAACATTTTTGCATAACCAATCGGTGTTACACGAAAAGTGAACCAGCCGCTGTAGGAAAAGAGCATCATCCGCCATGCCGCGGCCATAACAAGTGTTCCAAGAATCACACTGATGAGATCCGCGATTACAACCACAATACTCGTCGAAAGCAGATACAGACTCGCGATCTCTTTGTTTTCATACCCAAGGATTTTGGTCATGGAAATTGCATTCTCATTCTTTTCAATGATCAGCTTTGTCAGAAGATAGATCATAACGGCTGCCAGAAGGATACACAGTACCTGGAAATATGTCATGTAAGAACCCATGGAATGATCCAGCTGATCTGCCATTTTTGTAATATCATGGATTGTAATGGTTGTTGCAATGTTATCCTCATCAATATCGGTAATTTTACTGTCGGATAAGAATCCGCTGAATTCATTTTCCTTCAGTTCAAATACTTTTCCGTAATTGTCAATGGACATAAAGACCGCAAGGCTCTGGGATTTATGATACAGTCCTGCTACTTTAAACTTATAAGATTTGTTCTCATACTTTTCATCCAGCGATACCGTATCGCCAACGGTAAGTCCATACTTGTCAGCAAACGAAGTGGAAATATAAACTTCATTTTTCTTGAGCGAACTTAACTTTTTGATCTTTACATAGTTGCTGTTGTCCGCGATTCCATATACCGAGATCTCCTCATCAAGCACATCACTCTTTTTTACGAGTGAGGTCATGTCAAACTTCTCCGCATCTTTATTTTCTGTCGTAATCAGTTTATTATCGTCATCCTCATAGGATTTGAGCACATACTGGTATTTTGCAAACATCATGCCATCCGTATTGCTCTTGTAATAATCGAGCGTATCCGGCATACCGACCGCCATCGCAAGCATGATCATGATAAAGAAAATACCGACAAACAAGATCAGATAGTTTGCAACATTCTGGAACATGATACGCAGACGGAAACGGCTTAAAAAGCTCCATCCCGGCAGACGCATGGCTTTTTTATTCTTTGTCTTTTTCAGGTCATGACGCAGAAACTGCAGTGGTGTATGCTGCATCATGCGCACGATCACGATCAGGTTGACAACCAGCATCAGGATCACCGGAACCAGCGTGGTCTTAAAGAACGCATCCGGATTCCAGATCGTGTAATACGTTGGCAGACTGTAACTGTTGTAATACATCGACACAACAATATTTTTAAACACCGTATAGCCGAGTATATTTCCGACAATCGCAGCCAGCAGTGTTACAATAACCGGCATGGACAGATAGTGCCGCACCAGCTCTCTTTTCGTGTAACCGGACGCGCGCAGCGTTCCGATCGCGGAGGACTCTTTTGCAATCGTATTGCTGATCGTCACGGCAAAGATAAATGCGATGATTACCACAAGGATATCCAGCAGCACACCGCCCATGGCTTTGTCCGATCCCATATCATCGGTTGCAAAATTGATCGCCGGATTTCCGTATTTCGGTGTGTAATCTTCGAGCTCATTGTCCGCAACAACCACCTGTGTGAGCAATGCACGCATAAAATTATCAGAGCGTGTTTTTTCCCCGGCCTCATCCGCAGGCTCCGTTTCATATTTCCATGCATAAGTATAGTGAATACTCTTGTGCAGCCGGTCGAAACCATCCTGTGTCACCATTGCCACATCAAATTTCAGTGCATCAAACATCAGATCTGTGGTCTTTTCATGTAAGGTGGAGTAATTGACATACGCAAGCAGTCCCACAACTTTATAAGTCTCTCCGGAAACTGTGACGGTATCTCCCACCTTTATTCCGACGTTGTCGGCGTGCATACGGTCAATGGCAATTTCATCCGCCTTCTGTGGAAAACTTCCCTGCAGCATACATGCCAGGTTGATATCCTTTGTCTTTGCAAATACGCGAATCGTTCCATCCTTTTTCCCGTCGTTATTATAATCTTCTTCCTCATTTCGGAAAAAGTTTTCATACAATGTTGTCTTTGTTGCCTTAAAATCCGCTTTTTCACCGGTCTCAATTGCCGAAAGCAAGGTGGCATCTGCCTGTTTTTTTAGCTCAAAATGACCGTCTTCCTGTTTGTATTTTGTCACGCCTTCGTTTGCCGAAGTAATCATACTCTCGTTTGCCACATACATACCGGACACAAAGCCGATCGTGAGCACAAGAAACAGGAATACAACCAGATATTTTTTCCAGTCCCCGATCAGATCTTTCGGTATTCTCCTGATCAGGGGATTTTTGATTTTTTTCATAGCAGCCCCCCTTACCATTCCAGATCTTCCGCGGATACCTTGTTTGTATTGATGTCGTTGTGGCGCACCGCACCGTCACGGAGCTTGATCACATGGTCTGCCATATTTTTGATCGCCTCGTTATGCGTTACCATAATGATCGTGTTGCCGTATTTTTGATTGACCTCCTCGATCAGTTTTAAGATCTCCTTGGAGGTATTGTAGTCAAGTGCTCCCGTTGGCTCATCGCAGAGCAGAATATCCGGATTTTTTACAATCGCACGGCCGATGGAAACACGCTGCTGCTGGCCTCCGGACAACTGGTTCGGCAGTTTGTAGCGGTGCTCGTAAAGTCCGAGCGTATGTAACAGATCATCAATATCAAGGGCGTTATCCGACAGATATGCCCCCACTTCAATATTTTCTTTTACATTTAAATTGGCGATCAGATTATACATCTGGAATACATAGCCGAGATGTTTTCTGCGGTACTGTGTCAGTTTTTTCTCACTCATATCCTCTAACTTATCGCCGTTGATATTGATGTAACCGGAATCGGCGTTATCAATGCCTCCGATGATATTGAGCAGTGTGGATTTTCCGGAACCGGATGGTCCTAACAGCACACAGAACTCCCCTTTTGCAACGGAAAAATTCATGCCGCGGAGTACTTCCTGACGCGTCTGTCCGCTTCCGAATCCTTTCTTTAAATCTACAATTTCCAAAAACTTCTTTTCTTCTTCTGACATAGAAACTCCCTTTCTTTTTGGTTTTACTTTTCATACTAATATTAGTTTCATCTAACCCTTGGTTCTTTTTTTAGGTCTCCCGCAAAAAGCGAAAGACCCATGCTTCTTTTCTAAACCTTTTGTCCAAACGCGGACGATCTGTAATTCTTTTCCCGACCTTCCGTCAAAACATGCGGACAGCCTACGGTCTGACGAGTCCGTACCAGCCTGCCAGCAGATATTTTACACCTTTTTCCGCAAACCGCAGTGCTTCTTCCTCGTCATCAATGTGCGTTACCATAAATATAAACATATCGATCTGTGAATGGGACATCCAGTGTACAACGCTTTGTTCCACCATCGGCACATGGTAAGCTTTGCACATCGCTTCACAGATAAATGCATTGTGCTCATCCATCTGGTCGACCAACCGGTCCGGCATATGTTCCATGCTTGATCCCTGCGCTTTTGTCAGCACTAAAAGCACTTCATCCCGGTAGGTGTACAGTTCATGGACAACCTGTGCGACTGCTTCAAAATCGCTGCTGTCATCATGCTCTTTTGCTTTGCCGCTCTCCATCTCCCTGACTTCAAAAGAAAAATGCTCCCGCAGAATTTCATTGAGCCGATCCATAAAATTTCCTACCACCTCACAGAACAGATCGTCCTTGTCCTGAAAGAAAAAATACAGTGCCCCTGTGGTCACCCCCGCCTTCTGGCAGATTCCGCGGAGAGACGCCCCCACAAACCCTTTCTCCATAAATTCTTTTTTGGCACATTGGATCAGGTGTATCTTCGTCTCGCTGTCATGTATTTTCTTTCCTGCCATGGTACGCTCCCTGTAAATAAAAATGCAACATAACGTTGTTATGTTAGATAACACCGTTATGTTACATCATTCCCATGTCTATGTCAATAGAAAAACTTATGCATTTTTCTGTTTGTGTTTATCATAAGCAGCAAACATGCCGGCAAGCAGTGTTCCGGAAATAGAATGCCAGGTGCAGGAAACAGCGCAGATGATCGCAGACTCCGGTGTTGCGGAAAACTGTGCGGTCGTTGTGGCAAGGTTTGTTGCCAGTCCCGCATTCTGCATGCCAACTTCGATGGCAATGGTTCTCTTTTTGGCGGTATTCATGCCAACAAGTTTTCCTGCTCCATAACCAAGCAGATAACCAAGTCCATTGTGAAGAAAAACAGCTACAAAGATTACAGCTCCGGACTGGAAGAACTTCGCGCCCTGGGAAGATACCACACCACCAACAACACACGCCAGCCCCAGTACTGCCACACCCGGCATAATTTTCTGTAACTCACTGAACATTTTCTTTTTCCCCAGCAGATAGTTTAAAAGGAAGCCCAGTGCTACCGGAAGAATAACCGTTTCCACAATGGAAACAAGCATTGGCAGTGCCTTGATGGAAATATTGGTTCCGCTTGCCAGAAGAGAAACCATAAGTGGTGTCATGATCGGGGAAAGGATCGTGGATACGGTTGTCATTCCCACGGAAAATGCCACATCTCCACCACAGAGATACGACATGATATTGGATGACACACCACCCGGACAACAACCTACCAGAATGAGTCCCAGTGCAATGCCGGCAGGAAGATGCAGCACTTTCGTCAGTGCGAATGCCAGAAACGGCATAATCAGATACTGTGCCAGTGCACCAACACAGATATCGAATGGTCTCTGTGCCAGAATCTTAAAATCCTGCGTTGTCAGTGTCAGACCCATACTGAACATAATAATACCGATGATGATTGACTGACTTGTAAACTTATTGGAAACCGGATCGGTAAATAACTGATGGTTTACCCATCCCATCATTCCCGGAACGATAAATGTTACTACCGCAATTGCAATTACCACAATTGATGTGTAGTCCGATAACCATTTGCTGAGTTTTTGTAGTGCTTTCATAAACTTTTCCTCCTTGGTCTGTTCACTGAAAAACGAATTCAGACATTAAAAAAGCCCCTTCCCAGATACTACTCTGGAAAGGGACGAATAAAATCCGCGTTACCACCCTGATTCCACAGAAAAACTCTGTGACACTTCACATACCAACATATGCTATCCCATAACGGAGGAAACCGGCGAAGTTTACTCACAGTTATCTGCTTTCAGCCCGCTTCTTAGAGAGGATCATCCATATCCGGCTACTACCTGTTCGCACCACCCACAGGCTCTCTGAAAATAACGATAAGATACGATGCTGTTCTCGTCAACGAATTTCGGTGAACAATATTTTCTTTATGTTGCCTATTATAGACTCCTGACAAAATATGTCAAGAGAAAAATTTTCCATCATCTGCTTTTCTGATTGACCTCCACGTTTGTTCTTATGGACCATACATTACATCTTTTTCTCTATATGTCCCCACAACTTTCCATCAGTCTTTTTCAAAATGCTGATAATCCTTCGAATGTGTCCAGTCCCCACCCCAGGTAAATCCATATCGGGTAAAAAGCTTGTAACACAGATCATTGTGATCAATCTTGTGCGGAAAATCCCCACTCCGGTCAACATATGCTTCTGCGTTTGCAGGCTCAATCGACAGCTTTCCGTTGACGGTTTTTACATAGGGGTTATAAAGCGTATTGATGTCGACTGCCATGCCCAGACCGTGTTTTGAGATTGTTGTCGTATGGGAAATGAAACGGAAATTAAACGCAGAGGAATTGTTATCGCTCATGGATGCCTCATCATCCGCATCGTATTCATCCACCAGCCGGACTTTTTCAATGGGATATTCCGCCTCATACAACTGCCTGAAAATGGCAAGGACATCCTCTGCAATGGCTTTATTTACCACAAGTTCTCCCTCTTTTGTCTGACCGTCAAACCCCATGTGGAGCACATGAAGATAGCGGAGATCTTCCCGCGGTACGGTACAATCTGCCTTGTATGATTTTCCCTGCATCTTCTCAAAAATATCGTCCGGGATTTTGGAAATATAGAACGCTTCCTCTGTGATACTTTTGTTCATGTTTTGTTTTTTCTCACTCAGTTCTGTCCCTGAAGTCCTGTGATCCTGTTCTTTTTCACTGTTCTCCTGATCCGCAACCTCAGACTTTTTTGTGTTTGATTTTTCCGGATGCCGGATCAGACGGCTTCCGGTTACGACTGCGGCGGCTGCAAGTAACACGGCCGCAGTGATGATCATTCCTTTTTGTTTTTTCACCAGTTTCTCCTTACTGACACGTTTCCCTTTTCTGTAAACATAAAAATTCATCCGCTTCAACATGATAACACCGCTAAGCCTACGCTATCGAAAAAAGTGTCATGTGAAAGCCCGAAGGCCGCATTTCTGCACGGATGAATTGTGTATATTTTAGCACTGATTTTTGGGATTTGCTATATTTTCATAACAAAAAATGCATTTTTCTTTTAATGCACCCTCGAAAAATAATCCATCAGAATTCCCTTAATATGATTATACCTTCTGGCATAAGAATTTTCCACCCGTATAATCTCCATATTGTGTGCCTGACAAATGGCATTTTTCTTCCGGTCGCGCTCCTGCACCACCGCATCCTCAAAATGCTCTTTCCCGTCAAGTTCGATTGCCAGAACCGGAAGTTCCTTTTTTCCCTGTTTTTCGTACACAACAAAATCAAAGCGCCCCATATAAAACAGATCATCATATGTCATGTTGTCCTGAAACACCTGCGATATGGCAACTTCTTTGTGGATCACATACTTACTCTGGGAAAGCCAGATATTTTCGAGCGCATGCGTCAGGTTTTCGAGAAACGCATTTTCGGTAGCGGTAGAAAACGGCTGGATGCCAAGTGCACGGGAACTGATATGTTTTTCCGTGATCTCTGACTTCCCGTTGGTTTTGATGTACTGCGCAAGTTCATAAAGATCATCGTCTGCCTGTCCTGCATGCAGACGCTCCAGTTCTTTGCTGTCTGCAAGCAGAACAAGTTTGTCTTTCGCCCGTGAGGTTGCAACATTGATCAGTTCCTTATTGTTTTTCAGCCACTGATAGGTACCGACATTGGTGCGGTCGGACAGTGCCGTGGAAAAAAGCACCACATCCTTTTCATCTCCCTGAAAAGCATGCACCGTTCCACAGACTAAATTTTCGAGGTGGTTTTCTTTGATCGCCTGCTCGATCAGTGCCCGCTGGTTTACAAACGGCGTGATCACCGCGATACTTTTGTCCGTGTTCTGCTTCGCGTATGCAATGACCTCGTCTGCTTCCGCCGGAGATGTATTTTTGATCCCGGCACGATCGCTTTTTACATCTACATAGACAAGCGGCTCCGGCTCTTTGCTTTTTGAACAGATCTGCAGTTTGGAATTGTAATATTTTTTATTGTTAAATCCAATAATCTCTCTGTTGCAGCGGTAATGGCTGCGCAAAAGCACTTCATCACTCACCGCATCACATGCCAGATACGTTTTGTAAATCGAATTCTTTCTGTAATCATATTCTTCTGCCACATGATACCGCCGTCGCAGCTTGCGGTTGATCAGTTCTCCGAGCAGAATAACCGGATTCAGCTGCTGCGGATCTCCCACAAGCATCAGTTTCTCTCCACGGATAATCGGGACAAGAGAGATCGCAACGTTACACTGGCTGGCCTCATCCATAATAGTCATGTCAAACAACGGCTCCGGTTCCCCGATCTTATGTGCCGATATGCAGGTTGTGATAATGATTGGAAAAACACGCTGCAGCTTCTTTACATTTTCGGATTTCTGCATGTATTTGTTGAATGCCCGCGCCTGTGTCTCTGGATTTTCTCCAGAATCTAAAATCTCCCGCAGTTCCTGATATTTGGGTTCTTCGAGTGACTTGATATAACGCGCAGACGTATAAAATAAATACTGATAAAATTCTTCTTCGTTGCGGTCGAGAAGCTGCAGAGCATCCGAATCGGAAATTTCGCCAATCTGGTGGATTCTCTGATCGAGCTTCTGCATCTGGTATCCCTGCAGGTCCATCTGAAACGGGAGCAGATTCATGGCATTTTTAATATGTTCCTGGTATTCCATGAGATGCGAAAGTGTCTCTTTCCGCTCCTTTAAATCCAGAATTTCCTCATACTCTTTCAGTCTCGCAGAAAGACGTTTTGCACGGTCAACCCGGTCATCCTTGCGCTTATCGAGCGTGGACGTAAATATTTTTACGGTCTGCACCTGATTTCGCAGGCGGTTGATGTAGCTGATTGCAGCTTTAACTTTGTCTATATTCCCAAGCCGCAGTACCGGAAACGGAATGGTCTGTCCATGGTACTCAAGATGCGTCAGTTTCTCAAATACATTGTCGATTGGAACGTTATTGTAGGACGCAAATAAAACGGTCGTATTGTTAAAAAACGCCGTTACTATTGTGTTAATAATCGTATTTGTTTTTCCCGTGCCCGGTGGCCCCTGTATGTAGGCAAGCGGATATTTCATGGCGTTGTTGATTGCCAGCAGCTGATCCAGATTGATGTTCTGATTGATCAGTGCAATCGGATACGCCTTGGTGCGGCGCGGCCGTTCTAACAATTCCCCGAAGAAGGCTTTGACTGGATAAGTAACCTGCTGCTTTTCAAACATATCAAGTATGGCTTTGTACTCGTCATGCAGATTCAGCACTACATCCATCCCAAGCCCCAGCACATACGGCATATCATCTACGACTGGCTTTTGCCCGCCATGACCGGTAATCGCATCTTTGATTTTTTCCAGATTGTTTTCAAAATCTTCCAGCAGTTCGTACTCGTCCGCATCCAGAAATTTACGCGCATTTTCCGTCTGTCCGTCAATGCCAAACTGTGTGCAGACTGTGATATCTTCATCCGGCTGAAACACTCTGTTTTTCACATCAAGGTTCAGGTTCCGGTATGCCAGAACATACAGCCCCTTCGCCGTGTGAATACTCAATACATTGAGTGCCAGTTTCTTAATTCTTAAATTGGTGCTCTTTTTCTTTTCGTGAGACAGGGAATACTGGAAATTTGACACGACCTCCTGAAACTGCTGATCGTTAAGTGCATACCGTCCGTTTTTCACACGATCCCCATCAATATAATGGATCAGATCATAATCGGTGATGTAAGGCGTAGTATCCATGCGGTTACATAGTTCCAGATAATTTAGTATTTTCAGATTTGCAGAGCTGGAAAAAATAGTTTTATAACGCTCCGGATGCATCTCGATATCTTCGATCAGCTGCCTGTTTTCCGGACAGTACGTTCCTTCAATGACTTCCGTGGACAGAATGGAATCCACAAAAATTTTGTCATATTCCCCCAGTGTATACATTCCGAGGTGCAGACCATCTACTTTGAGGGTACGTTTTGCCGGATCAAGATCACGGATTCCAATCCAGTATTTTGTAATCTGATCCGCTTTGTTCCGATATTCGATTTTCAGCCACTTTCCCTCATGAATCGCCCGGAAAATGTCCCTGCAAATCTGATTCATACTATGCTCCGTCCTGTTTTACATGATATCTCTATCATTCATTATGATGTTCGGACAGAACCTTTGTCAAGCAAATCCTCAATTCCCCTTGCTGCTCAAAGGATTACTTCTTGTTTCAAAAAACTGATTGTTATCTATGCGTGCGCGGTTTTTGTCGTTGTACATACTGCTCTGCCGGATCGCGGCATTTTCTTTTTCCTGTTCCGGTGTGTTCTCCGCAAAATGTTTTGGTCCTGCGGTAACCGGATCTGCATCCGTTCCTACAAGCATCGCTGATTTATCCGTATAATTTTTGGGTTTCATGACATACCTCCATATTTTTTGTTAGTATGTCCGATTTTTATCCTCTCCACTCCCGTAAGTAAAAGTTTGTAAAACTTTCGTAACCGGTCCATCATCAGATTCTCAAAAAATTCTTTCTTAAATCTTCTTCTAATGGAATATCGTACTCTTTCTCAATTCGTCCGACATCGTTTCCAGATGGCTTTTTACTGTTCTTGCAATGATTTCATCATCTTCCACGATAAAAATGCGATACATCGATTTAGTATCTGCCACGCAACCGCTGCTGTTCGCCTTCTTCTCCTGATGCAGAAAAAGATAATCAGCACAGCAATAATCACCAAATAACTTCCCATTGCCTGTCCTCCTGCGTTTCCATCATGAAATCTTATTTCCTGCCTTTGAATACTTTAACGCTTCCTTGCAATATACAGACTGATTTACAATCCAAATCAGGCACACTACAAGAGAAGGTAAGAATCCTATGCCCAAAACAAGTGCACAGACGGCAAGCACAATGGACAGAATCGTACAAACCGTGTTTGTGGAGGCGTAAGCTTTAACCTCAAAATCATAATCATCCGGGTGGAGATGCGAAACTGACAGAAGATTTTCTATGCAGGATGAGGCAGAGCAAAAATTGACAGGGAGCAGACAAATGAGCTTGAATATGCCGATGAATCGCAGAAAGAGGAGAACTCAGACAGACAGCCGGTAAGAAATCCTGAGAGGGAGAAGCCGAAGTAGGAGGATAAAGATAAACGTTTAAGTGGTACATGGACTTTGGAACAATATAAAGGACAGTATAGATCCGCTATGTATGCAGCAGTGAAAGCCCACCGGGAACATCACCCAACGGGTCTGTTCCCGACCTCACGGTCAGATACATATGAATAGTTGTGTTTATCCTGCTAACACTAATGGTATATCCATTGACTCCATAACAAAATTTGTGTATAATTTTGTTATGGAATGAGGAGGTGTTTTTATGCCAGCAATCAAATCAAGTGCTGATTTAAGGAATAATTACA
>ENA-OYWU01001296-OYWU01001296.1-human-gut-metagenome-genome-assembly--contig:-NODE-1296-length-11302-cov-10.167778_pt1 | contig 11302 bp, 8 predicted proteins | sample MGYA00244173_ERZ653403 | MGnify/ENA primary metagenome ERZ653403 (study PRJEB26926, sample SAMN06165043) | human gut metagenome | biome: ENVO:00009003; feature: ENVO:2100002; material: ENVO:00002003...
TAAACCCTACCGGAAGCAACGCCTATATGGGACGTACAGCGCTGCTCGCGTGTCCTGAAGGCGGCACGAGCCTGTCAGCAATGGCAGGCCTAGACAGATCGTCGTTTAATACAGAACCCGGCTTACGGTCCATCTCGTTTTCCATTTGGTGTATCTGCAGGGGGTTGTTAGAACCCTTCTTTGCCCCGCCGTCAGGCGCAGAGGCAGAGAGGGTTGATAACAGCCCTCTTTTCGTTTTGGTCAGAGTGTGGTATACTATCCTCACCACGGGAGCACAGTTGTTCGCCGTGGGCAAACAAGAGAGACAGGATGTGAAATCCTCCGATGAAAGATGGTTTTTTAAAAGCAGCAGCCCTCTCGCCCGCGCTTCGGGTGGCGGACTGCGCCTACAACACCCGGCAGATCCTCACGGAGCTGCGTGCCGCCGCCGCCCGCGGCGTGAAGCTGGCCGTGTTCCCTGAGTTCTGCCTGACCGGCTATACCTGCGGCGACCTGTTTTTGCAGCGCACCCTGCAGCAGGGAGCCCTGACCGGCCTGCAGGAGCTGCTGGATGCCAGCCGGGAGCTGGACACCGTGGCCCTTGTGGGCCTGCCCCTGATGGTGCGGGGCAAGCTGTACAACTGCGCTGCCGTGTTCTGCCGCGGGCAGCTGCTGGGTCTGGTTCCCAAAACGTACCTGCCCAACTACGGCGAGTTCTATGAAAAGCGGCAGTTCACCCCCGGTTCCACCGAGGTGGAGTGGGTGAATGTCTGCGGACAGGATGTCCCCTTCGGCACCTCCCTGCTCTTCCGCTGCCGCCAGATGCCCAGCTTTGTGCTGGGCGTGGAGCTTTGCGAGGACTTGTGGAGCGCCCTGCCGCCCTCCACCTTCCACGCACTGGCAGGCGCTACCGTCATCGCCAACCTTTCGGCCAGCGATGAAACGGTAGGCAAGGCCGAGTACCGCCGGGCACTGGTGGAAAACCAGTCTGCCCGCCTGCTCTGCGGCTACCTGTACGCCTCGGCAGGCCACGGCGAGAGCACCCAGGACATGGTGTTCGCAGGCCACGACCTGATCGCCGAAAACGGCACCCTGCTGGCCGAGGTGAAGCCCTTTGCAGGCGGCCTTGCCGAGACGGAGCTGGACTGCCAGCGGATGGAGTCGGAGCGGGCGCGCAACACCAGCTTTGAGCCCAGCACCGAGGGCTACCAGACCGTGGAGTTCGACCTGGCCCTGACCGACACCGTGCTGACCCGCTGGGTAGACCCCACCCCCTTTATCCCCCACAATGAGCAGCTGCGCGCCGAGCGCTGTGAGCTGATTTTGAAGATGCAGGCCGACGGCCTGGCCAAGCGGCTTGAGCACGCCCGCGCCAAAACAGCCGTCATCGGCATTTCGGGCGGTCTGGACAGCTGCCTTGCCCTGCTGGTGGCTGTCCGCGCCATGAAGCAGCTGGGCCGCCCCACCACCGATGTGCTGGCCGTGACCATGCCCTGCTTTGGCACCACCAAGCGCACCCGCAGCAATGCAGAGATCCTTTGTGACGAGCTGCACGTCAGCTTTACCGAGATCGACATTGCCGCCACGGTGCACAGCCACTTCCGGGACATCGGCCAGGGCGAGAGCGTGCTGGACGTGACCTACGAGAACGGCCAGGCCCGCGTGCGCACCCTGGAGCTGATGGACACCGCCAACCGCACCGGCGGCCTGGTGGTGGGCACCGGCGACCTTTCCGAGCTGGCCCTGGGCTGGGCCACCTACAACGGCGACCACATGAGCATGTACGGCGTGAACGCAGGCGTGCCCAAAACGCTGGTGCGCCACCTTGTCCGGTACGAAGCCGACATTGCCGCCACCCCGGCCCTGAAAGAGGTGCTGCTGGACATCCTCGACACCCCTGTGTCCCCCGAGCTGCTGCCCGCCAAGGACAACGGCGAGATCGCACAGCGCACCGAGGATCTGGTGGGCCCCTATGAACTGCACGACTTCTACCTTTATTATGTGCTCCGCTTCGGCTTTGGCCCGGCAAAGATCTTCCGGCTGGCCAGGGCAGCCTTTGCGGGCCGGGAGGAATACCCGGACGCGGTGCTTTACAAGTGGCTGCGCAACTTCTACTGGCGGTTCTTTGCCCAGCAGTTCAAGCGCAGCTGCCTGCCCGACGGCCCCAAGATCGGCAGCGTGACCCTCTCGCCGCGCGGGGACTGGCGGATGCCCAGCGATGCCTGCGCCGCCCTGTGGCTGGCCGAGCTGGAACAGCTGTTCCCCCAGAAGGATGCATGAGCCATGGAGCAGAAAAAAAATCTCTGGGTCAATTTACTGTTCGCCGCTGTTGTTCTGGTGATCGCGGGGGTGCTTTTTTACCTCCGCAGTGCCGGGCAGAGCGGCAGCACCCTGGGCGCGGAACTGACCTACGGCGATGCGAACACGGTGCAGAAGATCTCTCTGGACAGGGATGCCGTCTATGACATCGACACCGGCTATCTGACGGTGCACATCGAGGTCAAGGACGGCGCGGCACGGTTCATTGATTCCCCCTGCCCTGACCACATCTGCGAAAGCTTTGGCTGGATCTCGCAGGAGGATCAGACGGCCACCTGCCTGCCGGCACGGGCCGTTCTTACCATCGTGCCCCTTGCCTGAAGACGTGTCAAAAAGGAGAATTCCTATGTTTGATGAAACTTCCCGTTCCCACACGGACGATGACAGCACCCGGCACATCCACCGGGGCCACCGCCCACCGGAAGAAAAGACTGTGGAGGTAGACAGCGCGGCCTTTTTTGCGCCGGAAACTGCCGCTCCCACCCCGCCGCCTGCACCGCCCAAGCCGCCGAAGCATACCGGCGGGCCTGCCCCGGAGTCAAAGCCCCCCCGCCGCAGGCCGGATGCAGATACCGGCGCGGCCAACCCGAAACGAGGTACTGTTTTGCTGATCCTACAAGCCATTCTGAGCATTGCGGCCTTCTTCCAGCTCTGTCGCACCCAGATGCTGCCCGCGCTATATCTAGTCATCATTGCGGCGCTGCTGGTGCTGTTCTGGCTGCTGGTCAAGCGCTGCCAAGAGTACAGCGCCCCCCGCAAGGTATCCCGGGTGTTCTCGGTGTTCCTGTGCGCCTTTCTGGCACTGGGCTGTGTCTGGGCGCAGCAGGGCCTGAGCGCACTGGACAACGTGACCTCCGGCCTTGTCACCGGCACCGAGGCCAACAAGATCACCAAGGAGCCCTTTGTGGTCTACCTGAGCGGCGTGGACAACCGCGGCGAACTGACTGAAAAGGCCCGCAGCGATGTGAACATCCTTGCCGTGGTCAATCCCTCCACCAAACGGGTGGCGCTCATCAACACCCCCCGCGATTACTACGTTGATCTGGCGGGTACCAGCAGCAAGGACAAGCTGACCCACGCCGGTCTGTACGGCGTGGAGACCAGCATGGCAACCCTGGGCAACCTGTACGGGGTCAATGTGGACCAATACCTCCGCATCAACTTTGCGGGCTTCATCAGCATCATCGATGCCGTGGGCGGCGTGGATGTCTACTCCGATCAGGCGTTCACCTCGGTGGGCAGCCCCGGCTATTATGATCCCACCACCTTTGCCGAGGGCTGGAACCATCTGGACGGCAAGAGCGCTCTGGCCTTTGCCCGTGAGCGTCACGCCTTTGCCTCCGGCGATATCCAGCGCGGCATCAACCAGATGAAAGTCATCGATGCCATGATGAACAAGATCAAATCTCCCACCGTGCTGATGAGCTTCTCCAAGCTGATGGATGCTGTGTCCGACTGCTTTGTGACCAGCCTTTCTCAGGAGCAGATCTCCGCACTGGTGCGGATGCAGCTGGCAAGCCTGTCTGACTGGGACATCCAGAGCTATGCCGTGACCGGCACCAGCGGCAAGAGCTCCCAGTGCTACTCCGCAAAGGGTCAGAGCCTCTATGTGATGAAGCCGGATGAGAACTCCGTCAACCAGGCCAAGGAGCTGATCGCATCCGTTCTGGGCGGCGAGGGCACCGTGAGCGATACCCAGCAGACCCCCGAAAAGACCGAGGTATTCACCCCCACGGCTGACCCCAACGCGGGCACCTCCGTGGAGGAATCGCCCGACAGCGTCATTGTGGAGGAACCTGCCGAGAGCGTGCCTGCGGAACAGCCTACCGATGAGCAGCCCGCAGAACACACCCCCGAAGCGCCTGCCGAGAGCGAGGCTTCCACCGAAGCACCTGCCGAGAGTGAAGCCAGCAGTGAATCCACCGGTGGAGCAGAAACACCTTCTATCTCCCTGCCCACGCAGGAGCAGGTGGAATCTGCTGCCAACTCCCTGCATCAGGCCGCTTCCACCGTGTTGGATGCCCTGTTCGGCTCCAGCAGCAGCGGAGAATAAAACAGGATAAAACAGCACAAGCCCCGGGCCTTGCAAAAGGTCCGGGGCTTGTTGTCTTCTGATCTTACAGGGAAGCGCGATTACTCAGCGTCGCCCAGCTCAAAGGTCTTGACAGAGACAGTGCCGTTGCGGCCAGCCTTGTCGGTGCGCAGATACTGGCGGGTGGTCTCGCCGTTGCTGGTCACGTCAGCAACATAGATCTGCTCGGCCTCGGCCTCGATGGGGAACTCCTCGGCCATGCCCTTCATGGGCAGAGCGCTCAGGTCTGCGTAAGCGCCGTTCACCTTCCACAGCTTCATGGTGTCGCCGTTGGACAGGGTGAACTCGCCGTAGCAGTCAGCGGAGTAGGTGGTGCCGTTCACATCCAGATCCTCGGTGCTGACAACGCTGGCGGCAGCAACCTCGCTCTCGGCAGCTTCGCTGGAAGCGGCCACAGAGGAAGCGGCCACAGAGGAAGCAGCCTCGCTGGAAGCAGCGGAGGATGCGGTGGAAGATGCACTATTGGAGCAGCCAGTCATGGCAACAGCCAGCACAGCAGCGGTCAGTGCCAGACCCAGAGTACGATTGATTCTCATGTGATAGTCTCCTTCTATTCTGAAACCATATCAATTCCTGCGCCCAGCGTAAACCTTGTACGCACCGGGCGTGCATGTGCTAGTCTACCACAACTGACTATATTGTTCAAGACCTTGCACAAAAAATAGCCCTCTCAGTCGCGCTGTCGCGTGACTGAGAGGGCTCATATTACTTCAGGATCTCCTGCAGCACGCTGTGGCCGTCCAGGCTGGAAGCATCCACGCCCAGATATTCACACACAGTCTGTGCAATGGTGCCAAAGCAGAGCCGGGTGCCCAGGTCCACACCGGGCTTCACGCCCTTGCCGCAGACCAGATACGGCACATACTCGCGGGTATGGTCGGTGGTCTTGGTGTAGGAGGGGTCGCAGCCGTGGTCGGCGGTGATCATCAGAAGGTCGCCCTCCCGCATCCCGGGGATGAAGTCGGCCAGGAAGCGGTCAAATTCGGTTGCGGCGGCGGCATAGCCGGGCACGTCGCGGCGGTGGCCGTAGAGCATATCAAAATCCACCAGATTCACAAAGGCCAGGCCCTCGAAATCCCGGGTCTGCAATGCCTTGGTAAAGGCGATGCCATTGGTGTTGCCGGTGGTCTTGATCTTTTCGGTCACGCCCTGTCCGTCAAAGATATCAAAGATCTTGCCCACGGCGATGACATCCCTGCCGGCCTCCTTCAGCAGGTCGAGCATGGTGGCACGGGGCGGCTTCAGGCTCAGGTCGTGGCGGTTGGTGGTGCGGTAGAAGGTCTCGGCGCTGCTGCCCAGGAAGGGTCGGGCGATGACACGGCCCACGCCGTACGCACCCTTCAGCATCTCACGGGCGATCTCGCAGTAGCGGTAAAGCTCGTGCACGGGCACCAGCTCCTCGTGGGCAGCCACCTGGAACACGCTGTCGGCGCTGGTGTAGACGATGAGGGCATTTTCCTTCATGGCCTGCTCGCCGTAGTCCTTCAGCACCTCGGTGCCGGAATAGGGCAGGTTGCAGAGGACTTTGTGGCCGGTTTTTGCCTCAAACTCCTGAATGAGCTCCTCCGGGAAGCCGTTGGGGAAGGTGGGCAGCGGGTTCGGGCTGACCACACCGGCGATCTCCCAGTGGCCGATGGTGGTATCCTTGCCCATGCTCTGCTCCTGCAGGCGGGCAAAGGCACCGGCGGGCGCGTCGGTCTTTTCGCCCGCGGTCACACCGTCAATGTTGAACAGGCCCAGCTTTTTCAGGTTGGGGCAGTTGAAATTGGGATGCCCTGCAATGGCCCCCAGCGTGTTGGTGCCCTCGTCGCCAAAGGCGGCTGCATCCGGCTCCGCGCCGATGCCAAAGCTGTCCAGTACGATCAAAAATACACGCTTTTCCATATGTTTTCACTCCATTTTCCTCCGGGGCCGCCCCGGAACAGTCGCACTTTTGCTTACCTTCATTATAAGCAAATCCCGCCGGTTATGCAAGCGCTTTGTGGTGGAAAGTTTTTTGTTCAAACCTGATGAAATCTTAGCAGTTTCTTTGCAAAGATTTTTCTTGCGCTATTGTATCCAAGAGCTTATAATGTATAGTGGTATGGTTTTTTGAAACAGCCATATTGGCGTATACTGCCGCCGCGGGCGCAAAGCAATCACTGCCCGCCAGAGAGCAGCCAGCTTGGGCTGCTGCGTCAAGATAGAGAGCATTATAGCGTGAACGTTGGAGGTATTTTATGAGAAAAACGAAGATCATCTGCACCCTGGGCCCTTCTACCGATAAGGGCGATGTCCTGCGCGACCTGATTGCAAACGGCATGAACGTGGCCCGTTTCAACTTCTCCCACGGTTCCTACGAGGAGCATGGCGGCCGTCTGGCAAAGCTGAAGGCGCTGCGTGAGGAGCTGGGCAAGCCCGTTGCCGCCCTGCTGGACACCAAGGGCCCCGAGATCCGTCTGAAGGAGTTCAAGAACGGTGTGGAGATGCTGGAAGCCGGCCAGACCTTTACCCTGACCACCCGCGAGGTGGAAGGCACCAAGGAGATCTGCTCCGTCACTTACAAGGATCTGCCCCAGGACGTGCAGCCCGGCGGCACCATCATGCTGGACGACGGCCTGATCATGCTGCACATTGAGCAGGTCACCGACACCGACATCATCTGCACCGTGCTGAACAGCGGCAAGATCAAGACCAAAAAGGGTGTCAATGTGCCCGGCGTGCATCTGTCCATGCCCTACCTGAGCCAGAAAGACCGCGAGGACATCATCTTTGGCGTGCAGAACGGCTTTGACTTCATCGCTGCTTCCTTTGTGCGCACCGCACAGGATGTGTACGACATCCGCAACCTGCTGAATGAGTACGATTCCAACATCCGTATCATTGCCAAAATCGAGAACCGCGAGGGCGTGAACAACATCGACAGCATCCTCTCCGCAGCCGATGCCGTCATGGTGGCCCGTGGTGACCTGGGCGTTGAGATCGACTTCACCGAGCTGCCCGGCATCCAGAAGGACATCATCGACCGCTCCTTCTCCTTCGGCAAGCCCATCGTCACTGCCACCCAGATGCTGGACAGCATGATGGTCAACCCCCGCCCCACCCGTGCCGAGATCTCCGACGTGGCAAATGCCATCTACGATGGCACCTCCGCCATCATGCTGTCTGGTGAGACCGCTGCCGGTGACTACCCCGTGGAGGCCCTCAAGACCATGTCCGCCATTGCAGAGCGCACCGAGAACGAGGAACACTACCGCGCCCAGCGCCACGCCGAGATCCAGATCAGCGTCAGCGATGCAACCGCTCATGCTGCCTGCCTGACCGCCAAGGACGTGAACGCTGCCGCCATCGTCACCGTGTCCGAATCCGGCAACACTGCCCGCCTGCTGAGCAAGTACCGCCCCAAGCAGCCCATCATTGCCTGCGTTATGGACGAGCAGGTGCAGCGTCAGCTCTCCCTGAGCTGGGGCATCACTTCCCTGCTGATGGGCCCCGCCCACAGCACCGATGAGCTGATCGAGATGTCCACCGCTCTGGCCGAGAAGAACGGCTACCTGCACAACGGCGAGCTGGCCGTTGTGACCGCAGGCGTGCCCGTGGGCGTTTCCGGCACCACCAACATGATCAAGATCCACATGGTGGGCAACTGCCTGGCCACCGGTGTGGGCGTGGGCCGCGGCAAGACCGATCTGGTCTCCGCCAGCGGCAAGGCCTGCGTCTGCCGCACTCTGGAGGAGGTCAAGGCAAAGTTCCGCCCCGGCATGGTGCTGGTCGTTCCCTCCACCACCAACGAGATGCTGGGCTATGTCCGCGATGCCGCCGCTCTGGTGGTCGAGGAGCCCGGCCTGAACAGCCACGCTGCCATCGTGGGCAACTCCCTGCTCAAGCCCACCATCGTGGGTGCTGCAGGTGCCTGCAGCCACATCCGCGACGGCCTGGATATCGCTGTGGATTGTGCCCACGGCAGTGTCCAGCGCCTGCAGGCCTGATCCTGAAGGAGAACATCATGGAACGCATTGCAAGCTTCTGTGTCGATCACACCAAGCTGGACCGGGGCATGTACCTGAGCCGCCAGGACGGTGATGTGCTGACCTGGGACATCCGGATGAAGAAGCCCAATCAGGGCGATTATCTGACCACCGGTGCTGCCCACACGCTGGAGCACCTGTTTGCCACCTACGCCCGCAACAGCGCGGTGAAGGACGGCGTGATCTACGTTGGCCCCATGGGCTGCCGCACCGGCTTCTACCTGCTTACCCGCGGGCTGACCCCGGCACAGGCACTGGAGTTGACCGTGGATTCCTTCCGCTTCATGGCCGCCTTTGAGGGGGACATCCCCGGTGCCAGCGAGGTGGAATGCGGCAACTACCGCGATATGGATCTGCCCGCCGCCAGGGCCGAGGCAGCCGCCATGCTGCCGGTGCTGGAAGCACTGACCGCTGACCAGCTGCACTACTAAGCGATACAGCAAAAGACCTCCCCATGCAGGCAGCACCTGCACGGGGAGGTCTTTTTACGTTTCAGGAAAGCTCTTTTACAGAGTGCTTACTCCACGATGATGCTCTTGCCGGTCATCTCAGCGGGGACAGGCAGGCCGATATAGGGCAGCATGGTGGGGGCGATATCTGCCAGGCAGCCGCCCTCGCGCAGCTTCACATCGCCGCAGCCAACGGCCACAAAGGGCACCACGTTGGTGGTGTGGGCGGTGAAGGGAGTGCCGTCCGGGTTCATCATCTTCTCGGCGTTGCCGTGGTCAGCCGTGATAAAGGCACAGCCGCCTGCGTTCAGCACAGCGGTGACCACCTGATCCACAGCGGTATCCACAGCCTCAACGGCCTTGACAGCGGCATCGAACACGCCGGTGTGGCCGACCATGTCGCAGTTGGCAAAGTTCAGGATGACCACATCATACTTGCCGCTCTCGATGCGCTTGACGCACTCAGCAGCCACCTCAGGGGCGCTCATCTGGGGCTGCAAGTCGTAGGTGGCAACCTTCGGGCTGGGGATGACGCAGCGGTCCTCACCCTCGTAGGGAGCCTCCACACCGCCGTTGAAGAAGAAGGTGACGTGTGCATACTTCTCGGTCTCGGCAATGCGCAGCTGGGTCTTGCCGTTCTCGGACAGGTACTGGCCCAGAACATTCTTCAGCTCCACGGGAGGATAGGCGACCTCGCAGTTGGGCATGGTGGCATCGTACTCAGCCATGCAGACATAGTTGACCTGCTTGCGGCCGCCGCGGCGCTCAAAGCCCTTGAAGTCGTCATCGCAGAAGATGCGGGTCATCTGGCGGGCACGGTCGGGACGGAAGTTCATAAAGATGACGGTATCGCCATCCTGCACGCGGCCGCCCTCACAGGTGACGCAGGGCAGAACGAACTCGTCGGTCTTATCGGCAGCATAGGATGCCTCAATGGCCTCGGCAGCGTTGGCAGCGTGGTTGCCCTCACCGTAGACGAATGCGGCGTAAGCCTTCTCCTCGCGGTCCCAGTTGTTGTCGCGGTCCATGGCGTAGTAACGGCCGGAAACGCTGGCGATCTTGCCAACGCCCAGCTCATCCAGCTTGGCCTGCAGGTCAGCCAGGAAGCCCTTGCCGGCGTGGGGGTCGGTATCACGGCCATCGGTGATGCAGTGCAGGTAGACTTCCTTTGCGCCCATGTGCTTTGCCATTTCCAGCACGCCGAACCAGTGGTCAGCGTGGCTGTGGACACCGCCGGTGCCCACCAGGCCCATCAGGTGGATGGCCTTGCCTGCCTCAATGGCGGCCTTCATGTTCTTGACCAGCACGGGGTTCTTGAACATCTCACCGTCCCGGATGGACTTAGTGATGAGGGTCAGCTGCTGGTAAACGATGCGGCCAGCGCCCATGTTGGTGTGGCCCACCTCAGAGTTGCCCATCTGACCATCGGGCAGGCCGACAGCCATGCCGGAGGCCTCGATGGTGGTCATGGGATATTTTGCCATCAGAGCATCCAGATGGGGGGTCTTTGCGGCGACCACGGCATTGCCGTAGGTCTCGTTGGGCACCCAGCCAAAACCATCCATGATGCACAGAAGTACAGGTTTCTTGGACATAACGTTGAATCTCCTTTGATTTAGAACAAATAGCGCCCGGCACAGCGCTGGAAAAACGGCGCAGCCGGGCGCTGGGAAAACAGGTCAGAGGGCCTTCTCAGCCGTTGGAAGCGGCATTGACGATAACAGCAAAATCAGGAGCCTTCAGAGATGCGCCGCCGATCAGGCCGCCGTCCACATCCTTCTTGCTCAGCAGCTCCTCGCAGTTCTTGGCGTTCATGCTGCCGCCGTACTGGACCGTGACAGCCTCGGCCACAGCCTCGCCGTACACTTCGCCGATGACCTTGCGGATCTGAGCGCAGACCTCCTCGGCCTGGTCAGCAGTCGCGGTCTTGCCGGTGCCGATGGCCCAGATGGGCTCGTAGGCAATGACCACGTTTGCCATCTGCTCGGCAGTCACGTCGCGCAGGGCGATCTTGGTCTGCATCCGCACCAGCTCCTCGGTCACGCCCTCCTCGCGCTGCTGCAGGCTCTCGCCCACGCAGATGATGACCTTCAGGCCCGCATTCAGGGCAGCCAGAGCGCGCTTGTTCACGGTCTGGTCGGTCTCTGCAAAGTACTGGCGGCGCTCGGAGTGGCCGACGATGACGTACTCCACGCCCAGATCCACCAGCATATCGGCGCTGATCTCGCCGGTGAACGCACCGGACTTCTCAAAGTGGACATTCTCAGCACCCACATGGATGTTGGTGCCCTTGGTCTTTTCCACAGCGGTGACCAGATCGGTGTAGGGGGTGCAGATAACGACCTCACAGGAAGCATCCTTGACGGCGGGGATCAGCTCGTCCACCAGCTTGGCTGCCTCAGTGGCGGTCTTGTTCATCTTCCAGTTGCCTGCAATGATTGCCTTACGCTTTGCCT
>ENA-OYWU01001311-OYWU01001311.1-human-gut-metagenome-genome-assembly--contig:-NODE-1311-length-11212-cov-4.971408_pt1 | contig 11212 bp, 9 predicted proteins | sample MGYA00244173_ERZ653403 | MGnify/ENA primary metagenome ERZ653403 (study PRJEB26926, sample SAMN06165043) | human gut metagenome | biome: ENVO:00009003; feature: ENVO:2100002; material: ENVO:00002003...
CACCCACCTATGAGCAAGCTCATGTGGGCTTAGACCTTTTGACCCTGGCATCTTTTATATTTTATAATGAACGCTCTGCAGGAATCGCACTGCGACGGAATGGCGTGATGCCGCAACAGTGGTAGGAAACGGATGCCTGCCACAGAAAGGATCAATATGGCAAAGGTTTATATTAACGAAAAGAACAAAAAGGGACATATCAATCCGGAACTTTACGGCAATTTCTCTGAGCATCTGGGAAGATGTATTTATGAGGGATTGTATGTAGGAGAGGATTCCGAGATCCCCAATACCAAAGGCATGCGTAATGATGTGGTGGCAGCCCTGAAGGAGATGAAGCTTCCGGTACTGCGCTGGCCCGGTGGGTGCTTCGCAGACGAATACCATTGGAAGGACGGCATCGGCCCGAAGGAGAACCGCAAGAAAATGATAAACACTCATTGGGGTGGTGTGACCGAGGACAACAGCTTCGGTACCCATGAGTTCTTCGAACTGTGTGAACAGATCGGTTGTAAGACCTACATCAATGGCAATGTGGGAAGCGGTACCGTACAGGAGATGTCCGAGTGGGTAGAGTACATGACTTTCGACGGGGTATCTCCTATGGCAGACCTGCGTAGAAAAAACGGCAGAGAGAAAGCATGGAAGGTGGATTACTTCGGTGTCGGTAACGAAAATTGGGGATGCGGCGGCAATATGACCCCATCCTACTATGGCAATCTGTACCGCAGATACCAGACCTATGTGAGAAATTATGATCAGAAGCACCCGATTTTCAAAGTCTGTTGCGGCCCCAATGCGGGAGATACTTATTGGACTGAAAATGTGCTGAAGACCTGTTTTGAAAATGCACCGGAATGGATGCATGGCTTTATGGACGGACTTTCTCTGCATTACTATACACTGCCGGAGGATGACTGGTCTCACAAGGGAAGTGCACTGGACTTCGACGATGCAGCATGGTATAAGACGCTGGCAAAGGCTTTTAAGCTGGATGAACTGATTCATAAGCATTCTACGATCATGGACAAATATGATCCTGAGAAGAAGATCGGACTGATCTGCGATGAGTGGGGCACCTGGTATGATGTGGAGCCCGGCACGAATCCCGGATTTTTATACCAGCAGAGTACCATGCGTGATGCTCTGGTGGCCGGACTGTCTTTAAATATTTTCAACAAGCACTGTGACCGTGTGAAGATGGCAAACATCGCACAGCTTATCAACGTACTGCAGGCAGTGATCCTGACCGAGGGACCGAAGATGCTGCGTACCCCGACTTACCATGTATTCCATATGTACAAATACCATCAGGATGCGGATCTGGTGGAAAGCTATATCGATGGTGTGGAACAGATCGGTGAAGATGAAAAGTTCAAGGTTCCCAATTTACAGGAATCCGCTTCCGTGGATAAGGACGGTGTTGTGACCATCACCCTGAACAACCTGTCCATTGATAAGGCAGAAGAGGTGGAGATCGCTTTCGCAGAGTGTGATCCAAAGCACGTGACCGCTGCGATACTAACCAATGATATGCATGCTTACAACACCTTTGAGGATCCCGATAAGGTACACGAAGAAGTATTTACGGAGTATAAGATCGCGGATGGCAGGATCACCTTTACCATGCCGGCATGCAGTGTCGTTATGTTCCGGATAAAATAAGCGATAAGAACAGTTATGGAAGAAGAACAAATAACAGAAACAATACAAGTCACAGGAAAATATCCCTGTCGGAAATGTCTGTTGCGGGAAATGGACAAGAATGCCTATATGGAGAATCTGTATGCCTACATAGACAGGATCGAAGAGGATAGTAAAGCAGATAAGGCGGTCTATGAAGACCGCCTTGCTGTATGTAAGGAATGTAAATATCTGAATGAGGGGCTGTGTGGTGCCTGCGGCTGCTTTGTGGAACTGAGGGCTGTAATCGCCGTCAACCGGTGTCCTTATGAGAAGTGGTAACTTCTAAGATCAAAGGGTTACCTTCTCAGGAACATATTTTTTCAGGGCTGCAGCCACGGCCCCCACACCGGAGCTTAATTCTGCAAAATACTGTTTTACCAGAGTATCCATGCCGATGGCGTGGAGGTTCACACCGAATATTTTCTCATTGGCAAGTAATGCGTCCAGCTTTGACAGATCCTTGGGAGAGAAACTAAGTTCGTAGTCTGCAACGTACTGACGGGCTTCCTCTAACAGGGGGTCGGAGCTGGGCGTAAATTCTCTGCCCTCATCATCGATTCCCATGAGATACCGGAGCCATCCGGCATAGACCAGAGGAATCAGCTTCAGGTCTTCCGTATGCAGGTCTGGAGAAGCTTCGTAAGCTTTGATGGTCTCGCCGAAGCGGATGGAAAGCTTCTGGGAGGTATCGGTAGCGATTCTCTGGGGAGAATCCGGCAGGAAGGGATTGGGGATCCTCACATTCACCACTTCGTCAATGAATTTCTTCGGATCCAGGATACCGGGATTTACCACTACGGGAAGTCCTTCTTTGTAACCGATGACTTCCACCATATTTTTCAATAACGGGTTCTTCATCTCTTCGGAGATCAGGGTATATCCCAGAAGGCAGCCATAGATGGCCAGTGCGGTGTGCAGAGGATTCAGGCAGGTACATACCTTCATTTTCTCCACTTTGTCTACGGTCGCTCTGTCGGTGAAGATGATGCCGCCTTTGTCCAGTGCGGGCTTACCGTTCGGAAAAGCATCTTCAATGACCAGGTATTCGCATTCTTCCGCATTGACAAAGGGAGCGATATAGGTGTTTTTGGAAGTAACTACGGCATCCAGACCGCCGATATGATCCTCGGCCAGCATAGCTTCTACTTTGGCATCAGGTCTGGGGGTGATCTTGTCGATCATGCTCCAGGGGAAGGTGACTTTTGTCTGGTCATTGACGTAGCCTAAGAAGCCGGCTTCCACCAGTCCGTTGTCGGTCCATGCCTTGGCGAACGCATTGACAGCGGCATATAATTTGTCACCGTTATGGGAGCAGTTGTCCATGCTGACCATGGCAATGGGGAGCGCTCCGTGAGTGTATCTGGTATAAAGCAGGGAGACTACCTTGCCCAGGTAGCTTTCGGGGGCTTCGGGACCTTTTTCGAAGTCAGCGGCTACTGCGGGGAAGAATTCTCCTTTGGCATTGGCGGTAGCATAGCCTTTTTCAGTGATGGTAAAGCTGGCCATCTGGAGAGAAGGATTTTTAAAAATCTCCCGGAGACGTGCGTATTCTGCTTCGTTTTTACTGTCCAGGATCAGAGACTCCATGATGCTGCCTACGATGGTCTTTTCCACGGTGTTGTCGGCCTTTAAGGTGGCGAGAATGCTTAAATTGTCGTGGGGACGGTAGCTTTTTTCAATGATCTCGTAGTCATAGCCTTCCGCTGCGATGAGACCGGTATCCAGAACGCCGCTGTTTAACAGATTCTGTGCTACGTTGGCCTGAAAGGCACGGAAGATATTGCCGGCACCGAAGTGGATCCAGTGGGGATGTTCCACGGTGTTTTTATGAACGGTATCGTAATCGAATTCCGGCAGATGATAACCGGCAGCGAGAAATGCGTCCCGGTCGTCATGAAGACTTTTTAAGGTAAGTTCCATAATGGTTTCCTCCAAACTGATTTATGAGTTTTCAGGTGCGATGATTATTTCTGCTTATGGGACTTCTCGATAGCTTCCCACAGACCGTTTAAATAGGTGGCGCCTAAAGCTCTGTCGTACAGTCCGTATCCGGGCATGGCCACTTCATCCCAGATCATACGTCCGTGATCGGGACGGATGGGACCGTCAAAACCAATATCATAAAGAGCCAGCATGATCTCGTACATATCGAAGGTTCCATCGCTGGACAGATGTGCAGCCTCCTCAAAATCAGTAGGAGAGTTGAACTTCAGGTTTCTGACATGGGCGAAATGAATGCGGCCTTTCAGGGAGCGGATCATATCCGGCAGATCATTTTCCAGGTTGGTGCCGTAGGAACCGGAACAAAAGGTAACGCCATTGTGAGGGTTATCCACCATCTTCATCATACGCAGGATATTCTGCTTGTTGATGATGATACGGGGCAGTCCGAAAACACTCCACGCAGGATCGTCAGGGTGGATCGCCATGTTAATGTTGTATTTGTCACAGGTGGGCATGATACGCTCCAGAAAATATTTCAGGTTGGCAAAAAGCTTTTCATCATCCACATCTTTGTACATTTCGAACAGTTCTTTGACATGAGCCATACGCTCAGGCTCCCAGCCGGGCATTACAGTGCCGTTCATATCGCCGGCAATGGATTCGAACATTTTGGCCGGATCAATAGCGTCTACAGCAGCCTGATTGTAAGCAAGGACTGTAGAACCGTCAGGACGCATTCTGGCAAGTTCGGTGCGTGTCCAGTCAAAGACCGGCATGAAATTGTAGCATACCATATGGATGCCTGCCTGACCGAGCCGTTCCAGGGTAGTGATATAATTCTCTATATATTGTTCACGGTCGGGAGAACCGATCTTGATGGCATCGTGAATGTTGACACTCTCGATACCGGCCAGCTGTAAGCCGGCAGCTTCAATCTCAGTCTTTAGGGCCAGGATGTCATCCATTTCCCAGACTTCTCCGGGAGCGGTGCCGTAGAGAGTGGAGATGACTCCGGTGACACCGGGAATCTGACGGATCTGTTTTAAGGTAACCGTGTCGTACTTGCTGCCATACCAGCGTAATGTCATTTGCATAATAGAAATCCTCCTTGTAGGGAATGCTTTGGTTTCGTTTTTTGCTGTCTTAAGCATAGCAGAATGGTAAATGCATTAAAACTGCATGAATTGCTTGAAATAGTGCAAAAATTGCTATATAGTAAGACAGGGGATATAAACCATGGAAAATAAAAACTGAACAAAATGATACAGGAGAGAAAATGGATGGTCGTGAACAGAAAAAGCAGCCTGCGCTGCCGGGATGCGGCGGATGAACGGCAATATATGTTGAGCGGTGACTATGAGGTCTATGAGAAGGTAGGGGAGCCTGTCGGAGCGGTGTCGTTCCATTATCATGATTTTTATGAGCTGATCTATATTATAGAGGGGGAATTTTCTTCCCTGATCGAGGACCGGGCGGTGCGGATGCGGAAGGGAGATTTCCTGCTGATCGATAAAAATGTCATGCACAAATATCATCCCACGGAGAAGAAAATGGATTCGTCCCGCCGGATCATTTTGTGGATCAGTGATCAGATGCTGCGGGAGCTGGCGGCGGGAGAGCCGTTTCTTGCAGAATGCTTCTGGGGAGCGGGGCCGAAACTGTATCATTTCCCCATTTATTATGAGGAAATTTTGCGTGGATTTCTGCTAAAGCTTGCTATGTCGGAGATCTTAGAGGGGGATGATGTCCAGAACTGCGGAATCCGTAAGGTCATGGACAGAGGCAATTTGAGCCTGTTTTTTGGGTATCTGAATGTGTTGTGTAAACGGGAGGAATATTTGTCTTCCACACAGGAGATCGTGGATCATCCTCTGGTGGAGCAGGTGACCGGCTACATCGAGACCCATCTCAGCCAGGAGATCACAGTGGAGGAAGTGGCGGAGGCCGTGCACATGAGTAAGTATCATTTTCTGCGGAAATTCAAGGAGATCACCGGCATGACGGTGCATAACTTTATTGTGAACAAGCGGATTATTTCCGCCTGCCAGGCCATGGCGGAGGGGAAGAACATTACTGAGAGCTGGCAGCAGACCGGCTTTGCGGATTACTCCTCTTTCCTGCGGAATTTCCGGAAAATCTATGGCATTTCCCCAAAAGAGTACCGGGAAAATAACCGCAGCTTGATTATTTCCCAGTAAAGAGGTCGATTGCCGGGGCACCGACAGCATGAAACAGAATGTGGAAAAATAGGATTTTAATTATGCTAAGTAAGCTCATTTAATGCAAAAAAAATCATAATATGTTATACTGTATCTGTTATGCGCTGAGCACTGAATGAAGAGAACAAATGATAGAAGAACATAGGGATGTTATGATGGAAAATTATCAGGAAAAGTATAAAAAAGAATTATACCAGCAGGAGATCAACTCAAATATACACACACTAAAAGGTTTTTTCTGGATTTTTGTGACTATTCTGCTCCTCTGGCTGTTGACATTAGTGAGAATCTTTATTGTGGATTCCAGAATCTTTACCATGGCAGCAGGGGTGTCGGCGGTGATGGGAATTCCTGTTTTATACATTTATAAAAAGGTGGATCTGTCAAAGCATTGGGTAAAGTATGTGTTTTTGACACTGATCTGTATGATATCGGCAGTCATTGCGGCATTTTTGTCATTCCATGCGGTGCTTATCTATGTGTTGCCGTTGCTTTTGGCGGTACAGTACAGGGAGCGGATGACACTGTGGATCACCTATGTTGTCAATGACGTGACAATGGCTGTCAGTATGGTGACGGGATTCTATCACGGAATCTGTGATTTGAATATGCTCTTAGGAAGCAATCATTCCAGAGACTGGTATATGGAGCAGTGGGGGGCAGGAACAATGCAGTTTAGTCTGGAACCTGATCCTGTATTTACCATTTTGTTCTACGGAGCCTTGCCACGGGCAGTGATCCTTCTGGCATTTACCTTTATTTTGCGGTATATCAGCATTACCAGCCACGAGGATGCACAGAGGATTGCCGACCTGACATATCGTAAGGAGACTGATCTGGGAACCCATGTGTATAATAAGAACAAATATGAGGAAATGATTGCTGACTACTATCTGGGAGTTGACAGACTGGCTGCCATTTTCTGGGATGTGAATAATCTGAAATATGTTAATGACCAATATGGACATGCTGCAGGGGATGTGCTGATCCAGACGTTGTCTTCCGTATTATATGAATTATCCACTGACAGGAGGAAGGTTTATCGTGTGGGCGGAGATGAATTCGTCATGCTGATAGAGAATCCGGTAGAAACAGAGATTGAGTCAATGGTAGAGTCTGTCAGTGCTGCATTGCAGGAGAAAAACAGTCAGGGCGAGATGCCGGTCTCCAGTGCTGTGGGCTGGGCAGAAGGCTATGGTGTTGATGTCCGTAAGATCATCAATGAAGCGGATGCAAAGATGTATGAGAATAAGACGCGTGGAAAGGAAAGTAGAAAATAGGATGGCAAACTGGGTAAGTGCAGGCTGCGGTGTCATTGCAAATGAACTTGCGCAGGCTATGGAAAAAAGAGGACAGAAACTGTATGGTGTCGTGAACCGGACGCCGGAGAAGGCAGTGGCCTTTGCGGAAAAATACGGTGTGCAGAAGGTGTTTACGAGCTTTCAGGATGTATGTGCGGATCCTGCGGTGGATATCATTTATATTTCCACACCCCATAACACTCACATTCACTTTCTGCGGAAAGCGCTGGCAGCTGGCAAGCATGTGCTGTGCGAAAAATCCATTACGCTGAATTCCGAAGAACTGGAAGAGGCAGTGCAGCTGGCGAAGGAGCATGGTGTGGTGCTGGCGGAAGCTATGACTATCTATCATATGCCGATTTATAAAGAACTGAAAAAACGCATGGATGCCGGAAAATTCGGAGAATTGCGTGTGATACAGATGAATTTCGGAAGTTATAAGGAATACGATATGAAGAACCGGTTCTTCAACCGGAATCTGGCCGGAGGAGCATTGCTGGACATCGGTGTGTATGCCCTTTCCTTTGTCAGAATGTTCTTAAATTCCTGCCCGGATCAGATTACTTCGCAGGTGAAGCTTGCACCTACCGGTGTGGACGAGCAGGCGGGAATACTTCTGATGAACCGGGAGCAGGAGATGGCAACGGTCACATTGTCCCTGCATGCCAAGCAGCCCAAACGGGGCATGATCTCTTTTGACAAGGCTTACGTGGAAATGTATGAGTATCCCAGAGGGCAGAAAGCAGTGATCACGTACACGGAAGACGGACACACCGAGGAAATTGTGGCGGGAGCTACGGCAGACGCACTGGGATACGAGGTGGAGGATATGGAACAGGCCATCGCCGGACATCCGGAATTAATGAAGCTTGAGCTTACCGAGGATGTTATGAAAATGATGACCCGGATCCGAAAAGACTGGGGACTGACTTATCCAGAGGAAGAGCATGCCACGGAAAAAATCTGAGGAGCAGCCCTGATGCAGTTCCTGACAGGCTCCATGATCTCTGTGGTGATCTGTGTGGCAGCCTTTGTATGGATGAAAAAACACCCGGGAAAAGCTGACTTCCGGGTGCTTTATCTTATCTCGCTAAACTTAGAAGAAGTTTTTGCAGCGCATAAGAGTCACCATCCATAACTGTAAAGCGGGCTTTTTTTGGTGGCTCATCTGCGGAACCGGAAGAGGTGGCGGTGTGCAGGTAACAGCAGTCGATCCCCGCAGCTATAGCACCTGCCAGGTCTCTGGTACGCTCGTTGCCGATCATCAGACAGTCGGCGGGATTCGAACCGTAGCGGTCAAACAGGATCTGAAAAAAAGCGGGATCCGGCTTGCAGCAGCCCTCGTCAGAGGAGATAAGGATACCGTCGAACAGATCCCAGAGTCCCAGCGAGCGCAGCTCGTATTCGGTGAAGATCCGCTGGGCATTGGACAGGAGGTAGATCCCACAGCCTTTTGCATGGAGCTGCTGCAGTGTGCCGATCGTGGCGGGATAGCATTGTAAAATATTGAGGGATTCGATCCGGAAGAACTGACCGGTAGCGGTCAGAAGAGCCTCTGTGGGTTGGATCCCTTTTTCGACATAAAGAGTTCGAAAAATATCTGCGGCGCAGATCTCCGGACAGGTGTAAGATGAGGGAACCTTGCTGGCAGCCGTTTCCAGCTGGCGATATCTGTTCCTTAGTTCCCTCCCCGTATAGGAAGCACCCTGGAAGGAATAGAACAGCGCAAGCCTTTTCCAGAGGGAAGTTTTATTTTCATTAGTGTGGATGTCTACTAAGGTGCCGTAGAGATCAAAGATAAAATTATGATACATGGAAGACCTAATTTCTTGTGGTGAAAAACCTTATTCCAGGGAAAATCAGGACGGCTCTTTTCTCAAGCGGAGGCAGAGCCGATAGATATAGTGTAGCATTTCTTGCATTTTTTAACAATTAAAAATATAATGATACCAGGGGCAAAAGGTCTAAGCCCACACGAGCTTGCTCATAAGTGGGTGAAAGACCTTTTGACTCCGACGGAACTATTCAGAACCATGAAATTATGAAGCTTTTGTACCGCTGGATAAAGAAAACAGGAGCGACCGGCGGTATGCAGGGAGAGTACCGATGATACGAAATACTGGTCCGGGGAAGAGACTTCTGGCAGCAGGGATTGTACTTATACTAGGCATGACCGGCTGTGGAACAGACAATGAATTATCTCTGACAGGGACGGAAGAGACAGGAATAGAAGTAATGGCCACGGTGGATTTCACAGAAGAGGCTGCCACCGGGGAGAATGCACCGGATGTCACGGATGGGGATGCCGCCGCCGGAGATGCAGAGCAGACTACGGCGGACCGCATGGCGGGACGGACGAAGGTAAAGGGAATCTACGTCACCGGCCCGAAGGCTGGCAGTGGCGGAATGGAAGATCTGATCCGCCTGGTGGATGAGACGGAACTGAATGCCATGGTCATCGACGTGAAAAACGACGAGGGAAATTTGACGTTCCGGCTGACTAATGAGGAGATTCCACAGGACATTCCCGTGCTGGACCGGATATCCGAAATGCAGGCCGGAATACGTTACATCCGGGACATTCAGACAATGATGCAGGAATTGAAAGATCATAATATATATACCATTGCGCGGATCGTATGCTTTAAGGATCCCATTCTGGCGGCGGCACAGCCGGAACTGGCACTGACGAAGCCGGACGGTAAGCCGGTGACAGATGCCAATGGACTGGCCTGGGTAAATCCCTACAGGCAGGAGGTCTGGGAATATCTGACAGAGCTTGCGGAGATGGCGGCAGATCTGGGTTTTGATGAGATCCAGTATGATTATGTGCGATTCCCGGTAGGTTCGGATGCCGATGCGGCAGATTACGGTGTGGATATGGAAGCCTATCCGAAACGGCAGGCTATACAGGATTTTCTCTCCTATGCGGGAGACAGACTTCACGAAAAGGGCTGTGTGGTCACGGCAGATGTCTTCGGCACTATTATCGGCAGCGAGACGGATGTGCAGACCGTAGGGCAGGATTACACGGCACTGGGACAGACAGTGGATGCCATCAGCCCTATGGTATATCCCTCTCATTATGCTAACGGTGTGTTTGGTCTGAAGGTGCCGGATGCCCATCCTTACGAAACGGTATCGGCCGCCATGCAGGGGTCTGCAGAAGAATTGCAGGAGATTCCGGAAGCGGAACGGGCCGTGGTAAGACCCTGGCTGCAGGCATTTACGGCCACCTGGGTTCCTGGGCATATCTCCTATAACGGAACCCAGATCCGGGAACAGATCCAGGCAGTCTACGATGCGGGATATGAAGAATGGATCCTGTGGAATGCAACGAACCGCTATTCTCCGGATGGATTACTTGCCGCAGGAGAAGAGAAGCAATAGCGGCAGAAGCTGGCTTTATAACAAATCCGGGCAGGAGCACAGGCCAGGAGCCCGGTCTGATAGGAGCATAAGATGAAAGTAGTCAATAAGATCATGATAGGAATTGCAGTGTTGTGTCTGCTGTTGTGTGGCGGAATCCTGGTATTCGCATTGAACCCCGATATGACCAGTTCTCTGGCGCAGAAACTGTATGGCAATACAGTGGATATGCCCCCTGGGACCGAAGAGACCGGGGAAGGACAGACTTCCGGGAATGGAAATATCAGTGTGACGCTTCCTAATGGTATGCCGGGGGAAATGAACGGCTACGTGGCGCCGTCCATGGATCAGATGCAGATTCCGGAGGATGTCAGCGGCAGGACAGGATTTACTCCCGTGCAGCCGGAAGAACAGCAGATTCCGGATCAGGAAGCACAGAATCTGAAGGAAACATTAGGTTCCGGAGAAACGGGAGAGGGGCTGTCATTTTCCGCAGAGGAGTATCCGTATTATCAGATGTTGTCGGAGAATCAGCAGTCCGTATACCGACAGATTTATGCCAACGCACAGAACCTGACGGAAAAGTTTGCACCGGAGAAGACCGTGTCTGCCAGTGATGTAAAGATAGCGTTTGAGGCGGTGATCGGTGATCATCCGGAAATCTGTCTCTTATACACATCTCCGAGCCCACGA
>ENA-OYWU01001318-OYWU01001318.1-human-gut-metagenome-genome-assembly--contig:-NODE-1318-length-11166-cov-8.379174_pt1 | contig 11166 bp, 6 predicted proteins | sample MGYA00244173_ERZ653403 | MGnify/ENA primary metagenome ERZ653403 (study PRJEB26926, sample SAMN06165043) | human gut metagenome | biome: ENVO:00009003; feature: ENVO:2100002; material: ENVO:00002003...
GCGGCCCCAACGGCGACTCCCTGTTTCCGCCGCTGGCGGCGGTCGTCGCCGTTGCCCCTGGTAGGGGAGCCTCTGGCGAAGAGGCGAAGCTTCACGAAATGCCAAGGCCTCCCCTCGGTAGGGGAGGTGGCATCGCGCAGCGATGACGGAGAGGTTTAATCCACTGCTACATACCCCGCCTTCTCGATGCACCTGCGTCCCTCATCGGTGTCCAGCCAGTCGTAGACCTTCCGCTGGGGGCTGTCGGGGGCGGCGTCCGCGTGGACGACTGCGTAGAACTCGTTGCAGAGCGGGTAGCTCTCATCGGCGATGGTGTCATTGCCGGGGGTCACGCCATCCACGGCCAGCAGACGGAGGCCGGGCTTCGAGTACATCTGGTCGATGTAGTAGTAGACCGAAAAGCCGATGGCGTTGGCGGAGTTGTTGTACTCGGCGATGCTGTCCACGAGGCCGCCCATGTCGGCGGGGGCAAGCTCGGTGGGCGCGGCCATCAGCTGGCCGTCGCCCTTGTCGATGAGCAGCTTTTTGAAGAGGGTCTGACTGCCCGAGTCCACGCCCCGCTGGAACGCCACGATGGGGGAGTCCGCGCCGCCCACGTCCTTCCAGTTGGTGATGCGGCCCGCATAAATATCCCGCAGCTGCTGCTGGGTTAGGCTCTGGACGGGATTCTCTTCGTTGACGATGAACACCAGTGCGTCCCGGCCAATGGCTTTCTGTTCGAGCTTTGCGTCGGCCTCGGCCAGCTCTTCCTTGACGTACTCGGGGGCCTCGTAGACGATGAGCAGCTGTGCGCCGTAGTCCTCGCTGTCGCTGCGGGACCAGAGGCCGAAGTTCTCCCACGCATAGGCCGTGGTGCTGACGGTGATGCTGGTCTGGGCCTCGAGAAGGTCCATGCCGGTGACATCAGCCTTCATCTGGGCCATCAGGGGGATGCAGGCCGTGGAGCCGTCGAGGCGGGGGAACTCGTCCTCGGTCAGGAAGGGGACGGGCGTGTCCGGGTCGGGGACAGACGCCGCCGGAGAGTCGGCGGGGGAGTCCGTAGTGCCGGTATTGCAGGCGGTGAGCATCGCCGCCCCGAAGCCGAGGCCCATCACGCGCAGGAAGCTGCGGCGGGAGATCATCTCTTTCATATCAAAAACCTCCGTGTCAGTACAGGTAGCCCCCGCCAGCGTCGTCGCTGGGGGAGGAGAAGATGCTTTCGCGGTAGAGCCACTGGCCGGTGGAGTCCATCAGGCCGTAGTCGAAGCCCTGCCGCGCAACAAAGCAGTCGTCGGGAAGGTCGTCCGGGCTGTAACAGCTGCCGAGGCGGCGGAGAAGCAGATTGCCCTCCATGTCCAGCACATCGTAGAGGCTGCTGCCGTCACGGCTGTCCCGGCAGGCTGTGAGCAGAGGGCCGCTGGCGGTGCTGGTGAGGTAGGAAGCGTAGGTATACTGCTGGGCCTCACCGGCGGACGACCAGAGCAGACCCTCTCCGCCGTAGGTCTGGATGGCGATGGTGTCGTAGTTTTCGTCGTCGTACTGCAGCAGGGCGTAGCCGTCGGGCAGGGCCGTCACGCTGATGTACTGTGCTTCTTCCACGGGCGCTGCCTCTACGTCGGTCAGCAGCGCGCCGGTGGTGCCGTCGTAGACCTTGAGGATGTTGTCCGTCGTCAGCACAGCGACGTTGCCAGAGCGGTAGTCCGTGTCTCTTCGCTGGACGCCGATGCTCTCACCGCTGGCGAGGTCGATGAGGGTGTAGGGGCTGTCCGGGTCATCGCTGCCGGAGAGAACGACGCAGCCGGGGGTGTAAGTGCTCACGCCCCGGTCGAAGCGGCCCAGCTCCACGGCCTCGCCGCCGTTCAGATCGTAGAGGACGGAGCGGCTGTCCTGACGGCTCTGGAGGCAGGCAACGCCCACGCCGCAGGCCGAGACGGCGCTGTCCTCTTCGCCGGTGAGCAGTTCGCCGGTGGTGACGTTGTAGAGGGCTTCGCGGGCGATGCCCCAGTCTGAGCCGCGGAACCAGCTCAAATCGAGCCAGTCGGCAAAGCCGCCGCGATACGATGCGAGGGAGCTGGCTGTGCAGCCGTCCTCCCGCATCAGCACATTGCCCTCCCGGTCGGTGATGAGGACGTACTGGTGGAGCGGCTGGTCGGGGTCGTCGTAGGCGTAAGTAAGGCCCTCGGGCAGGTCGTAGCAGTTGAAGATGAGGCGCTGGCCGTCCTCGTCCACCACGAGACAGTCGAGCGCTGTTTCGGGTACGGGAAGCTGGGCGCCTGTGGCGAGGTCGTACACCCGAGTGCCGCCGGTGGTGCCGTTCTCGAAAGCCCAGACGTCAGCGTCGTCCCGCAGGATGAGCAGCCCGCCCGAGAGGGTGGCGTTCACCGCATAGGGAAAGGTCATGACGGCATTGCCGTCGGCGTCGTAAAGGGTGGAAGTGCGCTCCTCCGTGCCGGGGGTGGAGTGGGCCACGAGGTAGTGGCCCGTCTCGCCGGTGAGGGTGTCCTTCAGCAGCTGGATGCTGTCGGAGCTGCTGGCTTTGTAGAGCACCCTGCCGCCCCGGAGAATGGTGCCGCCGCCGTTCCCGGTGTAAGAGTAGAGGTAGTGGAGCGAGTCGTCGCTGAGCCATGCGTCGCTGTAATACTGCGGAGCCTGCGAGGACGCCGTCCCCTCGTGCCGGGGCGACGCCGCAGGCAGCAGCGAACAGCTCGTCAGCAGCCCGCCCGCCAGCACGAGGCAGGCGGCGCGGCGGCTGAGTCGAAGCAGAGTGGTCTTCATAGAAACACCTCACAGTCTCCCAGAATTTGACTTTCCCATCTATAGTATATACGAAAGACCCGGACATTTCATTGCAGAAATGTGGCCGGGCCTGGTTACAGTTTTATGACAAGCTTATTCTTCGTCTCCCTGTTCCTTCAATTCCTTCAGGAAGGGCAGCAGGAAAGGCACCGAGATGCAGAAGGTGAGGCCATCGGCGATGGGCTGGCACAGCTCGATGCCGCTCAGGCCCCCGATGCGGGGCAGGGTGAGGATGAGCGGGATGAAGCAGACGCCCTGACGGCAGCAGGCGAGGAAGGTAGCCCGGCCCGACTTGCCGATGGACTGGAACATCATATTCGTCACGATGATGACGGGCTGCAAGAACATGGCGACGCACTGATACCGCAGGGCGGGCAGAGCCACGGCGGTGACCTCGGGGTCATCGCGGAAGAGGCGGATGAGGGGCTCGGCGTTGAACCAGCAGAGGGAGTTGAGCACCGCCATAAAGACGAAAGCCGTCGAGATGGTGAAGATGGCCGCTTTCCGCACCCGGGCAAAGCGGCGGGCGCCGTAGTTGAAGGCCGCCACAGGCTGCAGGCCCTGTCCGACGCCGATAGCCACCGACAGCACGAACTGGAAGATGCGGGACACGATGCTCATGCCGGCCACGGCTGCGTCGCCGTAGCTGCGGGCGGCGACGTTCAGCAGCATGCTGCCGATGCTGTTCAGGCCCTGACGGCCGAAGCTGGGCGCACCGTTGAAGAAGATCTGCCCGAAGTCCCGGGCGCTGCGGGTGACCTGGGTGATGCGGAATCGGCTGACGGTCTTGCCCCGCAGGAACATGGAAAGCAGGATGCAGAAGCTGATGCTCTGGCTCAGGGCGGTGGCCGTGCCTGCGCCGCCGGTCCCCATGCCGAGGCCGAAGATGAAGACGGGGTCCAGCACGATGTTGAGCATACCGCCGGTGACGAGGCCGATCATGGCGAAGCTGGCCTTGCCCTCGTAGCGGAGGATGTTGTTCATCACGAGGCTCGACATCATGAGCGGGGCCGCGATGAGGATGGGCCGCGCGTAGGCGCAGGCGTGGGGCAGGATGGTGTCGGTGCTGCCCAGCAGCATCATGAAGTCGGGCAGGGCAGCGAGACCGAGAACGGCCAGCACTGCGCCGAAGGTCAGCGCCGTGAAGAAGCTGGTGGAGGCGAACTTTGTGGCCGCATGGGTGTCCTGACTGCCGAGGCTGCGGCTGATGATGCCGCCCGCGCCGTGGCCCAGCATGAAGCCGAGGGCCTGAATGATGGCCATCAGGCTCGACACGACGCCCACCGCGCCCGACGCGCTGGTGGACAGCTGGCCCACAAAGAAGGTGTCGGCCAGATTGTAGATGCTGGTGATGAGCATACTCAGGATGGTGGGGGCCGCGAGGCCGAGAATGAGCTTCGGCACGGGGGTCTGGGTCATTTTCTCGAACTGGAGCCTGCTGCGCTCCAGCTCGGCGGCGTCGGATGCGGTGCGGGGGGAAGACGGCATGAAGTGATACCTCACTTTCGGAAATCAAAGAAAATACCGCTCTTTGCGCAAAGAACGGGTAAAATGCAAATATATAATAAGTATAGCGCAGATCGGGGGAAATGTCGAGATGGTGGCACTGCACCAGCGGCGGTCGGTTCCGTTGCAAAAAGTTAGGGTATTGAGTGCAAAAGCAGGAGAAAATGGAATGCCTTTTGGCAAATTTGCCAAAGAAAGGTCGAATTGCTTGTAGAAAATCACGTCAAGTGGTATAATTTATGGAAAGAAACAAAAGCGCGAAGACAAAAAACAGCGCAGAGAAGAGTTCCGGGGAGATCCTGCCCCGGGATACGGAGGGAAATCTTATGAAATCTGTGGCACAGACTATCATTGAAGCAGACCGCTTCTACACCATCGCCGCCAAGACCGGCAGCGTCATTCAGGCTGTGGAGAGCGTCAAGGACGGCGGCAACATCCGTCTGGGCAAGTACGAGCGCAAGCCCGAGCAGGAGTGGGCTTTCGTCCGCGAGGGCGACGGCGTTTACCGTATCCGCAACCGCGCTTCCGGCAAGCTCATCGACCTGATGATGACCGGCACCGCAAACGGCACCTGGCTCCACCTGTGGGAGGACGTGGGCGGCACTTCCCAGATGTGGAAGATGGAGCCCACCCCGGCCGGCACCGTTCGCCTGCGCTCCATGTGGGCTGCCGGCAAGTGCATCGACACCGTGGGCATGGGTACTGCGGACGGCGCTGTGCTCCAGATCTGGCAGGAGACTGCCGGCGAGGACCAGCTGTGGACCATCTCCGAGGTGAAGGACCGCGCAAAGCACGCCCCCAAGGCGGAGGAAAAGCCCGCTGAGGTCAAGGCCGAGGCCGCTGCTCCCGCCGAGGAAAAGCCGGTTGAGGAAAAGGCTGCACCTGCCGCGAAGAAGACCACCAGAAAGCCTGCGGCAAAGAAGACCGCCGCCAAGACTGCTGCGAAGTCCGCTGGGGCAAAGGCTGAAGCCGCACCCGCCAAGGCCGAGGAAAAGCCCGCCGAGGCCGCTCCTGCTGCAAAGCCTGCCCGCAAGACCGCCACTCGTAAGAAGACCACGAAGGCCAGCAAGTAAGCACGGCTACATAGCATCATAGCAAAAAGAGCACCCGCTCTCCACAGTGATGTGGAAAGCGGGTGCTTTTGGGTTTAGGGTCAGGTTTGCCTTCGTACAACCTCTCAGTGCCCCATCTTGCCCTTCTTGAACTTTAGCGCCGCTGCGATGAAGCCCTTGAACAGGGGATGTGCGCGGTTGGGACGGCTCTTGAACTCGGGGTGGAACTGTGCGCCGAGGTGGAAGTCACGGCCCGGCAGCTCCACGGTCTCCACAAGGCGGCCATCGGGGCTGGTGCCGGAGATGACCAGACCGGCGTCCTGCATCTCCTGACGGTAGTCGTTGTTGAACTCGTAGCGGTGGCGGTGGCGCTCCCAGATCTCGCTCTGGCCGTAGCACTCGGCCATCTTGGTGCCGGGCAGGACGGTGCAGGGGTACTTGCCCAGACGCATGGTGCCGCCCTTGGGGATGTTGCCCTGCTGGTCGGCCATCAGAGCAATGACATTGTGGGCACCATCGGGGGTGAACTCGCTGGAATTGGCATCGGCATAGCCCAGCACGCCGCGTGCGAACTCCATCACCATGATCTGCATTCCCAGGCAGATGCCAAAGTAGGGGATCTGGTTCTCACGGGCATACTGTGCAGCCTGGATCATGCCCTCGATGCCGCGGTCACCAAAGCCGCCGGGCACGATGATGCCGTCCACGTCAGCAAACACTTCTTTGCAGGCATCCTGATCGATCAGATCCTCGCTCTCCACCCACTTGATGTCTACCTGACTGTCGTTCTCAAAACCGGCGTGGTACAGGCTCTCCATCACGGAAAGATAAGCGTCGTGCAGCTTGACGTACTTGCCCACCAGCGCAATGGTGCAGGTCTTGCTGCGGGTGGCAATGCGGGAGACCACACCCTTCCACTCGGTCAGGTCGGCGGGGGGCACGTCCAGTTTGAGCTTTTCCACCACCACATCATCCAGGCCGTTGGTGTGGAGCATCAGCGGGCACTGGTACAGGCTGGGCATGGTCAGGTTCTCAATGACGCACTCAGGCTTGACATTGCAGAAGGTGCTGATCTTGCGGCGGATATCGCCGCCCACGCTGCCGTCAGCACGCAGGATGATGATATCGGGGTTCACGCCCATGCCCTGCAGCTCCTTGACGGAGTGCTGGGCCGGTTTGGACTTGTACTCGTCGGAGCCGGAAATATAGGGCACCAGCACAACATGGATGTAGCAGCAGTTGTCGCGGCCCTGCTCCAGGCCCACCTGACGGATGGCCTCCAGGAAGGGCTGGCTCTCAATATCGCCGGTGGTACCGCCGATCTCGGTAATGACCACATCGGCATCGGTAGAGGATGCCATGTTGTAGATGTAATTCTTGATCTCGTTGGTGATGTGGGGGATGATCTGGACGGTCTGACCCAGATAAGCGCCCTGGCGCTCCTTGTTCAGCACGTTCCAGTACACCTTGCCGGTGGTCAGGTTGGAGTACTTGTTCAGATTTTCGTCGATGAAGCGCTCATAGTGGCCCAGATCGAGGTCAGTCTCGGTGCCGTCATCGGTCACGAACACCTCACCGTGCTGCAGGGGGCTCATGGTACCCGGGTCCACGTTTACATAAGGGTCCAGCTTCTGGCTGGCGACCTTCAGTCCGCGGCATTTGAGCAGGCGGCCCAGAGAAGCCGCCGTGATGCCCTTGCCCAGACCGGAGACAACGCCGCCGGTCACAAAGATGAATTTTGCCATTTGTTCAGTCCTCCTCTAATTTATCTTTCAGAGATCATTCTTTCCCAGTACGGATGCGACCGCATCCGGAACAAAACATACAACACCAGATTATAATCCTAATCCTCGTAAGAATCAAGGATTTCCTGTGCAATTTCTGCACGGCTGCGCCGGGTGTCCATGGCGCGCTTTTCAATGTAGCGGTGGGCGGCATCCTCGCTCATCTGCTCCCGCTCCACCAGACAGCATTTTGCATGGCTGACCAGCCGTACCTGTGCGATCTTTTCCTGCATCCGCGCGTTTTCCTGCCGGAGCAGCTGCAGGCGGTGGTTGCTGGCCGCGGCCAGATGGATGGCCTGCAGGAACAGCGTGTTGGAGAACGGCTTGCTCAGCAGCAGCACCCCCTGCTCACTCATGGGGGCCAGCAGCTGCTCGGCGGCGGCTGCCTTGGCCAGCAGCACCACGCCTGCGTCTGTTTTTTCTACGGCAGAGGAACACAGCTCGTGGCCGAACTCGTCCGGCAAAGGCGCGTTGACCACGATCAACTCAAAATCAGATTCCAGCATCCTGCGCCGGGCCTCGGCACCACTGGGGATGATCGTAGGCCGGGTGTATCCCAGCTCTGCCAGCCGCGCGGAAATGTACTCGTTGGAGCTTGCTCCGGCGCTCACGATCAGAGCACGTCCCATTTGAATCGCTCCTTTCTCTTACATCCAGGCAAGGGGCCGAATCATTGCCCCTTCGTACTTTCCCTCAAAAGCGGTTCAAATGGCGTTGAAGTAGTGCACCCGCTCGTACTCTGCCGGGTCGGCGGCAGCTTTCAGGGCGGCACAGCGCTTCAGTTCTTCCTCATAGTACCGATGCGAAAGCTCTTCCGGCAGCACGCGGTGCAGAAATTCGCTCTCCTGCGCGGCCTGCACGGCCTCCTCCAGCGTGGAAGGCAGTCTTTCCAGCCCAAGACCTGCGGCCTCGGTGGGATCGAACAGGTTCTTGTTGATGGGGGCCTGCAGCACCATCCGGTGCTCGATGCCATCCAGACCGGCGGCCAGCACCAGACCCACGGCCAGATAGGGGTTGCAGGCAGGGTCAGGGCTGCGCAGTTCCATGCGGCAGTTGTTGCCCTTGACCTGCGGGATGCGCACCAGCTGGCTGCGGTTCTGGCGGCTCCAGCTCACATAGCGGGGGGCCTCGTCACAGCCAAAGCGCTGGTAGCTGTTGGGCAGGGGATTGGTGAACACGGTCAGCTCCCGGCTGTGGGCCAGAACACCCGCCATAAAGCTGCCTGCAATGCTGTCCGGGGCAATGTCGCCCTCAAACAGATTGCGGCCGTCCATGCAGAGCGAAAGGTTGATGTGCAGGCCGCTGCCTGCCTGATCCGGCAGGGGCTTGGGCAGGAAGCTGGCGTGGATGCCGTTGCGCATGGCAACAGCCCGCACGATCTGCTTGAACATCATCACATTGTCGGCTGTTTTCAGGGGGCCGGCGTAGTGGCAGTCGATCTCGTTCTGACCGTGGCCGCTCTCGTGATGGCTGTGCTGGGGGCTCATGCCCATCTGCTCCATGGTCAGGCAGATGTCCCGGCGCAGGTTCTCACCTGCATCCAGCGGGGCTACATCAAAGTAGCCGCCAAAGTCGATGGGGATGCGGGTGGGGCGGCCCCGGTCGTCATTCTCAAACAGGTAGAACTCGCACTCAGCCCCCACGTTGCAGGTCAGGCCCAGCTTGCGGAAGCTGCGGCTCATCTGGCGCAGGAAGCCACGGCAGTTGCCGCCAAAGGCAGCGCCGTCCGGTTTTTCCACGTCACAGAAGAACTGCATCACCCGGCCCTCGGTGGGCCGCCAGGGCAGGATGGTCACGGTGGAAAGATCGGGCCGGAGCACAAGATCGCTCTCCTCCACCTTCATAAAACCGGCAATGGAGCTGCCGTCAAAGCAGACACCATCCTCCATGGCCTTGGGCAGGTCGCTGGCAAGTACGGCGATATTTTTCTGGGTGCCAAAGATATCGCAGAAGGCAAAGCGGACGAATTTGACGTTGTTGGCCTCCACAAAATCAAGGATGTCCTGTTGGGTATTATAGCTCATAGTGGTTCCCTCCGAGCCGCAGGGCGCGGCAAATGGCACAGCAGTGCAAAACTGGAAAAATCAGCTTACGTTCTTAAAAAACGCCTAAAGGCCTGCTTCGTATGCGCAAAGCAGGTCTTTAGGCTGGTGTAAGAAATAGGAAAAGGGGAATGGCTTAAAAATCCAACAACCCAGCGATGCTTATCAAGCTATGTCAGAAAGATCAGACGTAGTAGAGCATCTTGCTGTAGCTGGGCAGAGGCCAGTAGTCCTCACCGCAGATGGTCTCGGCATCGTCGGCAGCGGCGCGCAGAGCATCCATCTTGGGCAGAACGTCATCGTGGAAGGAGACAGCCTTGGCACTCTCATCGGTCATGGCCTCAGCGGTATCCACGGCAGCCTGCAGGGCATCGATGGCATCGCTCATGGCATCGGCATCGGTGGACAGGCGGGTGAGAGTCTTGGTCTCGCTGCGCACGCTGATGGCCTCGCTGACGGCCAGCTTGGATGCGGCGGTGTTGGCAACCTCGCTCATGTAGGCGTTGATGGCGGGCAGCAGCTGCTTGCGGGCCATCTCCAGCATGGTCAGAGCCTCGATGTTGATGATCTTGGAGTAGTGCTCCATCTCGACTTCGTAACGGCTCTCCATCTCGATCTTGGTCAGAACACCGAAATCCTCCATCAGCTGGATGTTCTTCGGGTCGATCAGTGCGGGCAGAGCGGCGGGCGTGTTCTTCTTGTTGGGCAGGCCGCGGCGTGCTGCTTCCTCTTCCCACTCGGCGGTGTAGCCGTTGCCGTTGAAGATGACACGGCGGTGGTCACGGATGGTGCGCTTGACCAGAGCAATGGCAGCGCTGGTAAAGTCCTCAGCGCCCTCCAGCTCGTCGGCGTAGCCCTTCAGCTCCTTGGCAACAGCAGTGTTCAGGATGGTGTTGGCATCGCTCAGGTTCTCAGCAGAACCGGGCATACGGAACTCGAACTTGTTGCCGGTGAAGGCGAAGGGAGAGGTGCGGTTGCGGTCGGTAGTGTCCTTGCTGAACTTGGGCAGGACATCCACGCCCAGATCCATCTTCATCTTGACGGGGCCGGCATAAGGCGAATCAGATGCAATGGCATCGATGACAGCTTCCAGCTCCTCGCCCACGAAGATCGAGATGATGGCCGGGGGAGCCTCGTTGGCACCCAGACGGTGATCATTGCCCGGGGTGGCAACGGAGGTACGCAGCAGATCGGCGTATTCGTCCACTGCCTTGATGACAGCAGCCAGGAATACCAGGAACTGCAGGTTCTCCATGGGCGTGTCGCCCGGGTCCAGCAGGTTCTCGTGGGTGGTGGACATGGACCAGTTGTTGTGCTTGCCGCTGCCGTTCACACCCTCAAAGGGCTTCTCGTGCTGCAGGCAGACCAGACCGTACTTGGGAGCGATCTTCTTCATCATCTCCATGGTCAGCAGGTTGTGGTCAATGGCAACATTGGTGGTGTCGAAGATGGGGGCCAGCTCATGCTGGCAGGGAGCCACTTCGTTGTGCTTGGTCTTGGCGGGAACGCCCAGCTTCCACAGCTCCTCGTCCAGCTCCTTCATAAATGCGGAGACCTCGGGACGGATGACACCGAAGTAATGCTCCTCCAGCTCCTGACCCTTGGCAGAGGGAGCACCGAACAGAGTGCGGCCGGTGAGGATCAGATCCTGGCGTGCCTCGTAATCCTCCTTCTTGACAAGGAAGTACTCCTGCTCGGGGCCGACGGTGGTGGAGACGTAATCAACATCCTTGCCAAACAGCTTCAGGATGCGGATGGCCTGACCGGACAGTGCGTTCATGGAGCGCAGCAGGGGGGTCTTTTTGTCCAGTGCTTCGCCGGTGTAGCTGACGAAAGCGGTGGGGATGCACAGCACGTCATCCTTCACGAAAGCGTAGCTGGTGGGGTCCCATGCGGTGTAGCCGCGGGCCTCGCAGGTGGCACGCAGGCCGCCGGAGGGGAAGGAGGAAGCATCGGGCTCGCCGCGCACCAGCTCCTTGCCGGAGAACTCCATGATGGCGGTGCCGT
>ENA-OYWU01001328-OYWU01001328.1-human-gut-metagenome-genome-assembly--contig:-NODE-1328-length-11104-cov-6.867318_pt1 | contig 11104 bp, 10 predicted proteins | sample MGYA00244173_ERZ653403 | MGnify/ENA primary metagenome ERZ653403 (study PRJEB26926, sample SAMN06165043) | human gut metagenome | biome: ENVO:00009003; feature: ENVO:2100002; material: ENVO:00002003...
TGACGTCGAGTCTCGTGGGCTCGGAGATGTGTATAAGAGACAGGATGCGATGCAATTGACGGCGTGAGATGCCTAAATAGGAGGCAATCTCCTGAATAGGCAGATTATGTGTAACGCCGGGATAGCGGGAGACAAGTTCATGGAAGCGTTCTGTCGGGGTCTTTACAAGTATATTCAGATAACGGCAATAGGCCTCCTGCAACAGATTGGAGGAAACCTCGGCCACGAAGCCGGGATTGCGCTCTATGATAAACCGTCGTGCATCTTCCACCGACACACGTTGAACCTCGGCATCGCATCCCGCGACAATGGAGGTTAGCGAAGGCTGGTCATACAGGAATCCCTGCACATAGTCAGTAACGACTTCGCCCTCGAAAGAGAAGCCCGTTACCACTTCCTGCCCCTTTGAATTGAGCGCCACATATTTGAAATATCCCGACTTTACCACACCCACATAGCGGCACAATTGCCCCTGCTGAACAATCCTCTCGCCCTTGGCATAGACAACGCTCTTGCCATTAGCCGCGACATAATCATTCAGCACCGACAGGTCAATCCTCGTCATAAAATCGTTAAGCTGTGCCATATCTTTGGGTGTCACTCGTCAAAATCCATGTGCTTTTTATCTCAAAATGCGGATAATGCAGAAAATGCGCCCCTAATATCCGTTGAGGTTTTTCGTTCCTCTTCTAATATTTTCGCGCAATATCAGCAGTAGTTACTTGTGTTTTATCGGCAATCGCATCATTCCACAATTACAATAAGGGACAACCTGAGACTTCAATAAAAGGTAACATTGCTGCTTCGCTAAATAATTTTAAGCGACTTTCCCATGTCCACTGAAACTTTAGGGTGTATATTTTCTATATAAGTCCACTTTATTATATCACCAGGGATAGCATATTGAGCGGCTAACCAATTCTGGAAGTTCGCTACAGTGTCTCTTCTCAGGAACATACTGTTGGGGTGCGCGTCTGCTCTATTCTCTGTCAGTATAGATTGATCATTGACTAATATATCCGATACACAATATTCTTCAAAAGATAATTCATCAGATACATTCTTTCCATATACATTAATCTCTATTGTTTTCAGATTAGGAGAAGGGATGTATAATAACCTATTTGAATATGGTCGTAATTGATTGCTGATAAATTCTAAAGATTTAGTAAATCGTCCATCTCTGATTAGTTTTGTTAACCAATACAAGTCATCGTTTTTTAGATTATGCCCTCTGAATTGACCATTATTATCAAAATATATTTCGAATAGAATTCCATTCAAAACATGATTATTACCCTCTAAATCATTATACCGTTTGATGCTACTTATAGATTTCAAAAATTCCTCACATTTCCATGCTCCACCTAATGCAGATTGTAATATGTTACGACCTAATACAAAGGCTTGGTCAGGAGTATAATCTGTTCTCTCCTTAAATGTTTCCAAAGCGGGGTTTTGTGAATAATAATTATGAGATTGAAATCCATCTAATAAATCCGCAATATCAGGATCCCCCCACTTAGAATCTGCTATTGCAGTAGGACTATAAGGATTATCCGGATTTGAGGATGAAGTGTTCGAATTAAGTATAAGATTCCCTATTAATGAAGTATGTTCCCAACTTGTTTGATTGCCATTTGTCATGTGGTGGAGAGTAATGCGAACTTTCTTAAAAAATCGTTCAATCTCAATATTTGGTTCATCAAGATGTTGTAAAAGCGCCGTAGTATAATTGCTATTGATAGTATCCTTACGACCTTCTCCGGCTTTTTCTCCTGGAGAGGTTGAAAAGGCAATTAACGTCCCCTGAGGAGCCTTCATTGGCGCAATGCTCGCAGATGTGGCTCCTCTTGTTAACTCATTTTTTACTTCACGACATGCATCGACTATTATTATATTAGCCTGACAGATTTTATGGAAATCATCAATTACATCTTGTAGGACTATAGAAGTACGTTTCACTGTATCTAATCGTCGAGTCTCAATATTACTTTCTTTTGTTAAGAGAATGTTTTCGCCATCCATCTCAATGCCATGCCCAGCAAAGAAGAATAACCCAACCTCGGCATCCTTCAGCCGCTCGGAAAATAAGTCCTTTAACTCATCAAACTTGTAAGCATCAATATTATAGCCTTCAATAACATCGAATCCGAAACACTGCAATTTATCCCAAATTGCTTTGGCATCATTAACTGCCTTGTCAAGATTCTTAATTTCTGGAGAATCGTATTCATCAATTCCAACGACAAAAGCAACTCGAGTATTTTTATGTTCCATATTTTTCGCAGATGCATTTATGTTTAATAATGTCAAAATGTCTCTGTGGAGAAATCCTTTATGCTGCACTATTTCCGTTGTATCTTGATTTCAAGCTAATCTTTAGACGAGTTCATCAGTAATATTGAAATCTTCATAGAAATCATCTCGGGCTTTTAGTAACGATTCGATATTAGCGCATAGAAAGGTACAGTTGAAGTCATAAATTGGCTGAAGAGCTGACATTGTCATCTCTTCGCGGAGTCCCATCATATTCTTGTAATGATTCACCAAATGGCGGTCGGAAGTTGAGTCTGCCGCAAAGAGATATAAAAATTCACAGCCAGTGAGGTTTCTTATCCTTTCAATAATACCTACAATCACATGCCAGAACATTGTGGAACCTATTCTGTTTCTTGCAGAGAATCCATATGTCTGCCATTTCTTACGATATGCTTCATTGACACAAAAGTGGGTCAATTCGATAGAGGGAAAAGATTTTGCAACCTGCTTATTGGGAGGCATTGAGTCGAATTTGCCCAATAATCGTTCAATGTCTTCCTTCGCCTCCTTGAGTTTCGTCTTGATTTCTGCTATATACTCCCTGACCTGAGCATCATCACTTCTTTGTTCAAGTTCCATAAGTTTTATCTTATGGTTCTTGAATTTCTCAAATTTCTTTAGTTCCTCAAATTCAGAATAAAGGAGTCCACACTTTATTGAAAAATAACAGAGAATTTCACCGACACCATCCCGAACTACATAGCAGGCACACCTGTTCTCAGCATCGTCATCAAATGCATCTCCTACAAGATAGTCAACCAAGTTCTCGTTCTTGAGGTTCTCAAATGCATTGACTTCCCTAAGCAAAGAATCATCATCCTTCAACCGCGTGACGCTAAAAGAATTCAGAATGTCTAATTGGTCTGTGGTAATTTTCATTTGGGACACATGAATCTTCTGTACTTGATGACTCTGGCATCAAACTCTATATCCGTAGTCTCGATTTCCACAGGGTATGAGCCGACCTCTTTATCTTTGGCTTTTTGCCAACAAGTCTCTCCGTGAGAAATGTTGCTTAATGTCCAGGAATCCATCCGTGCATATCTTCTCAACGTGTCTTCAAGAACCGGAATATATTCTGAATCTACCGGTAAAACTGATTGAGCATGATATTCCCAGTGCGCTTTTCTGATACAGCGCATTACTGGTCCATATTTCCAAGCTTCAAATTTATCAAGAAACATAGGCTTCCCCAATAGGACAAAACTTTCCCTTTGGGTGAAATAAAGCAATTTATGGAGCTTCATTTCATCCATCGAACTACCTGATTCCTGCTCATATCGCTGTATCAGATACTTTGCGGCTGTTCTAACATCAATCATTTGTAAAGGAATCCTAATTTCTTAATCAGCAAAGATAAAACAAATTTTTCAGACTTTTGCAGTCATGAACTATATTTTTAACATATTTTATCACAGCATCTGTCGGCATCTGTCAACGATGTCTATAAGGTCAACTTTGATAATTTTCTCAATCAATCCAGCAGTCCGACAAGCTCCTTTTTGATGTCTTCGTCAATTTCGCGGTAGCGGGCGAAGGCTTTGCTTCCCTCCTTATGCCCAGACAAGGCGCCGACAAGGCTGGGGTCTTTTACCTTCTTATAGAGGTTGCCGACAAATGTGCGTCGAGCCATGTGGCTGCTGGCTATCTCATTGATAGGACGGCGTTCTTCTTCGCCTGTCTTTGGATTGAGAACGGTGACGATTCGTTTTATCTCACAGGCTGTGAAAATACTCTTGATTGCGTCATTGTATTTCTGGGTACTGATAAAAGGAAATAATCTTCCTTTTTTATCGACTCCCCTGTATTTCTCCACCAAAGCCATTGCCCGTTTGTTCAACGGAACGCGAACAACCTCTGGCCGTTCTCCTTTCGTCTTGTTCGGCATATATTCGACGGCTCCGTCGATAATGCTTTCCGGAGTCATCTCTATCAAGTCGGAGACTCTACATCCTATGAGACACTGAAAGATGAAGATGTCGCGTTGAACTGCTAATGCCGGTTTATCCGAGAAATCATGGTCGGCGATTGTATCTCGTTCTTCGATGCTGATATAATTTCGATGCTGATATAATATGGTGTGCCGTATTTCTCCGCGCCTATGCTTGTGCAGGATGCGAAGGGAGTGCGGGTAATGTAACCGCGCTTGACACACCAGTTGAAGAATGCCCTCAGCCTTTTCATGATGGCAATGACGGCGTTGTGACCACGCTGTTCGGGCTTTCGGGGTTTACGCTTTGATTTCACGACCTCGGATACATCCTTATATATGGAGGGATATTTCTCGTATATCTTTGGCTCGTCAATCACAAACTGCTTGAAAGCATCCACCATTTCGCCGGTGAACTCTTCAAGTTTGAGAGAGAAATTCTGTCGTGTCGATTTCCGTTTGTATTTTTCATATCTCTCCAATAACCGAGCCAACACGCGATAATGACTCGACAGTTTTGTGCCATCCTGAGTAGTATCGAGATACTCATTGAAGGTATCGAAAAAATTTCTGCTGACAGGAGTTGTCTCAAACAGTTCCGGGTGATTATGGCGCATTATGGCATCCTCGAAAAAATCCTTTGAAAGAAGATTCTGAGGTGTATTGACGCAAAGGGATACCAATCTGCTTTCCAACGAAACAAGATTGTCGCTGATTGTTTGTAAATTTGCAAGTGTCTTACGGTCGGCCCTCGGCATTATGAATTTCCCCTCGCGGAACCGAGATGGCTCAACGAATATACCGCTCTTAAGCCTTAGGCGTAAATCGCGCGATACAGATAGGCGAAGCATTATTTCCGATTCGCCGTTGCCGTTGACCTTTGAGGAGAGAGACCTTGTTATAGTAGCCATATTGAGAGAGGTTTTGATTAACAGGTACAAATTCACTAAAATTTGTCCACACTCCAAAATTTCTGTCCACGTTTTGTCCACATCCTTTGCCGCTACTTGCACTTCATTGAAATCGCAGGTGCAATGCTCAGTCCATGAACATTCATTTAATATTCTAATAATCAATTGTTATTAGATGATGTTGATTTGCACCTTAGATTCAATCAGATTCAACGAGATTCATAATTACAACTCCAAGTGGGACCACCAATATAAATCTCCATTTGTTTGATGTTCAGACAAATGAAGATTTTATTTTGCCTTAGCAAATTATTATTGCCCGACGAGGATGCAGACAGCTGCAAAAAATAGCTGCATTCAGATTCAATCAAAAACGCACTCTTACATTTTTCATAAGAGTGCGTTTAGGAGACAAAAAACATTTGTTTAAATCACCATTACAATTTCGTGTTGATTTTTTCGAAGATTCTGACGGCATCAACGTACTGCTCGATGCCATGGGCAACATTGCGAGCATCCTGCATAGCATGCACCACCGTGGCAGGACGATTGGTGACATCTCCGCCGGCAAACACGCCCTTGCGTGTTGTCATGCCGTATGGTTCATCGCGGGTGAGCACATATCCGTTCTCATCCACATCAATACCTTCGGTAGTCGAAACGATACGGGCGGCCGGCTGACTGCCTACGGCAAGAATCACCTTATCGGCCGGCACTACCGTCCTTTCGCCATTGCAATCAAGAGTGACAGCATCAAGAATGCCGTTGTCACTGTGTATATCCACGATCGACGTATTCCAGAGGAACTTCACACCCTCGGCAACAGCATCATCATACTCGGCGCGCAATGCCTTCATCCTGTCAATGTCACGATGGTACACGATAGACACCTCCGATGCCTCAAGCCGCATGCCAGTGCGGGCGGCATCAATGGCCGTATTGCCGCATCCGATCACAAACACCTTGTCGCCGGCCTTGACTGGCACCTCTTCACGACTAATCAGTCCGGAATTATACAGACTGACTCTGCGAAGGAAATAGATGGCCTGACGCACTGCATCATTACCTGACCCCGGAATAGGAAGCGTTTTGGGTTTGCCTGTACCGGTGCCCATGAAAATAGCGTCGTAACCTTTGGCGAAAAGATCATCTATTGTCATGTCTTTGCCGATGGTCACACCACAGTTGATGCGCACTCCGAGTTCGGTTATTTTCTTTATTTCACGGCTTACTACGGCTTTAGGCAACCGGTATTCCGGGATGCCGAACATAAGCACACCGCCTGCGCTCGTTTCCATTTCATAAATGTCCACCTCGAATCCATGCCGGGCAAGTTCTCCGGCAACGGTCAGTCCGGCCGGTCCACTTCCGATTACGGCCACTGATCCACGCGTCTTGGGGACAAGACGGTCGTGGCTGACTCCCATTTCGGAATCAAAGTCTGCCAAAAAACGTTCCAGCTTCCCTATACGCACCGGTGCTCCCTTCTTACCGAGTATGCAGTTCCCCTCGCACTGGCGTTCATGTGCACAAACCCTGCCGCAAACTGCAGGCAGATTGCTCTTGGCGTTTATAATAGACATGGCATTGCCGAAATTACCTCTGGCAAATTCATGAATCCAGTCCGGAATATCATTCGAGATGGGGCAATGCTTTTTACACTGCGGAACAGCACAGTTAAGGCAACGGTTAGCCTCAGCAATAGCCTCAGCCAGTGTAAAGCCTGCATTTGCTTCGTTGATTAGCGATTCTGACATAGTAAAATTTTTTCGTGATGTGTTTTCATTGGTTGTGACATCAGCCACATTTTCTAATACGGTCAATGCTCCTGCTGGCCTTATCGGCTGATGTTTAATAAATGTTAATACTTGTATGGCCTGACCTGACTGACCTTACTCAGAATTAGGTACGGAAGTATCAATGAAATCTCCGGCATACATTATTGATGAATGCCGGAGATTCGGTAATAACTTCCCGGACTCAACAGATGTCCGGAGTAAACTGATTATTTCGCAGGAGTTCCAAGACCGTCGATAAATGTGCGGAGTTCTTCAGAAGGTTCAATCTGATAGAACTTTTCAAAATACTCTTTGGCCTTGTCAGTATCCTTGTTTGTCAGGTAATAGTTGCCCATGCGGGTGTAGATGGCGCGATAGATATTCTTGCGCTTCTCAAGGTTGGCAGGATCGGAATCGAGCACACCGAGGGTCACCTCATCCGCTGCGATAACCTCGGGGGTGATAACACCGCGGGCTTTCACGCGAAGGATATCGCTCTTGGTGTTGAGCACCAGCGGATTGTCGCTGATTTTCTCGATAACCTTGTTGATGGTGGCAAGAGCCTTGTCGGCAGCTGCCAGCGATGCAACGGAGTCTGTCTCCATATAGGAGATGGCGAGATTCTGATAGCGGCGTGCAAGTCCGAGAACGTCGTTGGGGTTGGCATTCTCACCTTCCGAATCAATAAACTTAGCCATTGTGTCGGCTGCTTTGTCATACATCTTGGCGCTGCTGTAAGCCCCGCTCAGGTCCTTGAGAAGAGATGTCTTATCAGGCGAGAGTGCAACAGCCTTCTCATACATCTCGACGGCGGCTGTGTCACTTCCCATGTCCTGAAGCAGTTCGCCGTACTGAATGTAGTCCTGTGAGTTGATCTGAGCCCCGGCATTTGCGAACAATGTCTCGGCAGCTGCCTTGGCAGCCTCATTCTCACCGAGCGCTTTCTTGTTGTAGAACTGCAGACGCTGCATGAAATGATTGTCGGGCTCTTCACGCAGAATCTCACTTGCGAGATTGTAGCTTTCAGGATAGCGTTTTGCAAAGAACATAAGTCCCACCAGACGCTGTTTGTCCTTCTTGAAGTGGTTGGGGTTTAGAATGTACTTCTCATACTGCTCGGCAGCCATGGTGAGCTGGTTGTTGTCGTAATATTTTTCGGCAAGCTCACGCTGTGCAAGAGCGGAATTGGGCTGGGCCTCAAGAAGAGCCTTGAGCTTATCAATGGCATATGTGGGGTTCACAGGGAAATACACACGCGCATATTTCACATATGCCTCAGGGTGCTCAAGCTTGGTGTCGAACTGGGCTGCCATTTCATACCATCCGGCAGCATCGCCTACATTTGTGCCGGCAAGACGGTCGCCTTCAAGAATTGCGGGCGCCGGAGCATTCTTTACAGCCTTTTTGGCATCGGCAAGCCATTTATTAACCTCTTTGTTGTATTTCACAGGGTCGGCCACGAAATAAGCGCGGGCCACCTCGGTGAGCAGATCAGCATCTTTCTTGCCGAATTTTTTGGCATCCTTGAAGTAATCGGATGCTGCCGATGCATTGCCGTTGGCGAGTTCGAGGGCACCAAGGCCGACATAGTTGTAGCCATTTTCTGCATTTGCTGCAATACCTTTATCAAAATTGGCTTTGGCAGCTGCCTTGTCGCCGTTCTTGAGGTCAATCTGGCCAAGATAATAGTAAGCGGTGGCCTGATCTGTGCCTGCGGCGTTCAAGGTGTTGGTAAGGATAATCTTTGCTTCTTCGGGCTGGTCGGCGCGGTAATATTCCACACCGTCCTTGAAGCCCTGGGCTGAAAGGCTCAATGCGCCTCCCACAAGCAGGGAAAATAAAAGTTTTGCTTTCATAATTGATTTAACGTCGTATGTTTAAAGCGTTATTGTTTAATATTTTTCAATTCAAAATCTCAGCGGCAAGTTTGTCAGTCCACAGACACCATCCTGTGATGAACCGTAGCAGGCAGAACGCCTGTGCTCATCATCAGCTTCTGCCCCCGGAACGAGGTGACAAACGCATAAAAACCGTTGGCCAACGAGCCGGAAGCTCCTGTGTTAACCATGTATATAGACCTGTAAAGCGGATAGCTTCCATCAAATATGTACGCCTGATAAGGCTTGTAGGCAACAAGTGAGTTGTTTCGGTTGATACCAAGCACCTTCACTTCATCGGTAAATGAAGTGGCTGTGGTATCATCCACTTCAAGCGTCTTTACGCGCTGTTCCGCTGTCATGTCGGTTGTTTTAAGATCCGAGGATATCCAGCTTACACCAACAAGACCGATGGCGTTGCGGCGGTTCTTAACCGCATCAAACACTGCCTGCATTGAGTTGGCAGCATATACATTCGAAGCATAAGGCTCTCCGTTGAGCACACTGTCGGCCACATATTTCACAACCGACGAACCGTTGTGGTCAAAAATCACCTGAATCTTGCCAAGATTTGATGGATAGACACTGTTCCATTCGGTCAGCTTTCCTGTAAGAATCTCGCGCAGATCGCTTACCGAAAGGTTCTCTACCGGATTATCCGGATTCACAATGACAGCGACAGCATCAACGGCGATTTTCTTCGTTTTTGCAAAGTGTTTTTTATCACGCAGGAATTTGATCTGCTCATTCGACAATTCATGCCCGATGACGGCCACACGCGCACTACCGAAAAGCAATGAATCCACACACGATTTCTCATCCATGTAACGGGACAGGATGGACGCATTCGGATAAATGTATTCGAATACTTCTATCTCCTGCTGCATCACATTCTCAAAGGATGCATCACACGCCACCACGCAAGTGCCCGATGTCGATGAATTTCCTTTGGGAGCCTCCCGCTTCCCCGTGCCGTGACATCCGGCGGCAAGCATGGCGAGCATTGCAAGTGCCAAGAATCCTGATTTTTTCATAATCCTGATTATAGATAAATTGCCTTTGAAACGGAGCCGGTGCACGCACCCCACCGTTTCAAAAGCAAAGATAGTCAATGTTAAATTAACATTTTACATTTTAGTGTGAAATTTGCAGGACACAACTACTAAAAATTGTCAAACTGCAAATCCCGGAGATAAAACACGACCTACCTACGCCGGGGCTACACGGCGCCTTGTCATAATGACGAGTCTATGCCCCAGAACTGACGTATCCCCCTCCAGATGCCGTAGAGGATGAACATAATTCCGCCGATCCAGCGCAACCATGTCAGCACCGGAGTGTTCCACTGGAAATAGTTGATAAGGAGCAATACTCCCATACCTACATAGACGATTATCATTATTATCCCGAAAACCACTCTCATTGTCGAGGGAACCATGCTCGGCCGGTCCTCATTGTTGTCACGTGTCATTATCGTAATGTTTTAAGTTATTGTTCAGTTTAAAAACGTATTGTGCCTGTCTGGTTGAGCTGCAATATCATTTGAAATTTTAACACTTTAAGGTGGGTTAATGTTTTCGGAATACAACGTATAATTCGCGTCATTTACCATAAGGCGGACAGATCCGTCACCGCGCAAGATTCAGATTCAACGATAATCCGTAGGACGAATTACTTGTGGGATATGCTGATGTGCTTACCAGAGGGGTGTTGACCTGATGGTCGAAATAGGCTGCCAGGGTCAGGCGGCGACTGAGTATATAGCTGGCATTGAAATTGATGGTAAACGTGCGCGTCCCCGAGGTAGGCTGCGTATAATTCGATTCAATGCGCCGGATTAGCGCCTGCGTGTTCTGCAACGAGATATCAGCGTTTATTATCAGGTCGTTGCTCACACCTTTCTGCGAACCGCGCATTTTCAGAATCGTATTGAAACCTACAATCTTGTATCCCAGACCGACGGTAAGTCCACGGGTAGTGGCCTCCACCATCTGCCCTGCCGAGCTGTTCAGAGTAAGGGTACGCTGGTCACGCCATTCGGCATTCACCTGCAGGTCGTTGCGGAGTGTGGCATTGAAGCCGATGAGCGGCGCGAAACGTTCGGTAATCGACACTGATGAGATGTTATATGGCGACGAAGGAATCGGTGAGCCGGTAAGTTCGTCAAGTGTGAAACCGATGTTGTCGCCGGCACTCAGCCAGTTCAGATAAGACGAATAGCTGCCCACCGAATATGTGCATTGGTATGCATCTGTCTCTTATACACATCTCCGAGCCCACGAGACT
>ENA-OYWU01001337-OYWU01001337.1-human-gut-metagenome-genome-assembly--contig:-NODE-1337-length-11064-cov-3.838223_pt1 | contig 11064 bp, 8 predicted proteins | sample MGYA00244173_ERZ653403 | MGnify/ENA primary metagenome ERZ653403 (study PRJEB26926, sample SAMN06165043) | human gut metagenome | biome: ENVO:00009003; feature: ENVO:2100002; material: ENVO:00002003...
CAATAATTTAGTTATTTTTTTATTACTTTTGCCGGTATCCGTTTCTTTTTTCCTTGTATTTATTGACGTTTTTTCACTTTTATTGTAAACTTTCCCATAGAGTCTGCCGGATCTTTTGCTGAACAGTTCCGGCCTTTTCTTCTTATCTGGCTCAAAATTCAGCATGTATCTAACATGTATCGGAGAGGAGATGTTTCTTTGAAAAAACGGTTTTCCAAAATTTCCATACACTCACTTGGTTTTCGTATTTTTGTTCTGCTTGCAGTCATGATCGTCTTTTTTTGCGCGCTTGTCGTGTACAACAACACAGCCGCTTTCGGTCTGATGCTGGAGCGGATCCATGAGAACTCGGAAAATACACTGGTTCTGTACCAGAAAAGCCTGGATGAAAACCTTTCCCGCCCCGAAACCTATCTCTATGTTTTTGCTTTGAATGATACCGATCTCCTTTCGCTCCGCGCAGCGGAACCACAGACAACCAGCTGGTATACCACATTAAACCGAATCAAAAAAAGCTTTGAAAACGCAGCACCGAACTATACCGTAGACGGCTTTTTCTGTTATCAGGAAGCCACAGATGCCCTCGTTCTCTACGACCAGACCAGCAACCCGCCACCGCTCCTCTGGAACTATATCCGCGGAATCGCCAATACAGAGGCTCCGTCCTCTGTATGGAATCTCAACGAAATCAACGGGAAATATTACCTTGTCCGTATCCTGAACCTGAACGGATATCTGCTCGGCGCGTACATTTCCACGGATACACTCCTTGGCACTCTGGTCGATACAAAAACGCAGGACAGTCTTCTGTATTTTTCCGATGGTCCCCTTCTTCTGCGCACCCCGTCAAACGATGTCCGCCTGGAGGCTCCCCGCTTGAAATGGCGACGATATCCTTCCTACGACATTGATGGAACCTCCTGGATGGCTGTTTCACATGAACTGAACGAAACACCGCTGTCGCTGACCCTGCTTTTAAAGGCTTCGGAATACACCAAATATCAGAGCAGCTTTTATCTTCTCGCCCTGATCGTTTCGCTCGGTCTGTTCGTAATCTGGCTGCTTCTGTCTGCCTCCCTGTACCGCTGGGTTCTTCACCCGGTTCACATGCTGACGCATGCGCTGGAGCAGCTCCGCGGCGGAGATCTCAAGGTGCGTATCCCCGACGACGCTATGCTCGATGAATTCCGGGAAATGACGACCGCTTTCAACGATATGGTCGAGGAGATCGATGATCTGAAAATTGAGAATTACGAAAAACAGCTCTCCCGTCAGAAGCTGGAGGCGCTTTACCTGAAGCAGCAGATCACACCGCATTTTATGATCAACTGCCTGAACACCATTTATCAGCTGACTGAAAATAACCACGCGGACCTGGCACGGCAGATGCTTCAGAACCTGAGTGTGCATCTGCGCTATACGCTTTCCTCCGGTCAGACCGTTTCGCTTTTAGAAGAGCTGAAGCTTGTAAAAAACTACGTGGAGCTTTCCTCCATCCGCTATCCCGGCGCGCTGCGCCTGCTCCCTTCCTGCGAAGAATCGCTGCAAAATGCAACGGTTGTGCCGCTTATACTCCTGAACTTTGTGGAAAACACGATCAAATATGAGGTCGTTATGGGGAAAGTGCTGGACATGCATATCGATATCACCGCGCAGGAAGAAAATCAGTGTACCCGTCTTCATATCTGTATCTGGGATACCGGATGCGGTTTTTCCGAGGATATACTTGCCGTGCTGCAAAAGCTTGATACCTATGTAAACTCCGAGCAGGAACACATCGGCATCACAAACGTGGTGCTCCGCCTCCGCCAGATTTTTCCCGACGCAGCTTTTGCTTTTGGCAACCGCCCCGGCGCAGGCGCTCAGATTACCATTGATTTTCCTTACGTTCCCTTTTTCCGCATCGACGGATAACCGGAACAGCTAAAAATATGTTTTGGGGAGGTTATTATGAACCTGTTAATCGTAGACGATGAATATTATACCGTCGAAAGCATTTCCAACAAAATCCGCACACTACGCCCGGACTTTTTTGAGATTTTCTGTGCCTACAATCTGACGCAGGCATTGGAAATCTTTTCCACACATCCGATTGACCTGATGATTTGTGATATCGAGATGCCCGGCGGTTCCGGCCTCGAACTGCTGGACCAGATCCGCCAGGCACACTACGAAACCGTCTGCATTTTTCTGACCGCCTATGCAAAATTTGAATATATTTCCCGCGCCATGAAGCTTTCCAGCAGTGACTATCTGTTGAAGCCGCTGGATGACCATGCCCTTCTGGAAGCCCTTGACAAAGCCTGTGCGCAATGTGAAAAGCAGCAGAAGGACCGCGTCAACACCCTTCATGCTAATTACTGGAAGGAAAGTGAGCTCCCGCTTGCAGAGCAGTTCTTCCTCGACCTGCTAAATGGCAGTATTTCCTCTGCTCCTTCCGAAGTGATGGATGAAATCCGCTATCGCCGTCTGAATGTCGAACTGATTCATCAGCCCTTCTATCCGCTTCTGATCCAGACCGGACAAAAGAGTGTTTTTGCAGCATCTGACAACCGCACACTGTATGAATTTGCTTTAAAAAATATTGCCCGGGAATATTTTTTTGAACCCGGCGAGCTGCCGCTGACGATCCGCGTGCTCGATGGTTTTTATCTTCTGCTTCTCCCGGCCTCCACACACACCCGCGATTCTGTCGTGGGACGATGCCGCCAGGCGCTGACAGATTTTGTGACACATTTTCCGTTTTCCATCAATTTTTTTGTTTTCCAGAAGATCTGTCTGCCGGAAAGTCTGCTGGATGCTTTTCTTGCCCTGAAACAGTTTGCTGCCAAAAATGTCACGTATGAAAACCATGTTTTTGATCTTGCCCAGGAGACCCGGACGGCGGTTCCGGCTTCTTCACAGCCAATCCCATCCGACCGCTGGTCCGATCTTCTTCTTGCCGGAAAAACAGAACAGCTTCAGATTGAAGTATTTGCTTTTCTGAATCAGTTAAAAAGCTCCGGAACAGCCACACGGGAATTTCTGACCGGCTTTTACTATCAGTTCCTGCAGCTGCTGTTCCGCCAGATGGATCATCCGGGCAGCGAAGACGAAGCCTTCCGCCGCCAGATTACCGTTGCTTCCCCGGAACAGACCTTCTCCTCATTTGGTGCTTTAAGAGAATGGATTTCCAACAGCCTTCTGCTGTTCACACAAAGCCGTCAGGCAGCCGCTTCCCAGGATACAGCTGTTGCCACCGTGAAAGCATATATCGAATCGCACCTCTCCGATGAGCTGGATCGCGATACGCTTGCAGCCATGGTGTACCTGAACGCCGATTATCTGTCCCATCTTTTTAAGAAGGATACCGGCAGTTCTCTGATCAACTACATCATCGACCGCCGGATTGCGCACTCCAAAGAGCTTCTCGCCAAAGGTGAAATGAGCATCCGTGACATTGCCATCACCTGCGGCTTCCAGAATATTTCGTACTTCTCCCGCCAGTTCAAAAAATCGACGGGCATGACACCACGGCAGTTTAAAAATTAAAAAAATCCGGTTTTCCTTTTGCATATCGGAAAGCCGGATTTTTTGGAGTCACTCACATTTTTTTATCAGCCCTTAACACCGCCAAGGGTAATACCTTTTACAAAGTTTTTCTGAATGAACGGATAAATGATCATGATCGGCAGAATACCAAGTGCTGCCATCGCCATACGAACCGTTCCGGATGGAATCTGGGAGAGACCTTCGCCTGCCTGCGCCATGTTGTTGGCGTTCTGCGTCAGCGCCTGAATGTTCTGCATCAGACGGTTCAGCAGGTTCTGGATACTGTAGAGATCCGTTCTCTTTGTCAGATAGATATAACCATTGTTCCAGTCGTTCCAGTAAGCAATACCGGAGAACATGGCAACCGTTGTGATAATCGGTTTGGACAGCGGAATCGCGATTTTCCACATGGTCTGAAATTCGTTTGCACCGTCAATGTAGGCAGCCTCGAGAATTTCATCCGGCACACCGGTGACAAAGTAGCTCTTCATCAGGAGAACGTTAAATGCGCTCATCATCAGAGACGGAACCAGCAGTCCAAAGAACGTATCTTTCACATGAAATACGGTCGTGTAATTGATATAAGTCGGTACAAGGCCTCCATTGAACAACATGGTAAAGAATACCAGGAAAGTCAGGACATTTCGTCCCGGCAGCCCCTTTTTCGAAAGGCCGTAGGCCAGACAGGTTGTCAATGCAAGGCTGCATACAACGCCGGTTGCGGTCAGGATAAAGGACATTCCATAGGCTTTGATTACCATGGAGCTGCTGGATGTGAATACCCACTCATAAGCGTAGGTACTCCACTTTTCCGGCAGAAAAGAGTAGCCATTCTGTAACAGGGTTGCATTGTCAGTCAATGAGGAAATGAACATCAGCAGAATCGGAATGATCGCGAGCAGTGTCAGGATTGTCATGACCAGATGACCGAAAAAGCTATAAATTTTATCTTCTCTTGTTTTCATACCGTTCCTCCTAGATCAGCGCGCTGTCGCGGTCAATTTTACGTACCAGCAGGTTTGCGCCAAGCACCAGAATAAATCCTACGATAGACTGGTAAACACCGGCTGCGGCAGACATCGAAACGTTGCCCATCTGAAGCAGTCCGCGGTATACGTAGGTATCAATTGTGTTTGTTGTGGAATACAGGGCTCCCTGGTTCATCGGCACCTGATAAAAGAGTCCGAAGTCAGAGTAGAAAATTCTTCCGATTGCCATCATGGTCAGCATGATAATGGTCGGACGCAGAAGCGGCAGGGTGATATATTTGATCTGCTGCCATCTCGTCGCACCATCGATTTTGGCTGACTCATAGAAGGATTTATCAAATCCCATCAGTGTTGCCAGATATACAATACAGTTGTAACCAACCGACTTCCATGCACTGACAAAAACCAGGATAAACGGCCAGTATTTCGGTTCCGAATACCAGGAAACCGGATCTTTTCCCAGCGCCTTTAAAATCGTGTTGTTAATGAATCCGTTTTCTACGCTGAAGAATGCAAAAACAAGATATCCGATGATAACGGTGGAGAGGAGGTTCGGAAGAAGTATGGCGCTCTGGTAAACTTTTTTCCGTTTTCCTTCCAGCTCACTCAAGATAATAGCTACTGCGATTGCCAGTGTTGTGTTGATTACGATAAATGCCACATTGTAGAGAATGGTATTTCGTGTAATAACAAAGGCATCGCTTGTTGTAAACAGATATTCAAAGTTTTTCAGTCCTACCCATGGACTTCCGTAGATGCCTTTTCCGGCATTGTACTGTTTGAATGCAATTACAAGGCCCGGCAGAGGCATGTAATTGTTGATAAACAGATAAATGAGGCCCGGCAGCATCAGAATATAGATCGGCAGAAAGCGTACAAATGCTTTTCGTCTTTTCTGGCTCTTCTGACTTTTCACTCTTGCCATGTTTTCATTCTCCTTTTCTCTCATCCGCAGCCGGTCCTTGTCGTTCCGGTTTTGACAGATTTCTTCTTTTTTACTTCTTATACTCTGCGCCGCCCTTATTTCGGACGGCGCAGCATTTTTCTTTCTTTACTTTTTGTTTGCTTCCTGCCATGCTGCAAGCTGTGCTGCTTTCTCGTCGATAATCTTCTGAAGTCCTGCAGCCATCATCTTGTCATTCATTTCGGCAATTCCGGTCTCCGGATCTACGAAGCCGTACTCTACGCTGGTCTGATACTCGTTGTATACATTCTGTACTGCTGTGATCTCGTTTGCAACGTTTGTGCTGTCGAAGGAGAAGCCGCTTGCCTTGGAAACTTTTGCATTGTTGTTGAAATCTCTCATCTTATCCCACAGATCCGGATCATTTCCTTCCCATACATGGGTCAGGAACTGGTTCGGCATCATCCATCCCATGGAGTGGTTCCATCCGGAGTTGGATGCGTCTACGCCGTCTGCGTAAGTAGCAAGTCCGTCATCACCAATTTTATAGTGAGTTCCCTCAATGCCCCATGCCAGAAGGTTTGCAACATCGGCATTGCTGTAGCATTCATTCAGGAATTTCATGGCTGCTTCTTTGTGCTGTGCAGAGATCGGAATAGTCCAAGGCATACCTGCCACGGAAGTAGATCCGATATAGTCATCCAGAGTCTGGAAGATCGTCATATCGCGGCCTGTCAGGGTTGTCTCCTGTGCTTTGATGCCAGGTTTTCCACCTGTGGTGTAGCTCATCAGGGTTCCGGCTTTTACCAGCTCGCCGACTGCTGTAGTATCCGTTGATGCATCGGCACTGATGTAGCCTTTCTGGTTGTAGTCGTACAGTCTTGCGCAGTAGTCTTTGTAGAAATCGCTCTCAAACAGGTTGACAACATCAAGATTCTGACCGTAGTCAAGAAGAACACCGAATACGTTTCCGCCAAGAGCATCTACATTGGAGAACTGATTCATAGAGCCTGTCCCCGGACGATATACTTCTTTGTCCGGATATGCCTCATGCAGTTTTGCATAAATATCGTTTAATTCATCCAGGCTGATTTTTACGATCTCATCATCACTGTTTACTTCGTAGCCGATTCCATCCAGATACTCGGTTGCAATTGCTGCACATCCACGTCCCTGTGCAATATCGCGGTTGCTTGGAAGTCCGTACAGAACTCCGCCGACACGGCAGGCATCAATATTCTGCTGTCCTACTGCATCTGCAATGTCCGGTCCGTATGTTGCAAGCAGATCATTCTCTTCCAGATCGGAGAGATATCCCTGCTGGACTCCTGTGGTGTAAGAAAATCCTACGCATGCCAGAACATCAATCTCCTCATTCGCAGAAAGTGCCAGTGTGGTGTTCTGGTTGAAGGAACCAAAATCAGTGATAGAAAGCTCGACCTCAACGCCAATCTTATCACGTGTGATATCGTTGATGGCTTCCTGTACTTTCTCGGTATCTGCCGGAGCGCCGGTCCAGGTTGGGAAGCTTACGATGATTTTCTCTACTTCTCCGCTTCCGGTATCTGCTGTGCTTGCTGCTGTACTCTTATCTCCGGAATCTGTTTTGCCGGAATCAGAGCTTCCACCGTTGCTTCCGCAGGCAGCCAGGGAAAATGCCATGATTGACGCCATGAAAATCGCTGCTACTTTCTTTTTCATTCTTTCATCCTCGCTTTTTTATCTTTTTGTTTTGTTTCTCTGTTTCGTTTTGAGCCTCGGCCGTGACTCATTTGATGATCTTATTATATCGGCTTTCCTACCTCCAAAAAAGAACAATTCTGCGATGAATTTGCACTTTTCTGCGGTTTCTTTCTGCACTTTGTATAGTTTTTTATCACTTTTCCGTTTTTTCTATACATTCCGCTATCAGCATCCAGTCTCCCGCCGCCGGTTTCTTTGGCATAATGCACGATTTCTGCCGCACTTCTACCTGTTCTTCTGCTTTTTCTGTCTCTCCCGTTCTCGGATCAAACCAGGAAACTGCATAGATCCCGTCGCAAAGGCCTGCAATCTGTGTGCTCATTCCGTCCATCTCGCCGTAATAAATCAGCGCTCTCGTCTTATCCCGGCTGATGGTGGCAGCCGCCAGCTTATTGGAAAACGGGCTGATGTTCTCTTCCGCTTCTGCCGGATCGTACGGCACCATCTCTTCGAAGTGGTGCTCTTCATAGAAACGTTTCAGATATCCCATCTGCGCACCGCCCGGTCCATCAATCGCTTTTGCCCAGGTGATGCCGAATTTGTTGAATGCATTAAAGTACGGGTTGATGTCACTTACCTCCCAGATATTATCCCAGATGCCCTGTGCGCCGTATGTATAGCCGCAGCCACCAGTCTGAATCGCCATGTATGCCACGCGGCGCAGCATGGCATCGGTGCAGAGACGGGTTCCGTTTTCTTCCAGCGTGGAACAATATTCGTATAGAGACTCGCCCTCGATGAACGGCTTTGTTCCATGCTCTTTCTGATAAGAACGGTACCAGGACACATTGATCGGGAAATCGCCGTGACCGGCCTGGTTCAGTACAAAGTCAAACCACGGTTCATCATAATAGTAATCTGCAAACGGACGCTCATTCGTGTAATGTGCGGTCTGCAGGGTATCGTAGCCGTCCATCTCCTCCACGTATTCTGCGACCTCGCGCCAGCCCTTAATCGCACGCTCGCGCGGCTCGCCCGGGAAGTAGCCTGCCACTTCGCCTGCCAGTGTCCACACAACCGGAAGGGCGCCGTAACGCGCGATGATGTAACGCGCCAGATGTTTCTGATGCTCCACGCCCTGCTCGATCGAGCCGGACCAGGCAAAACCAAGTGCGTTGACGAAGCCGAGATCCGCAAGATACTGCATACGGCGGTCGAGCTCGTTCTGATAGAATGCCACATTCGGCACATCGTCCGCGGCATCTGCCTCCCAGTAACGGCTCTTCTGCTCCCGCCAGCTGTCGCTTCGAAGGTTCGTCTGATAAACATTATAGCCCTGCTCCTTCCTGCGGTCCGCCATACCGCGGAACATGCTCATCATCTGCGGATGGTTCGACTCGTCCCAGCGCTCACCGAAAGCAAATTCCCAGTGCGTATCGCCGAGCCAGAAAAACGGTGTTCCGTCTGCATACGTCAGATATTTTCCTGATGGATGCACTTTCAGAAATCCGTGCTGATAGATAGCAAGCTTTCCTTCGTATGGAATACATTCGATTGTTCCCTGCACTCCGGAAAGTCCCGTCTCCTCCGGTGCTTCCAGCCTATAGCTCCACATTCCGGTTTCGGTCGGCGCAAAGGCAATCCGATAGGTATTTCCGCCGTCCCAGTATGCTTCTCTTCTGATCTTTCGGCCGGAAGGCCCTGTAAAAATTCCCAGGACCGAAACATCGAGGAATGGATTGTCGTATGTTTTCTCACTTTGAAACGATAAAATAATTTGTCTCCACTGTTCTGCTTTCATCCCCATTTTGTTTTCTCCTTTATCTGCACAGAGCGCGCCCGGCTTTTCTTTCGGGTACGCTCCTCAAATCTGATTTTATGGTTGTCGTTCACTTCCGGTGAACGGCAACCTTTATTCTGTTCAAAAGCCGGCTGTATCTGTTTGTTATTTTTTTATTCCAGCCCGCGTTTTTTTGCAAGCTCCACGGCAATCTCAACCAGCTCCGCCGCATCCTCGCGGCAGACAAAGCCTTTCGTTACCTGCTCTTTCGTGTTTTTCTCCGCCATTTCCCGGTAATGTGCCAATGTTCCATACAGCTCTTTTATCATTTCTTTCGAAAACGCCTGCTGATAACCGAACAATCCTTCTTTTTCCGATTCCGGATCCAGGAAATTCTGGCCTTTTTCAATATCGCTGGTATTGCTGTATCTTCCGGTCGGATAGTCAAGGAGGCAGGTACGCAGTCCACCGATTGTATTTCCGAAAGCATCCTTTTTGTTCTCTCCGTTGCTGTCAATCGCAATCCGGTCACAGTGCCCCGGAGCTGCGCCTGTCCGTACCCAGGTAAAGAGATTCCGAAATGCTGCCGCAAAAAGAATCTGGGACGGATAGTCGTTTCCTTCCTCATTTTTTCCCATATAAAATGGCAGATGATTGATCCGCACCAGATCCGGATCGTTCTGATAGTAGTCCACGTAGCTATAGGAAGTGTCATGGCTTGCACCCGTCATATCATACTGGCGGAACAGGAACTCCGGATCATCGCTGTCCGGCTGGGCAATGCGCCATGCTTCCATTCTTCCGTTTTCACTCTCCGTCTGCACAGCGATAAACGGCTCGCGCGCCTTTTCCACACGTGTCAGACTGTAATGGTACGGAGCCATGGTTTCATACTGGTTGACCGGAATACCAAGGGAATGGACTCCGCCACCGGAAAGATAGCCATCAAACACACGCGCGCCGCGTGCTGCATCCGGGCGGTAGGCAAAGCTGTTCAGATAGCGGAAAAGATAGGATCCCGACTGTGACCAACCCGTCAAATAGACGTATTCTCTTTTATATTCCCGAATCGGATTCTGCTCCTCTTCACCTCGCAGCAGCCACGCAAGATCTGTCAGCATATCCCAGAAGAGCCCGGTCTCATAGTCGTGATTCAGATCGCCAAGGCCGCCTGTGGCCTGCAGTCGCTCCGAGAACGGCACATCCGGCGTCGGGTTGGCCCAGGAAAGACGGCCGTAACGCTTTTCATCAAACTCTACCATTTTGGCGATCGTATTCGGTTTGCTTGTGATTCCCACATAGATATCTCCGTCCCGCACAAATTTCTTCCAGCCGAGAATCCACATGCGGTCAATCTCCATAAAACTCGTTGGGTTGATGATCTCCACTACAACGTTTCCGCTGCATTTTGCAGTGTCCTGCGGTGCACGGACGATGATGCGGTTTGTATACGGCGCATCCACAGTGCGCACACGGACGCCGCCGCGCTCGTCTGCAGTCTCATAGACATTGGCCGTTCCATACATATAATATTCCTTCTCCACATAACCGCGCTCCGACAGCTTCAGGTAACGCTCCGCACTGGCAAACGGATAGCTTTCTTTCGTTACCGGAATCTCCTCTAGTCTTGTAATCATCTCGTAAAACCTCCCTTTTACCTTGTATAATTTTATTATTTCATATCGCTTCAACGCAGAAAACAACGATTCTGCGGTTTTTTGACACTTTTCTGCGGTTTCTTACGCAGTGAAACAGCAATGAAAAAGCATCTCCGTGCAAATTTATCTCTGATTTGTACTTTTTCTTTTGAAATGTCTGTAGTAAACTGATATTGTCGGGCAGAAAAAAATTCTACCATTACCAATACCGTCTTTTCTGCCCATGTAAACAACTGTACTCTCAAGCTTTTTCTGTACCTGATTTTGTGAGATGATTTTTGTCAGTCGCAAAAGCGAGTGCAGAAAGACGCTGAGCGTACATTCCGTACCAAAGGAGGGTTTTTACAAATGAACGGAACTTATTATACCATTACCGAAGTTTTTGATTTCGGTCCGCATATTTCGAAAGTAATTCTGGATTATGGCAAAAGCATGAAGGGTGCGGCCCCATCTCCGGAGCAGTTTACGGTACACGTTCTGTCTCTTATACACATCTGACGCTGCCGACGAATAGCCTTG
>ENA-OYWU01001339-OYWU01001339.1-human-gut-metagenome-genome-assembly--contig:-NODE-1339-length-11037-cov-4.785649_pt1 | contig 11037 bp, 9 predicted proteins | sample MGYA00244173_ERZ653403 | MGnify/ENA primary metagenome ERZ653403 (study PRJEB26926, sample SAMN06165043) | human gut metagenome | biome: ENVO:00009003; feature: ENVO:2100002; material: ENVO:00002003...
AGGCTATTCGTCGGCAGCGTCAGATGTGTATAAGAGACAGCCTCCCGCAAAAGCGCTGCGGGGCCTTAAGGAAAAGAGGACATGAAGTCCCTGTTCATCAAGGAGTTCCAGACCGTAAAAACGGAAGGTAGCGATGGCACTCAAATGGATTTTCCATAATTGGGAATTATTTCTGTAGGTTTGCAGAAGTTCCGCTCCCAGGGTAACAGTTTCGCTTTTGCATATTGCCAGGTCCGCTACCGGTCCTTCCGGAACCATTTCACTGTCTATTGCGGAAAACTCTTCCTCCATGCCATCCCTCCAGAAAAGTTCTCTGGGAATTGAAGAGGAGAGGGAACAGCAGCGAAGTGGAACATTTCCGCGGATATGTATCCATTTGGCGGTTTTGGCGGGGAGTTCCTTGAAAAAAAGAATCACATGGAACTGGTTGTCCGGACAATCTTCTTCATCTACTTGGAGGAAGTTTTTTCCAACTATCATCAAATTGTCGGGAAGAAGTCTTTTCCCTGTTGAATCAACGACATTCAGCAGAAGGTAGGCTTTTGGCGGGAATTCCATGATGGATTCTTTTGCCGTGTGGGTGACGCTGCATGTAATTTTCATGCAGGGAACATCATTGTCGGTAATAATTTCAAGAGATTCAAATTCCATGTGCGCTCCCTCAAGGGCGGGAGGCGGATCGCCGAAGGAGCAGGGAAAAAGGAAAGCAATCGCCAGGTACAGTAACATTTTCATGGAGGGAGCCGGTTTGTCAATGGTTCTGGAAAATTTCCCCTCCCAGGCTGACGCGGCAATGGATGGGGAGTTTTTCCGGCTGGAGGTTTCCAAAATAGGAGAGATGGAGCTGCATAGTGGTTTCTTCCTCCGGAATGTTGAAGACGAAACATTCCGGAAGTGTCTTCTCGAAAAGACGGAGGCTGTTGAATTTTTTATAGGAGGCAGGCGGTGTATTCCCTCTTTGGGGTGCAGTCAGGGAAAGGGAATGAATGGTAAAAAAATCCGGGGCGCGAATGAAAAGCTTCCATGCCAAATGGGGACCGCCCCATGATGCCAGATAATGGCATGCCCGGATATGGACGGAGTTATCCCCGACGATCTCCTTTTTTTCCGGAAGGGAGAAATGAATCTCCTCTCCATTTACGGTAAGACCGGAAACCGGGGCCTGGCGCACTTCCGAGGCCATCAGCAAAGGAACGTGTCCGGATATTTCCACCCAGGCGGCCTGGGCGGATGGAGGGGTATCCGTTTCAATGGAAATGGCGGCTGCCCCGTTCCAGCCCATGTTGTCTTTTCTTTCCTCCTCCGAGTCCAGGACGGGATCTACAAAAATGCGTGACACCCGCAGTCTCTTCCCCTGGGAGTCCGTGATCTTCAATCCTTCCGTAGTGGATGGCGAGAAAGGTATCCTTTTCCCGGAAAAGAACGCCAGGAAATTGAAAGTAATCTTTTGGCGGCGGCCTGCTTGTTCCAGCAGAAAGCCGCAAAACTTCACAGGCTTCCCGTCCTCCGTTTTTTCTGGAGTACCGGAGGCATGGCAGGGGAAAATACCCGCAAGAATCATGAACAGCAGGATGATGGGCTTCATAAATATTCAGTTGAAAAGATGCGGTTATGTTAGGGTTCTGTTTTTCCCTTGTTGAGTGATCCCCCTATTCCCAAACTCACGTCGACGGATACGTGTCTTGTTTCAAAATTGCGCGGATCAAGATACAGAATCCGCACCTTCAGTTTTTCATGAGAGCGCGGAAGAACGAGATATTCATAGGTGGAGGTTCCTCCTCCCCCGCTGGCGCTGAACCCGCAAAGAGAGGGCGGCATGCCGACGGGGACGGGCCGTCCCTGCATGTCTTCCAGTTTCAAATCCCGGTACCGGAAATCGGTGGGGTAGGCCAGCAGGAATTCCCAGACGTCGGTACCATCCCGGCCGCCGTCCACGTCTTTCCTCTTCTTCACGGATAATGTCAGGAAACTCATCCGGGAGGGGTCGGCCACATCATCCTGCAGAGCGCTGTTTTGCGGAAGAGGTATTTTTACCTCTTCCGGGTGAAGTAGATCAACCTCTGCCGGATCCGTGGATGAATATTCCGTACAGGTGACGGGCACATCCCCCCGAATGCGCAGCCACTCCGCGTCTTCCGGGGGCCATTCGGAAAACGAGAATTGGATAATGAACTCTTTGTCCTGATTCAGTCCCTTTTCTGCCTTCATGGAAATCAGAATATTGTCCGGCGTATAGGTCTTTCCCGTGGAATCCGTAATGGAAAGGCCGGGAAATGGTTTCCCGGATGCAGGGATGATGCTGGCTTTCCCCCGGTATGTCCCGTCCAGGGTCACCATGCAGTATTTCTTCTTTTCCGTGTGGTCTGTCCCGGTCAGGAAAGATGCGAACTCCGTCCGTGAGCCTTGCAGCAGGGGAGTATTGTCAGCAGACGCGGCCACGCAGGAAAGCGGCAGAAACAGCAACAGGTATTTCATAGGGAATGGGTGTTGGATGAGAGAGGAACAGACAACGGAATCCGGTAGCTCCGCCTAAGGAAAAATCTGGATCATGGCATGTTCTCCGGGGTGTTTGGGGGAGGGCGCTTGGTGGCAAGCCGGAGGCGGGAAGAACGTTTTTATTTAGCCGCAGGGACTTTTTCCTTGTTAAGGGGGCCTCCCATTCCCACGCTGGTGTCAACAGGCACTTGCCTGATTTCAATGTAGCGGGGATCGGCATGCAAAATGCGCACTTTCAGTTGTTCATAGGGGCGGGTAAGGGTGAAATATTCGGAGCGTGTCGTTCCGCCGCCGCCGCTGCACAATCCTCCGGAAAAACGTTTGAAGGGAATGGGCCGCCCTTGCATGTCTTCCAGTTCCATGCCGCAGTAGCGGAAGCTGTCCCGGTGGCCCAGGCTGAATTTCCATTGGAAGCCTTCCTCTTCCTTACCCTCCCACTTCTCCACGAATAATATCAGGGTCTCCGTTCGTGCCGGGTCTGCAATGTCGCTCTGCGGGATGTCATTCCCCACAACGGGAATTTCCGTTTCTCCCGGGTGAATCAGATCGACCTCCACCGGATCCAGGGAGGAAGCTTTGATGCACACCACGGAGACATTCCCCCGGATGCGTAGCCATTCCGCATGTTCCGCCGGCCATTCGGAAAGAGAAAAGCGCAGATGGAACTCTTCTTCCCGATTCCACTCTTTTTCCCACGCCGGCTCAATCAGAACATGATTCAATGCATAGGTTTTTCCTGTGGAGTCCGTGACGGAAAGATCGAAAGGCCTTTCCTTGGATATGAAGACCACACTGAGGTGTTCCAGAGGCCTTCCCTTCAGGGACAATATGCAATAAGGCTCCTTGGTCGTACCGTTGACTCCCAGGGAGAAGGAGTTGAATTCCAGATGGCAGAGCGGTGGCGGAGGCGCCTTGTCCGCAGCGGCGCCCAGGCAGGAGAGAGAAAGGAACAGCAGCAGGGATTTCATGGAGTGGGAGTGTTGGAAGGTGAAGATATCGGGCCTCCGAGCCCGATTGTCTGGTCCATGAGAATGTTCATGGTTTTCTTTCCGGACAGGCAGAAAATCCGGATGAGCAGGGTCTTTTCCTGTTTGGGGATGGCATGGAACCAATTCATTTCCCATTGATGACCGGATTTGTTGCCAAAATGGCTATGATGGCGGGCGTCCGGAGGGAGCTCCTTTCCCACGTGGTCTTTCAGGGAAAGAGAATGGAAAAGAATGTCCTCATCCCCGGCAATGGTTAGCCGCCAATAGGTAAATCCTTCCACGGGAATCAGCCCTTCATGGACTTGGGCCTTGACCGTGATGCTTTTTTTCTTTCCTTCCCTGTCCCGTTCAGGCAGAGGGATGGAAACGGCGTCTCCACCCAGGGTTATTGCCTGCCAGGGAAGCGCCTGCTTTTTGTCCGCCGCCAGAACGGGAATGGCTCCTTTCAGGGAAACGGACGTGGCCCGTGCATCCGGCAGGGAATCGGATGATAAATACATGTCCACCGTATAATCTTCCGCAAAATCTTCCGTATCGGCGGGTTTCAGGTGATGTAAAAAATCAATGCCCCGGAAGGAAAGATCCTTTCCGGTACTGTCGGTGACGGTCAATGCATCGGAAGCCAGGGGAAGGAGCGGAACATGCCCCGCTTGAGGCGTGATCCGGAAGGAAAAGGAAATGCCCGGATGGCCCTTCCTCTGGGAAAGGGACATTCCCGTGAAAAGGGCCTCCCATGGTCCTGTCTCCGGCTGCGCCTGCGCCGCGGGCAGGAATGCCAAGGACAGGAGAGCCGCGCGGCAAAAGTGCCATCTGCTTTTCATGCCGGGAATTAACGGTTGGAGAGCAATTCCTTCATGTCCGGCAGGCGGAAATGCAGGGGAGGAAGTTCCGTGCCGTAGGCGGCGGACTTTTCTTTCCGCAGGTTTTCCGCTTTTTCTTCCAGAGTACGTGCGGCGTTGAGAATCTTGCGCACTTCCTGGCGTCCACGGCCTATTTTGGAAGCGGCGCGTACGGGATCGGGCGTCAGTTCGGGGCCTCCCTTGAGGTATTTTTCAAAATACTGCTGGTAGTGTTCCGCCAGTTCCCTTCCGCGGGCAAACAGTTTCCTGTCTTCCTCCACAAAGGCGACCAGGTCCGGGTCCACGTCCCTGGTGCTCAGGTCTGCAAGGTCTTCGTCCCGGTCCTTCAGTATCTTGGCCGCCTGCCGGCTGCTTTCCTCCAAGCCCGGAAGAGTCGGATTCTTCTTCAGCTTGAGTAGCCGTTCCGCCAGTGCGTCGCTTTTTTCGGAATATTCCGTATTGATATCGGCCACCTTTTTACAGTAGGAGACGGATGGGTCGCCGCAGGAAATCATCAGAAATGCCGCCAGCAGGGGAACCAGGCGGCGCATGCAGGTCAGGGGAGTCATGGTTCTCTTTTAGCATTTCCTCAAACGGAAGCAAGAAGCTTTCGTGAAAATGAACGGACTGGAACAATTGCGGAAGGAACTGACGAACAGCAGATTTTCTTCACGGCCGCTCTTTCTCTACCGGGAGCGGCAATTCCACCACGCCGCAGCTGGAGCCGGGAACCAGCAGGATTTCCACTTCCAGGGGCAGTGTGGTGTCCGCCAGGAATCCCTCCGGAATGGAAATGCCGATAGGCTTGGAGCTTTGTCCGGGGGCGACTTTCTGCGGGGCGAAAATGTCCAGCACGACACGTCCGTTTTGAAGCACATTGAGTTTGCTGAAAGAGAAGGACTGCTCCTTGCACGTATTGTGCAGGGTTACGCCTTTGAGCGTTGCGGGGGCAAAGGGGCCGGGAACCGTGAATCTCAGAATGGTGGAACTTCCCGCTTCCACAGGAAGGGGAAGCCAGCAGGCGGCAATGGCCGACTGGAGGTTCAGGCTGGACGTCAGGTAGCCGGAGCCGTTGAGCCGTTCCATCATCAGGCGGGAGAGTTCCGTGGAAACGGGCATTCCCCAGCCCTGGGAGTACATCAGGGAAAGCAGGTACGCGGCTTCCTGGTCTCTGTACTGAAGCGCCATTCTCAGAAATCGGGCGGCCTGGGCGTAATCCCTTCTGGCCAGGGAGGGTTGCTGGGGTAGCCCGGGAAAGTAGGACGGAATGTCCATGAGCATGACGCCCAGATCCTTCATGGCCTCATAACAGCCTCCCGTGGCGGCCCGGTAAAGCCATTCCACGCCGTTTTCCGGTCTGGCGCCTCCGGGAAAGTCCGGTGCCATCAGCGCCTTGGCGAGCGCATATTGGGCGACGGGGTAGCCTTCCCTGGACAGTTGTTCCACTGCCGCCATATTGTCCGCCGTCACTTTCAGGCGTTCCGCGGTTCTGTTGCGGCCGGACGCCGGGGAGGAAACCAGGCGCATCAGCTCCCGGTAGGCGGGGTCCTCCCGCAGGGACTCGTCCTGAATGGCCGGGGCCGCAATGATGCGGATTTTTGGGAAAACCTCTTCCGTCCGGGACGGGTCTCCCTTCAAACAGGCCATCTGCACGGGAACCGGTTGCTGGGCGGCCGTTTCAAAGGCATACGTGTATGTTCGGTCCGTGTACAGCAGAGGGAGGGCCGGGAAAAAAAACGTGGTGGTGGACTGGCCGGGAACCGGGAATGAGGGAATGGGGTTGAGGGAGCGGTCCACCAAAACGCCGTTGGAATCCCGGATGGTCAGGTAGAGGTCCTCCCTGCCGTCCGGGGAAGAGGAAATCTGAAGGTAAATGCAGGAAATGCGCAACTCTTCCGGCAAGGGAGAAGGCAGGCTGGAACTGCTGAGCATGCTGTCGTCCAGCCGGAGCTGGAACTGGGACGTTTTCCGCTCTTCCAGGGAAGCATCTTCCGCGATTCTCAGTTCCGGAATGCGGATGGAGGCCAGGTCCCGCGGGGGGATGGCCGGGAGTTTTTCCAGCCCGTTGGAGGCAGGCTGCTGGATGGCGTCCTTGATCGTGTTGATCGTTGTGCCCATGGGGGCCTGTTTCAGGTAATCCAGCAGGTAGAACGCCGCGGCGCCTGCCAGCAGCGTGCATGCGCTGCCCACCAGCAGGTACATCACTTGGCGGTTGCGCCTGATGGTGCGGGCTGAAAGCTTGCGAACGGCGGAGGAAGTGCCCGTGGCCCTTCCGGAAGGCGTTTTTTTGCCTGAACTTTTTATAGCGCCCAAACGGTGTGTCGGCTGGGCATTGTTGATCTCCGCGCGGGTCAGCTGAATGGTGGCGGAGGATTCTTCTCCGGAAATGGAGCAGATGTCATTGATCCACTCCCGGGCGTCCTGATAGCGGCAGTTGATCTGCGGGGCCAGCGCCTTATCCAGGGAAAGCAGGAACTGGCGGGAATACAGGCGCATCAGATGCGGATTGCTGTGCAGGGGAGGCATTGTGTCTTCCGACAGCCGTGCTTCCGCCCGTTCCGGAGGATGCCCGGTGAGCAGGGCGTAAAAGGTAGCCCCCACAGAATAAAGGTCGCTCCAGGGGCCTATGTTCGTCTTGCCCAGGGCCTGTTCCGGGGAGGAGTACCCCTGGGTGGTCAGGACGGTGGCGGTGTGCAGCTTCAGGGCGTGGCGCGCCGCGCCGAAGTCAATGAGAACGGGCGTCCCCTGTTCCGTCAGCAGGATATTGCCGGGCTTGATGTCCCGGTGGTAAATGTGGCTGGCGTGCAGGTATTCCAGGATGCGCAGAAGGCGGGTGAGCAGGCCTTTCAACTCGTCCTCCGTGTAGCGGTGGCCGGTGGTATGGAGCTTTTCCCCCAGATAATCCAGGGACAGGCCCGTGATGTGCTCCATGGCGAAGTAGGCCGTGCCGTTGGCCTCGAACACGGACAGGATTCTGACGATGCCCGGATGATTCAATTCCGCCAGGGTCTGGGCTTCGCTCAAAAAGCTCTTCAGGGCCCAGGTGTAGTTCTCCAGGTCGTGTTCGTTGTTGGGCCTGATATGGCCGGTCAGCGGGTCGCGGTAGGAACAGCTTGCGGGGAAATTCTCCTTGATCACTACATTCCTGTTCAGGAACAGGTCTTTGGCCAGATAGGTAATGCCGAAGCCTCCGCTTCCCAGGACACTGAGAACTTCATACTGCTCCAGCCGCGTGCCGGGAGCCAGCTCCCGCTGATAGACGAAAAATGCGCCCTTTTCCTCCGCATGGGGAAGAGGGGGCCTGCCGGGCAAAATCTCTTCCAGGCCTGTCGCCGGAGGGGGAGGCGGAGCTTGCCCTGTCGTCGCGGGCGCGGCGTCTGTCTGGCCTTCTTTTGCTGGCATGGGAAAAATTCCGGAAACGGAAACTGCGGATATTTTCCTATTCCGCTTCCTGCAAGTCAAGGTGAATGCCTGTTCCACCCCTGGAAGGCTGGAATGGAATTCAGGACTTGTGACGCTTGACGAATTCCCGTGCCGCCTTCAGGTAGGCCTCCGCCGCCGGGCCGGAGGGATCGTGTTCGAAAATGGTATGGCCGAAGCTGGGCGCTTCGCCGAGCCTGATGGAACGGGGAATGACCGTCTTGTACAGCATCCTGGGGAGGTGCTGTCCCACCTGTTCTATCACTTGCCGGGAAAGGTTGGTGCGGCCGTCGTACATGGTCATCAGGACACCTTCATGCTTGATGTGGGGGTTGGCTCCGCTGGCGCAAATCTGCGCGGTCACATGCAAAATCTTGGCAAGGCCTTCCAGCCCGAACCATTCGCACTGGAGGGGAGTAAGCACTTCATCGCAGGCGGCCAGGGCGGAAGTCATCAGCACGCCCAGGGAGGGGGGCGTATCCATGATGCAGTAATCATAGGAACCGGATTTGCGCAGCGGGGCGAGCGTTTCCCGGAGCCTGGTCAGATGGTCGCCGGCCCGCGCCAGCTCTATTTCCACGCCGGCCAGGTCCATGGTGGCTGGAATGATATCCAGCCGTTTTCTGCCGGAAGGCCGGATGCACTGTTCTGCAGGAATCTGGTTGAGCAGGGCCGGGTACAGGCTGGCCGTCTCCCGGGTTTCGATGCCCAGGCCGCTGGTAGCGTTGGCCTGCGGGTCCAGGTCAATGACGAGGATTTTCTTTTTCAACTGGGCCAGGGCGGCGGCCAGGTTGATAGCCGTGGTGGTTTTTCCCACTCCTCCTTTCTGGTTGGCGATGGCGATGATTTTCATGAGGAAAACGGTGCAATGGCACGGTAGCACAATGCGCTCCCCTTTCAAACATTTTCCTGAATGGGAGAAACAGTAAAGCCGCAGTCCGGGGGAAAGCCGTTCCTCGATGATGTGGCCCCGCCGCGAGAAAAGGCTTTCTTCGTCAGGGAGCCGAAGGGGCGAGCGGACGTTCCGAGGAAAGAACGAGGCGGAACCCCAGGGTGTCGTCCCGCGTGTTTTCGGGCAGCGGAGTGCGGATGCCGGTGGTGAGCTGCTTGGGGCGGAAAGACAAATAGCTGCCGCCGCGGGCCACTCCGTGGTTGCGTATGGGAAGGTTTTCAGGGCCTCCGTAATTGTCGTCCACCCACTCCATCACGTTGCCTTCCAGGTCATACAGGCCCAGGCGGTTGGGTGGGAATGACCTGACTGGGGCGGTGTAGGGCTGGCCGTCCTCGTAGTCCACGATCACGCGGGAGGAGGGAAGGTAAATCAGGGCGGACTGGTCCGCAAAATTGCCTGTTCCATTTGGCGGGGGCCAGGAGGTCCCCCACGGAAACACCTCCTTGGAATGGTCATGCGGCAGCGTTTTTTCATAGGGAGACGCTCCCTTTTCCTCCCCCAGCTGCATCCAGGCGCTCCATTCCGCGTCTTTGGGCAGGCGGTAGGAATCGTGCTGGTCAATCAGCCCCTGGGCGCGCTCCCTGTTGGTGAGCCATTTGGCAAACGCCCGCGCGTCCTGCCTGCTCACATTCACCACCGGGTGGTCCTCTTCCTGGGGGAACCCCGGCTTGGCCGGCGCTTTGCGGTCCGTGGCTTTCAGGAACTGCTGGAAATCCTTGACGCGTACTTCATGGGCCATCGCCAGCGTATTGCTCCCCGCAGGCACCAGGTCCATCCCCAGGCTGTTGGTCCAGGGGACGCCGAACACCACAGATTTATCCGGTTCAAGCTGGAGAGAAAGGTACAGATCCTGCGGATCAAGCCCTCTGCGCCGCATCGTGGCGTGCCCCGGCAGTTTGATCTCAATCACGTAAGGGACCTGGTTGACGTATTCCTCAATGGGCGTCCTGCCGATGAGCCTGTTATTGAAAAACACACTGGCTCCCGGCGGGTTGGTTGTGACGGTGATGGGAACCTGGAAAACGCGGGTGACGTTCAGGATGTACGTGTTCCGTCCGTCTGTCCGTCCGGAACCCTGTGGCCCCGGGTCCGCACTGATGGAAAACTCCTTGCCCAGCAGCCCTTCCCGTTCGCACTTCTTGTTCAGCCAAGCCAGGTACGCCGTAATGCCGTCCTGGGTTAGCAGGGCCAGATCCTTTTCCGGATGACCCGGCTGCACCTGTTGCCGCTGCATTTGAAAATTGCCCTGCTGCTTGTCTTCCTTCAGGAACTTGTTGAACAGGGCGGCCGTCAGAGGCGTCTCCGCCACGTGGCGCGTCTCCGCCGGAAGATAGGTAACGCCCTCCGTATCCTTCCAGGGCTGCCTGTCCGTGGGGGGATGGTACTCTTTCAGGATTCCTCCCAGCGCCAGCGTGGAACCTCCGGCAACGGTCCCCGTTTCCTCCTTGTCCGCAAATCCCGACTTCTTGATGGTGTACACGACGGTGGTGCCGGCAGGCAATTCGATGGGGCCGTAAGGCGTTTCATCCAGATAATTCCCGTCGGCGTCATAGACGGACGCCCCCGCCGGAGAACTGGTGACTAGCACGTACCCGTTCTTGGACTCTTCCTCCGGCGCGGATTGTTGGGAATGCGCTTCCGCCGGGGTGTCCGGTTCCTGTGCGTGCTGCTGTTCGTTGAGCCATAGGACTCCCCAGTACGCCGTCAGGCCGCCGGCTATGGCGGCCCCCAGCAACTGGAAGGTGCGTCTGAACTTACGGCGGCTTTTCTTCTGAAGCCGGAAGCGGGACGGAACTTCGTACCCCCTCAAGGCGTCTATCTTCTCCGCCAGCTCCTCCGCGGAATCGATCGTGCACTCCTCCACGCGCGGTTCCGCGGCCTGGCAGATAATGGTGTTGAACGCCTGCCACTTTTTCTGCACGGTGCCTGCCGGCAACTCATCCGGCAGTTCGGGAAAATCCATGCGGTCCTTTCCGGTGCTGATCTCATACAGCACTTTGGCTAGGGCATACACATCCGCCCTGCGGGTTCCGGGACCGTCCGGAGGAATGAACCCCTCCGTGCCGACAAAACTGCGCTGGTCCAGATGGGCCACCAAGCCGATGTCCGCCAGTTTGGGCCGCCCGTTCACGAAAATGACATTGGCGGGCTTGATATCCCGGTGCGTCAGGTTCTTGCTGTGCAGGTACAGCAGTGCGTGGGCAAGCTGGCTGCCCACCTCCAGGCAATAATCCAGGGGAAGGGGCTTGTTGCCGGAAAACTTCTTGTCCGTTTGAAGAGTGCGGGGAATATACTCTGTCTCTTATACACATCTCCGAGCCCACGAGACTCGACGTCATCT
>ENA-OYWU01001353-OYWU01001353.1-human-gut-metagenome-genome-assembly--contig:-NODE-1353-length-10932-cov-8.872851_pt1 | contig 10932 bp, 8 predicted proteins | sample MGYA00244173_ERZ653403 | MGnify/ENA primary metagenome ERZ653403 (study PRJEB26926, sample SAMN06165043) | human gut metagenome | biome: ENVO:00009003; feature: ENVO:2100002; material: ENVO:00002003...
GATTATAGATCTTTCGCCTTCATCGTCCCGACATTACAAAGATACGATGTGCGGAAAGGGCAATGACGCGATAAGGTGCGATAGGGTGCGGAATGGTCCGATTTGACGCGATTTGACGCGATTCGCTGTTCATAATGTTTGACGGTCTGCCGGAAAAAGGGTATATTTGTATCAAAACAAAACGAACATACATGGAGAATTTTCAGATAAGAAGTTACGGGAAAAGCGAACTGGCCCTGTGCTACAGTCCCGATATTACCGAGAGTGCCGCACGGCGCAAACTGATGCGCTGGATAGACCGCAAGCCGGGACTGATGGGGGCGATGCGGGCTGCCGGATACAATGAGCTGTCACACACTTTCCTGCCCCTTGAGGTGAAACTTATCGTAGAGGCGTTGGGGGAGCCCTGAGGATGCTGGAAGATCCACGGGAATGCCGGGGATTCTCCGGGAGCACAGGGAGATCCACGGGAATACCGGCATCACAACCGGAGATGCGAAACGCAGACGCAGACGCAGCAGACGCAGGTCCTTTTTTCTCACACACGCGCACGTACCTTATATATGCATGTGCGCGTGTTTTCTTTGTTACCTTTGTTTTTTTGAGTAGACTCCTTTCCCTTTCACCATCATCATATCCAGCGCGCCTTTTTCCCTCAGGCGCTGTATCCAGCTGCGTGCGGTGTTGACCGGGATATTCAGCTTCTCCGCTTGCTCCATCACCATCTGTTTGGTGAATTCTTGCGGCAGGGACGCATACAGCATCTCACGGTCCGCTATTCCCCGGCTGTTCAGTTCCGTACTTTTGTCCAGGAACGAAAGTATGTGCGTGGCATGAAGGTACAGGGGCTCGCACAAAGCCAGCACGGCGCGGAAGTCCTCATCGGTGATGGACAGGTTATGCCGGGTGATGATACCGTCCTTCAGGTTTTCGGGGTTTATAGTGGGATCCGGTACGGCCAGCGAGGGAATTTCCAGACTGCGCAGCAGCGCCGTGATACACATCATGCGGCACAGGATGGTCCCCATACGCATCACCGAAGCAGACATCTCTTCGCCCGTCACTAGAGAAGAGCGGTAGAACAGGGCGCTGAAGTGCCCGTTGAACTCATCTTTCTGCTGCTGGGTGAATTTCAGGGTGAACAGTCCTTTCTTCTTCAGCTCGTCCCTGCTGGCCTTCCATTCGTGTCCCATCCGGATGAACTCTGCTTCCACGTCCAGTTCATCTTCGCCGAACTGGTCTTTCCATTCGCCTACACGGGGCATGTAATAGAATATGTTTCGCGAGAACTGTCCGTTCTCCGGCGAGGAGATGAGCGGCTTTATCTGTGCGGGCGTGCCCGAGAGGAGTACGGACAGGTAACAGGCGGTGGTTTCCTTGTATTCCCGGTCTGTGCGGCGGTTGTAGGACAGGCGGTCGTGGTCGAACGCCTTGCGCAGCGTGTCGCTCCAGTTGCCGAATTCCGTCCCTATGGCTGTCGATACGGTGTCCGCCTCGCTCTCGCAGATAATCCCCGTTCCGTCCGAGTCTATCAGGTTTTGCAGCAGTCCCGTGCCCGTGTTGTTGCCGGGGATGATGAACATGCGGTTGGGCGGCGCCACGGGCGGCTCCTTGTCCTTGCGTGCCTTCCCCAGCGCTTCGTAGGCTCTTAGCTCCTTGCGGTAAACTTTCATGCTCTCCGCCACCTGCCGGCGTATTTCCTCGTGTATGGGCTCTATGAGTTTGCGTACCCATACCAGTACACTCTTCCCTGCGGCGGCATGGCCCGTGATGAAGGTCTGCAGGCAGGGATACTGCCATTTGTCCCCGTACTTGCAGCGTACGATGTGCGACAGTGAGGCGCCCAGCACCGTCATTGCTCCCAGCAGGAGCACATCATGCTGTGCCGGGGTCTTGGCAAAGGAGAGGATGCTCTTCAGCGGTTCGGGCCAGTCGTGATCTTGCGGAAAGTAGGGTAGGGGAGAGAGGGGTTCCGTTCCCTTCATTTCCTTTTCCTCTTCCTCGTGCTTCTTTTTTCCTGTTTCTTTTTCTTCATTCTCCACCTTATTATATCGCGCGCACGTGTGTGAGAAAAAAGGACCTGCGTCTGCTGCGTCTGCGTCTGCGTTTTTGTGAGAGGGGGCGACTCTCACTCCGCACATTTCCGCCAGGTGGAACACGCTTCCCAGGTGGATGTCGCCCTTGCAGGTGTGCAGGGCGTTGCTGAACAGTTTCTCCGCCGCCGCACTGTCATGCTTGGGCGAGAGGCTGCACAGGCTCATGAAATCCGCACGGCCCGCCTCGCCGCAGTCCGTGGCGATGGCGAATGCCAGTTGGGTGTATTCCAGATAGGTGGGCGCGATGTCCGCGTGTGATGCCTGTACCGCCTCCGTCAGGCGGTGCAGTTCTTCCAAAAGATTGTTTTTGTAATGATTCATATTCCTTTTTATGTTAATTTGGTTTCGGTATAAGAATACCTCGTTTCTGAATGATTCTGAATAAGCGGCCCGTTGGCCCGTGTGCTGCTATGCCCGTTGGCCACGTTCTGTTCCGCATGGGGATTGGCACATTAGCCCATGGGCGTCTTGACTCTCATCAAGGCCCTTTCGTCATGCGACAGGAAGCAGGCCCGCACCAGGTCTTTGCCCGAGTAGTCCACTCCTTTGCCCTTGTCTTTGTCCGAGCAGTCGCCATACCTCAGGCGGGCGTATTCCATCAGCCAGTAGATGTTCTCGGCCGCATTCTGTTTCACGTCGCTTGTCCGGCCGAGGTCGTAGGGCACGAAAGCCTTCACGCCGTGTCCTCCGGGGCTTACGAACACCAGTTCGGGCAGCAGGAAAGGGTCGTCGAACAACTGCCGGCGCATCCTTTCGGCCTCCTCGCGGCTGTCCAGATGGTCCAGGTCCAGTATGCTCAATCCCGAAGGAGCCAGCAGCCGGTCGCTCCGGCGGTAGCTGAAAGTTCCGCAGGGGGTGACGTATGGCAGGGTGCTCTGTTTCAGCCTGCGGTACTCCTTCTCGTCACCGTATGCGGCGGCTGCGGCTTCGGTCAGTTTCTTCAGCCGCGGGCTGCCGGTGACTATGTTCCATACTTCCTCCAAGGTCAGTTCCTTGTGAGGGACGAGCGTGGCAGGCGTCACGTTTTTCCCGTTAGCGTCCTTCACCGGCGAGATGGGGGGAAGGAAAAAAGATAGTTTACGTTCTTGATTCATGATTCGTTTTATTTAAAAAGTATTAATTTTGCATCCGCATTTTTTTTGCGTCCTCTGAATTTCTTCCCGAAGGTAGGAAGAACGGATTAAATGACGGGATGGAAGGTGTAACGGCTGCGAGAGGCCGGAAAGGTAGTATCACAAAAGACTTTTTATCGTGGGGAATACCGTTTTTATAAAGATTCCGGCATTGGCAATCAGTAGCTTATGCACGGGCCGTGTTAATGGGTTGCATCGTGGAAACGTGCCCGTAACCTCTTGTAAAGGCATCCTGCTTTTTCTTCTTTCAGTCCCATTGTGAAGTAACGTGAAAAAAAAGAGGTTTATTTAATATTTTACAACTTAAAACAAATTTAAAATGTCTAATGCAGAGTGCAGTTTCCCCAAATTGGGAGAGTTTTTAGAGTTATTGATGAATCGGTTGAAGATAACGAAGGTGCGTGTTCTCGGAGATGAGCATGTGGGGCCGGATACTTACGCCTCCCTAAAAAGGGGGTGGATTTGAAAGTGAGTTATTATATTCATTTTGCCGACCATCTGCTGAAAGCGAAGGGCGAGGAGGTGTTCCGCCGCGTAGTGCAGGAGGGAGTGGATGCCTATATCAATAACTGGAAGCGGAAAGAGGCAGCCGAGGAAAAGGCGTACGAGCTGAAGAAACAGGCCGAAAAGCTGGAGGCGCTGAGGGAGAGGATGAAGCAGCATAAGGATATCCTGTAAGGCTGGTTGTCCGTTTTCTTTTTGCTCTGTCATTGGGGAAGTGAGAGAGTCTGAATGAAAATGACCTGTTGTCTTGCTGTAGGGGGCGGCCTGATTTGTCCGGACCGGCGGTCACGGCCCATTTGCCCCCTACAGTAATCATGTGGTAGTTGCTCTGGAATTTCCGGGCAGTTTTCCCCTCTCCTGAGGCGGCTCTTTGTTCCTTTCTTAACATAATTGTCATATTCCGCCTAAAAAGTACCCTTTTCGTTTAAATAGTCTAATATAAATGCAATTTATATGAATTAAAGTTTTATCTTTGTCTTTCCTATTGGGAATGAAATACTAACTAATTAATTTAAATCAAAGACAAAATTATGAGAAATCATCTAAAGCATTTCCTCCTGTTGGCAGTTCTGACAATCTGTTTCACTGCTACGGCTGTTGCGCAAGGAACAGTAAAAGGTAAAGTAGTAGATGCCGAGAACAATGAGCCATTGATTGGTGCCACTGTATCGGTCAGCGGTACGACACTGGGTACTGTAACGGATATGGACGGTAACTTTGTGTTGAAACTTACCTCTTCCAAGGCTACTCTTATATTCAAGTACTTGGGGTACAACGAAATTACGCATCAAGTAAAAGGAAGCAATACGATAGACTTGGGTGAGGTCAAGATGTCTCCTGATGCTATTGGTTTGGGTGAGGTCAGTGTTATTGCCTCTATTATAAAGAGTGACCGTCAGACCCCTATTCCTATTTCTAACGTGAAACTGGCCAAGATAGAGGAGAAAATAGGTAATCTGGAATTCCCCGAATTGCTGAAATCAGTTCCTTCGGTGTATGTAACCCGTGAAAGCGGTGGTTATGGTGATTCCCGTATCAATATGCGTGGTTTTGATTCGTCCAACCTGGGCGTGCTGATCAATGGTGTGCCCATCAACGGCATGGAAAACGGTAAGGTTTATTGGTCTAACTGGTCCGGTTTGTCTGATGTGAGCCAGTTTATCCAGGTACAGCGTGGTTTGGGTGCGTCAGCTTTAGGTATTTCTTCTGTGGGAGGAACCATGAATATGGTTACTAAAAGTACCGAAGCCCAGAAAGGCGGATCAGCTTATTTCGGTATCGGTAACGACGGTTTCCGCAAGTATTCGGTTTCTTTCTCTACCGGATTGATGGACAACGGATGGGCTATTACATTCATGGGGTCGCTGAATACGGGAGATGGTTACGTGAAAGGTACCAATTATGAAGGATGGACTTATTTTGGAAATATCTCGAAGGTAATCAACGATCATCATAAATTGTCATTGACAGCTTTCGGAGCTCCCCAGTGGCACAACCAGCGCTCTACCATGCACTATATCGAGGATTACAAGAACAGCCCCGACGGCGGACGTTTCAATAACGGATACGGTTATATCAACGGTGAAGCGGTAGGTAGCGGTTACGGCTATAATTATTATCATAAGCCCCAGGTTTCTTTGAATCATTACTGGACTATCGACGAGAAATCGACACTGACCACTTCTCTATACGGCTCAATGGCTACAGGCGGCGGACGCCGTGCCCGTGGCGCGATGAGCAATTGGCTGACTATTGATAACAACACCGGCCGCCCTAAAGACGGTGCGATGATGACTCCGGACGGTTTGTTCGACTACGAGCGTGCTATGGCTGCCAATGCGGCTTCTCAGAACGGGTCGCAGGTGATCTTTACCAATGCTGTCAATGACCATGACTGGTATGGCATGCTGAGTTCCTATAAGAATCATCTGACTGAGAACCTGACTCTTACGGGAGGTATTGACTTACGTTACTATAAAGGGTATCATACAGAGGAAATTGATGATTTGCTGGGTGGTGAGTTCTATCTGCAGACCTCGCCGCTGGCATTCCAAACCAAGAACCAGCTGCTGAAAGTGGGTGACAAGTTCAATTACTATAGCATTGGAGAGATATTCTGGGGCGGTGTTTTTGCACAGGCTGAATATAATACCGATAAGTGGTCGGGATTCCTGTCGGCATCATTGACCGAAGAGGCTTATAGATACGATGACCGTGGTGGTACGGATTCAAGATACTCTGCCACGGGTGCGGATAAACTGGACAGAGTGTCCAGCCTTCAGAATTTTCTGCCTTGGAGCGTGAAGGGTGGTTTTAACTATAAGTTCAATGACAACCACAATGTATTTGTCAATGCAGGATATTTTACCCGCGCGCCTTTCTTCAACTCTGTCTTTGCAAGCAATACGGCAGCTCCCGAAAAGGATGTACCCTACGAAAAGATTACTACGTTCGAATTGGGTTATGGATTTAGCACGGAACAGGTCAATATTGCATTGAATGGTTATTACACTCAATGGATGGATAAGTCCTTGCGCCGTAAGATCGGTCAGGAATATGCCAACCTTACAGGATTGGACGCAGTCCACATGGGTGTGGAACTGGAAGCGACTTACCGTCCTGTCAAGTTCTTTGAATTGAAAGGTATGTTCTCTTTAGGCGATTGGAAATGGAAAGATGATATTCATTTCACTATGTATGATGAAGCGAATAATCCTATCGGAACATACGACGCTTATCTGAAAGATGTCCATGTGGGTAACTCCGCACAGCTCACTTCCGCATTGAGCGCCTCTTGGGAACCGTTCAAAGGATTTAAAATCTCGGCCGACTACAACTTCTTCGGCAAGAACTATGCAGACTTCGATCCTCAGAACCGGGTGAATGAAGCAGACGCCGGTATTGACTCCTGGAAGTTGCCGGATTATGGTACGATTGATTTGGGTATGAACTATCGTTTCAATATCACCAAAGATATCCGTGCCATCGTATACAGTAATGTATATAATTTGACTAATACGGAATATATAGCCGATGCCAAGGACGGTACGAACCATGACTGGAAAACTGCATTGGTATATTACGGCTTCGGTACTACATGGTCTGCCGGTTTTAAAGTAATCTTTTAATCTCTAAAATAGTCAATAAATATGAAGTTAAAATATAATTTAATTGCATGGTCTCTGTTTGGATTCTTTGCTGCGGCATGTGATCCCATGGACGATATTTATAATGAAATCGATGCGGAAGGTACAACGAACACCCAGACGATGGCGGAATATGTACTGACTGATGCCGATTACGAAACGATCAGCTCTGCGGCGGCGAAGGCTGCCACTTCGGATGCTGAAAAAGCATTGGCGAATGCCGTCAAGACGGATAAGGCTTTGAACGAGTTTGCATCGGCCGAGAAGTATGTTCCTTCCATCATCGCGAAGATGTTGCCTTCATGGGGGAAAGGCTCTTCGGTAGGAGTGACCTATAACTATCAGAATACTCCTTCCGATTACGTACTGGAGTATAGGACAGTGACTAATACTTCTTTGGGTGATAAGGATTATGAGGCCCTGTGGGGCGAAGGCTCTCCCGTGAAGTTCCTGGCTCCGGCACATGCTCCGGCTACCGTATTGCCCGAGTGGCTGGCCGGTCAGTATAAGGATGCGGCAAAAGGTGATCTTGTGCTGGTAGATTACAAATATGACGATGTTGATCCTGAATTTACAGGGGAGGACTTGTACTCTCAGGACTTTGAGTCGGTTACGGCCAATGAGGATATCGTGTTGGAAGGCTGGGAGCAGGTGACTCTGAAAGGCGATAGAAAATGGCAGGGAAAAAACTATAGTAGTAATGGTTATGCACAATTCTCGGCCAATGGCTTTGAGGGTGAGGTGGATACTTGGCTTGTTTCTCCGGCAGTAGCAGTGACGAGCAAAGATGCCGGACTGTCTTTCGACATAAAGTTCGGATACTATAATGCGGATTGTCTGGATGTATTGGTTTCCGATACATATGCGGGAAATGGTTCGATTGATATGGCACAGTGGACTAGCGTGAAAGACCAGTTTACTTTCCCTGAAGGACCTGCCAACGGTTACAATGATAATTTTGTGAATGTAGGGAAAGCCGGTCTGGAGGCATACAATGGCAAAAGCGTTTATGTTGCGTTCCGCTATGTAGGCGAGGGGCCCAAGGCGAAAACCACGACTGTTCAGCTCGATAATGTAAGTATTTCATCGGCTGTATTGGCTCCGACGAATGAAAAGCCTTATAATGCATTGTATCAGTTTGACGGAACGGATTGGAAGGTTAAAGAAGATAGCAGATTGGTTGTAGTGACTCCTGCCGATTATGACGCTATGGGAAGCCCAGGCAGTCATGATAACTTCAGCACTTCGGATGCTCCGGAGAATTATCTGCCCCAGTTCCTGGCTCAGAAATTTCCATATGCCCAGGAAGGGGATTCAAAAGCCGTCATGTACAAATATTATAATAAGGTAACGACGATGGAGGTGGACGAGTATTTGTTCAAGGAGGGTACATGGGTTCTGAATAACAATATTGAACTGAAAGAAAAAGTGAATTTTGTACATAATGGAACCGAGTGGTTGTTTGATCCGACGGTAACGAAATCATTGGCTTCCGAAGATTATTTGATTTTGGAAAATTGGGTGAAAGCGAATAAGGATGCCGGGTATATGGATGCCAAATATGGAAACTCGGAATACTGGTTCGGTGGCAGCTCTTATTATGTAAACTTCAATATCCAGTTGGCTAAACGCCGTTCGAATGACCCCGACGGGGTGGTTCCGGCAGATGATAAAGAGGCTGAGGCTTATTTGTTGTCTATGGTTCAGGAGGGTATTGAACTGATCTTGGCAACAGAGTATCCTACAGCCGGCGCGCAAGTAAGTGGGGTTGATTGTTTCTATGTCATTTCTGCAAAAGTGTATAATGGGCTTGAAACATTTACTTATACTTATACTTTCAAAGGTTTAGGAAATGCTAAATTTGAACTGCAAGGTGAACCTGAAGTAACAAAATAAGGTTTTAAACTTGAAGATAAATAAAAGTGGGTGTCAAAAACTCAGTTTTTGAAAATATGAACTTATAATCTGAAATTTGAGCATCCTAAAAGACTAAAGAAAGGGTCGTATCATTACTCCATACAGAGTTTGATACGACCCTTTTAAGTGTTATAGTTACTATCTGTAACTTTTCGGAGCAGTCATTCTAGTTTTTGGACACGTTTCTTTATTGTTGCTTACAGTTTATAAGTAGAGAATGTGAACTCATTTTGGGGGGTAGAAAAGTAATGATCTTAAATCTGTTGAATGATATTTCTTTGAATATTTACAGACTGTAAGTTAAAAACATAAGGAGTTGACCGGCGGAACAGCCCTTTTTCTTTTTTATTACGAAACTCTTTATACAGTTATTTCCGTCTTTGTATAAACGCTTTCCCCCTATAGAGGTGAGTGACATATTGGAACATTAACAATTTATTAGCAGATAACTTTCTTGAAATCCGCTTTTTTTTCGTTCCTTTGTATTGAACTGCTTTCAACAGAGTTAAACAACTTTAAATATCAAACGCTTATGTGTAGTGAAGGATTGCGTGAAAGATATGTAAATCCCTATACGGACTTTGCATTCAAATTATTGTTTGGAACCGACTTGAACAAAGAAATTCTTATTGGCTTCCTGAATGCCTTGTTCGACGGCAAGCAGGTCATTGAGGATGTCACCTACTTGAACACAGAGCATCTGGGCAGCAAAGAGACTGACCGCCGGGCTGTCTTTGATGTCTATTGTGAAAATGAAAAAGGAGAAAAGATTCTGATAGAAATGCAGAGAGGGGAGCAACAGTTTTTCAAGGACCGGAGTATTTACTATGCTACCTATCCTATCAGGGAACAGGCTATTAAAGGGGAAATCTGGGACTATGAACTGAAAGCGGTGTATGTGATCGGTATTTTGAATTTTGCCTTGGATGATGTTTCGTCTTCCAGCTTCCGCCATGAAGTGAAGCTGATGGATACAACTACTCATGAAGTGTTTTTTGACAAACTGACTTTTGTGTATCTGGAAATGCCCAAATTCCATAAAACCGAGCAGGAGTTGGATACGTTGTTTGATAAATGGATGTTTGTGCTCAAGAATCTGGCCCGTTTGATGGAACGCCCCACTGCCCTTCAGGAACGTGTGTTCAACCGGCTGTTTGAGGCTGCCGAAATTGCTCAGTTCTCAAAAGAGAACCTTTATGCCTATGAGGAGAGTTTGAAAGTATATAGAGATTGGAACAATGTGATTGATACAGCTATTCAGAAAGGCATTGCGAGAGGGATGGAGGAAGGACTTGTGAAAGGGATGGAGGAAGGACTTGCGAAAGGGATGGAGGAAGGACTTGCGAAAGGGATGGAGGAAGGCATTGCGAAAGGGATGGAGAAAGGCATTGCAGAAGGTGAATGGATGAAAGCCCAAACTATTGCAGGAAATTTAAAGAATGCCGGGCTTTCCATAGCTGAAATCGCAAAAGTTACCGGACTTTCGGAAGATGAGATAAACTCCCTTTGATTCTTCGGATAAGAGCATAAAAAAACTCCTCTGATATAATCAGAGGAGCTGTTCTTTTTGAAGTAAAATGAGTTATGCTTCAGCAGGAGCTTCAGTAGTTTCAGCAGCAGGTGCTTCTTCAGCAGGAGCGTTAGCGGCTTCTGCTTCAGCCTTGGCAGCAGCTTCAGCAGCTTTTTTTTCAGCTACTTTCTTGGCAATTTCTTCATTTACTTTCTTTTCAGCTTCCAAACGAGCTTTTTCTTCAGCTTTCTTTGCTTCGTCCAGTTTAGCCTTCAAAGTAGCCAGACCGGATTGTTTGTTGTTTTTCCAAGCTTCGAATTTAGCTTCAGCTTCTGCTTCTGTGAATGCGCCTTTGGCAACACCCCCCAGCAAGTGCTTTTTCATGTAAACACCTTCTTTTGACAGGATGTTACGTACTGTATCAGTAGGCTGTGCACCGCACATTACCCAATGAAGTGCGCGTTCAAAATTCAAATCTACTGTGGCAGGATTGGTATTAGGGTTATAAGTACCAATTTTTTCAGTAAATTTACCATCACGTGGAGCTCTTACGTCTGCGATAACGATTGAATAAAACGCATAGCTTTTGCGTCCGTTTCTTTGCAATCTGATTTTAGTTGCCATTT
>ENA-OYWU01001370-OYWU01001370.1-human-gut-metagenome-genome-assembly--contig:-NODE-1370-length-10826-cov-6.508031_pt1 | contig 10826 bp, 6 predicted proteins | sample MGYA00244173_ERZ653403 | MGnify/ENA primary metagenome ERZ653403 (study PRJEB26926, sample SAMN06165043) | human gut metagenome | biome: ENVO:00009003; feature: ENVO:2100002; material: ENVO:00002003...
TTCCTGCGCCGTTTTCACCTACAAGGGCATGGATCTCTCCCTCTTCCACCTGCAGGTTTACATTGTCAAGTGCTTTTACACCGGGGAATGTTTTGGTTATATTTTTCATTTCCAATAAGATTTTTGCCAATGGTATTCCTCCCAAGTCTTATTTCCACATTATCTAATCAAACCGTTCTATTTTGCTTTCCCATGAATACAGCAGGCGGGAAGCGCCCGCCTGCCGTAAGGATCCCGCAGGATCCATATTATTTTATAAAATTACTGTAAATCTGCTTCTGTGTAGTAACCGGAATCGATGAGCAGCTCTTTGTAGTTGCTTGCATCAGCGAATACGGGCTCGCACAGGTAAGAAGGAATGACACCGGTACCATTGTCATAGGTTGTGGTATCGTTGACAGGTGCTTCGCCGCCCTTCATGACTGCGTCTACCATCTCTACTACCTTGGATGCCAGAGTACGGGTATCCTTGAAGATGGACATGGACTGTTTGCCGGAGATCATATTCTTAACGTTGGGCTTATCGCAGTCCTGACCGGTAATGATAGGCCACTCGCCGGTGTAGTTAGCTTCCAGAGAGTTAGTTACACCCAGTGCAGTGGAGTCGTTGGAGCACAGAACGGCATCCAGCTTGGTTCCGTCTGCATAGTTAGCGGAAATGATAGCGTCCATTCTGGACTGTGCGGTCTCAGTAGACCAGTTAGCGGTTGCAACGGTTTCGAAATCGGTCTGTCCGGATTTTACTACCAGCTTACCTGCGTCAATGTAGGGCTGCAGCACATCCATGGCACCGCCGAAGAAGAATCTTGCGTTGTTGTCACCGGGATCACCGGTTACCAGCTCGATATTGAAAGGTCCTGCTGCATTGTCCAGATCCAACTGATCTCTGATGTATTCACCCTGTTTCGTACCTACCATGTAGTTATCGAAGGTTGCGTAATAAGTAACTGCATCGGAGTTCATGATCAAACGGTCATATGCGATAACCGGAATGTCTTTTTCCTTTGCCTGCTCCAGAACGGTTCCAAGAGAGTCACCGTCGATGGATGCGATAACCAGAAGTTCGCAGCCGGAGTTGATCATATTCTCGATCTGGGATACCTGTGTGGGAATATCGTTAGATGCGTACTGCAGATCTACATCATAGCCTGCTGCCTCCAGCTGAGCCTGCATGTTGCTACCATCCTGATTCCATCTCTGCAGATCCTTGGTGGGCATTGCTACACCGACCTTACCGCCGCCTGTTGCACCAGAAGTCTCTGTCTTTGCTTCTGCGGAAGTCTCCGTCTTTGCTTCTGCGGAAGTCTCCGTCTTATTGTCCGTTGCCGGTGTGGTTGCCTGCTGTCCCCCATTGGATCCACATCCTGCAAGCATTGTAACAGCCATGGCTGTTGCAAGAAGTGTGCTTAATAATTTCTTCCTCATAAAAAGTAACCTCCCTTGTTTGGTTTGTTTTTGTTGACAAGTAGAGAATACCATAGATCAAATAGCATGATTTTATGACCTTCTGCACTTTTCTGTGCTGTCCGGAAGGCAAAAATAAGCTGTGCTAGCAATATTTTGTCTGCAAGCACAGCTATCTTACCAAATTTTTCCTGTTCCTAGTTTTCTGCATTCACGATCCCGTCAGGGCATTTCGGCAGGGACATTCAGATAGACATCTTCCTTCAGATGGAATCCACTGCCTATGATCACATCATTGATATTGGTCTTATCCACGCTGATGGGTTCCAGTCCGATATAGGGCACCTGATAGTTTCCGCTTTCTATCGTCACAGTCTCTTCTGGAAGCTCCTTTCCTTCTGCCAGAAGCACGGCACATTCCGCAGCCTTCTGGGCCAGCTTCTCCACTGGCTTATAAACCGTCATGACCTGTGTTCCTTCTACGATCCGCTGACAGGCTTCCAGATCGGCATCCTGCCCAACGACCATGATGTCTCCCGCCATCCTCTTTTCCTTCAGGGCATGCACCACCTTACTGGCCAGATCATCGTTGCCACACATGATGGCATCCGCTTCCGAGACAACATCCATATGGTCATAGACATAGGCCGCTGCGAGCTCCGCTTTCCATCCGTCCGCATGCATGGAATCCAGGATTGTCACCTGATGATCCTCCATCACCTTCCGGAATCCTTTCTCTACCATAGCCACGTTGCTGTCCACCGCAGAACCTCCCAGCATCAGCACTTTTCCACCAGACAGCCCGTTATCCACCAGTGCTTCTCCCATCATGGTGCCGACGCGCTCGTTGTCGAAAGTGATATACAGATCAATATCCGAATCCATGATCATTCGGTCGTAGGCGATGACTTTAATCCCTGCTTCCTTCGCCTTTTGCACCTGCTCTGCCAGCCCCTCGGAATCAATGCAGATGATGACAATAACGTCCATTCCCTTATCAATGAAATAATTGATCTGTTTCTTCTGCTGTTCCAGATCCCCGTTGGCATTCTGTACATTGACCTCCGCCCCCAGTTCCTTGGCTGTAGATACGAAGATATCCCGGTCTGTCTGCCACCTCTCGATGACAAAAGAATCGAAGCTCATGCCGATCTGGATCTTCCGGTCCTGTGCGGCATCCCCGGACGTTTTACTGCTGTCCAGATTACCGCAGGCGCCGAGTGTCAGCACACAGACAAGCACAACCGCTGCATATTTCCACATTTTTTTCATTTTACACACTGCCCTGTTCATATATTTTTCCCCGATTCTCCTTATAGACCGTCGGAGTGACCCCCACGTTCTTTTTAAAGCTGCGGCTGAAATAATTCGGATCTGAATATCCCGTTCTGACGCAGATCTCCTTCATGGAGCACTCCGTGGTCTCCAACAGTTCCTTTGCCTTATCCATTCGCAGATTCGTCAGATATTCGATGAAATTCTCTCCCGTGGTTTCCTTGAAAAGCTTGCTGAAATAATACGGGCTGATATTGACCTCTCTGGATACATCATCCAGGGAAATGTCTTTGTGGTAATTATTCTTAATGTAATTTTTGGCCATTTCAATGATACTGCCGGACTTCTCTTCTCTCTTGTTCAAAACATTGCGGCAAGACTCTTTTACCTTTTCCAGGAACCAGGTCTTCATGGCCGATGGCTCTGCCATCTCCATGACCTGCGGCAGATAATCCGCCCGGGAGTTCAATTGATAAGTCATACCGCCTTTCTCATAGGCAATGTGTTCCGACCACAGCACAAATTCCAGGATCTTCAGGCGCATGTTCATCAAATCCGATCCGATGTCCGTCATCCAGTCAAAAAATGCCGCTGCCGTTGCCGAAGCATTATCGATGTCTCCGTCCTCAATCTCCGCAAACAGCTTCTTCTCCAGTTTCACCGGATAGTTTCCGGCAAATTCGCAGCGGATCGGCAGATCATCCACATGAGCCACACTGCCCGTGGATGCCACCAGTGCATTCAGCGCCTCGGTATAGGACTCTGATGCCATGAGAAAATCCTTCGGTCCTCCGATGCCGATACGGAAGCTGATATCCGTACGCTTGCGCATGTAGCGCACCAGTTCCCTAGCTTTCTCGATCAGTTCAATACGTTCGTTGTAATCCATTATTTCTTTTTCGTAAGGAACCAGCACCGCCAGCTTATTGGCCATCACCGTTCCCACGATACAGTCAAAGTGTTCCTTCAGACAATCCCTTACCTCCTGATAATGCTTCTGCATCCGGACACTGCTGCCCACTGCGTTCGTCATATGATTGCCCTGCTGCTCGTCACCGCTGACCACCGCGATCATATAAGCATACTGCCGCGTAATCCCCAGAATGGAACGGTAATTCTCGATATCCTCCCTGAAATGCTCCTGCAAGAGAATATTGTGGATCAGTCCACTTTCAATAATGGGAACCACTGTCTCCAGCTTTTCCTTGATCAACAGCTCATTTTTCCGCTTCAGACGCTCGGCATCGATATTTTCCATGGCCTTGCGAAGAGCGTTCACGATCCTGGTCTTCTCCATGGGTTTGGTGATATACTCCATAACTCCCAGCTTGATTGCTTCCTTGGCATAGTCGAATTTATCATAGGCCGACATCACAATAAACACCGTGTGATTATTGGTCCTGCGGATCTCTTTCATGGCATCGATGCCGTTGATCCCCGGCATCTGGATATCCATGACTGCAATGTCCGGTCGAAAGCTCTCCGCCAGTTCGATGACACTCCTTCCGGTTTTGGCATACTGCACTTCACAGATATCCTTAAATTCTTTCTCAATAATGAACTTCAGGGAATCGATCACGATTCCTTCATCATCTGCCAACATGATCTTATACATCTGCTTTTTCTCTCTCCTTTACCGGAAGATACAGGATCACTTCCGTGCCCTGGTTCCTGCCATCACTGCGGATCGTCATGACATCTTCGTTCTGGGTGAACAGCTTCAGTCTTGCTATGACATTTCCCATGGCGATACCGTTGGAACCGGAGCTCTGCCGCTCCTCATGGTAGGTTCCATTTCTCAGCTTCTCTATGATCTCCGCATCCATACCGATGCCGTTGTCCCGGATACTGATGACCAGCGTATCTTCTTCCCCGTGATACACCTTCAGCCAGATCCGTCCTTCTCCACTCATCTCCCGGATACCGTGATTTACACAATTTTCCACAATGGGCTGCAGGATCATGCTGGGCACGGCACAATCCAACAGATCCTCCGAAATCTCCTTTTCATAATGAATATCTCCGGAAAAGCGGACATTCAGGATATAAATATAATGATCGATCAACTCCAGTTCCTCCCGGAGCGTGACGATATCATTGCCCTTTTTCACATTATAGCGGAAGAAATCCGCCACATTCTGTATATAATCATAGGTTCGGTCCGCCCCCTCCATCATCGCCAGCTGAGCTCCGGCATTGAGGGTGTTGAACAGAAAATGGGGATTGATCTGCGCCTGCAGATATTTCAGCTGCGCATCCTTCAGATGGGATTCCATCAGAAGTTCCTTCTCCATCAGTGAACGCTGGATCTCCATACTCTGCCGCAGTCTCTCCAGATATTGTCTGATACTGATAACCATCTGGTTGAACGCTCCGGTTACCACGCCGATCTCATCCTCCGACTGCACCGGCAGAAGTTCCGTATCAAAATTTTCACCCGCCACTTCATTGGCCATTACCGTGAGCCTCTTCAACGGACTGATGATTTCTCCCGTCAGTTTTACCACAATGGCCACGCTGATCACTGCCACGATCGTCAGGGTAATGACACTGAACAGTTCAAAGCTGCGGAATGCCACTGACAGGCGGCTGTAGTTCTCGGAATTACTGCGGAACTGTTCGTTATTCAGACTATATATATAAGTATTTATGTACTCATACATCTGGGTGGCATTTTCATAGCGCACCCTGTATTTTTCCACGTTTCGTCCTCTCTTGGCTTCGATGGTCTGCCCCACCAGATCCAGATACTCCTCAGACATATGCCGGATGCTACGCTCCATCCGTCGAAAGGTGGCTTCCGTCACGTCATCACTCAACCCCTGTACCATCTGGGCATAAATCTGTTCACTGCGATAGAATTCCTCCAGGGAATCACTGGTCTTGGAATCCAGATACTCTGTCATGCTGTCCTGTACTGCCGTCAGGGCATCCGACAGTTCATTCAGCCGCAGATTCCCCTGATAGACCATATCGATTTCAGAGGACATGCTGTTGATGCCAAGGATCAGAATTACCGTCACCGCAAACACCACCAGATTTACCAGAATAAAAATGCTGCTCATCTTCGCCTGAAGAGACAGCTGCCGAAATTTCTTTGTCATACCCCGCCTCACTCTGCCTCTTCCTGTTTGCCTAAATACTCTTCCACGTTGCTCTGATCGATCACGGTAACATCTGCCGTAAAATACTGGCTCGTATAACCGTAATTGTAATATTCCTGCAACGCATCCACACAAAATGCCCCCATCTGTTCCGTGTCAATGGAGATCGTTGCTGTGATGACATTGCGTTCGATGGCCTTTAATATAGTATCCGTGTCATAATATCCGAGAATGGCGATCTCTCCCACACAGTTGTAATCCACCACAGCCTGGTAGACACAGGTCGTACTCAGTTCGTTCAGACAGATGATAATATCCGGAAGAGTCTGGTCCATAAAAATATCCCGGATGGACTCCTCGACGGAGAAGGTATTGGTGTCATCCACCGTAATCAGAGACATCTGGATCTCCGATCCCTGAAGCTTCTCCTGTTCCAGAGCATCCTGAATTCCGGAACACACGATATTCTGGGTAGAATTCAGTGCGTGAGCATTCATCAGTACCGCTACCTTTAACGGATCTTCTGTATCCTCTGCCGCTGCCAGTTTCAGCACCTGTCTTCCATACTCTCTTCCCAGATTATAACTTCCCACACCCACAAAGCTGCATCTGGCACTGTGGGTATTGTCTCCATACAGGGTAACTACCGGAATTCCACGGTCTACCGCCTCATCAATCAGCTCCGACATCTCGTCACTTTCATCGGATTCCACCAGAATACCGTCCACACCGGATGTCATGGCGATCCGCATAAGGTCGGATCTGGAATATTCCTGAGACAAGTGCTCCCCCAGCAGGTCCACATATACATTTTCCGCCTGCCCCCGCTCATAGGCTCCGCGGTATACCGACTGCCAGAAGTCCGGCTTCCGATCCTCCGTGATCATCACATAATACTGGTCATATTTTTCCCTTTCTGTTACTTTATGAAACTCCCGCACATAGGAACGAAAAATAATTGTGCATATCGAAATGACTGCAATGACAAACACCAGAAACCCTATAATGATCCCCTGGCCTCTGTTTCTGCCCATTTTTTCAGCCTTATGACGCATATGTATCTCTCCCAAACCGGAATCCCTGACAGAATTCCGCCCAATCTACTGTTAAAGATACCATATAAAAATGCTATTTTCCACATTCGTGCAAAAATGTCCAAAAATATACAGATAGTCCACTAAAAAATGCTATTCCCCGGAACTAAAATACGGAAGGCTTATCGTCTTCCGTATTTTTATACTCTTGCATATAATTTTGCCATTTTATAAATCTTCTTCGCCAGCTTTGGATCCAGTGCATTCTTATCCATACGCCATTTCCAGTTGCATCCCAGAGTGGAGGGAGTGTTGATCCTGGCGCTGCTGTCCAGCCCCAGATAATCCTGCATGGGAATGATTGCGGTATCCGCACAGCTGGACAATGCTGCCCGGATGATCTCAAAGCAAAGCTTCTTGTCATTCTTATGTCCCAGATATTTCTTTGCAAATTTCTTGTCCTTCTCCGGCATATTCTGTAAGAACCCCACCGCAGTATCGTTATCGTGGGTTCCGGTATAGACCACACAGTTCTTGTCATAATTGTGCGGCAGATATTCACTGTCATTTCCGGCATCAAAAGCAAACTGAAGAATCTTCATTCCGGGATACCCGGTCTTCTTCACCAGCCGGATCACGCTGGGAGTCAGAAATCCCAGATCTTCCGCGATCACTTTCTTCCTGCCCAGTTTCTTCTTCATGACATCGAATAATTCGTAACCGGGGCCTTTTTCCCAATGGCCGTTCTCCGCCGTCGGATCTCCGTAAGGAACGAACCAGTATTCATCAAAGCCGCGGAAATGATCAATACGAAGCACATCATACAGCTGATAGCAATAGGCGATCCGCTGCATCCACCACGCATAACCGGTCTTCTTATGATAACTCCAGTCGTAGAGTGGGTTGCCCCATAACTGTCCGGTCTCGGAGAAACAATCGGGTGGACATCCCGCCACTCCGATGGGCCGGCCTTCCTTATCCAGCTGGAACAGCTTCGGGTTTGCCCAGGTATCGGCACTGTCAAATGCCACATAGATGGGAATATCCCCTACGATCTCAATACCTTTCTTATTGGCATAGGCTTTCAGTTCTTTCCACTGTTTTGCAAACAGGTACTGTTGGAAGCAATAAAATGCGATTTCTTCCGCCAGCTTCTTACGGTATTTGCGAAGTGCCGCTGCTTTTCTGAGACGGATGTCCTCGTCCCATTCCATAAAGCAGACACCGCCAAAAGCATTTTTCACCGCCATATACAGAGCGTAGTCATCCAGCCAGTACGCATTTTCCGTAAGGAATTTCTGATAGTCTCCGGTCTCTGTAAGACCCTGTTCCCTGGCATTGTCAAACGCAATTTTCAGGACTTTAAAACGGGACAGATAAATCTTCTCATAGTCCACATAATGCTCATTGTCTCCGAAATCATAGCTGTCACAGATCTCTTTTGTCAGATAGCCGTCTTCGATCAGAAGCTCCAGGTCAATATAGTAGGGGTTCCCCGCAAAGGTGGAAAAGGACTGGTACGGAGAATCGCCGTAGCCGGTAGGGCCTAACGGCAGGATCTGCCAGAGATGGTTGCCTGATTTTTCCAGGAAGTCCACAAAACGGTAACTTTCCTTACCGAAAGTTCCGATACCATATGTCGAGGGAATACTGGATATCGGCAGCAGAATTCCCTGTTTTCTTACATTTTTCTTCATAGCTTTTGTATTCCTTTATATTTCTGTGCTTTCGTACATTACTTATCCGATGCTCTCTGATTAAAAAAATAACTATTCAGTCCTTGTCATGAGCTCTGAATAGTTATTTCGAGTGGAAGCAAGGGGGCTCGAACCCCTGACCTTTCGCGTGTGAGGCGAACGCTCATCCCGGCTGAGCTATGCTTCCATAATTACGCAATGCGGATAACAGGACTTGAACCTGCACGTCTGTTGACAATAGAACCTAAATCTATCGCGTCTGCCACTTCCGCCATATCCGCTTACTAACTGCCATATCTGACGATTAGCTTAAAACCTTGACAAACGGGAATGCTCTCTGCCAAAGGACCTTGAATAATTATACTCTTCCTTCCTTTTGCTTGTCAAGCATCCCCGCCGCATCTGTTTCTATTTTATTCTGTAATCTCTCTTGTCGTTACTGGTTCTCCAATGTGGCATATGATCTTTTTATAGATCCTTACGAGGAAATAGGTACTTAAGAGCAGGCTGGCCAGTTCCGCGATGGGAAAGGCCCACCAGATCAATGTCACTTCACCGCTTAAGGACAAAAGCTTTGCCACCGGAAGCAGCACGCACATCTGTCTGGCCACGGACACGATCATACTGTAGACGCCGTTACCCAGTGCCTGGAATACGCTTCCCACCACGATACAGAAGCCAGCAAACACAAAGCTTAGGGAAATGGTCTCCAGCGCCGGAACACCGATGGCGATCAGGCTTTCCTCCGCATCAAACATACGCATGAGCTGTGCCGGGAAGATGTGCATTACAATCAGTCCCACGCACATGATACCCACACCGTAAGCCACACTATGCTTAATCGTCCTAATAACCCGGTCCTTATGCTCTGCGCCATAATTGTAGGCAATGATAGGCACCATGCCGTTATTCAGTCCAAACACCGGCATAAACACAAAGCTCTGCAGCTTAAAGTAAATGCCGAACACTGTCTGGGCGGAACCGAATGCCGCCAGGATCAGGTTCATTCCATAGGTCATCAGGGAACCGATAGCCTGTACCACGATGGAAGGGGCTCCCACCTTATAAATCTGTCCGATCAGATGACCGTTGGGATGGAATCCTTTCATGGAAATATCCAGTTCCTTATTGAATTTCAGATTAAACCATAATGCCATGGATGCGGCAACGATCTGTCCAAACACGGTAGCCACTGCAGCACCGGCGATTCCCATGCGGGGCATACCGAAATACCCAAAGATCAGGATCGGATCCAGAATGATATTGATGATCGCGCCGGTTGACTGGGTAATCATCGTATATATGGTCTTACCGGTAGCCTGTAGCAGCCTCTCAAAAGTCGTCTGCAGAAAAATACCCATTCCCGCCACACAACAGATCGTCAGATAGGTCACACCGTATTCCCGCACCTCCATAACTTCCGTCTGGCTGGAAAAAAACGGTCTGCTGATCAGTGCACCGATCACCGCAAAGCCTATATAGCTGGCAATTGCGATAAAAATACCGTTTCTGGCAATAATATTGGCTTTCTCAAAATCCTTTTCTCCCAGGGTTCTGGACAAGAAGGCATTGATACCTACCGCTGTTCCCACCGCCACAGCGATCATCAGACTCTGGATGGGGAATGCCAGAGATACAGCACGTAGGGCATATTCGTTGATCCTGGACACGAAAATACTGTCCACAATATTGTACAGTGCCTGTACCAGCATGGAGATCATCATGGGCAGTGACATGGAGATCAGTAATTTGTCTATGGGCATGACGCCCATCTTGTTTTCTTTCGTCTGCATAGTATTTCCTTTCTTCTATAAAAATGGAATAAAAAAAGCCCCGAAAGGGGTTTTCAAAATGTGAGGATGCTGTATAAAAGAACCAAGTGAGGCATGGGGGATCTCGACCAGGGGGTTCGAATCCCCAAATCAGGATATCACAACACCTAGTGAGGCATGGGGGATTCGAACCCCCGACAACTTGATTAAAAGTCAAGTGCTCTACCGACTGAGCTAATACCCCATAATGAAACAGGGCTAGCTGGATTCGAACCAGCGAATGCAGCAGTCAAAGTGCTGTGCCTTACCGCTTGGCGATAGCCCTATAAATATGACACCAAGCGTGCCATTACGACACTTCACTCATAATAAAGGTGGATAAAGGGATTCGAACCCTTGGCCTCCAGAGCCACAATCTGGCGCGCTAACCAACTGCGCTATACCCACCATGCGAGACAGTGATGACCAAAAGTCTTCCTTATCTCAAATGTGCTCGAAGGGATTCGAACCCCCGACCCACGGCTTAGAAGGCCGTTGCTC
>ENA-OYWU01001373-OYWU01001373.1-human-gut-metagenome-genome-assembly--contig:-NODE-1373-length-10816-cov-8.937645_pt1 | contig 10816 bp, 10 predicted proteins | sample MGYA00244173_ERZ653403 | MGnify/ENA primary metagenome ERZ653403 (study PRJEB26926, sample SAMN06165043) | human gut metagenome | biome: ENVO:00009003; feature: ENVO:2100002; material: ENVO:00002003...
GCGGCATCGGCCAGAGCCGTCTGTGCATGCTGCTGCTGGGCAGCGCCCACATCGGTGAGGTGCAGGCAAGCGTCTGGGACAATGCCACCCGCGAAGCCTGCGAGAAGGCAGGCATCCCGCTGCTGTAAGACTGTATACAAAAAGGACTGATGCATCCGCAGCAGTCCTTTTTCTTATGTCCTGAATTCCAGACCCACCTTGCTTTTTCTCCCATTTCCGCCCAGCCACCAGAGCAGGAAGGCGTACAGCAGGTTCGTGACGAGGATGATGGTAAACCACATCAGCGTCTCCTGAATGGTCTGGTCGTATACCCGCATAAAGGGGTAGGGGCCGTCGATGGTTCCTGTAATATTGCCGTGCAAATCATACAGACCGTATAGGATCGTCGGTACCAGCGCCCACCAGACCTGCCGCTGCGGCAGGCGGGGCAGACGCTCGAAGAGCACCAGCGACAGAATCGCCAGCACCGGGTTGAGGAAATGGTGGTAGAGCATCGAGCCCGTGAAAAGCATGATATACCAGCCGTTGCCGTCCTCGTACATGGGGGCCAGAATGATGACCACCGTCAGAAGGGTCATGGCGAGGCAGCTGGTGGAGATGAACTTGAGCCGCTTGAGCCAGAGGGGCAGTTCCCGCCCGGTGAAGATGCAGCCCAGCTGCCACAGACCCACCAGCAGACAGACCGCGCCATTGAAGATGTTGGACAGCTCGGTGTACATCGTAAACATGATGGTCCCGCCCATGGCCCAGCTCATGGGGACGGCGATGGTCTCGAAGTACACGATAAGGAAGTTCATTGCCGCCGAGGCCAGCTTCCGCAGGACAGTCAGGATGTTTTTCAGCACCGTTTTACTCTCCCATCTATAATTTTTTGTTGAAATATCAAAGAAACGAGCGGTTTTTTTCCGCTCGTTTCTTTTTTACACCCGGACGGGCGCTTATTTTGCCGTATTGATGAAGCTGCGGTTATCCCACAGGTACTTGATGCCGGAGATGGCGGTGACAGCGGCCACGACCCAGCACAGCACAGAGGCGATGTCTGCACACTGCTGGCCCAGCACATTGCCGGTCAGGGAGACCGTAAAGTAGTAGAAGATGATGGTCAGCATCTGGAGTACGGTCTTCACCTTGCCCCACATGTTGGCGGCGATGACCTTGCCGTCCTTTGCACCGGCGGCCACCATGCGGAGGCCGGAGACGGCGAACTCGCGGGCCAGAATGATGCAGAGCACCACAGGGCTGCACACGCCGTCCCGCATCATGTAGATGAAGGCTACCGTCGTCAGCAGCTTGTCGGCCAGCGGGTCGGCGAACTTGCCGAAGTCGGTGACCATGTTCCACTTGCGGGCCAGATGGCCGTCGAGGAAGTCGGTGAAGCTGGCCACGGCGAAGATGAGGCCGGCGATGAGGTAGTACCGCGGGTTGTAGCTCGGCGTGATATACTGGCCGAGCGAGACGAAGATCATGAACACCGGCACCAGCAGGATGCGGGTCAGAGTGAGTTTATTGGGCAGATTCATACAAAATTAACCTCCAATCTGTTATTTTACAACAGTACCATACAAATCGTAAAGGTCGCTGTCGTCCACCAGCACATCATAGAACTCGCCGGGGTAGAGCGGCTCTTCGCTGGACACGCAGACGTTGCCGTCCACTTCGGGGGCATCGGCAGCGGTGCGGCAGAGGTAGAGGCCGCTCTCGTCGTCCACACCGTCGCAGAGGACGCGGACAGTCTGGCCCACCTTTGCGGCCTGCTTCTGGGCCATGATGCCGGTCTGGATCTGCATCACCAGCTCAGCGCGCTTGTCCTTGACTTCCTGATCGATCTGGCCGTCCATCTTGGCGGCAACGGTGTTCTCCTCGGCAGAGTAGGCAAAGCAGCCCAGACGGTCGAACTGCACTTCCTTCACGAAGTTGCACAGGTCCTCGAACTGCTCTTCCGTCTCACCCGGGAAGCCCGCGATGAGGGTAGTGCGGAGGGTGATGTTCGGGATCTCACGGCGCAGCTTGCCGATGACGTCCAGCAGCTCGGCGCGGTTGGAGCGGCGGTTCATGTTTTTCAGGATCGTGTCGTTGCAGTGCTGGATGGGCAGATCGAGATAAGGCAGGACCTTCTCGTTCCGCTTCATGGCGGCGATGAAGTCGTCGGTGATGCGCTCCGGGTAAGCGTACATGATGCGGATCCACTCGAGGCCTGGGATCTTGTTCAGCTTGTCCAGCAGCTCGCAGATGCTGCCCGGCTTGCCCCAGTCCTCACCGTAGGCGGTAGGGTCCTGGGCCACGATGATGAGCTCCTTGACGCCCTCACCGGCCAGCCAGCGGGCCTCGGCCACACAGTCGGCCATCTCGCGGCTGCGCAGCGGGCCGCGGATGCTGGGGATCGCGCAGTAGTGGCAGCGGTTGTTGCAGCCCTCGGCGATTTTTAAGTACGCATAGTGGGCAGGCGTGCCGATGACGCGCTTGCCGCCCAGAGGAAAGTCCTTCTTGAGGCCGTAGCTTTCCAGATGTTCTTCACCGTTGAACAGACGGGCCACGATGGAGTCGATGGCCTTGTTGGAGGCACAGCCGACCACGGCGTCCACCTCGGGGATCTCTTCCTCGATTTGGCTGCGATAGCGCTCGGCCAGACAGCCGGTGACGACCACCTTCAGGTTGGGATTCGCCTGCTTGTAGGAGCAGGCCTCAAGGATGTTCTCGATGGCCTCGGTCTTGGCGCTCTCGATGAATCCGCAGGTGTTGACGAGGATGACGTCCGCATCTGCGAGGTCAGCCACCGTCTCGTGGCCCGCCGACAGCAGGATGTGGACCATCACGTCCAAATCGACCTGATTCTTCGGGCAGCCAAGGGAAATACACGCAATTTTCATATGGGGTAATACTCTCTTTCTCTCTTGAGGGTCAATTTAACGATATAATTTTGAATGACTTTCGCCATCAGCAGAAACTTAAAATCTGCCGCAAAGCGGCGCTTTTCTGGTTCTCTTTTGGCGCGCAAAAGAGAACTAACCGTCCTCTTCCACTCGCCGAATCGCTTCTTTAATAACCAGATATGCAAACCCCCGCCGGGCCAGCGCAGCCACCACAAGGTCTTTCCGCCCTGCGGCCAGCTTGCCGCGGTACCGCCCTTCCACGAGGGCGGCGGCGGCTTCCAGCTCCGGGTCTCCGCCCGCTTCGTCCGGGGCGTAGACCTCTTCCAGCGCAGCCGAAATTTGCTGTGCGTCCAGTCCCTTCTGCCGCAGATTCTGCGCGGCAGCGCGGCGGCTCTTGCGGGCGGCCAGCAGGCCGTGCGCCCGGGTCCGGGCGTAGCGCTCGTCGTCCACATACTGCCGCTCCACCATCTCCGCCACCACAGCGGCGGCGGTGGGCTGGGTAAACTTCCGCCCCAAGCGCTCATAGAGCTGCCCGGAGGAAAGCTCCTGCCCGGCCAGAAGCTCCATGGCCCGGGCACGGGCCTTGGCGGCGTCGGTGGACTTTTCTTCTTCGGCCAGCGGATGGCCTCTTCTCGAAAAGGACATTTAGTCCTCCACCATGATGTCCAGCTCGCTCTCGCTGCTGCGGGCCGGGGCCTTGACGACAGGCTCCTTGGAGGCAGAAGCGGTCTCGCCGCCCTCTTCCTTCTCTGCCGCAGCGGCAGCAGCTTTGCCCGCCGGGCGGCGGGTGGCGTAGAGCTTGTCCGCGTTGGCGCGGATCTGGCCCTCGATGTCGTTGGCGATCTCGGGGTTGTCCTTGAGGAACTGCTTGGCGTTGTCACGGCCCTGCCCCAGACGGATGTCGCCGTAGTTAAACCATGCACCGCTCTTCTGGACGATGCCCAGCTTGACACCCACGTCGATGAGCTCGCTCATCTTGGAGATGCCCTCACCGAACATGATGTCAAATTCAGCCTCACGGAACGGAGGAGCCACCTTGTTCTTGACGATCTTGGCGCGGGTGTGGTTGCCGATGAACTGGCCAGAAGAGTCCTTCAGGCCCTCGACGCGGCGGATGTCGATGCGGACAGAAGAATAATACTTCAGGGCGCGGCCGCCGGTGGTAACTTCGGGGTTGCCGTAGACGATGCCCACCTTCTCGCGCAGCTGGTTGATGAAGACACAGACCGTGTTGGTCTTGCCGATGACGCTGGTCAGCTTGCGCATAGCCTGACTCATCAGACGGGCCTGCAGGCCGACGTGGCTGTCACCCATCTCGCCCTCGATTTCGGCACGAGGCACCATAGCAGCGACGGAGTCCACGACGATGGCGTCGATGGCACCAGAGCGCACCAGCGCCTCGCAGATCTCCATGGCCTGCTCGCCGGTATCCGGCTGGCTGACCAGCAGCTCGTCGATGTTCACGCCCAGTGCGGAGGCATAGGCCGGGTCGAGGGCGTGCTCGACGTCGATGAAGGCCACCTCGCCGCCCTTTTTCTGCGCCTCGGCGAGGATGTGGAGGGCCAGCGTGGTCTTACCGCTGGATTCCGGTCCGAACACCTCGATGATACGGCCGCGCGGCACACCGCCCACGCCCAGCGCCAGGTCGAGGCCGAGGCTGCCGGTAGAGATGGCGTCCACCTGCATGGCGGTGTTATCGCCCAGCTTCATGATGGCGCCCTTGCCGAACTGCTTTTCGATTTGGGCCAGCGCAGTTGCCAGCGCATCCTTCTTTGCACCCGGCTCCGTCTTCTGGGTGGCGGGGGCGACGTTGTTGTTCTGATTCTTTGCCATAGCGTGCTGCTCCTTTATCACATGGCCTGCGGGGTGCAGGCGGTACTATACAGATTCTTTCCTCTATAGTATATCACAGATTTTAAATATTACAACAGATAGTTGTAGATATTTTCACTTTTTCTCACGCTTATTTGGGTCTCCGGGCCGTCACACAGCGGTCATTGCCGCCGAAGTCCTTCCGGCAGGCAATGTCTGCCCAGCCGTTTGCTTCCAGCAGGGCGGTCACGGCCTCCCGCTGCTGCCAGCCGATCTCCAGCGCCAGCGCACCGCCGGGGCGCAGAGCTTTCTGGTAGTGTTCCGCGATGGCCTTATAAAATACGAGACCGTCTTCCCCGGCTTCCAGTGCCATGGCCGGCTCTTTGGCCACTTCGGGCTGCAATTCGCTCATCTCCTGCGCTGTCAGGTAGGGCGGGTTTGAGACGATGAGGTCGAGCTGACCCTCCGGCAAGCTCTCCCAGTAGGTGAAGAGGTCACCCTTCACCGGCTCTGCGGCGCGGGTAGGCTTCATGCCCCAGTCGAAGGCCGGCTCTTCAAAAGGCGAGGCATCCAGCACGTTTTCGGTGCTGCCGCCCCGGCCTTTCAGGGCCAGACGGGTATTTTTCTCGAGATAGACGTAGGCTTCCGGGCTCTTTTCCACGCAGACGACCTGCGCCGCCGGGCAGAGCCGCTTGACGCCAAGGCCCAGACAGCCGGTACCGGCGCAGAGGTCCAGCGCCCGGGGCGCTTCCACGCCCGCCAGCATCTCGGCAGCCGTCTCAGCCACCACCTCGGTATCAGCACGGGGACAGAGCACGCCCGGCCCCACGGCCAGTTCAAAGTCGAGGAAAGGCCAGCTGCCGCAGAGGTATTGCAGCGGCTCCCGGGCCGCACGGCGAACGGTAAGTTCTTCGAGCTTTGCCGCTTCGGCGGCGTCCAATGGACGGTCAGAAAGGCGGACGTCCCGGCCTGTCGCCAGCCGGAACAGCTCCCGGGCGTCGAAATCTGCGTCCGGACAGCTCGCCGCCGTCAGCCGCGCTTCCACTTCTTTGACCGCTGCACGGGGCAGCATCGCTTCGCTCACCATTTGCCGTCCTCCGGGTCTTCGGGCAGCACCGGCGTTACGGCGGCGATGGCCACCTCAATCATGCTGTCGTCGGGTTCAAAGACAGTCAGGCGCTGCACCCAAAGGCCGGGCTGGCGGATGATGCGGGTGGCGATGTTGTCCGAGCGGCCGCACCACTTGAGCAGCTCGTAGCTGATGCCCATGACCACCGGCAGGAGCAGCAGCTTGAACAGGACGCGGAGGCTGGTGCTGCTCCAGGGCAGCACGCTGTAGAGGAAAACGCTGACGATGACCACCAGAATGAGGAAGCTGGTGCCGCAGCGGGGGTGGAAACGGGTGTACTTGCGGACATTCTCCACGGTCAGCTCGTCGCCGGCCTCGTAGCAGGCGATGGTCTTGTGCTCTGCGCCGTGATACTCGAAAACGCGGTGGATCTCCTTCATCTTGGAGATGGCCACCATGTAGCTGAGGAAAATGGCAACTTTCAGCACCGCCTCGAGGATGACTCTCGGCCAGCGGGTCAGGATGACCACCTTGCCGAGGCCGCCCACCAGCACCGTCGGCAGAACGGTGAACAGCAGGATAGCGAACAGGCCGCCCACGAGGGCCGCACCGGCCATCAGGATGTCCTCGGCCTTCTTGCCCAGATGGTCGCCCACCCATTTTTCAAAGGCAGACTCTTCCTCTTCGGCGTCGTACTCGTCGCCCATGCTCACCTGCGCAGAGTACATCATATAGCGGTAGCCGGTGATGAGGCTCTCTATCATCGAGATGGCTCCCCGCACGAGAGGGATCTTGGCCCAGATGCCGTGTTTCGGGGTGTCTTCTATCTTCGTTTCGATGGTGCCGTCGGGCTTGCGCACAGCGCAGCAGATGTGCTCCGGGCCGCGCATCATGATGCCTTCCATCAGGGCCTGACCGCCCACACTGGTCTTGAAGCATTCCTTCTTGGGTTCGTGATTCATAAAATGGATTTCTCCTGTCAGTTTTTGACCTTTATTCTATCATATAAATATGACAAAATCTTGGAAGTTGTTTTCGTAAGCAGGGTGCGCCGAATGGCGAGGATTTTTGTCAGCAGACAAGGCGATTTTCCGCAGCAATCCTGACGGATTGCAAGGGAAAGCAACACGGTATGCTGGCAAAAAGACCGCTCAGGCGGTGTGCAATGCTTAGAAAACGGCTTCTTATTTTTTATAGAGCGGCAGGCCCAGTGTCACCACCGTACCCCGGCCCAGAGTGCTCTTGATGTCCATCGTGCCGTCGAGGGCGGTCATGATGGAGTCCACCAGCGCCAGACCGATGCCGCTGCCGCGCACCGAGTTGCTGCCCTTGTAGAACTTGGTCTTGACATTCTCGAGGTCTTCGGGCGGGATGCCGCGGCCCTGGTCGATAAATTCGATAAAGGCTTTGTACTCGCCCGCCCAGAGCTTGACTGTGATGCGCCCGCCGGGGGCGGAATACTTGATGGCGTTGTCCAGGATGTTGATGAACACCTGCCGCAGACGGTCGGGGTCGGCGTAGACCGGGATCATCTCCTCCGGCTCATTGTACACCAGCACAAGCCCCTCCCGCTGGATGCGGGCCTCGCAGAAAAGCACCGCATCGGTCAGCTCGGCCACAAGGTCGAGGGGGCGGCAGGTCATCTTGAGACGGCCATTCTGCAGGCGGCTGAAATCCAGCAGCTCCTCCACCATGTTGTAGAGGCGGGCCGTCTCGTTGTTGATGATCTCGAGGCCCTTGCGGTAGTTCTCGTCGGAGGGGTCGTCCAGCGTGCGCAGCGTCTCCACCCAGCCCCGGATGGAGGTGAGCGGAGTGCGCAGCTCGTGGGAAACGGAGCTGATGAACTCGTTTTTCATCTTTTCCGTCTCTTCGAGGCCCTCGGCCATTCGGTTGATGGTGCCGCGCAGGCGGTCCACCTCATCCCGCTCATCGCCGGTGACGGGCAGACGAACGTCCAGCTCACCCCGGGCGATGCCGGCGGCGGTGCGCTCCACCTGTCCCAGCGGCACCACGATGCTCCGCACGAAGTACAGGCCCGACATGATGGTAAAGGCCAGCACCGCCGCACCCATGATGAGGGCCACCACCACGGTGCGTTTGAGCTGTTCTTCCACCAGTGTCAGACTGGTGACAAGACGCATGGCGGCCACATCTTCGGCTGCATAGGGTACGAGACAGCAGGCCGCCATGACCATCTCTCCGCTCTGGGTGCGGTAGATGGCGATGCCCTGCCCGTCCACGGCGTCCTGCGCCTGCTCAAAGTCGGTGCGGGTGACGATGCCCTCGGCATCGGTGCCGCTGGACGAGGCGATGACACCGCCGTAGCTGTCCAGCAGCATAAATTCGTATTTGTCCTTATCGGAGAACTGCTCCACCATCCGACGCAGAGCCACGCTGCGGCTGGCGGCGGTCTTCTGGCTCGTTTCGCCGGTGTACATTTTGAGCTGACCGGTGATGGACGAAAAGCGGCGGTACATGGTCTGCTGGACGCCGTTGTAGTAGCTGCGGGTGGCGCTGTAGAGGAACATGACCTCCACCAACAGCACCAGCAGTACCGTAATGAGCAGACTGCCCCGCAGCCATCGCCGGGTGATCCCGCTTCGCATGTTACTCCTCCCACCGATAACCATATCCCCACACGGTGAGGATATGTGCCGGATGGCTGGGCTCATCCTCCACCTTCATCCGCAGACGGCGGATGTTCACGTCCACGATCTTGACGTCGCCGAAGTAGTTTTCACCCCAGACACCTTTGAGGATGCGCTCGCGCACCAGCGCCACACCGGGGTTGCGGAAGAACAGCTCCATGATCTGGAACTCCACCTGAGTCAGCTCGATGGGCTTGCCCGCCTTGAGCAGGACGCGGCGGTTTTCGTCCAGCACGAAGCTACCGCTCACCAGGGAGGCCGGAGCCTGCTCCCCTGCCTCGGCGCTGGCCGAACGGCCCACGCGGCGGCAGAGCGCCTCCACACGGGCCAGCAGCTCACTGACGCTGAAGGGCTTGGTCATATAGTCGTCGGCACCGATGGACAGGCCGCGAATTTTATCCTGCTCCTGCCCCTTGGCACTCAGGATGATGATGCCGATCTTCTGGTCGGTGCGGCGAATGGTCTCGCAGAGCGAGAAGCCATTCATGCCCGGCAGCATCACGTCCAGGATGGCCGCGTCACAGCCCGGGCGCTGCTCCAGAAGAGGCAGAGCCGCTTCGGCGCTGTCCGCCTCCACAGCCTCCATCCCGGCCAGACGCAGGTTCAGCGCTATCATCTCACGAATGCTGGCCTCATCTTCCACTACCAGAACCTTGACCATTTATCGTTCCTCCGTTTCTATCCGGTTTGCCTTATGCGCAAGGCCCGGCATGTTACGAAAAATCATTTTTATTCAGTCCGCTCAGACTTCCCCAGCCTGCCAATGGCTCTCCCCTTGGGAGCAACGGCGACGACCGCCGCCAGTGGCGGAAACAGGGAGGAACTGTTGGGGCAGCGGCCAGCAGGATGCGAGCGAGAGCGAAGCAGATGCTGGGAGCCGCAACCCGACCTTGGCGCGAAGCGCCTGAGAGGGCTAATTCAGCCGGTACAGCGACCGGGAGAGCCGGTAATCCGGGTCCTCTATGGTCACATCCGGGCCGAGCTTTGCCTGCATCTGGCGGGACGCCACCACACCAAGGCGGGTCCATCCCACAGCGTTCTCGCTGGACGAAGCCAGCCGCAGGGTAAGCACCAGCTTGTTCTCGTCTACCGTCCGCAGCTCCACGGCGTCTTCCTCGTCCGTGCTGTCCGTCAGCATCAGGTTGCCCTCCCACTCGATGGGCAGGGCGATATAGCAGCCGGTCTCCTCATCCAACAGGCCGAAACTCTTTTCCGGCGCTGACGCCGTGTAGTCCATCCAGACGATAAAATCCATCCGTCGGCTCTGGCTCATGTTCAGCAGACCCGCTTCGTCGGGCTGGGTCGGTATCTCCACGGTGCCGTCGCCGTCCAAATCGCGGCTCACGAGGCTTGGGACATTGCGCAGCGAGGCATTGTACAGCTCCTCGCTGCTGATTTGAGAGGCCGGCACCATCTGCTGGCTCTCATCGTCGAACCGCAGCAGCACCGAGGCCAGATTATTGCCCGAGATGCCCGTCCAGCCGTCCAGCACCAGATAGTGCTTTCCGTCCGCGCCGAGGCCCGCCGCCACCGAGGCGCAGCCCGAGAACTTATCGCCCGACAGTGCCATAACGGCCACCTGCTGGAAACTTCCGTCCTTATCGACGGTCAGCAGCTCGATCTGGACGCCGCTGTCTTCCAGCGTGGACATCAGGATAAGGTCTTCGCTGCCTCCGCCGGTGATGTCCTCCACGAGGTACTGCTCATAGGCCTGCTCAAGGATGGCCGACACCTCACCGTTCTCATAGGAGTAAACGGCCAGATAGTGGTCATCCTGCGAAGCCGCATAGCCCACGACGAGCTGGGCCGTGCCGCCCGCCTGAAGCTGAGCCAGCCGGACATTGTCCACCGAATCGGCCAGGCCCTCTACGGTCTGGCTCACCTGCCAGGCACCCCCGCTGTTCTTGCGTAAGAAAGCAACGCATACATTGGAGGTGAGGGCCGTGGTGTAGAACACCGCTGCGTCCTGTTCGCCGTCGCCGTCGAAATCCTGCAGCACAAAGGGCGACAGCAGGTCGCCCTGCAGCGGATATTTCAGCTGGGCGCTCTCCCCCAGCCAGTCGTTCAGGGCGGTCTGCAATGCGCCGTAATCGCCCGCAAGGCGGGGCGCACGCAGCAGTTCCTCCACCTGCACCGTCTCTTCCGGCATGGGGATGCTGCACCCGGTCAGCAGCAGGCAGAACGCCACGCACAGCGCAGCCGCCCGCAGCCATCCTTTGATTTTCAACATGTTCCCTCCTGCTCGTGGAAATCTGCATACCATAACAGTATCAGTATATCACGCAAGGAGGGCTCTGCCAAGCGGCGAAAACAGAAAAAGCCCTCTCCCAGACGGGAAAGGGCTTTTTGATACTGATCTATTCAGTCAGAGTCGATCAGACGAGCTCCAGAACTGCCATCTCAGCAGCGTCGCCGCG
>ENA-OYWU01001376-OYWU01001376.1-human-gut-metagenome-genome-assembly--contig:-NODE-1376-length-10778-cov-11.834281_pt1 | contig 10778 bp, 10 predicted proteins | sample MGYA00244173_ERZ653403 | MGnify/ENA primary metagenome ERZ653403 (study PRJEB26926, sample SAMN06165043) | human gut metagenome | biome: ENVO:00009003; feature: ENVO:2100002; material: ENVO:00002003...
GTATAAAATTTTCAAAGTTCTTTCATTTTAGCCTTGACTTTTTATTTGCAGGCTGCGTAATTGCGAAAAACACGCTTTGTGAGTTTCCGCGTAAGAGAAATGGACTGTCGCGGCGTAACCGGGCAGTCCATATATTATCTTTTTTCTCACCTGCATTTATTATTTTACAATACGAACCTTTAATACACCATCTAAGGTCTGAAGTTTCTCTTCTACTTCTTTGGTAACAGGTGCATCTACATCAAGCAGTGTACATGCATAATCGCCACGGCTCTTATTGGTCATATCAGAAATGTTGATATTTGCATCTCCTAAAATAGAAGTATAGCTGCTGATCATTCCCTTTACGTTACGGTGTAACAGTAACAGTCTTCCTGCACTCTTGCACTCGCCCATATTGCAGTCCGGATAGTTTACAGAATGTGTAATATTTCCATTCTCTAAGAAATCACGAATCTCTTTTACTGCCATTACTGCACAGTTATCTTCGGATTCTTCGGTAGAAGCTCCAATATGAGGAGTTACGATACAGCCTTTCTTTCCAACTGTGGTTGGATTTGGGAAGTCGCTGACATATTTTGCAATCTTGCCTTCCTCTAACGCTGCTACCATTGCCTCTTCATCAACCAGTAAGTCTCTTGCAAAGTTCAATACTACAGTGGTAGGTTTCATCATTGCAATTGCTTCTGCATTAATCATTTTCTTGGTAGAATCTAAAAGTGGAACATGAATTGTGATATAATCACAGTTCTTGTAAATTTCTTCTACAGCATTTACATGATTTACATTGCGTGATAAGCTCCATGCAGCATTTACAGAAATGTATGGGTCATATCCGTATACTTCCATTCCAAGATGTGTTGCAGCATTTGCTACTTTAACACCGATGGCACCAAGTCCGATAACGCCAAGCTTCTTTCCTGCAATTTCGCTTCCGGCAAAGTTCTTCTTCTGTTTCTCAGCAAGTTTTGCAACATCTGCATTGCCTTCCTCGCCTTTTACCCATTCGATTCCACCGACTACGTCACGGGCTGCCAATAACATTCCTGCAAATACCAGTTCCTTTACACCATTTGCGTTTGCACCCGGTGTATTGAATACTACGATACCTGCTTCTGCACATTTATCCAATGGGATATTATTTACACCTGCACCTGCTCTTGCAACAACTTCTAAAGTCTTTGGAAGTTCCATGTCATGCATTGCTGCACTTCTTACTAAGACTGCCTGTGCATCTTTGATATCATCTACTTTGTTATATTCATCTGACAAAAGGTCTAAGCCTACACCAGCGATTGGATTTAAACATGTATAGTTAAACATTATGCGTTCTCCTCCTCAAACTTCTTCATAAATGCTACCAGCTTCTCAACACCCTCTTTTGGCATTGCATTGTAAATGCTGGCACGCATACCGCCAACGGTTCTGTGTCCCTTTAAGTTTACAAAACCGGCTTCGGTTGCTTCTTTAACGAATTTTGCATCTAAGTCAGCATCACCGGTAACGAATGGTACGTTCATAAGAGAACGGTCTTTTGGAACTACAGTTCCCTTAAATAACTTGCTCTGGTCTAAGAAATCATAAAGAATCTTAGCTTTCTCTTCGTTACGCTGTTTCATAACTTCGAGTCCACCCATCTTCTTTAACCATTTGAATACTTTACCACAGATATATATGCCGTAGCATGGTGGTGTATTGTAAAGAGAATCAGCATCTGCCTGAGTCTTGTATTTTAACATGGTAGGTGTTCCCGGAAGAACATCATCTGTAATTAAGTCTTCACGAATGATTACGATTACAACACCTGCAGGTCCAACGTTCTTCTGAACGCCGCCGTAGATTACTCCGTATTTGGTTACATCAACCGGTTCTGATAAGAAGCAGGAAGATACGTCTGCAACAAGTGTATGTCCTTTGGTATTTGGAAGTTCTTTGAACTTGGTTCCATAAATCGTATTGTTTTCACAGATATAAACATAATCTGCGTCTTCCGGAATATCCAGATCTGAACAATCCGGAATATAAGAGAAGGTCTTATCTGCTGAAGATGCTACTTCTACTGCATCCCCATACATTTTTGCTTCCTGGTAAGCTTTCTTAGCCCACTGTCCAGTTACAATGTATGCAGCTTTCTTATTTTTCATCAGGTTCATTGGAATTGCAGCGAACTGCTGGGAAGCTCCACCCTGTAAGAATAATACCTTGTAATTATCCGGGATATTCATTAAGTCTCTTAAATCAGCTTCTGCCTCTTTGATGATGTTGTCATATACTTTGGAACGATGACTCATCTCCATTACGGACATTCCACATCCTCTGTAGTCTAACATCTCATCTGCTGCTTCCTGTAAAACTTCTTCCGGTAATACTGCCGGACCTGCAGAAAAATTATATACTCTGCTCATTTTCTAATTCCTCCTCACTTCTTACACATATCTTTCTGTATGTAATGGCTTATTATTTTAAATCTTCCTCGGTAAACACCTCAGATATAGCTGCCCCCGGTGCTACCATTGGCCACACCTTATCATCACTATCAATTATACAGTCTATAACAACTGGTGTACTACTTGCAAGTGCTTTTTTCAAAATATCGACAAATTCTGCCTGACTGGTTGCACGATATCCCGTTGCTCCCATGGCTTCTGCCAGTTTTACAAAATCTACTCCATCGTCTAAAACAGTTGCAGAATAATGCTTCTCATAAAAAAGTGTCTGCCACTGTCTTACCATTCCAAGCACATGGTTATTGATGATAACTTCGATTAACGGAAGCTTCTGACGGACTGCTGTTGCAATCTCATTCATATTCATACGGAAACATCCGTCACCGGCAATATTGATAACCTGTTTATCCGGATTTGCTATCTGCGCACCGATTGCTGCCCCCAGTCCATAACCCATGGTTCCAAGTCCGCCGGATGTCAGAAGTGTTCGCGGCTGTTTGTATTTATAATACTGTGCTGCCCACATCTGATGCTGTCCGACCTCCGTTACCATGATAGCATCTCCGTTGGTCTGACGATAGATTTCTTCGATTACGAACGGACCGCTTAATCCTTCCGGATGATAGCTCAATGGATATTCTTTCTTGTATTCCATGATGTGCTCCATCCACTCTTTATGCTCCATCGGAGATAACATCGGATTGATTCTTGCAAGAATCTTCTTTAAATCACCAATCACGCTGTTTGTTACCATGATATTTTTATTAATCTCTGCCGCATCCACATCAAACTGTAAGATTTTTGCATGATGGGCAAATTTCTTAGCATTTCCAAGCACACGGTCTGAGAAACGGACACCTACTGCAATCAGAAGATCGCACTCGCTGACTCCAAGATTGGAAGTCTTGGTTCCATGCATTCCAAGCATTCCGGTATAACGTTCATCCGTTCCGTTAAATGCACCTTTTCCCATCAGGGTATCACAAACCGGTGCATCCACCTTATCCACAAATTCTCTCAATTCATCCGAACAGTCGGAAATTACGGCACCGCCGCCCACAAAGATATATGGTTTTTTTGCTTTCTGAATCAAAGCTGCTGCTTCTTCTAAATCTTCCTCCCGGATGGTTTCTGTCACACGCAGTACCGGTTCAATACGCTGTGCTTTATATTCTGCCTTGTTGGCAGTGACATCCTTTGGAATATCCACAAGAACAGGACCCGGTCTTCCTTTTTTTGCAATGCGGAATGCCCGGCGGATGGTATCTGCCAGATCATTGACATCTTTTACAATAAAGTTGTGCTTGGTAATCGGCATGGTAATTCCTGCGATATCAATTTCCTGGAAACTGTCTTTGCCAAGAAGCGGCACATTGACATTACAGGTAATTGCTACCATTGGAACAGAATCCATATATGCGGTTGCGATTCCGGTTACCAGATTAGTTGCACCCGGTCCGCTGGTGGCAAAGCACACCCCAACTTTTCCGGTGCTTCTTGCATATCCGTCTGCCGCATGGGAAGCTCCCTGCTCATGGGAAGTTAAAATATGTTTTATTTCATTACTATGTTTATATAACTCATCATATACATTTAAAATTGCACCGCCCGGATAACCAAATACCGTATCCACGCCCTGTTCTTTCAAACATTCTATTACAATTTCAGCACCTGTTAAGAGCATTGAAATTTCCTCTCTTTCCAACTTATCTTTCTGCTGTATATTTACAGATTACCGGTTCTTATTTTTCTTCCCCGGTACCTGGAATCTGTAAAATTGCACCGCGGTTTCCTGAAGTAACCATGGAAGCATAACGTGCCAGATATCCGGTTGTTACCTTTGGTTCTCTTGGCTGCCATTTTGCTTTACGGGCTGCCAGTTCTTCATCGGATACTGCAAGCTCTAACTTCATTTCCGGAATGTTAATCCTGATGATATCGCCTTCTTCTACCAATGCGATTGGTCCGCCTACGGCTGCTTCCGGTGAAACATGACCGATGGAAGCTCCACGGCTTGCACCGGAGAAACGTCCGTCTGTAATCAATGCTACGGATGAACCAAGTCCCATTCCTGCAATTGCAGAAGTCGGGTTTAACATCTCACGCATACCAGGGCCGCCTTTTGGTCCTTCGTAACGGATCACGACTACATCTCCGGCAACAATTCTGCCACCCTTGATTGCTGCAATGGCATCCTCTTCACAGTCAAATACTCTTGCAGGTCCTTCATGAACCATCATCTCTTCTACGACTGCGGAACGTTTTACAACACCGCCGTCCGGAGCGAGATTTCCCTTTAATACGGCAAGACCACCGGTCTTACTGTATGGATTATCCAGTGGACGGATAACTTCCGGATTCTTATTGACTGCATCTTTGATATTCTCGCCTACGGTCTTACCGGTTACGGTCATACAGTCTGTATGTAAAAGTCCTGCATCTGCTAATTCTTTCATGACAGCATAGACACCGCCGGCTTCATTTAAGTCTTCCATATAGGTCGGGCCTGCCGGTGCCAAGTGGCAGAGGTTCGGAGTCTTCTCACTGATTGGATTTGCAAAGGAAATATCAAAATCAAATCCTACTTCATGTGCGATTGCAGGCAGGTGAAGCATACTGTTGGTAGAGCAGCCTAACGCCATATCTACGGTCAGTGCATTTAAAATAGCATCCTTTGTCATAATATCTCTTGGACGGATATCTTTCCGATACATATCCATAACTGCCATTCCGGCATGTTTTGCTAATTTGATACGCTCGGAATATACGGCAGGAATAGTTCCGTTTCCACGTAAGCCCATACCAAGTGCCTCGGTCAGACAGTTCATGGAGTTTGCGGTATACATACCGGAACAGGAGCCGCAGGTCGGACATACTTTCTCTTCATATTCTCTTACTTCTTCCTCTGTCATTGTACCTGCTGCATAGGAGCCTACTGCCTCAAACATGGAAGATAAACTTCTCTTACGTCCCTTTACATGACCTGCTAACATCGGACCACCGGAAACAAATACGGTAGGGACATTAATTCTTGCTGCTGCCATCAGAAGTCCCGGTACGTTCTTATCACAGTTTGGCACCATAACCAGTGCATCAAACTGATGGGCTAATGCCATACACTCTGTGGAATCTGCAATTAAGTCTCTTGTTACCAGAGAATATTTCATTCCGATATGTCCCATGGCAATTCCATCACAAACTGCGATAGCAGGGAATACAACCGGTACTCCACCTGCTTCTGCAACACCTAATTTTACAGCGTTTACAATTTTATCCAGATTCATATGGCCCGGTACGATTTCATTATAAGAACTTACGATACCAACCATTGGTTTCTTCATTTCTTCTTCGGTAAATCCCAAAGCGTTAAAAAGACTTCTGTGCGGAGCCTGCTGCATTCCGGCTTTTACATTATCACTCTTCATCTTCGTTCTTCCTCTCTTTTTTATTGTTCTGTCTGAAAATTTCTTATCTCTTACAGATTCTCTACGATTAAGTCACCCATTCTGGCTGTTCCTACCTGGGTTACGGTTGCTTTCTTTGCTTCTTCCTGTGGCATAATGTCAATGGTACGATAGCCTGCCTTTAATACCTTCTTTACGGCATTTTCAATAGCATCTGCTTCTTTATCGAGATCAAAGGAATATCTTAACATCATCGCTGCACTTAAAATGGTTGCAATCGGGTTTGCAATTCCTTTTCCTGCGATATCCGGTGCAGAACCGCCGCTTGGCTCATAAAGACCGAATTTCGTATCATTTAAGCTTGCAGAGGATAACATTCCGATGGAACCGGTTACCATACTTGCTTCATCCGATAAAATATCTCCAAACATATTCTCAGTTAAAATTACATCGAACTGCTTCGGGTCTTTTACCAACTGCATGGCACAGTTATCTACCAGCATATGCTCATAAGTTACTTCCGGATAGTCCTTTGCTACTTCTTCTACAATCTTTCTCCAGAGTCTGGAGGAATCCAGTACGTTTGCCTTATCCACGCTGGTTACTTTCCTGCGGCGTTTCATGGCAATGTCAAATCCACGTTTTGCAATTCTGCGGATTTCATTTTCGTTATATGTCAAAGTATCGGTTGCCGTCATCACACCGTCAACTTCTTCTGTCTTTCTCTCGCCAAAATAAAGTCCGCCGGTCAGCTCACGCATAATCATCATGTCAAATCCGTCTCCGATAATATCGTCACGCAGTGGACATGCTTCCTTTAATTCTTCATAAAGGTATGCCGGTCTTAAGTTAGCAAAAAGGTTCAATGCTTTTCTTAATTTCAAAAGACCTGCCTCCGGGCGAAGGGATGGCTCTAATTTGTACCAAGGTGATGTTGCTGTATTTCCTCCGATGGAACCCATCAGAACTGCATCTGCTGCTTTTGCATGCGCAATGGCATCATCGGTCAGCGGTACACCGGTTGCATCGATAGAACAACCGCCCATCAGTATCTCGTCATATGTAAAGGTGTGTCCGAATTTTGCTCCAATGGCATCTAACACCTTTCTTGCTTCGCTTACAATCTCCGGTCCGATTCCGTCACCGGCAATTACTCCAACATTATAATTCATGGGTAAATCCTTCTTTCTTTTCCTATTGCATGCATCCCAATTTCATAACTACTGATTATGGTAATGCTCATTATCCTATATCATAGCTTATTTATCCGAAGAATTCAATAAATTTTACCATTATAGTTTCTCATAGCATTCATAAACTGTGGTTATATTCTATTCTCTTGATATGATTTGTTGTTATTATACAAATCTTTTTCTTGTCAGATGGGGACTGGTACAGTAGACTTGAGGTAGGTATTTTATAGGAGTTGAGAAAGGTTCTATGATTCATCAGATATGGATGCAAAGCAAACCGGTAAGAGGCAGCAGGCATTTTCCTAGTATGCCTGACATCGTACGGCAACCGGTGCAGATTCACATCCATGTTCAAGCTGCACCTCACCGTCACATCCATGTGCCGGTGCTGCCTGATATTGTACGAAATGCCAGGTGCCTCTAACCGTTTGCTTCAAGCATCCATATTCTGATGAATCATAGCTTTTTCACTCTCACCTATATAACGAGCCAATTAACTTATCAATTTGCAAGGAGGATTTTCAAATGCCATTTATTAACATGAAAACTACTGCTACTTTAGATATTGCCAAAAAAGATGCCCTGTCCAAGGAGCTCTGCATCATCACCAGAGACTGTCTCGGCAAAGGTGAGAACTGGGTGATGACCGGATTCGAGGGGAATGCTTCTCTTTGCTTTCTAGGAAGCACCAAAGATATTGCTTATGTAGAAGTGAAATGCTACGGTTATCCGACCAAGCCGCAGATGAATCTTATGACAAGAAAGGTCTGCACGCTCTTAGAAAATGAGCTTGGTATTCCGAAGAAGCGAATCTATGTTGCTTACTTTCCAACCGAGGACTGGGGATGGAATGACAGTAACTTCTAGGGGACTAGAAAAGGCATATCACGCTGCTATCTATTGTCGTGTGATATGCCTGGTTTTTTGCCTTTTTCTATGGCAACCCTATCTTATGATTTCCAATCCCAGTCCTCTAAAAAGCTCATCAGTTCATACCAGTTATCTACCGGCTCCCAGATTATAGCCTGCTTATTCTTTGACTTGATGCTTCCTACAGTATAAACTTTTTCGTTTTCTTTTTTCTCTTTATAAAACTTCCATACGAGTCCATTTGTATAAATCACTTTTCCATAAGAATTAAGGTGTCCTTCTATCTGCTCTGTTATCTCCATATTATCATACGGTCGTTTTGCTTCTATGCACCCATATTTAGCTGCATCTCGACTTTTCTTCCTTTCCAGCACAACAAAATCCGGGAAACCTGCTTCCCCTTCTAAATTCTTTGATAATTTGCTTTCTGCTAATTTGTGGAATACTATGAAGTCCAAAAAGATATCCCAATACCAGCTTCTAAAGATGGGCATTGATAATAAAACTCTGGATGGATTAAAACACAACAAAAATATTACTGTACTCACCTTGGAAAAGCTCTGCACCATTATAGGATGTACTCCAAATGATATTATTGAATTTAAATAGAGCGATACACCTTTGTCGATGTACCGCTCTATTTATGATATGAAGCTATCTCATTTTCCTATATTCCATTTTACCACAAATCATATTTTTCCATGGTTTCCGCATTTCTGAATTCGTGCTTCTCATAGTAGCCAATCAGCTTTTCTTCGGCATCCCTTAAAGCAACCATATACACATCTTTATTCTGCTTCACGTTATGGGAGGTATAGATGAGATTGTGGCTTTCATCTGCTGCGAACCAGTCGATTACCTGCTGGATGCGTTTTTGCGATTCTTCATTATGGCAGTTTAAAAGGCTTCTTCCAACAAGGCTTTCACCGCCCCATTTCTCATAGCTTTTTACGGCAGTTGGATTCATATAAATAATTTCATGCTTTAAATTACATATCACAACAGAACAACGGTCCTGGTCAATGATGCTTTTAAAATATGCTGCGTTAATGTCTGTCTGCATGGTTATGCTCCTTTTCCTTCTGTTCTTTCATTTTCCATATTGCCATAGGATGACTACAAATATTATCTAAAATTATTTTATCATCAAACAACAACTCTGGTCTATACTCTTTTCTTTCAAATGCCTCTAAATATTCTCTTTCTTCTGGTGTCAACATCATAAGTTCCTGTATATATGTTTTTGCCTTCTTCTTTCTCTCTTCCAGATTAAAATTATCTTTCTTCCTCAAAACCGGAAACAAATCTCTCCTGATTTTCGTAAAATTCAAGCCATCAATTGCAGATGTGTCAAAATTCCTGTTAATTACTTCTGCTGATACTGAAGCATAAAATATAATACATTTTCGTAGAAGAATTTCTTCCTCTTTTCCAAATAAACCATATGTTATCATATTATTGAAATCATATAAGTCCCTCGCTGCAGCCCTGCTCATTAATGCATTTGCCTTGGCAGCAAAAATTTCCATCGGATGTAATGTTCGAATCATCACATCTTCCTGAAACATATCCGTCACAATCCTCCGTTTTGTCGATTCAAACAAATGTGACCGCAAGGAATAATTGATTTCCACCTTGATATTATCCCTATTTCCGCCTGCATTTTGATACAAAAACAAAAATGCATCTAAACTATGGCTATATCTTGATGATTCAGACCGGTAATACCCTGATTCTTCCATATATTCACACAATTGTTCCGTAATCTGTTTTCTATGCATCTGCGTATCATCTTTGGATAAGTTCGGAGTAAAATCTAAATCAATATCTACTGACAAACGTGGCAGATTGAATATTGTCATATTAATTGCAGTACCGCCTTTTAACGCTAAATGCTCCCTTAAATACGCATCACTGTTAATATATTTCAAAACTTCTTTCAACCGTAGCACTTTTTCAAATGTATCTCTGACAAATCCTGCCTGTTTTGCCGCTTTTTCTAATTCAATCTTATTATATGCTATCATCTAACACCCCATTTTTCATGCCATATATATCATTTGGAACAACCAGCTTCCAACTGTTATCATATTTTCCACCCGTCATTTCCTTCGTCAGATATCGCTTACTTTTCCCGATTTTTCCCCTGCAAAATTCAAAAAAATCATCACTTAATCCGAGTTTATTTTGATACGCCAAAAGCAGGTACCCTGTCTTTTGATACAGGAACTGATTATGATACGCTTGCAGATACTGTAACAAACGTTTTTCCTGTAAGTATGTCACTGCTTCTATATCTGCTATTACCTCCTCAATGCCGGCTATTTTGTCCATATCTTTTATACTGTCAACAACTGTCCTCTCCTTAGTTGTCACCCGTATACCACCACTGTACATAATCTCTTCAATACCGATATCACACTTCGAGGCAATATAGCAATAATTATAGCCGTCAAATTCAAACTCTTTAAATGGTGTTTTAGACGAAACATATATATCATAATACACCTGGTCACCCATGCCATAATATTCCATTGCTGTATGATGCGATATATATGATGATTCCGTAATAGCACATCCTATCTGGTACTTGTTTGCAACAGGACTATCTGTTTCTCCACTTATACAAGTGTACATATTCTTTTTTATCCGAACAATGCGCCCCTTATTCAACAACCGTCGAACTGCTGAACAGGCTGATTCCATATTCTGATAAAACTGATTCACATCATTTAATGTAAATACCGGCTTTTTTAACAGTTCATAATATACATCCATAAATGATTAACCTCATTTTTCTTTGATTATTTACTATCTGTCTCTTATACACATCTGACGCTGCCGACGAATAGCCTTGTGTAGAT
>ENA-OYWU01001383-OYWU01001383.1-human-gut-metagenome-genome-assembly--contig:-NODE-1383-length-10743-cov-6.951628_pt1 | contig 10743 bp, 12 predicted proteins | sample MGYA00244173_ERZ653403 | MGnify/ENA primary metagenome ERZ653403 (study PRJEB26926, sample SAMN06165043) | human gut metagenome | biome: ENVO:00009003; feature: ENVO:2100002; material: ENVO:00002003...
AGATGACGTCGAGTCTCGTGGGCTCGGAGATGTGTATAAGAGACAGATATACATCACTTAGTAGGGTTTGATTGATTGTTGGCTTCATAAAATCATCTGCAAGGACTTTAAGACATTCCATTATCTCGATAAAATTACACTCATATAGTTTTCCTTGAAATGGACGAAGTGAACCAAGAAATCCATTTTCCCATTTCTCATTTTCTATATCATTGTTTCTACAAGAATGGAAACTTAATAAAATATATGCTTCTTCTTTTGTCATTGCGTTTCTGTTTAATTATTGATAATGTTTGGTGGCTAACCGACCTTTTGGGGAGGTTGAGCCGCTTGTTAGTGTCATTTTATTATCTTATTCTCAACCAATTAATGAACATATCTGTAAATGATTGGGATAAAAATCTATTCTCAGATAAGTCTAAATCTCCTAATGGTTGTAAAAAAATAAAAGTAGGTTCTCCAAAATAAAAACCGATACAATTATCGCCTCCATCAGTGCCAATAACCAAAGATTTTTTCGACAAATACTTTTGTATTTGGTATTCTTTGTTCAGTTGCATCAAATCTTCAATCTTCCATAATGATAAATATTGACTACCAATATTACCTTCTCCACCATTACTCCATAACATAAATTCCTTATAATCATCGGGTAATGGAAACAACTTTCCCACACTCAACATTATTTGTTGATCACATGGAGGATTGGAGTGCCAACTTTTATTGATTTTTTCTATTATCTGTTTCATTACAATTTTATATGACACTAATGTAATGCTAACAGCGGATTCGGCTGTTATTTTTCTTAAGTATATTCATAGTCCGTCCTCCTCTAAGATGTCGTCCAACGGACTTTTGATGTTGCTCTTAAAGGTGTCGGCTATGTGGACGTATATCTCGGTTGTCCGGATACTGTTATGCCCCATAAGTTCCTTCACGATCTTCAGGTCTGTGCCTTGCTCGATAAGGTGTGTGGCGAAAGAGTGGCGCAACAGATGGGGATAAATCCTCTTTGTTATGCCGGCTTCATGCGCCGCCGCCTTCAGCCGCTTCGACACAATGCTTTCAGTGAATTGCTCGCCCGAAGTTCGCTCAAAGAGCCATACTTTCGGTTTGTACAGTTCACGGTATTCAGTCAGCTTTTTTATCAGTGGTTTTGACAGCAGCGTGAAACGGTCTTTGCGTCCCTTGCCCTGCCGAACACGTATCAACGAACGCGACATGTTGATGTCGTCAGGCTTCAGCGCAAGCAACTCGCTAATGCGTAGCCCTGCCGAGTACAGCACGGAGAACATACACCAGAAACGCAGGTCGGTGACGACCGCCGAGAGTATAACCCGGACTTCCTCCTTGCTCAGAACGTCGGGCAGCGTCTTTTCGCGTTTGGCACGGCTTACGGTGTAGCACCGCCGGGGCTGTCCCAGCACTTTCTCGTAATAGAACTTTATGGCGTTTATCCTCTGGTTCTGCTGGCAGGTGGATATTCCACGCTCATTTATAAGGTAAACAAGGTAGGCGTTTATCTCGTCGGGGGTAATACAGTCGAGCTTCTTTCCCTCGAAGTATTCCTGAAAGTCGCGGAAATAGGTGGTATAGACCCTTACTGTGTGGTCGCTGTAACGCACCTGCCGCAATTTCTCCAAATATCCCGGAGGCAGGTCGGGGCGCGACGGTCTGACAGGTTTGGGCAGCGGAGCCTTAATCGCAGAATAGTCTATGAACGCATCGCTCACATAACGGTCGAAGAAATCCGGCAGCACAAAGCCGTCGGCTGGCAGATAGACCGCACTGCCGTTGGCGACAGCCCCCGGCTCCTGCATCAGCCTCAGCCGTAGCGAGGCGTCGCCGCCGAAGGCAACCGCTATGAAGTTACGCCCGTTCTGCCCGGCGAAAGAGAGCGTGATGCGCCGCTTGGGGTGATATGGGTCCATTGTGCTGCCAATTTTGAGGAGAATAAATTTCTCCTCAAATGCAAAATTACTAAAAAATCGGCACATAGCCCTATCCAACAATGTTTTTCTTCATTTGGCAGTTCATTTTGATGGCTAAATGTGTAGTCTTTATAAAGAATGTTAGCCACCATTTAGTCTTTTAATGCGGTTTTGTACCGTCATTGTTTCTCAAAGCGTCCAAAACCCTGTTTTATAGCAGTAAAAAACAATTCCTTGACAACTACACACAAAGCTGAGTATTCATAAAAACGACTATTGAACAAATAATAAAGGCGATAATGATAACAGCAATTCCGCCACCGATTGCCAACGGCAACCACCATTTTTTACGGTTGTCATATTTGAGCTTTACACTGACCAGTCCACTTATGATGACTAATGCGAAAGCCAATATCAGCAAAATTTCAGTTCCACTCATAGTTTAATTATCTCTGTTTCGGTTGCCTTATCCGCAAAGTTACTCCTGTTTGGGTATTATTGTATAAGGCAAATGGATAATACCCTCGCTTTCCTTATACTTAAAATCCCCGTCGTATTTATAGAAATTATTTTTATCCTCGAAATCTTCGCCATTTTCACACAATATCATTGTAGGTACATCTATACAATCTACAATTTCACCATTGAAAAAAGCATTGTGTGAATCCACAAAAATACCACCTATGACAGTAAATTGTCTGAACGTAGCAGGGTCAGCCTCTAATCGTGTATTTAGATAATAAATAGCATTTTTATCTCTTAAATAGCTATAAATGAATCCTGCGGGTTCAGATACCACCAATTCAGCAGTTTTTACATCTACGCCACAAGTCCATTTTCTCCATTCCATACCCTCGTATTGATCGAATATGGTTTTATCATCTTTCGCTAAATCAATATCTATAAAAACAAGTGTTTTAGGATTGGCGCCGGTAATTTCTGTTCCGTAATGCCAATATCTATTTTTATCCCGAGCATCGGACTCGCTTAACACTTCAAAGGTAGCTTCATCAACATCTTTAAGCCATTTATCAGTACTCGCTTCGTCAAAAGATGCGAACACAATACCAAACGGAGTTTTGCGATATCTTGATGATTTTTCATCAATCTGTTTACCTAAGAACCCAATGCACGAGTTGTGGCTCATACATAGCACTATAAAAAATATCTTCGCAGCATATTTCATAACGCAAAGTTACACTTTTTTGCTGACATACAGTGTATTCCCATGAAATTTCATGTCTCTTTGCTTTTAATCCCAAATCATAAAAATTCTTATAAACTGTTAAGTTTTAGTTAATTCTCTCATCCAAAACACGCACTTTTTTTAATCCGTTCACTCCATAAAATCAACTTTTTCACTCCCTCTTTTCCATTATGGATAATTGTACCGTTATTTTCTTATATGATTGATTTTCAGTGATAAAAGTCATTGAAAATCAATTCCACATGAACTCCGTTGTGCGCCAGTTGCTTGAACAGAATACAGATGTAGTCATGGTAGATACCGGTGATTCTTATCAAGGAATATGTGACTATTTCCAGGGAAAGTATATCTCTTATTCCAAGGAGCAGCCGATTGCGATGAATCCGTTTAAGATAACATTTGAAGAGTATGACCTCAATTTCGGAGAAAAGAAAAATTTTCTGAAATCCTTGATTTTTTTGCTTTTCAAAGGTGACAAGGCACCCACTAAAATTGAGGATAAAATCATTAATCAAACGATTGTAGAATACTACAATGCTTATTTTCACCCCTTTGAAAAGTTCTCGAATGAGCAGCGTGCAGACTTGCGGAAGATGTTGCTGCTGAATGACAAAAAAAATGGTGAGTTCGATAAGTTTGTGAAAAAGTATAATAGGCCTGAATCTCAGACTGGTATAAATCATGTTGAACCTCAGATATATTCTGATGATGTCTTATCGTCAAAAAATATAGAAAAACGAGCTAAGTCTATACGTCAGATTGAAAAGCTGAAAGCGTTGGCCAATGACGAGAATGCCCCATCTGCAGAACGGCAAAATGCACTTGTGGCTATTGACAGGCTGCGTAACGAGGCTTTGCAAGACCACTATCTCCAGCACATTGAGGCTCACATAGATTATCTTGAAAAAAATAAGCGGAATCTGAAAGTGTCCGAATTGTCATTCAATTCATATTATGAATTCGTTTTGGAACGCATCCCTCAGATTACGGCAGAAGAAAATATTGAATTCAATATACATGATTTTGCGTCTATTCTAAAGCAATATTACAGAGGTGAGGAATTAGGCGATCTTCTCAACTCTGATATTGATGAATCTCTATTTGATGCTCCGTTTATTGTTTTTGAAATAGACCGAATCAAAGATGATGCTATTCTTTTCCCTATCGTTGTATTGATAATCATGGACGTGTTTTTGCAAAAAATGCGTTTGAAAAAAGGACGGAAAGCGCTGATTATAGAGGAGGCGTGGAAAGCCATCGCGTCACCTACCATGGCTGAGTATATTAAATACCTTTACAAGACGGTTAGAAAATTCCATGGCATAGCAGGAGTTGTGACACAGGAACTTAATGATGTCATTGATTCGCCCATAGTAAAGGAGGCTATTGTTAATAATTCCGATATAAAGATTCTGCTCGACCAGACCAAGTTTAAAGACAGGTATGATGATATCGCGAGTATTCTCGGTCTGACTGATGTCCAAAAGCAACAGATATTTACAATTAACGCCCTCAATAATAAAGAGGGAAGGAGTTATTTCAAAGAGGTGTGGATCTGCCGTGGCTTGGAATCTGATGTGTTTGGGGTAGAAGAACCGCCGGAATGTTATTGGGCATATACAACTGAACGCCAGGAAAAGGAAGCTCGCATTATTTACCGTGACTATTATGGGTCGTTTCAGAGTGCCATAGAAGCTTTGGAACGTGATCGGAAAGAACTCGGCGTCGGATATCTTGATTTTGCACGACAGGTTAATGCTCACAAAAAAGTCATGAAGCTATGGAAAGAGTAAAGAGGTTATTGCTCCCGATATTATTAGTAGTAGCATCCGGGGCGTTTTGGGGGAATGCACAACTGGTGAGTTTTACTCCCAGTAAGATGACATTGCAGCTCCTTGCTAAAATCAAAGCGAGACAATTGGTCGATGGAAATATTCAGCTTTCCATGCTCGATTCGATTCAGTCGATACAAACACGCATAATGACATACTCGATGTCTCTGAATGCTTTGACTCAAGCCTATCATGCGTCAATGAGGAATATTGACGGATTCGGAGAGGAATCTGCTAAATACAGACAGATTTTCAGTGATGCTCAACGAATAGGTGAAATCACACCTAAGCTGATTGGATTGCTGTACAACAATACAGGTGAAAATTGTCTTAAACTGTGTTTCGCTTTAGGCGACATTACTGCGGAGGCTGCATCTTTGATGAGTGCGTATATATCAATCTGCGCCAATGGGTCGATTCTCAACCCATTGGCGCATTATGGAGGCGTAACCGAAAATGATGGGTACAATTTTATGTCACGACAAGACCGTATTGAAACTGCCGATGCCATTTGTAACAGGATGATTCTGATGAGGCGCGCATGCGAGACTCTTTATATAAAAATTAAAACGATTCAGGAGGCACCACTTCTTAAGGTGGTGGATGCCAAATCGTTTTATAACGCTCAGGAGGGTTCCAGAATTGCGGAACAGATTCGTTCTGATTTTAAAAATCTTGGCCGAAAATAATTCTATCATGAAAAGGCGTGGAATATTATTTTGTGTGGCAATGGTATTGCTGGCGCAGCCTTTCGCCATTAAGGCGGATGGCTTCGATTGGGATTGGTCTCAGGCTATTCAAATCGAGGCTTTGGTGCAGTTGCACAAAAAAACGTATTATGCAGAGGTCGATGCATTGTCAAAAATAGCTGATTCTGAGTTGATAAATAATGGAATAGAGAATAAATCAGCAGATTATGCAGATGTTACGGATATCTTGAGTAAAAAGAATGATAATATCAACAGCATTCTTATAGCGGCCAATCTGCTTGCTGCCTGTGCGATGAAAATTCCAAAACTCATACAGGAATATCAGGATTTTATAGTGGTGGCGGATGAGGCGATGAGAATTAATCCCCAATTGAGCGATATCGTCGTTGTCACCAACGAAAAGGTGGCAGAGGAACTATCTCATTGCTACAAATCTCTGGCGCATATAGGTCTGATAAGTTCTGCTATTCTTAAAGCCTCTCCTGATGAGAAAGTAAATGCAGCCATGCAGGTTGCAGATGCTCTTGGAAATACGCGAAATATAATTGCCAAAGCAAAATATAAGTGCAGAGCAATGTCGGTGTTGCCTGTGAAAAAACAGACAGACGATCGGAATACTATAAAGCTAATAAGGTCGGATGTCGCAAGAGAAATTACGGAATCGTGGACTGCCATAAAAAAACGATAAGATGATGAAACGATGTTTGATTTTTCTTGTCCTCTTCGTAACCGTTGAGGCTTATTGTGATGATTTAGGTGGCTTTCGCAGGCATTTAAGTGCAATGGAGTTCGAGGGTACGGATTGGAATTTCAGCCCGAACACCTATTATGGAACATGGCATGCAAAGTCATACGGAGCTAAATGGAATTGGTTTAAGTTCAGTATCGATTTTGACGAAGGTAAGGCAAAATTGGGAAAGGTATCCCCTCCAAGACGGATGCAAAACATGTCTCAGGAATTCCGTAAACGGAAAATGAAAGCCGAAGAGCAGCATATTAAAAGCATTCTGGATACAAGACTGAGGGAAACCGCGGACCGAAGTATCGATCTTGTCTATGGAATGTACGCCGAGAGGTTTGACAGGCTACGTCTGGCTACTTCCATTGCGGTATCTTATGCAGTGCAATTCAGTAAAGGTGAATGGACGGACTTGTGTAACCAGATATTGATGAATCAACAAGTTATTGAAGAATCAATAGAAGATGCACATAAATCAGGCTTGTCAAATCAGTTGGAAAATTCAAAGAGACAGGAATATTATGAGATTGCATTGGCTCATTATAAAAAATGTGCCGCACATGCCGTGAAAATGGCAAAATTGGCAGCTGCTGTTTATAGCATCGATTATACAATAACACCAATCAAACCACTAAGATGACCGATTTATTTATAACTTGTTCAGCCGGCATCGGCCTTATTGATGAAACCTTGGAGGATCTGTTAAACTACATGCGGACACAAGGTGACATGTGGAATGCTCTTGAGGCAGATATTCTCGGAACGGCGCGCGCACTCGGCCTTTTGCTGGCATACTGTATGGCGGCATATTACGCATGGGAAATGATGCTCGGCCGTAAAGGACTGGATGTGATGAAATTGTTGCGAATATTAGCAATTTCATTTTGCATAACATTTTCGCCACAATTATGTCAGGCGCTGGCTTCCCCGGGATTTAAGTTGGAGGCGCAGGCACGGTCGATTGCTTCCGAAAGCAGTACCATGGTTGATGCAAAACTTGATGAATTGAGAGATGTTCAGGCGCAGTATGAAAAGAAACAAGATGAGGCCGGATGGGATAATATGAAGGCAATCTGGGCTGCGGCCAGTAAGGACGATAGTGAAACCAGTTATTGGAGCGCCATAGCTACAACTTGGTCAACAATCACGGATTGGGTGAGTGATAATCCAATGACCAAAATTTTCAAAAATGCCACAGACTGGCTTACATCGCTTGTAGTGGAATTTGTACAATGGTTAATCCGGTTTATCGGTGAAATCATATTCCAATTCATGTATTTCGGGCTTTTCCTGGCTCAGGCTGTTATAATGAAGGTGCTCGCTCTGTTCTGTCCGATTGCCTTTGCATTGTCTCTTGCACCTCCATTCCGGAATGCGTGGTCTCAATGGATTGGCAAATATGTCAGTGTATCTTTATGGGGATGTCTGATTTTTATTGCTTTAATCTATGTCAATCATATCCTTGCGTATACCGTAGGCCTTGATATAGCACAGTATAAGGCAGCTCTTAATCAGCCGATTGTAGATTCCTCAAAATCCCTTTCATTATTCCTTTCGAGTTCGTTGGGAAGCACTTGCATGTATGTGATGGGGCTGTGTGCCGGGGCATACACATTAAAATTTGTACCAGAACTGGCTTCATGGCTGATTCCGGGTGGCGTATCAAGCGGATTGGGCGCCGCTGGGGCAAGTTCCGGTTCCAATGTAGTTGGCTCTGTAGGCGCTATTGGCGGAATGGCTGTCGGCGCGGGTGTCGGGGCGGCTGTGGCTGGACCAATGGGTGTGGCTGTCGGCTCGCAAATTGGTGGCTCTATCGGGCGTGGAAATGTCGGCGGTGCTGTCGGCGGTGTGGCGCAAGGCATAGGCGCGTCATCTGCAAATCGAAAACACAATTAACAATCTAAGTCACTTTTTTACCTATATATGTTGATAGAGAATCTTGCCCTTAAAACAAAGCTTGCCCAAGTGACGGTGATAGGCTCATTGATAGCATGTACTGCAATTTGCGGATTGTGTCTGTTCTTCTGCATGAAACTTGTAACTACGGAACGTTCTCAGGTTTATGTGTTGGATGGTGATATTCCGTTTCTGGCAGAACGAACGCAACAGGAGGCCAACTTCATCATGGAGGCGAAAGCTCATATCTCGTTGTTCCATCAATATTTCTTCAACTTACCTCCTGATGATACATATATAAAATGGTCGTTGGGTAAAGCTTTGTACATGGCGGACAATTCTGCACTGAAGCAGAAACAGGCCATGGAAGAACGTAATTTTTTCTCTGATCTTGTTTCTTCTTCCGCCTCGTGTATGGTTGTCTGCGACTCCATCATTCTAAATGAACATACCAAACAATTCGATTATTATGGAACACAGATTATAAAACGCAGAACCAATAATATAAGGCGACAACTTCACACATCAGGTTATCTGTCGAATGTGCAAAGGTCAGAGAATAATCCACATGGATTACTGATCTATAAATGGAAAACGCTGGAGAATGCCGATTTACAACATTAATATAAATAAATATGCCAAAGTTTAAAACTAATATCCGCAATTCAATCCGGAATATCCAGTTCAGGATTGGAAATGCCGTATCGCCACATGTTGCTTCAGCGGCAAATAAGGCATTGAACAAAATCCGATTTTCCGAAAAATGGGAGGCGTTTACAGATTGGTTCTCCGGGCATAAAAAAACAGGTTTGGGCATCTTCATGGGCTTGATGACCGTTTTGCTTGCCTATTCGGTTGTTGCTCTGATGGTACCCATGAACAGATCAGGTAATGCTTCTAATGACACATCGCAGACAGTACAGGAGATTGATGCGGTCAACAAAACATTGAATGGATTCCGCGAAACCCAATATAACGGGACAAGGATTCGCATGAAAGAGAGAGCTATCGGAGGAAGTATCAATGCCATCAAAGCAAAAATAGATTCAATACAGGCTCTCCCGTCTTTGACGTATAATGATTCAATTCAATTATACCAATATTATCAGCAACTGGAAGCAATTATAAACTCTTCAAACGATTCCCAAAATGAAAAAGATTAATTTTCGCAGCCCCAAATATATTTTTCCATTGGTCATATTCCTCCCTTTGGTGTTCGTATCTTGGCAATTGGCTGATCTATTCGCGGGAGAAGAGGATGGTGCTGCTTTGGTTGAGCAAGATGGCTTGAATATGGATATTCCTCAAGCGAATACCAAGGAGCTTGGCAGTAAGCTTCAAGAGATGCAGCGACGTTATGGAGAGAAAGATGAAAATGCTTTGTCAGCCATTGGTGCAATTGATGACGAGTTTATGGCAGTGGAATCATCGGAAGAATCCATGCAGGGATATTCGGACGACGAGCTGGCCGCTATCGCAGCTTCTCTTGGTGAGAGCGCCAATGCAGGTCATTCCCAACAGGAAGAATATCGTCGGGCAATGCAAGCTGCCCAGGAACAAGCCATGGCATTTCGTGATGCCCTTAAAAATAATTCAAGTAATAATCGGCAGTATGATTATTCTCCGGATAGACGTCAACAGGATATCGATGATTATCAGATTGAAATGGAAAGGTTGGCGGCGGAAACAAAAATGAAACAACAGATAATGGCAAAGGCTTTTGGTTTAAATGAAGAAAAGACGATTGATACACCCGAACCCACAAAACCGGAATTGCCAAAGCCTCAATTGGTATTGAAATCACCCGAAGCAAATGCCGAGAGGTTTCATTCCATTCAGTCGGAGGAGGTGTCTGCTGAGAATTCGCTTATAAAGGCCATGATTGACAAAACTACTAAAGCCTCCGATGGTACGAGACTCAGGTTCAAGCTCCTTGATGATGTCACCATACCAGGACGGGATGGTGTGTCATCTGTTTCATTGAAGAAGGGTACATTCCTTTATGGTACTGTGACCGGATTTAAACAGCAACGGGTCATGGCAAATATTACAAGCATACTTGTCGGGAATCAGTTTATTAATGTTGATCTCGCCGTTTTTGATAATGATGGAATGGAAGGATTCTATGTGCCGGAATCGTCTTTCCGGGAGTTTATGAAAAATGCTGGTTCCCAAGCAGTACAATCCAATATCAATATTTCTTCCGGAGGATATGGGGAAGGTGTCTCTGCTGAAATGATGGCTCTGCAGGCTTTGCAGAATGTGTATTCTTCTGCGACAAATGCGCTTTCGCAGAATTTTCGTAAAAACAAGGCCACGATTAAATATAATACCATCGTGTATTTGATTAATTCCAATGATGCGCGTTGATTAATTTAATATAAAACCATATTATCATATTGCTGTCTCTTATACACATCTCCGAGCC
>ENA-OYWU01001385-OYWU01001385.1-human-gut-metagenome-genome-assembly--contig:-NODE-1385-length-10741-cov-7.431873_pt1 | contig 10741 bp, 8 predicted proteins | sample MGYA00244173_ERZ653403 | MGnify/ENA primary metagenome ERZ653403 (study PRJEB26926, sample SAMN06165043) | human gut metagenome | biome: ENVO:00009003; feature: ENVO:2100002; material: ENVO:00002003...
CGAGATGACGTCGAGTCTCGTGGGCTCGGAGATGTGTATAAGAGACAGCTGCTCTATACCTCCGGAACTACCGGCGACCCCAAAGGCGCCATTCTTCCGCATTCCTGTTTCGATGCCGCCATAGAGATGCATCACCGCAGGCTCACATCGCTCTCGGATGCCGACACGGCCATGTGTTTTCTTCCGCTGAGCCATATTTTTGAAAAGGCGTGGACATATTTTGCGCTTGATTGCGGCATCAAAGTGTATGTCAACCGCAATCCGCGTGACATACAGACCACTATCCGCGAGGTGCGTCCCACCTGCATGTGCTCGGTGCCGAGGTTCTGGGAAAAGGCATATGCCACCATTCAGGACAAGATGACCCGCATGAAGCCCTTCAACCGCTGGATGTGCCGCCGCGCACTCGCCATTGGCCGTCGCCGCAACCTTGAATATGTGCGCGTTGGTCGGAAGGTGCCTTTCATGCTTGAACTGCAGTATGGGTTCTTCAACAGCCGGGTGTTCCGCAAGGTGCAGCGCATCATGGGAATTGAGCACGGCAATATCTTCCCCACGGCAGGGGCGCCGCTCAGTGCCAACATCACAGAATTTTTCCGTTCGATGGGTGTGCCTATCGTGATAGGATACGGATTGTCGGAAACCACCGCCACCGTGAGTTGCTATCCTTATGTGGGATATGAAATCGGCACGGTGGGCACCGTGCTTGACAGGATTGATGTCCGGATAGGGGAGAACGACGAAATTCTGGTGAAAGGTCCCACCGTGATGCGTGGCTATTTCAACAAACCTGCCGAGACGGCTGATGCCTTCACTTCGGATGGGTATTTCCGCACGGGTGATGCCGGTCTTTTTGATGAGCACGGCGCGTTGATTCTCACCGACCGTTTGAAGGATCTTTTCAAAACCTCCAACGGCAAATACATCGCACCGCAGGCCATCGAGAGCCGTCTGGGCGAGGATAAATACATCGAGCAGGTGGCCGTAATCGGCGACAACCGTAAATTTGTCACCGCCCTCATTGTCCCGTCCATCCCGGCTCTGCAGGAATATGCCGCCGCCAACGGCATAACATATGACTCGCTTGATGAACTCATGGCCGACGCAAGAATCTACGATCTCGTCGCATCCCGAATCGAGGCGCTTCAGGAAGGCCTCGCTTCGTTTGAGAAAATCAAGAAATTCACCCTGCTTCCCAAGGAATTCACCATGGAATCGGGCGAGCTTACCAACACGCTGAAAATCCGCCGGCCGGTGATCAACCGCAACTACTCTGCGCAGATCGATGCCATGTACGAATCCTGATGTTGAGCCACATTTGTATGGCGATTCCCGTTGCATTCCGGCGGAATCTGCGTTGCATTCTTGCAGAAAAAATGCAAAATGCCGCATTGGGCTTTGCCGAATGAGGTGGAAATTGTAACTTTGCAAGTCGTACTGTGGCAGCAGCGCAGCTTGTGAGGCACGCGGTTGACCGTATGTATTTTGAACTGAACAGACACTGAACGTTATGCGCAGATTGCTTGCGACATTGGTTGTGACCCTTATGGTGGCGGTGGCTACGGCTGTCGGCGCCGCTCCAGTGTGGGAGGAGGTCAACTCGCCGCATGCCGCCATAACGCAGACAATGGAGATGGATGCCGACACGCAGATTGCCGTGAGCGACGGCTACATCTACCTCTGGAGCGAGAAGCCGGTGACGGTCAAACTTTTCTCCATCCTCGGGCAGCTCATAGCGCAGGAAACCGTCAGGCCCGGCCTTCACCGCCTCCGCATCGCCTCGCGCGGCATCTACATCCTCCGCGCCGGCACTTCCACCCGCCGCATCACCATCTAAAAATATTCTTAAGAATTTTCAAAGCGCCTGCCGGTCAAATCAATATCCGTTAGTACAGAGGTTTTTATTGCAAATAGAGTGAATTAATCTGGATTATTATCGTTTAGATCTTTTAATTTCTTGAATTCTCTATCAAAATCACTTTCAAACAAATCCATTTCGCGTTTGCGATAGATGGCAAATTCCTTTTCTGCTTTCTCAATCGCTTGTTTATGCGAAACGCAGCCCTTGCCAATCAGCACTTTCCTTCTGTGAGCGATAATCTGATTGTCCAGTGCCTCTATCCAATCTTTCATTGTCATGGGATTCATTTCCAATGCCTGGAATTCCGCAAAATCCAAGAATCCGGACACTAACAAGTTAAGGCGTTGAAGCTCAATTTCAGACAAATAATTCTTGGCTATCCTCACATCATCCTTGGTTACATAGTTGCCTTTAAAATTAGTCATGCCTACAAATGGCTTCCCGTTATCCACGCGATTATAGATTACTTCTGCAGCGGTATTCTCGTGAACAGCATAATGTAATTTGTTCTGTACGGTGGCGAAGAACATTTTTGTCATTTCATCACGTGGGTCATAGTCTGTGGCAGTGGCATATATGTCCGTAACCTGTTGATAGAAATTGCGCTCACTGCTACGGATATCCCTTATTCGTTGCAACAACTCCCGAAAATAGCGATTACCTCCTTGCTTTAACCGCTCATCGTCCATTGCAAATCCCTTCTGAATATACTCGTGGAGTCTTTGTGTAGCCCAGCGGCGGAAACGAGTCGCAACTTGTGATTGCACTCGATAGCCCAAAGCAATTATCATATCAAGATTGTAATGATCGATGTTACGTTTTACCTTTCGATTCCCTTCTTGTCGAACTGATAAGAATTTCTTATAAGTTCGATTCTCATCAAGTTCGTGGTCTGCATATATGTTTTTGATATGCATGGATATGTTCTCTTGTGTGGTGCAGTATATGTCAGCCAACTGATTTTGTGTGAGCCATAAATCTTCATCAGCAAAACGCACTGATACGCGCGTAATTTCGTTGTCGTCTTGGTAAAGTATTATTTTGTTTTCTTCGTTCATTGGATTATTGCTCTTCTAAGATTTGCAAATATAGCCAATATACTTTAATTTAGATATGTTCGCGTTTGCTTTTGGTGGAGCACCGGCATAAATTTGCACAACAATTGTTCGTGGTGCAAGGCCGGCAAAACTGCGCTTTGCGAAAATATTGTTGATGTGAAATAAAAAGCGTGGTCAAATAAATATTTGGTTGATTGGCAAATAATTGTTACCTTTGTGGGCTTTTTGGCCGTTTTGGGCTCGGAATAAGTGGTGCCTGCGCATCCGCCCGACGGTGTTAATCTATAAATATCAGTTAGTTGCAATGTACGCAATTGTAGAAATCCAGGGACAGCAGTTCAAAGCCGAAGCAGGCAAATTTCTGTATGTTCACTATCTCGGCGACGAGAAAAAAGAAGGCGAGACACTCGAATTTGACCGTGTTCTGCTCGTTGACGCCGACGGTGCCGTTAAAGTAGGCGCGCCCACCGTGGAAGGGGCAAAAGTTGTTTGCGAGGTGAAACGTCCCCTCGTGAAAGGCGACAAAGTCATCGTTTTCAAGAAAAAACGTCGCAACGACTATGTTCGCAAGAACGGACATCGCCAGATGTTCACCCAGATTGTGATCAAGGACGTGATTGCTTAACCCCAAAATAAAACTCTAAGAAACAATGGCACATAAAAAAGGTGTTGGTAGTTCTAAGAACGGCCGTGAGTCAGAAAGCAAACGACTCGGAGTGAAGATTTTTGGCGGTCAGCACGCCAAAGCGGGCAATATCATCAAGCGTCAGCGTGGCACAGTTCACCATCCCGGTCTGAACGTAGGCATGGGTAAGGATCATACCATCTATGCTCTCGTTGACGGTGTGGTTGTGTTCACCATCGGTAAGGAAGGCCGCCGTTTCATCAACGTGCAGCCGGCAGCCGAGGCGTAACGTAGCCCGGATTAACGATTAAAAAGCGATGCGTGCAGGCGCTGGCCTGATGCATCGCTTTTTTGCGCTTTGTCGGGAATGCTTTGGTGCAGATGCCCGTGGGGGGTGTGAATCTGCGTTCAAAGTGCCCCGTTGCGTAGATTGAAGGAGAGGTCTGACGTCGCTTCCAACGTCACATGCTGCTGCGGCAGTAGGGTCGTGGAGTTATGGCTTGCGCTTACGGCCTGTGGTGCCTTTTAGATGCGGAATTCTGTTCCATTCCTCCCTTCAGGAGTGTGTGTTTCAAGTAATCTTTGTATATATAACGCTTTGAGGTTCTGAATTGTTGAGAAATCGGCAACGGCGCGGCTCCTATCGTGAGGCCTTCTCCGGCAAACATCGGCCGGAATGCCATGGCGGAGTGCCGTGTGCATTGTTGGCAAAGGCGCTATTTTGCATGTGAGTGGAATAAAAATCGCGCTGAGGCGTGAAATCTTGATGCAAAAACTTGCCTAAAGTGTTGCGTAATTGAAAAAATGAATGTAATTTTGCAACGCAAAACCCGGAGGGGTGGGTCGCTGTCAGGATTCTCCGTCCTGTTGCGATAAGAAAATGCTTCAGTAGCTCAGTTGGTTAGAGCACCTGACTGTTAATCAGGGGGTCGTTGGTTCAAGCCCATCCTGAAGCGCTTCCCCTTCCCCTGAGGCGTCTTGACCGTTTTCGGCGAGGCGCCTCTTTTTTGTAGATTCACGATGCACGATGCACAATGCACAATTCACGATTCACGATGCTCAATGCGTGATGCACAATGTACGCTACATGATGCATGATGTTTGATGCCGCCAAGTTTTCGCCGTAGGCGATGGGCTGTGGTGAATCCCACGAACATGGGGGTGCCATCATTGTACGGGCGCTATACATAGCGCCCACACCATCCATGCCAGGCAATTCATTCCCCCCAATTATTGTGCGGGTTAATATGTGGTATTAAAATGGGGATTAATTTGTGAACTGAAGATGCGGGCGCAATTTAATGAAGATGCGGGCGCAATTTATTGCGCCCCTACCACCAAACTCTATGCATCGAACATCGTGCATCGTGAATTGTGAATTGTGCATTGTGCATCATGCATTGTGTTTTTCCATACTTAAAATTTGTGAACATTAAGGCAATTTGCTAATTTTGCGTGGGTAAATATGCCCATGATCATGAAAAAACAACTCAAAAATTCAATAATTAAATCCTTTAAAACAAAACATTTATGTGGTTAACATCCTCATCCATAGGTAGGAAGGTGATCATGGCAGTGTCCGGTGCTTTCCTGTTCCTATTTGTGACGTTTCACGCATTGATGAATGGAGTGGCACTGTTCTGGCCCACCGCCTACAACGAGGTGTGCCTTATGCTCGGCGCCAACTGGTATGCACTCATCGGCACAGTGATAATCGCTGCCTTTGTGGTGCTTCACATCGTCTATGCAAGCTGGCTCACCATCCAGAACCGCAAGGCCCGCGGCGTAGAGCGTTACGCCGAGACTTCGCGCCCCAAGCAGGTTGAATGGTCGTCGAAGAACATGTATGTGCTCGGCGTTGTGATTCTTGCCTTCCTGGTGATTCACCTCATCCAGTTCTGGAGCAAAATGCAGCTTGCCGAAATCCTGCACTGCGACGTGGTTGACGCCAACACTCAGGAGACCGTTCCCGCTGCAGCAGGTACTTGGTTCCTTGAGATTGCCTTCCGCAATCCGCTCACACTGGTTGTCTACCTGATCGGTTTCATCGCCCTCTGGTTCCACCTTACCCACGGTTTCTGGTCGATGATGCAGACTGTCGGCTGGAACAACCGTATCTGGATGGAGCGCATCAAGACAATCGGCAACGTGTGGGTGACATGCGTGGTGGCTCTCTTCATCGCACAGGCAATCGTGTTCACCGTACATGCTCACCGCGGCACCTACACTTCGTGCCCAGCGCTCATCGAGCAGTATCAGGAGATGGCGGCCGAAGGCAACCATATCTCCATTCAGGAGGCAGCCCCCTGCCTTAACACAGAGTGCACCGAAACTCCCTGCGGCCGCAAGGCATGTGCAGGCGCACCCTGCAAGAATGCTCCCTGCGCTCAGAGTGAATGCACCAATCCTGACTGCAACAACCCCGAATGCCCCGCAGCTGTGGCTGAGGTTGAGAGTGAAGAACAAGTAATCGTAAACGAATAATCACATTTCAGATATGGCCGATATAAAAAATCTCGAGGGCATGATCGACTCGACGCCGATCATGAAGGACTATGCCGATATCGAATCGTCAAAGCTCCCCGAATTTCAAATCGATTCAAAAATTCCTGAAGGTCCCGTAGCTGAAAAATGGACCAATTATAAAGCACATCAGAAACTCGTGAACCCCGCCAACAAGCGCCACCTCGACATCATCGTTGTAGGTACCGGTCTGGCAGGCGCATCCGCAGCCTCCACTCTTGGCGAAATGGGTTTCAATGTGTATAACTTCTGCATCCAGGATTCACCCCGCCGCGCTCACTCCATTGCCGCACAGGGTGGTATCAACGCTGCCAAGAACTACCAGAACGACGGTGACTCGGTTTACCGTCTGTTCTATGACACAGTGAAAGGCGGTGACTTCCGCTCGCGCGAGGCCAACGTTTACCGTCTGGCTGAAGTGTCGAACAACATCATTGACCAGTGCGTGGCACAGGGCGTTCCCTTCGCACGCGAATACGGCGGTCTGCTGGCCAACCGTTCGTTCGGTGGCGCACAGGTGAGCCGTACATTCTATGCCAAGGGGCAGACCGGCCAGCAGCTGCTGCTCGGCGCCTACGCATCGCTCAACCGCCAGATCAAGAAAGGCACCGTCAAGAGCTTCAACCGCCGCGAGATGCTTGACATCGTAATGATCGACGGCCGCGCACGCGGTGTGATCATGCGCAACCTCATCACAGGTGAGCTCGAGCGCTACGCCGCACACGCCGTGGTTCTGGCCACCGGTGGTTACGGCCGTGCATTCTTCCTGAGCACCAACGCCATGGGCTGCAACGGTTCGGCCGCTGTCCAGGCATTCAAGAAAGGCGCCTACCTGGCCAACCTCGCTTTCACTCAGATTCACCCCACATGTATCCCCGTTCACGGCGAGGACCAGAGCAAGCTCACACTTATGAGCGAATCGCTCCGTAACGACGGCCGTATCTGGGTGCCCAAAAAGAAAGAGGATGCCGAAGCCATCCGCGCCGGCAAGAAAAAACCTACCGATATCCCCGACGAGGACCGCGACTTCTATCTGGAGCGCCGTTATCCCGCCTTCGGTAACCTCTGCCCCCGCGACATCGCATCGCGTGCCGCCAAGGAGCGTTGCGACGCCGGTTTCGGTGTCGGCACCGGCAATGCCGTATATCTCGACTTCAAGTACGCCATCCAGCGTCTCGGCGCCGATGTGGTGCGCGACCGTTACGGCAACCTGTTCGACATGTACCAGATGATTTCGGACGACAACCCCTATGAAACCCCGATGATGATCTTCCCCGCCAGCCACTACACAATGGGTGGTATCTGGGTTGACTACGAACTGCAGACCTCCATCAAGGGTCTCTTCGCCATCGGTGAGTGCAACTTCTCCGACCACGGTGCAAACCGCCTGGGCGCTTCCGCACTCATGCAGGGTCTTGCTGACGGTTATTTCGTGCTGCCCTACACAATGCAGAACTATCTCAGCGACCAAATCAAGGTGCCGCGTTTCACCACCGATACTCCCGAATTCGACGCCGCCGAGAAGGGCGTACGCGAGCGTATCGCCAAACTCATGGCAATCAAGGGTTCCAAGTCGCCCGACCAGCTGCACAAGAAACTCGGACACATCATGTGGAACCTCGTAGGTATGGGCCGCACTCTGCAGAGCCTTGTCAAAGCCATTGACGAGATTGCCGAAGTGCGCAAGGAATTCTACACTGACCTGCGCATCGTGGGTTCGGCCGACGACCTCAACACCGAGCTTGAAAAGGCTCTCCGTCTGGAGGACTTCCTTGTGATCGCCAAGATGATGGCTATCGACGCACTGCACCGCAACGAATCGTGCGGCGCACACTTCCGCGAAGAGTACCAGACCGCCGACGGCGAAGCTGCACGTAACGACAAGGATTACATGTACGTAGGTTGCTGGAAATATATGGGCGACAATGAGAAGCCCGTGCTGCTCAAGGAACCTCTGAAGTATGAGGCAATTCAGGTTCAGACCCGCAACTACAAGTCGTAACATTCAACACTTAGAACAATAATGGAAACTACAATAAACGTAAATTTGAAGATTTGGCGTCAGCGTGGTCCCAAAGAGCCCGGTCAGTTCGTCAAATATCGTGTCGAGAATGTGTCGACCGGCAGCTCTTTCCTGGAGATGCTCGATATGCTCAACCAGCAGCTTGTGGATAAAGGCGAGGAGCCCGTTGTGTTCGACAACGACTGCCGCGAAGGTATCTGCGGCATGTGCTCGCTTTATATCAACGGACATCCCCACGGTCCCGTGCAGGGCATCACCACCTGCCAGCTCCATATGCGTAAATTCCACAACGAAGAGGAAATCACCATCGAACCCTGGCGTTCGGCTGCATTCCCCGTTATACGCGACCTCATGGTCAACCGTAATGCGTTCGACCAGATTCAGCAGGCTGGCGGCTATGTGTCGTTCAACTGCGGCGGCGCTCAGGATGCCAACAACCTCCCCATCTCGAAGGCTGTGGCCGACGAGGCCATGGACTCGGCAACCTGCATCGGCTGCGGCGCCTGCGTGGCAGCTTGCAAGAACGGTTCGGCCATGCTGTTCGTCTCGGCAAAGGTAAGCCAGTTTGCTCTGCTTCCTCAGGGTCAGGTGGAACGTGCACGCCGTGCACGCGCCATGGTGGCCAAGATGGATGAGCTTGGATTCGGTAACTGCACCAACACCGGTGCGTGTGCTGCCGAATGCCCCAAGAACATCTCGCTCAGCAACATCGCCCGCCTCAACCGCGAGTTCATCAGTGCCAAGTGCAAGGACTGAGATAGCTGAAAGTCTGTTGCCGTGAGCAATGGCACAGACCACATGAATACATCTGCGACGGTGCGCCGGATTCCACGTGCGTGCCGTCGCTTTTTTCATGCTGCGCCCGGATTCCGTACCCCCGGAAGCGCATAGTGTTAACGCTTACTAACAACGGCAGATAAATGTTGTAATTCATTAAAATGGCTCCGGCGTGCATGGATGCAGTTTAACTTAATGGGTAACTTTGCATCATAGTTAAGTCCGGAATTTGTTTATATTTCGGCGCACAGGTGGGTGTGAGGCGCGTGGCGCGGACACAGTCACTCTAACGGCAACTATTTATATTTACTAAAACTGCACAATCAAGAAGAGATGACACCTACAAGGCGATTATTTGCAGCTGCCACTGCAGCCGTGACGGCTGTGGCTGTCTGGGCTTATAATGTGACGGGAGTCGTGGCGGACCCGACGGGCGAGCCGCTCACTGATGCCACAATCAGGATTCTGAATGCGCGCGACAGCGCTTTCGTAAAGGGTACGATCGCTGATGTGGACGGTAATTTCAAGCTTACAGGGCTTAATAACGGCCGGTATCTGGCTGAAGTGAGCTATGTGGGCTATGAGAAGGCCTACAGCCCTTTCCGTATATCTGGGGCATCCGTGAAACTCGATTCGTTGAAGGTCAACGAATCGTCGGCCATACTTAAGGAAATCACCGTGACGGGTGTTAAAACTCCCATGAAGGTGATGCAGGACACTGTGGAGTTCAATGCCGACACCTACAAGACCCCGCCGAACGCCGTGGTGGAGGACCTGCTGAAGCGCCTCCCGGGCGTGGAGGTGGACTCTGACGGCAAAATCACAGCCAACGGCAAGGAAGTGACCAAGATACTTGTTGACGGCAAGGAGTTCTTTGCCGACGATCCCAAGGTAGCTTCGAAGAATCTGCCTGTGAACATGGTGGACAAGCTGCAGGTGGTTGACCGCAAGAGCGACCTCGCCCGCATGACCGGCGTTGACGACGGCGAGGATGAGACCGTGATCAACCTTACGGTGAAGAAAGGGATGAAAAACGGCTGGTTCGGCACCGTGGAGGGTGGATACGGCACGGACGACCGCTATCAGGCCACATTCAACGTGAACCGCTTCTGGAACAACAACCAGATCACATTCATCGGTTCGGCCAACAATACCAACGAACTCGGCTTCACCGACGGCAACGGCAACCGTTTCCGCCGTTTCGGAGGCGACAGAGGTATAAATGATTCGCAGAATTTCGGTATAAACTTCAATGTGGGCAAAGATGAGAAATTCCGTGCCGGCGGCGACGTGATGTACAGCCACACTGACCGCACCACCATTACCCGCAAGCGCCGCGAATATCTGTTGAGCGACTCCTATTCAGATGAAAATTCGGAATCCGACGCACGCGACCGCGGTCATAACGTGCGCGCCGATTTCCGCATAGAATGGAAACCCGACTCGTTCAATACGTTCGATTTCCGCCCTACATTCTCGTTCAACCAGAATAGGAGCGACATTGCGGAGACCGACACACTGTTCTCCAACAATCCCCTCACACCGCTGGTGAACCGCAGCTTCAACAATTCATATTCGCGCGGAACATCGTATGAGGCATCAGGACGCCTTATCTTCAACCACAATTTCGCCAACCACCGCGGGCGTTCGTTCTCCGTCATGGCCAACTACCGTTTCAGCGATGTCAGGGAGTATGAGGACGCTTTCTCCTACAACCGTTTCTATCTCCTTTCCGACGATGATGACCGCGACGAGATAGATTCCTACGAGCAGTACACCGACAACCATACGTGGAGCAACAACATCTCGGCGCGTTTGAGCTGGACCTGTCTCTTATACACATCTGACGCTGCCGACGAATAGCCTTGTGTAGA
>ENA-OYWU01001401-OYWU01001401.1-human-gut-metagenome-genome-assembly--contig:-NODE-1401-length-10674-cov-6.472361_pt1 | contig 10674 bp, 9 predicted proteins | sample MGYA00244173_ERZ653403 | MGnify/ENA primary metagenome ERZ653403 (study PRJEB26926, sample SAMN06165043) | human gut metagenome | biome: ENVO:00009003; feature: ENVO:2100002; material: ENVO:00002003...
CCTTGGCAAGGTTGTGCTCTACCAACTGAGCTATTTCCGCAAATGCGGGAGCAAAGGTAACGAAAAAATTCGATAAACCAAATTTCTGCCTCTCTTTGTCAAGGCTGCAGTATGATTCAGGCAGACTTGTTTTTGCACGCGGCTTATACTATCTTTGTGCCGATGAAGACTCCCGTAGATATATGGGCGGAATTGGGTGCACGCCTCTCTTCGTTCGGACAGGATGCTGCGAGCCGTGAGGTTATCGCGCGGGCCTGCCAGAAGAACGATTGGTTCGAGCCGGAAGAGATTGTCGATGCCGTGCGGTCGATCCGCGAGGAGTTCCTATCGCGTGATAAGATCGAGCGTTGGCTGGCGTGCTACGAGCGCCCCGCTACCCTGCCGTCCCGTACCGTTCTGGTCGTCATGGCCGGCAATATTCCGCTGGTCGGTTTTTTCGATTTGTTGTGTGTCGTTACGGCCGGACATCGTTGCCTGGTGAAAATGTCGAGCAAAGATGCGGTGCTGATGAGTTTCGTCATCGACCAACTGAAAAAGATCGAGCCGGGTGTCCCTGTCGCAGTTTATGACGGGGCTACACCTTTCGATGCCGCGATTGCCACCGGCAGCGATAATGCCAATCGGTATTTTCGCAGCTTGTATGCCGGGGTCAGAACTCTTTTGCGCGGTAATCGCCATTCGGTCGCGGTCTTGAACGGGCGGGAAACGTCCGGGCAACTGGAGGCTCTGTCCGACGATATCTTCTCCTATTCGGGCTTGGGATGTCGGAACGTTTCTCTAATTTTCGTACCTCGAGGTATCTCCCTTCGTTTTGCTTCTCGACGAATGAACCCCAAATACCTGAATAATTATCGTCAGCGCAAGGCCCTGCGTGAAATGTGCGGCGATCCGTTTTTTGATTTGGGATTCGCGCTGTTGATCCGCCAGTCGGAATTTTCGCAGGCTTTGAGCGAGGTGTCCGTGGTCGAATACGACGATCTCTCCCAGGTCGCAGCTTGGCTTCGGAAACACGATGCGGAGTTACAATGCGTGGTTTCCAACTGTATCGACCACAGCCGTCGGGTTCCTTTGGGCCGATCACAGCAGCCTACACTTTCGGACTATCCGGATGCGGTCGATGTGATGGAGTTTCTGTACGGATTGTAATCGGTCTGAAAACAGAAAAATCCCGGAGTTCTTGGTGGGGAACTCCGGGATTTTTCTGTTGATGTTTCCGTTATCCGTATATCTCGTTCAGCAGACCTGCCAGGCGGTGTCCTCCACGCAGCAACTGCCGCTCGATTACCGGGGCATACTTAGCGATGTAGTCGTAGGAAAGATCGCTGCCTTCGGGTGTTGCAACGTATATCTCCCGACAGATCGCATTGCTCTCCTCGAACCAGTCGAACGGTGTGCCGGATTGGATTCGGGCCACCTCCTCTTCTGTGAGGCGATCGAGCTGGTTTTGCCACTCCGTATAGCTCCACTTGTGGGCCGCTTCGGGCAGGGAGCTGTCCCAAACTGCATGGAGATTGCTCTCCCGACCGAAGAACCGTACGGGAACGGAGTTGCCGCCCCGGTCGCTCAAGTGCCCCGTGTGCATCGGCTGGTGCAGGTCACCGACCAAGTGTATCAGCATTTTCAGGTAGAGTTGCTCCTGTGCCGGGTCGAGCTGACCGTTTTTAAGCTCCGCCACGATCCGGTCGATGGCCTCGACGATGTCCCCGTCCGGATTCTTCGTCATGGTCTCGTAAGTGAAACCTTCATCGACATTGGCATAATGCCAGGTCGCGGTGTAGGCATACTCCGGCGTGTGGCTCGCCGAGTCGAGCCAGTTGGCCCAATATACCATCGAGGCTCCGCCGAGGATCTTGTCGATTTTCTCTGCGGCCTCGGGCGTGAGGTTGCATTCGGCGATGTAGGCGACTACGTCGTGCCCTTTTTGTCCCCAGGCCAGTGCCCTGGTCGTTCCCAGCAGGCATAAGAGCGAGATGAATAGCGTCCGAAGCATAGTTTTATAGGATTTAATGGTTCATCGTGGCGAGAAACTCCTCGTTGTTGTCCGTGAGGTTCATCTGTTTTTGCAGGAACTCCATCGCTTCCACCGGGGTCATGTCCGAGAGATACTTGCGCAGAATCCACGTGCGGTTCATCACTTCGCGCGACAGCAGCAGGTCTTCGCGGCGGGTTCCCGACGCGATTACATCGACGGCCGGATAGATACGTTTGTTGGCCAGTTTGCGATCGAGCTGAAGCTCCATGTTGCCCGTACCCTTGAACTCTTCGAAGATCACCTCGTCCATCTTCGAACCGGTGTCGATCAGGGCCGTGGCGATGATCGTCAGCGAGCCTTTCTCCTCCGTATTGCGGGCTGCGCCGAAGAAACGCTTCGGTTTGTGCAGCGCATTGGCGTCCACACCGCCCGAGAGCACCTTGCCCGAAGCGGGCTGCACCGAGTTGTAGGCGCGTGCCAGGCGGGTGATCGAATCGAGGAAGATCACTACGTCGTGTCCGCATTCGACCATGCGCTTGGCTTTCTCGAGTACCATTTCGGCGACTTTGACGTGACGCGAAGCCTGTTCGTCGAAGGTCGAAGCCACGACTTCGGCCTTTACGTTGCATGCCATTTCGGTTACCTCCTCCGGACGCTCGTCGATCAGCAGTACGATCATATAGACTTCCGGATGGTTGTCGGCGATGGCGTTGGCGATCGACTGCATGAGCACCGTTTTACCGGTCTTGGGCTGGGCGACGATCAGGGCGCGCTGCCCCTTGCCGATCGGCGAGAAGAGATCCACGATGCGGCACGAGAGGTTGTTGTGGCCGTTGCCCGTGAGACAGAATTTTTCGCTCGGGAAAAGCGGGGTCATGAATTCGAACTGTACGCGATCGCGGATGTACTCCGGTTCCAGTCCGTTGATGTCCGTCACGCGCACCAGCGGGAAATACTTCTCGCCCTCTTTGGGCGGGCGGATCGTGCCGGTCACCGTGTCGCCCGCCTTCAGTCCGAAGAGCTTGATCTGCGAAGGAGAAACGTAGATGTCGTCCGGGGAGTTCAGGTAGTTGTAGTCTGCCGAGCGCAGGAACCCGTAGCCGTCCGGCATTACCTCCAGAACGCCTTCACCGGCGATTTCTCCCGCAAAATCGTCTTTGGTAATGATCTCTTCCGTTGGATGCGTTGTGGGGAGTGTCTGCGGTTCCTCGTGCATTCCTGGACACGTTTCGCCGTCCAGGGCGATTTTTTTTATCTCTGGTTTGGAAGTATCTGTGCCTGCGAATGAAGGGGCGGCCTGTTCCTTGCGGGAGGGACGGCCACGGCGTTTACCGCCCTCTTTTGGCGCTGCGGGAGTCGGTGTCGTCGTGGTCTGTGCGGCGGGTTGCTCCCGTATTTCGACGGAGGCCTGAGTGGATTCCGTCTTGGCAATACGCGGCCGACGGGTTTTCTTGGGAGCTTCGGCGGGGCTTTGTTGCGTTTCGGTATCCGCAACGCCTCCGTCCTGCGTGAAATTCAGAATTTTTTCGATAAGGTCCTTTTTTTTCATCATAAGGTGAGGGATTCCCAGTGCCTTGCCTATTTCACGCAATTCAGCCAGACTCTTGCCTTCAAGTGCTTTAAGGTCTTGCATATTTGTCCGAATAAAATGTTGGATATATTAAGTGGGTGATGAAACCGATCGGATGATCGGTTGTCGGATTGTGTGGCAAAGATAGCTAAATATTTTTAATTGCAAATTTCTTGCTTCTAAATAAATATGGCAAGGGCTAAAATCTATTTCCCGGTAGATATAGGTTGGTAGTATATCGCTTTTCCTTATTAAAAGTTAAAACAAGGTTGTTGTTGTCCGAAAATTTATCGTACGGTCGGCAATCGTTTGAAAGTTGAAACCCGGTCGAAAACGTATCGCTCTCTGTATGACGTCAGATTGTGGTCTGTGAAAATAAAACCGACCGCTAATCGCAAGATTAGCGGTCGGTCCGTACTCGGAGCGGGAATCGAACCCGCACGGCCATTGCTGGCCACAGGATTTTAAGTCCGGCGTGTCTACCTATTCCACCATCCGAGCAGCCGTCTTCGGAAAAAGACGGGACAAAAGTAACAAAAATTTACTGATTTACAACGTCCCGTCGATATATGCTATGATTTTATCAGTGTCGCCGGGTGGGGTCCAGAAGATTTCCGGGTCGCGGCGGAACCAGGTGAGCTGCCGTTTGGCGTAGCGGCGCGTGTTTCGTTTGATAAGCTCCACTGCCTCGTCGCGGCTGCATCGTCCGTCGAAGTAGGCGAACAACTCCTTATACCCTACCGTTTGCAGGGCGTTCAGGTGTTTGTAGGGATAGAGCCGACGGGCTTCGACCTCCAGTCCTTCTGCCAGCATTTCGTCCACGCGGCGATCGATTCGCCCGTAGAGTTCGGCACGGGGAACGTCGGTTCCGATTTTAAGGATTCGGAAGTTCCGTTCGCGTCGGGGCTTTGTCCGCTGTTCCGAATAGGGACGTCCGGTTTGCAGACATACCTCCAATGCCCGCACGACACGTGCAGGATTGCTCCGATCGACCTGCGCATAATAAACCGGATCGAGCCGCTTCAACTCTTCGCCCAGCGATTCGAGGCCTTCATTCGCAAGTCGCTGTCGGAGTGTTCTCCGCAATTCCGGGTCGGCTTCCGGCAGGTCGTCCATCCCCTCGCAAAGAGCCTTCACATACAATCCCGATCCTCCGACCGCGATTACCGTATCGTGCCGTACGAACAGTTGCCGAAGCAGTTCGAGCGCCTGCACTTCGTATTGCCCACAGTTGAAGTCCTGCTGTATGTCGAGTGTGGCAATAAAATGGTGTTCAATGGCTTTTAATTGTTCATTCGTGGGCTGTGCTGTACCGATCGGCATTCCCCTATACACTTGCCGGGAATCGGTCGAAAGGATCGGCGCCCGGTAATGCTTTGCCAGGCGAATGCTCAGATCCGTTTTACCCGACCCCGTTGCGCCGACCAAAACGACGAGCCGCTTGTCAGTCATCGTCGCTGTAATTGTCGTCGCCTTCGAACGAACTGAAGTCGCCCATCATCTCCTCGAAAATAGAGCCTTCCGACTCATTGGCGTCGGGATCGAACTGATCGGGAGCCGGGGCGTGCTCGAAAGCTACGCGCGGATATTCCATCCCTTGCTCCGGCTTTTTGGCTTCGGTCAGTTCGAGGTAGTACGCCCGGTCGCCCATGAGGTCGAACTGGTAGATCAGCCGGTCGCGATTGTTGTGAATCAACTGACCGAGCGTTATGTCCGCCATCGGCAGAGGAGCGTCCTCTGAATTATCTCCCATGTCCATCAGCGTGAATTCGCGCAACCGGTTCCACTGCTTGTCGGCCGTGAAGAACGAAGACATCCCCTCTTCATAGCCAAGCGAACGCGTGATGAACTCATGAAACCCGAGCAGCGTCATATCGTACGGCACCTCGTAGTCGCGGACGAAATGGTCGTTTTCATCGCTCAACATTCGGAATTTGAAAACCATTGACATATCTCTTCGTGTTTTGTACATTGTTTGAATAAGCAAAAATAGGGATATTTTCATAAAATATCCCCACTTCGCACAATATTTCCGCCGTTTCGGTGTACTGCCCCGCTCTTATTCCCAGAAGTTGAAGAAATGGTGCACAGGGCCGTGACCCTTGCCGATTTCGTATTCGGCTCCGGCGATGATTGCGGCATTGATGTACTCCTTGGCGCAGACGACCGCTTCGTCCAGAGGCAATCCATGGGCGAGAAAAGCTGCTACGGCCGAGGAGAGCGTGCAGCCCGTACCGTGCGTGTTAGGCGTGTCGAGCCGCATGGAGCGCAGAGGGGTCGCTTTGTCGGTTTCGGCGTTGTAGAATACGTCGATAAGCTCGGTATCGTGCAGGTGTCCGGCTTTGAGCAACACGGAAACTTTGCGTCCGAAGGAGAGTTCGCGTGCTACCTGCGGCAGCTCCTCCTGTCCGGCGATCTTGCGTCCGAGCAGAATCTCCGCTTCGGGGATATTCGGAGTGATGACCCGCACAAACGGTACCAGCTCTTCTTGGAGCGTGGCGATCGCTTCTTCCTGCAGGAGCCGATCGCCGGAGGTGGCGACCATCACCGGATCGAGGACGATGTTGCGGATGTCGTAAGCGGCCAAAGTTTCCCGCACGGCCCGGATAAGTTCCGATGAGTGCAGCATACCGATCTTAACGGCGTCGGCGCCGATGTCATCCAGCACCGACCGGATTTGGCCGGTGACGAAATCCACAGGCACCGGGTGTACGCCCGTGACGCCTACCGTATTTTCATCCACGACGGCTACGATGGCCGACATCCCGTAACAACCGCAGGCCGAGAAGGTTTTCAGGTCGGCCTGAATGCCTGCTCCGCCGCTCGGATCGCTTCCGGCGATCGTCAGGACCCGCTTATAGTGTTTTTTCATAATTGATTTTGTTAATCAGATTATTGGCACATTTACTTGAATGAACGCTTTTTATATTTTCCAACTTTCCAGATACCAGGCGCTGTCCCAGAACAGCCACTCCATCTTGGTGCAGCGCAGGAAGATGTCGGTCATCCGGCGCCGGGTTTCCGGCCCGGTTTTTTCGGCCAGTGCGTCGCAGATTCCGATAGCCTGCGAAGTCGCTTCGGTGAAGGAGGGATCGGCGTAGGTCTCGATCCACTGTGCATAGGGATTCCCACTTCCCTGCTGCCGGGCGATGATCTGCCGCCCGACCTGCTGATAGACCCAGAAGCAGGGAAGCACGGCAGCGGCTTCCACTTCGACCGGGGCTGTGGCCTGGGCTTGCAGTACCGAGGTGTAGAGCAGGCATGTCGGGCTGATCTCTTCGGGAGCCGGTACGTCGCCTTTCAGGAAGGAGCCGTGCAGCGCCTCCTCGACCTCTATGCCGTCCGAAGCAAAACGAATGAAAGCCGCGATGTGCTCCTTCTCTGTAAGACGGGAAGCGATGTGGGTCAATACCCTGGAGTAATGCGCCAGATACAGCGAATCCTGCCGCAGGTAGAACAGGAACTTGTCGGCGGCCAACGTACCCCGGGCAAGCTCTTCGACGAACGGATGTTCGATGATTTTCAGGTAGGTAGGCCGAGCAACATCCCAGGCCTCTTCGCTCCATTTTTTCATAATGTCGGTTTATTTGCAGGCGGTAACGGCTACGTAATCTCCCTTTTCGTACCCTTCCGACGGCTGCTCTTCCTGCCGGTTCGAGTAGAGCGGGTGCGTGGTGAGGGTCTGGGCGAAGCGGAGATCCCGGAATCCGGCTTTTTCGAGCAGCTCGATCTTCTCGGCCGTCGTGCGCCAGTTGGCGACCCGGACGAATTCGATCGGATAGGGATTCTCGGGATAGGTCCCCGCGAGCAGCGGATGATCCCACGTGCCGAGGGCTTTGGCCAGGTTGTACAGCACACCGTAGGTGCTCTCTTTCGGAACGTCGATCAGGATGATCCGGCCGCCTTCGGGCAGGGCGTCGTAGGCTTTGCGGACGACGCTTTCCAGATCGGTGATGTAGCTGGGGGTACCGTTGAAGAGAATCGTATCGTAGTCGCCGCAGCCGAAATCGGCCTCTTCGGCGGTCGAGATCGTCACCTTCATCCCCCGCTTGCGGGCGATTTCGGCCATTCCTTCCGACGGTTCGATGCCGTCGGTGATCGTGATACCGTACTCTTTGGCCAGAATCGTTTCGAAGAGTCCGCTGCCGCAACCGACCGAGAGCGTCCGCCCCGGATTTTTCAGCACGTGGGCCACCAGATTGATTTCCGAGTAGAGTACGTTGCGGTTTTCGAGGAACCAGGCGTCGTAAGCCGGAGCATATTCGTCAAATCCTTTTCCCATAGGTTCTTTTTGTGTTTTTTGCAGGTTAATAATCTATGATTTGGGTTTGCAGGGTACGCAGGTCGATCGTGAACAGTCGCCCGTCGAGCGGCTCGCCGAAGCCGCAGAGGTATTTGATCGCCTCGGAAGCTTGCAGCGTTCCGATGACGCCCGGCACTGTGCCGAGTACGCCCTGCGTGATCCGGGGACGGGCGCAAAGTGCCTTCCGGTCGGGATAGAGATCGCGGTAACGACGGCCTTTCCGGCCGTTGAAAACGGTCACTTGACCGTAAAACTCCCCGATCGAGCCGTGCACCCAGGGTTTTCGGCAGGCGGCACATAGGTCGTCGAGCAGGTAACGGGTCGGAAAGTTGTCGCAGCAGTCGAGTATCAGGTCGTAACCGTCCAGAATAGGCCGTGCGTTTTCCGGGGTAATTCCTTCCGGCCGGCATTCGAACGCGGTGTGGGACGAGAGGGCCGCGAGCCGCTCCCGGGCTGCAGCGCTCTTGGGCATTCCGACCTGTCCTTCGGTGTAGAGCACCTGCCGTTGGAGGTTGCTCTTGCTCACCGTGTCCGCGTCGGCCAGCCCGATGCGTCCCACGCCGGCTCCCGTCAGGTAGAGGGCGGCGGCCGAGCCGAGCCCGCCGATGCCGACGATCAGCACCGAAGCCTCTGACAACCTGCGCTGCCCCTGCTCCCCTATTTCCGGCAGCATCGTCTGCCGTGCGTAACGTTCCTCCATCGTCAGTCGAAGATTTTGTCCCAGTCTTTCCAGACGACTTCGTACCCTTCGCGGCGGATGTCGGCTTCGACCTGGGCCGGTGTGCGTTCGTCGCTGACGGAGAACTGTTCGAGGGACTGGGGATAGGTATGGTAGCCGCCCGGATCGGTTTTCGATCCGGCGCTCATCGATGTCGCTCCGAGCGTGGCGATGTGGTTGCGGAACGAGGGTTTTTCACGGGTCGAGAAGGAGATGTCCACGTCGTGATCGAAGATGCGGAAGGCGAAAGTGAGTTGGGCCAGCTCCCGGTCGGTCATCACCACATTCGGCTGAAAATGCCCTTCCGACGGACACATGCGCGGGAAATTGACGCTGTAGCGCGTTTTCCAGTAGTGCTTGCGCAGGTATTGCAGATGCAGGGCCATCATCGTCACGTCCGTGCGCCACTCTTCGAGGCCGATCAGTACGCCCATGCCGATCTTGTGCACCCCGGCCTGCCCCATGCGGTCGAAGCCGTTCACGCGCCATTCGAATTTGGATTTCATCCCCGCCGGGTGGTAGATGTTGTAGTTGGCGCGGTTGTAGGTCTCCTGAAAGCAGACCACCCCGTTGAGTCCGGATTGGGTCAGGCGGTAGTAATCCTCGCTCGCCAACGGCATTACCTCGATGGTGAGGTTGTTGAAATAGGGACGGCAGACCTTGAGCGCCTGTTCGATGTAATCCACGCCCGCTGCCCGGGGATTTTCTCCCGTTACGAGCAGCAGGTTTTCGAACGGTCCGAGTGCCCGGATCGCCTTGCACTCGTCTTCGATCTGTTCCATCGTGAGGATCACGCGGTCGAATTTGTTATGATGGTTGAATCCGCAGTAGATGCAGGAGTTCGTGCACGAGTTGGTGATATACATCGGAATATACATCGAAATAGTCTTGCCGAACCGTTCCTGTGTGTATCGGCGGCTCAGCCGGGCCATCGGTTCCAGGTAGGCGGCCGCTGCAGGTGAGATGAGCGCCATGAAGTCGTCGAGGGTCAGGTGTTCCTTGCCGAGCGCCGTCTCTACGTCTGCCGGTCGTTTGTGCTGAATTTGCCGGGTCGTCTCCTCCCAGTCGTATTTGGCTAATTCTTCTGAAAACATAGCGCGGCGGAATTAGTCGAGAAATGCGGTGAGAGGGCTCGACGCTTCGGCGCACTGTGCCTGTGCTCCGAGTCCGGCTTCGTAGGCTTCGCGCCCCGCAACGACGGCCTGGGCGAAGGCGCGGGCCATGCGCACGGGATCGCCTGCGACGGCGATGGCCGTATTCACGAGTACGGCGTCGGCACCCATCTCCATCGCCGCCGCCGCATGGGACGGGGCGCCTAATCCTGCGTCCACGATGACCGGGACGTTGCTCTGTTCGATGATGATGGCCAGCAGGTCGCGCGTAACCAGTCCCTTGTTGGTGCCGATCGGTGCCGCCAGCGGCATTACGGTCGCGGCGCCCGCCTCTTCGAGTCGCTTGCAAAGCACCGGATCGGCCTGAATGTACGGCAGTACCACGAAGCCCATTTTAGCCAACTGTTCGGTCGCCTTGAGCGTCTCGACCGGATCGGGCAGCAGGTATTTGGGATCGGGATGGATCTCCAGCTTGATGAAGTTCGTGCCGAACGCTTCGCGGGCGAGCTGTGCCGCGAGCACGGCTTCCTCAGCGTCGCGTACACCCGACGTATTGGGCAGCAGTTGAATCTCCGGACGGCGTACATGCGCGAGCATGTCGTCCTGCGGGTTGTTCATGTCGATGCGCTTCATCGCTACGGTGACCATCTCCGATTCCGAGGCGGCGATTGCGCGGGCCATCAGTTCGTTGGAGCTGAATTTTCCTGTCCCTACGAACAGGCGTGAACGGAACGTCCGTCCGCCGATAACTAATTCACTCATTGTTTGATTCTGTTTATTATCTTAATTATTCGTTGAGTTTCTTCGAGGGTGTTTTCCGCTTGCAGCAATGCGCCCGAGAGTGCTATGCCGGTTACTCCCGTCGCAAGAATATCTTCCACGTCGGCGGCCGTAATGCCTCCGATGGCGACGACGGGCAGCGCAATGCCGGCATTGCGGCAGCGCTCCATAATCTGTCTCTTATACACATCTCCGAGCCCACGAGACTCGACGTCATCT
>ENA-OYWU01001421-OYWU01001421.1-human-gut-metagenome-genome-assembly--contig:-NODE-1421-length-10548-cov-7.087868_pt1 | contig 10548 bp, 8 predicted proteins | sample MGYA00244173_ERZ653403 | MGnify/ENA primary metagenome ERZ653403 (study PRJEB26926, sample SAMN06165043) | human gut metagenome | biome: ENVO:00009003; feature: ENVO:2100002; material: ENVO:00002003...
CTTTCGTCGGCAGCGTCAGATGTGTATAAGAGACAGCCGTAACCGTCCGATCTGCCGGGACCCAGCAACATTGCCGAACCCCGCAATTTACTCCACATCGAATCGAACCGTCCCCTCTCATGCCTTCTCCAAAACCCCTCCACACACCCTCTTCCTCACAAAATACAAACGGCGGAGCTTTTGCAAGCTCCGCCTGTTCTTTTGAAATCCGGGATTTCGATTACTTCATCAGACCGGTTACCAGGAAGGTGATCGCCACGGTCAAAATACCGTACAACTCCGGGAAAGCGGCGAGGATCAGGGTTTTGGTACCCACGTCATGACCGTTACCTACGGCAGCGATACCGTTGGCGCAAAGCTGGCCCTGGCGATACGACGAGAAAAAGTTCACCAGGCCGACCAAGATACCCAAGCCGAAGATAGCGGCTGCCTGCAGCATCGTAACCGAATCGGTCAGGTAATTCATGATAAGGAAGAGCGAGGCAAAGCCGTAAAGACCCTGCGAAGCGGGCAGACCCGACAGGATGATGTAGTTACCGAAGGCATTCGGGTTCTTCTTCATCGCACCGACTGCGGCGTTGCCCGCGATAGTAGTGCCATAGCAACTGCCTACGGCCGCCAGAGTAAACATGATGGCCATACCGAGATAGCCCAACGTAATAGGTTCCATAAATCGAATTTTGTTTTAGTTGTTAATATTGATTATCATTTAGTTTATTCGTTTTTCAACGGGGTGAAGACACGCGTTGCGGCCTCGAACCCGGCGTTCTTATAGAACTCCACGAACGTCAGACGCAGCGGATGCACCACCGACGAGAGAACGCACATGAAGAGGTTGATGCCGTGTCCCAGCAGCAGGATCAGCAACATCACGAGCTGCTTCACGACCGGAATATCCGGGCTCATACCAACGGCCAACTGGTTGAAGACCATCGCCAGAATACCTCCCGAAAGGCCGATGGCGAACAGACGGATGTACGACAGCAGATCGCCCACCAGTCCCGACACATTATTATAGGTATTCCAGATACCGAGTCCGAAGTTCACGAAGATATTCTTGCCCGGCGTATTGAAGAAGAACATCAGCACCAGGCCGATGCCCAAGATCACCAGATAAGCGACCGAATGGAACGTGAAACCCACGCTTTCGGGCAGCAGGAACGCAACGGCACTATCGACCAGCACGATGATCCAGCCGATCAGTCCCAGCGCATAGCGCAGGCCGAAGCTGCGGGCCGTAACATAAGCGTTGATCATCATGGCGAAAAGCACCTGCACGGCACCCAGTCCGATCGAAAGCGGGAAGAGGATGTCCGGTGTCAACAGATGATCGCGCAGGCTGCCCAGCCACTCCCATTCGGAGAGCTGCAATCCGAAGAACGAGCCCGACATCAGGCCGAAGACCATGCCCGAGAATCCGCACAGCATCGTCAGCATACCGATCTCCTTCATGGCCGAACTCCCCTTCTTGCGGCCCAGCATCACTGCGGCCAAACCGCCCAGCATGATGACCAGTCCGTAACCGCCCTCGGCCATACAGAAGCCGAAGAAGATCATATAGAAAGGAGCGAAGAAGCGTGTCAAATCGATCGTGCCGTATTTAGGCAGCGCATACATCGCGCCGATCACCTCGAACAGATGGGCGAAGGGACGGTTGCGCAGCTTCACCGGGGTATTGTCCTCGGGGGTCGGCGTACTCTTCAGGAAAATCAGATTGGGGTATTCGGCCAGCAGGGCATCCACCTTCGCGGAATCGGACTCCTCGGCCCACCCCTCCAGAATAACCAGCGTACCGTCGGCTTCAGGCTGCGCAGTATTCTTCACGCGAATCTCTTCCAACTTCCGCTTGAGCTCGATCCCATGCCGGCGGATCGCCTCCACCGAAAGAGCCGCACGGGAAAATTCCCGATCCAGCTCCGCGAGCTTCCTGCGGGCCTCGGCGATCTGCGCTTCGGCCTGACGGCAGTCCATCGTCGGCGCCTTGACCTCCTGCGCATCGAGCACCACCTCCTCGCCCGGCCGGGTCACGACCACGAAGTAATCGAAGGTTTCACCCTCGTGCACCAGAGCGATCGTATAACGCTCCGACCACGCTTCGATATCCTTCTCGTAAGCCGCACGGCTGGTGAAGAAATAGCGCAACACCACGCCCTTGTCCGCTAACTTGCGAAGCGTATCGACCGAAAAATCACCCCAGGGACGCAGCTCGTCGGCGGTTTTCTGCAAGCGTGCGATCTCCGAACGGAGCGCCGCTGCCTGCTGCGTAGCGGCCATGTAGCGGTCGAAAGCCTCGCCGCCGTCGGCGATGGGCTGCTCGTCCTTGACAAAGCGCTCGTCCTCCAAGAATCGTTTCAGGGTCTCGACCGCCTTGTGATGGTTGTCGATCGTAAGCAGCAGCTGACGGTCTTCGTCCGAAGGCTCCCATCCCGTAGTGGTAATATCGACCAGCCCCAGGCCGCGCAGCTTCTCGATGAAGTCGCTGCTCTGACCCGCATAGAGTACCAGGTCGTATTTCGACATTCTCGCTATCATAACATCGCGCCCTCCCCGGCTTGCTGTTGTTTGGTTTTCACGATCTTCTGAGCCGACTTGGAGAGGTTCTCCTCATCCTCCATGAAGCGTTTGATCTTGCGTATGGCATCCTCGTACCCGGGTATCTGCACCTTTTCGTAGAGGTTTACCTTCTGAGTAGTCTTGCGGCGTGCGAAATCCAGCAACTCCATCTTGCGGTTGAACACCTCGAACTCGATACCCAGGCGCGCGAGGCGCTTGAGAATATCGACTCCGTCGGCGAACCACACGGGAGCCGAGAAGAGGTCGTAGTCCTTCTCCTCGAAACGGATGTCCTGCAACACCGGCGTACGCACGCCCGCGATCTTCTGCTCCGCAAGATCGACGTCGGCGATGCGCAGCAGGTCCGCATCGAACTCACCCCACAGGGAAACCATGTAGTCGTACTGCGCCGTGAGCGCGTCCAACTGCCGCTGGAAATCCTGTGCGGTGTCCTTCGCCTTCTTCACTTCGGAACGCAGGGCCGACTCCTTACTCTTGATCGTAGGGAGCGCCTTCTGCCGCATTTTCAGCTGTTTTCCGAGTTCGCCCAGCGAGGTCTTGTTATATTGGAATTTTATAGCCATTCTGTTTGAGTTGAATTGCTCTACTCGGTTTTAGGCCAGTATTTCTCCACCAGTTCGCTCTTGATGGCCACCTCTTCCTTCGAGAAGTATTTGGCGAAGAGCTCCCATGCCGTGTCGAGCATCTGCGTAATTTCGATATTGACGTCGATCGCCAGCAGTTTCTCCGAATAGTCGTAAGCGAACTTGAGCGCGCGCTCGTCGTAGTCCGAAAGGTCGAAGCCGTTCTCCAGTTTGGTCTTGGCATTGGCCGCATCGGCGTAAAGACGCACGGCGGCGTTCATCACCTGCGGATGATCCTCACGGGTCTTCTTGCCGATCACCAACTGTTTCAGACGCGACAGCGAACGGAACGGATCGACGATAACCTTGCCCGTGTCCGAATCGTTGCGCAGGAACAACTGACCCTCGGTGATGTAACCCGTATTGTCGGGAATGGCGTGCGTGATGTCGCCGCCCGAAAGGGTCGTCACCGCGATGATGGTGATCGAGCCGCCGTTGGGCAACTGCACGGCCTTCTCGTAGATCTTCGCCAGGTCGGAGTAGAGCGAACCCGGCATCGAGTCCTTCGAAGGAATCTGATCCATACGGTTCGATACGATGGCCAGCGCATCGGCGTAAAGGGTCATGTCCGTCAGCAGCACCAGCACCTTTTCACCCTTATCGACGGCGAAATATTCGGCAGCGGTCAGGGCCATATCCGGCACAAGCAGACGCTCCACCGGGGGATTCTCCGTGGTATTGACGAACGAAACGATACGATCGAGCGCACCGGCGTTTTCGAACACCTGTTTGAAGTAGAGGAAGTCGTCGTTCGACAGACCCATGCCGCCCAGGATGATCTTGTCGGCCTTGGCACGCAGGGCCACATTGGCCATCACGGCGTTATAGGGCTGATCCGGGTCGGCGAAGAAGGGAATCTTCTGCCCCGTCACAATCGTATTATTGAGGTCGATGCCGGCGATGCCCGTGGCGATCAGCTCCGACGGCTGAATACGGCGGAACGGATTCACCGTCGGACCGCCGATTTCGCGGGCTTCGCCCTCGATCTGCTCGCCGCCCTCGATGGGTTCGCCGTAGGCGTTGAAGAAACGGCCCGCCAGGTTGTCCGAAACGCGCAGCTTCGGGGGTTCGCCGTGGAAAATTACCTCCGAATCGGTGGTAATACCCTCCGTGCCCGCGAAAACCTGCAAAGTCACCTGGTCGCCCATAATCTTCACCACCTGGGCCAACTTGCCGCCTACGGTGGCCAGCTCGTCATTACCCACGCCTTCGGCACGCAGCGTCACGGTCGCCTTGGTAATGTTTTCAATCTTGGTATATATCTTCTGAAATGCTCGTGTTGTCATACCGCGCCTTATTTGGATTCTTTTTCACTCACTGTTTTCTCGATCTGACGGCGGTAGTCCTCGAATTTCTCCGATTTCCACTCCGAATAGTTCATCTGACGGAAGAGGTTGATCAGGCCCTTGAAGAACGAAGCGCACTCCTCGAATCCGGCGAACGCGAACTCCCGGTCGCAGATGTCGAGCACCATCTCGTACATCATCTTCTGGCGTTCGATCGGGCAGTTGGCGTCGATCTCGTCGAAAGCATCCTGCTGCAGGATCACGAAGTCGATCAGCTCCGATTTCCAGAATCGTTCGTGGTACTCCACCGGCACGCCGTCGTCGCCCAGGATGTTGATCTGGTCGTTGGCCTCCTTGCCGCGCTGCACGAGCGTCTTGCCCGCATAGACCTTCTCCACCCAGCCCTTTTCGATACGGCCGTCGAGGTACTCCTCGATTTCGGGATATTCGAGGTATTTCGAGTAGGACTCCAGCGGGTCGATAGCCGGGTAACGCTTCGAGTCGGCGCGGCCCTGCGAAAGGGCGTAGAAACAGCGGGCTGCCTTCTTCGTCGATTCGGTCACCGGCTCCTTGAGGTTACCGCCCGCAGGCGACACCGTACCCAGGAAGGTCACCGAACCCGTCTTACCGTTGTTGAGTTTCACCAGGCCGGCCCGCGCATAGAAGTTCGAAATAATCGCCGAAAGATCGACCGGGAAGGCGTCCTGACCCGGAAGCTCCTCCAGACGGTTGGACATCTCGCGCAGCGCCTGCGCCCAGCGCGAAGTCGAGTCGGCCATAACGAGTACCTTGAGGCCCATCGAACGGTAGTACTCGCCGATGGTCATACCCGTATAAACGGACGCCTCACGCGCCGCGACGGGCATGTTCGAAGTATTGCAGATGATGATGGTACGTTCCATGAGCTTGTGGCCCGTGCGGGGATCGACCAGCTCGGGGAACTCTTTGAAAATCTCGACCACCTCGTTGGCACGCTCGCCGCAGGCCACGATGATAATTACGTCGGCATCGGCCTGCTTCGAAATCGCATGCTGGAGCACCGTCTTGCCCGCACCGAAAGGTCCGGGGATGAAGCCCGTACCGCCCTCGGCCAGCGGGTTGAAAGTGTCGATGGCCCGCACGCCCGTCTCCATGACGCGCGAGGGGCGCGGCTTCTCCCGGTAACAGCGCACGGCCTGCTTCACGGGCCACCGCTGAACCATCGTAATATCGTGACCCCGGCCATCGGCATCGGTGATGACGGCAATCGTATCCGTAACCTTGTACTCTCCGGCGGGCACGACGCTCTTGACCGTATAGGTTCCCTCCATCGTGAAGGGTACCATGATCTTGTGCTCGACCCACTCCTCCTTGACCTGCCCCAGCCACGACGCGGCCGAAACCTTGTCGCCGGGCTTGGCCAGCGGCTTGAACTCCCACTTCTTCTCGAAGTCGATAGGGTCGGTGATCGAACCGCGCGCGATGAACAGACCGTCCATCTTCTCCAGGTCGTTCTGCAGACCGTCGTAGTTGCGCGAAAGAAGACCGGGAGCGAGCGTCGCTTCCAGCATGTGACCCTCGAATTCGACCTTTTCGCCGATCTTCAGTCCGCGGGTCGAGTCGAAAACCTGCACGTAGGCATTGTCGCCCACGACCTTGATGACCTCGGCCATCATCTTGGTATCCCCGCAGTAAACGTGACAGATTTCGTTCTGGCCGACAGGGCCGTCCGCCTTCACGATCACGATGTTCGAGATGATACCGTTTACTCGTCCTGTTGTTTTCATTATCTGTTTTATTGTTTATTGATCAAATCCTTGCCGTCCAGACTGGTCATCAGGCGGTGCAGCATTTCGCGCCCCTGCTTGTCGTCCAAACGGGTCCAGCGCGCCACGATGTTCACCTTCACCAGGTAAGCCAGCAGCGCGTTGATGTCGAAATAATCGAAAGTGGAAAGCTCCTCGGCCTGGTTCCAGCGGATCGCGTCGATCTTGCGCTCCTTCTCCACCAGGTTGGTTTCGTCGTTCACGGCAGCGATCACCGCCTCCAGATAGGGGACATCGCCCCGCAAGCCGAAATCGGCGGCCGACGAGCGTTTGAGCTGCTGCGAAGTTTCATCCCCGCCCACGACAGACTGCTCGGCCGAACGTCCCGTAACGCGGGCTACGACGGCGGCAGAGATGTTGCGCAGGTTGCGGTCGAAATCGGCCCACTGGCGCAGGAAACGGCTCTTGGAGTGGGCGCACTCGTCGTAGTAGGCCGAGAAAAGAGCGTTCTCGAACGATCGGTCGGTGTCGATCCCGTCCTCGTTGTCGGCATCTTCATCGACGATGGCCGAATAGGAACGGACCACGGTCGCCATACGCGCCGGAAGCCGGTCGGGGTTCTTGGTCTGCTCCTCGATCTCTTCCCGCGAGAGGTTGCCCAGCGGGTTGTGCGCCGTGCGTCCCTTGCGGAAATTAACCAGGTTCTCGCAGTCGTAGTAACCGTAAAGCAGGCGCACGCAACGTGCGTCGCGGGCGGAAACCCCTTCGAGAATCTCCTCGATGATCGCCCGGGCGTTGAAGCCCTTGGTATCGGCATCGAGCGAATACTCCCGCAATCCGGCTACCAAACAGTAGTAATTCTTGTCGAACATGGCGCCCGGCTTAAGCGTTATACAGCATTTTATAGACCTTGTCGCGCAGGTACTCCTTCAACAGAGCGTCGAAATCCTGGTCCGAAAACGAAATGTAGTAGCCGCCGTCTTTGGCACCCACCTTGAATCCCGTCCTGACCTCCTTCGAATAACCCACCTCGACGCCTGCGGCCAGCAGCTCCTTCGCAGCGGCTTCGAACGTCGCTTCGAACGCCTTCTGTTCCGCCTCCGGCAGCAGGGCCTTCAACTGGTTCTTCGACGAATCGGCGCCGCTCCAGTTCTTGGCGACGGTAAGCAGCATCTGCTTTACGAATTCGGGATCGAGCGTCGCGGCTTTCACGGCGGGAGCGGTGCTCTTGGCGATAATCATGGAGCTGATCTCGGCTTTGATCTTCGAGAGGGCCTGCTTGCCCGCGAGCGAAATTTCGGTCATCGCGTTCTTCTCCACGTCCTGTGCTTTGGTATTGGCTTCGGCGAGGATCTTCGCAGCCTGCGCCTCGGCCTCCTTCACGATCTTGGCCGCATTGGTCTTCGCTTCGGCCACCAGACGTTCCGCCTCGGCACGGCCTTTCTCCAGTCCCTCGTCGTAGAGCTTCTGGGTTAACTGTTGAAGTTTGTTTTCCATAAGAATTTATGTTTATTATATTTGAATTTCTTATTCGTCACTCCATGACCTCGCGTCACGGATTCCGGGATGCAGCCCGGCCTCACACCGACCCTGCCGACCGAAACGCACGGCATACAGCACCGCTTTCCCCGCCGGCAAATCCGACCGCAGGCATACGATCCGGGATCATCGGAATCTTTCTCTTCCTCACCTCCATCCGAAACTCGATCGCAAGCGATCTCTCCCCGACTCCGACCGGAAACATCGGAACTGTTCCCGAAATCACACTCCTCCGAATTAGTTCCTACAAATATATAAAATCCATTTTAACCCACGCATATTCGGCGCATTTTTTTTCGGATCGAACCATAAAAAAATCGTTTGGGACAACCAACGTCTTCATCTTGAAAAAAGCTCCCTCCGAATGAAAATCCGAAGGGAGCAATGGCTTATTCAAAATTCATCGCCCTGATGTTCGGGACGCAGCAGATCGGTGACTACCTTTACGGGCGAAAAAGTCGTGATGGGGACTTCGACGAAGACCGTATTCCACCGGGCCATGGCACCGTTCCAAAGACCGGGCAGTTCCTGCGCGAGCAACTCGCGTCCGCCGTCCGACTTGCGGGAGATAAAACCCGTAGCGGGATCGACGAACTCCTGCAGATCGAAACGACCTCCTTTCGAGGTACGGAAGCTGCAAACCAGATCCACCGGATTGAAATGGGTTGCCAAGCGCATCAATTCCCGCTTTTCGGGAGCGATCTGGTTCGATTCGGCGATCTGGAGCGTCTCCAACCCGTCGGCCCCGGTCACCCAGAAGGGGCCGCCGCCCGGTTCGCCTTCGTTGCGCACCATGCCGCACACCCGGATCGGGCGGTCGAGCACCTGCCTCAAAAGAGCCGTGCCGTAATCCTTGGGCAGTTTCACGCAGAGTTCATTCTCGATGAACGCGGCGATGGGCTCCAACTCGGCACCCGGCACTTCGAGGGCCATGAGGTATTCAAAAATCCGCTCCTGCAATGCGAGCAACACTCCGGCCAGCGCTTTTTTATAAAGCACCGTATCGCCCCGCCGGGCATCGGTAGTAACATTGTCGATATTTTTAACGAAGACTATGTCCGCATCGATCTTTCCGAGGTTCCCGATCAGCGCCCCGTGTCCCGCAGGACGGAAGAGCAGCCGCCCGTCTGCCCGTCGGAAAGGCGTACAGTCGGGATTCACGGCCAGCGTGTCGGTCGAAGGGTCCTGCACGGAGAAGGAGATGCGATACTTGACCCCGAAACGGGATTCGTAACCCGGTATCTTTTCGGCCAGCAACGCTTCGAAACGGGTCAGATGCTCGGGCGAGACGGTAAAGTGAATCTTCACCTCGCCCCCGGCGGCGGCGTACTGCGCCCCTTCGACCAGATGCTCTTCGACGGCTTTGCGCACCTCATCCCCATAGCGGTGGAACGACACCAGTCCCTTCTGGGTTTCCCCGTAACGGAGTCCTTCGGCGACGATATTTTCGACCGTCCGCAGCTCGTCGGCATCGTCACCGATGATCGTCCGCAGCTCGGGCCAGAAGGCGAAGCGGCGGCGGTTGGCCAGCAACTCCCCGACCACAGCCGTACGGCGCCCCTCGCGGACGAACTCGAACAAATCCTTGAACATACGGGTCGCGGCGCCCGAAGCGGGCACGAATTTCACCACCCGCAAAGACTCCTTCGCACGGTCGTAACGGGCCGCCGCCTGCTCGATCCCGGCAGCATCCAGCACCCGAATACCGTCGCCGCACGAAGCGGCCCGCGTCACGGGAAGAAAGGGAAAACCTTCCCGAAAATTCTTCAACTGGGTTTCGAGAGCCGCCGGCGTCAGGCCGTGCTCCTCCATTTGCACAAAATCCTCTTTCGTAAACATATCGGAAACCGTTTATCAGTCACATTCATTCTCTTTCAGCAAGATCGGCGCCACATCGACCGACGCCCGACGAAGCGGACGATAAAAAACAGCGACTCCGCCCGTTTTTCTCTTCACGCACACGGCGCCCTGCCCGCCTGTTACAAAAAGCTCCCTTCTCACTCGCATAGATCGAAACCGTTGAACGATCGTTCTCCTTGCCCGACACAACGCCCCACATCACTCGACCGAAAACGGCGAATTGCGAGCCCCTTTCTCTCCGCCGGGCAAAAAAGCCGTCCTCTCCTGCCTCACTCATCGGAAACATCGAACTACATTCTCTGTTTTCTACGCCCGGCAGAACGAGTGAAGTCGTTCTGCCCTCGCTTGTCGAAAACATTCAAATTAACGAAATAATTCCTAACTTTGCAAATATGATACGAGAATTTAACAATCCCGAACTTGCACCGCGCAACAGTTTTCACGTGGCGCAACGAGCGGCACGCCTCATCGAGTTCGACCGGACGGAAGATTTGCAGAAACTCTTCGAGAAAGGGATGCCTGATCCGTGGTATGTCCTCGGCGGAGGCAACAACGTCCTCTTCACGCAGGACTATCCCGGCACACTGCTGACCCCTGTGGCACAAGGTATCCGCATCGTGGACGAACAGCCGGACTGCGTGACGGTCGAAGCCGACGCGGGCGTCGAGTGGGACGCCCTGGTCGAATGGGCCGTGCAGCACGAACTGTGGGGATTGGAGAATCTCGCGCTCATCCCCGGCAAAGTCGGGGCCGCACCCGTCCAGAACATCGGGGCTTACGGCTGCGAGGCCAAGGATGCGATCCGGAGCGTCGAGATGTTCTGCACGGAGAGCCTCAACACGCTCGTCCTGAACAGAGAACACTGCGCGTTCGGGTACCTGTCTCTTATACACATCTGACGCTGCCGACGAATAGCCTTGT
>ENA-OYWU01001429-OYWU01001429.1-human-gut-metagenome-genome-assembly--contig:-NODE-1429-length-10471-cov-10.708813_pt1 | contig 10471 bp, 9 predicted proteins | sample MGYA00244173_ERZ653403 | MGnify/ENA primary metagenome ERZ653403 (study PRJEB26926, sample SAMN06165043) | human gut metagenome | biome: ENVO:00009003; feature: ENVO:2100002; material: ENVO:00002003...
CGCGGATGGCCAGGCCCTTCAGCTTCTTGTTGCCCATGGCAGCGCCCAGACCGGCACCGCCGGAGTTGCCGAAGCTGGTGTTCAGGGTGGAGTAATCCACCAGGTTCTCACCGGCGGGGCCGATGGAAGCAGTCTCGAACTCACGGCCGTTCTGCTCCACCATCCACTTGTTGGCAGCAAAGGTACCCTTGCCCCAGATCTCGCTTGCGTCCTCCAGAGAGACCTCGCCGTCCTCGATGCGCAGGTAGACGGGCTTTTCGGAGATGCCGCTGACAACGATGCCGTCGTAACCGGCATACTTCAGCATGGAGCCGATGTGGCCGCCCATGTGTGCATCGATGATGGAGTGGCCCTTGGACCAGGTAGAACGGAAGGTCACGTTCATACGGCCGGAGCAGGGCACGCCGGCACCGGTCAGGGGGCCGACACCAAAGATGACCAGAGCCTTCTCGTCATAGGGATCCAGCTCCATGGGAGCTTCCTCGTACATAATGCGGTAGGCCATGCCCATACCGCCGATATATTTATGGTATTTTGCGTCGTCCTGGGTGGTGATCTCACCGGTGGTCAGGTTGACGCGCAGGATCTTGCCTGCCCAGCCATAGGTTTCAGCCATTGTTGTTCCTCCTTACAGGTCCTTGTAAGCAGCCTGTGCTGCGCTGGTAACGGCATCCCAGTCCACAATGGACAGAGCGCCGGACGGGCAGCCCGCCACGCAGGCACCGCAGGCGATGCACTTGGAGGACTTGCCGGTCTCGGGGTTGACGGTGGGCATGTGCCAGGGGCAGGCCTCCACGCAGGCACCGCAGCCGATGCACTTGTCGGTATCGACCACGCGGATGCCCTGCTCATTGGTGATAATGGCCTTCTGGGGGCATGCGTTGCCGCAGGCGGGATCCTCACACTGGCGGCAGGTATCCGGGAAGTAGACAAAGCAGTTGTCGGTGCCGGACAGCAGACCGTTGCCGTCGCCGTCCAGATTCAGGCGGCGCTGGATCTTGACGCGGCTGATGTAGGAAGAGCACACGCCGTCGTTGGTCAGGGTGCAGTTGATCTCGCACCGCTGGCAGCCGGTGCACAGGTCAGCATTGACCACCAGCAGACCCTGGGGCAGTGCCCAGGTCGCCACAGCACCGGCATCCACCTGCTTCTGAGAGCAGCCAAAGAGGGACAGCATAGATGCGGAAAGGGTGAGTCCTGCAAGGCTCTTGCCCGAGATCTTCATAAATTGACGGCGGGTCATGTCAGCCGTCAGAAAATCAGTTTTTGCCATAGGTTTCCATTCCTCCGTGAGGTCACTCTGCGCAGAGCACCTCGGTTACATAGAAATAAGAATTGTTGACGATGTCCGTGACCGCCGTGGATGTAATGGTTGCACCGGAAAGCGCATCCACCTGGGTCATGTCAGCGCTGACCGTGTCGGCCGCACTGCCCTGGGTGGTCAGATCAGCGGCCTGCAGCTTGTACTCGGCCTGCTTTTCAGCGGACCAGTCTGCATAAGGCACTGACTGTTTCTCGCCGTCCTGCGCGCTCTTGCTCAGACACGCCGCGTACAGCTTGCGCCGTGCCACAGCCTCAGCACTGTTGTCCATCGGGGGGATGAGCGCGTCGTCCATCGGCTGGCCGTTCAGGGCCGAGAGGGTCAGCCCGGCTTCATACATCTTCCGGGTAGCCTCGGCCTCCGGGGAGGTATCGCCCGCACGCCATGCGGCGGGGTCGAAAGCCTCAGCGGGGGCAGCGTCGGTCCCGGCGCTGCCTGCGGCAGCAAAAGCCGTGCCGGTGGCCGGGTCGGTCACAGTGTAGCGCTTGCCTGCCAGCGTGAAGGGAGCTGCGCCCTGGTACTGGGCCGTGAACTCCGGGTTCTCACACTGAGCACCCAGGCTGTCGGTCTCGGCCTGTGCCAGGATCTTCACATCCAGCACATTGCCGTCGCGGTCCAGCGTCACACCGGCCTGCACCTCGCTCTGGAAGCCCTGCTTGCTGCCCACCACATAATATGTGGTGTCATCCAGCTGGTACACCGCGCTCACACCATAGGTGGCAGCGTCGGCATCTGCCAGCGGCAGGGCCGTTCCGGCCACCGTGGTGCGGCTGTGCATCAGCCCGCCAAGGCCAAGCGCCATGGCAAGCGTTGCCGCACCCATGGCCGCATAGCCGGGCAGCCGCCTGCGCCACAAGGACTGCGGCGCATGATTTGCCTGCTTCAATTGTATCACCTGCCTGTTTGATTCAGCTGTGCCCGGAACTCCCGGGCACGAAAACAGCCGTTCCACCTGCTGCAACAGTGCGGAACGGTTTCTTCGTTATAAGAATAACATTTTTTCCACCGGTTAGTCAACGTATACGCACAAACAAAGCCCTACAATTTCTCTCAAAAGCTCTTGCCTCTTGGTGAAATCATTTCTTTTGCCGGATAAGCAGTTTCAATCCATATTCCTCTGCCAGCTCCAGCGACTGTACCGTGGGCATACTCTTGCTCACCAGCGCGGGCACACCAGCCCGGATGGCCTTGCGCACCATATCCACCGGCACCCGGCCGCTGGTAAAAAGCACACACTCCGCCAGCGGCACACCCTCTGTCAGGGCGCAGCCCACGGCCTTGTCCAGCGCGTTGTGGCGGCCCAGATCCTCGCACCGGTACAAGATCTTGCCCGCACGCAGCAGCAGACAGCTGTGCACGGCATGGGTGGCACGGTAGAGCGGCAGGCCCTGCCCCATGGCATCGGCCAGCGCATCCACCCATGCGGCGGGGATCTCCCGCTGGGGCACCGGAGCCAGCGGCGGCAGCCGCACCGGGCTGGCCAGCGTCAGGTTATCGGTGCAGCAGCTGGGCACCTCCTGCCCGGCCTGTTCCGCTGCCGTCAGCGGATGGCGCAGCTGAACGCTTATCTTGAGGCCCTGCGCGCAGACGGCCACCCGCTCCACCTCGTCAGCGGAGGTGATCCAGCCCTCGGTCAGCAGGCGGCCCAGCGCCAGCTGCGGCAGCAGCTCCGGCGTGCAGACCACCCGGAAGGCTGGCTGTTCGTTGACCAGAATGGCCGCGGCGTGCTCTGCCGCCAGTGTCCGCTCGGTGCCATCGGGCATCCGGACGCTCTCTGCCCCCGGTGCTGCACCGAATTGATCCATGATCTGCATTGGGTGTTCCTCCCCTGTCTGTTTTACTCTGCCCCTATTGTAACACGCTTTTGCTCCGCTGAAAAGCGCCTGTGCCCTCTGGAACAAACTGTCGATCCGTGTCGTTTCCATTTTTCCCGGCTTTGTGATATACTACTGTAAAATGACAGAACCATATCCCAGTACCGAGGTGGAATCCAAATTGAAGCATCTCTTCCGCTCCCTCACGCGGGCACACCGGGCCTACAAGGGCACCCGGAACCATGCCCTGACCCTGCTGCACCGGGCCTCCGCTGCCGTTCTGACAGCCGTGCTGGTGTACAAAGCCCTGACCTATCTTTTGTTTCTGCCCGCCATGAATGGCATCTGGTCGCTGACACTGCGCTGCTCGCCGGTGAACTACCTGACCAACAACAATGCGCATCAGATCTTTACTTCACCGACCATTTTAGGCGGGATCGTGCTCATCGTCCTTCTGGCGGCGTTCTGGAACCTGTACGGCTTTTCCATCCTCCTGCACGGGTTTGCGCTGGCCTGCCGGGGTGAAACACTGCGTCCTGTTTCCCTGTTCGTCCGGTCGCTGGGGGATATCCGCCATGTCCTGCTCCCCAAGAACTGGCCCATCCTGCTTTACTGCGCCCTGCTCATCCCCTTTACAGATGTATTCGTGACTTACAACTATATCTCTCAGCTGGCTGTGCCGGAGTACATCCTTGGGCTTGTCCGGGCAAAGCCGCTCTATCTGGTGCTTTTTCTTCTCATTCTGGGTGCGGCGTTCCTGTTCACCCTGTTCTGGGTCCTGGTGCTCCCCCTCTTTACGCTGGAACGCAAAAGCCTGTGGGAAGCCGTTCAGGAGAGCGCAGCCCATGTCAAAACACAGCTGCCCCGGCTGGCCGGTGTGCTGCTGCGGTGGAACCTCAGTGCGCTGGTCCGGTCTGTTCTGGTCTTTTTCGGAGCTTCCCTGCTGGTTTACAGCGTGGCGGCGCTGATCGGCCTGCGGAGCACCCGCGCCATGCTGCTGCTCGCCCGTGCGCTGTATCTATTGGAGATCCCCTTCTTCGGCTTTTTGCTGGACTGCAAGGTCACCACAGCCCAGTGCACCATCATCGCATTCCTCTACGATCGCTTCCGTGACTGCCCGCCGGAAGAGCTGCCGGAGGGCAAACCGCACCGCTTTGGCGGCTGGCCCCTGCTCACCGCTGCGGTGGCCGGTGTCACGCTGGTCACCGGGCTGACGGCAGTCTACCTCTATGCCCTGCCCCAGGACGATGCCCTGCTCACCGCCGTAGGCGGCGTGACCCCGCTGGTCACCTTCCACCGGGGCGACTGCACCGTGGCCCCGGAAAACACCCTTCCTGCCTTCCGGTCGGCCATCCTCAAGGGCGGCGACCGCATCGAGCTGGATGTGCAGATGACCAGCGACGGCGTGGTCGTGGTGACCCACGATTCAAACCTGAAACGCTGCACCGGCAAAAACGCAAAAGTCTATGATCTGACCTATGCCGAGGTGGCACAGCTGGACGCAGGCCGCTGGTTCAGCAGCCGCTTTGCCGACACCCGGATTCCCACCCTGGAACAGGTGCTGCAGCTCTGCCGGGGCCGCATCGGCCTGAACGTGGAGATCAAGCCCAGCGCCGCCACCCCTGCTCTGGAGGCTGAGACCGTACGCCTGCTGCGGGAATACGGCTTCGACAGCTCCAACTGCGTCATCACCTCCCAGAGCTACGAGACCCTGCACAAGGTCAAAGCGCTGGCCCCTGAGTACCCCACCGGCTACATTCTGGCTCTGGGCGTAGGCAACTACTACGACCTGCCCGATGCCGACTTTTTCAGCGTGGAGACCACCTTTATCACCTCCGGCATGGTCAACGCCGTCCATCTGCGGGGCAAGACCGTCTCTGCCTGGACCATCGACCGCGAAAAGGTCGCCACCCACATGCTGGAGCTGGGCGTGGATGACCTCATCACCGACAAGCCCGACATGGTGCAGGACCTGCTGGCCCGGAATCAGCAGGTGGACGACAGCCTGATCGACTTCCGTGACCTGCTCAACGCCCTGCTCCACCCGGAGCAGCCTGCCGACTCCTCCGATGACGCGGAGGAGACCATCACCGATGCCGTGGAAGACCCGGAGGAGTTCGTGGACGCGGCGTAACACGGCCCCTTTCTCTTGCGGCATCATTGATCCAACGGTCTGTAAAAGCAGAACATCCCCGCACGGCCTGCCGAAACAGGAAGTGCGGGGATGTTTTTTGATTCAGAGGAACGGATTATAGAACCTTCCAAAGCGGATGGTCACGGCCAGGCTGATGAGCAGCAGGGCCGCGCCCACGCCCAGGGCAATGAAGTCCCGCCGGGCAAAGGGGCGCTGGGTATACCAGGTGCGCTTGCTGTTCTTGCCGAAGCCGCGCAGCTCCATCGCATTGGAAATGGTGTCGATGCGGTTCAGACTGGTCAGGATGAGCGGCAGCAGGATATTGACAGAGTTCTTCATCCGCTTGAAGAAGGGCTCCTTTTTGCCCAGCTCCACGCCGCGGGCCTGCTGGGCCTGGCTGATGCTGTGGTAGTCGCGCTGGATATCGGGGATGTAGCGCAGGGCAATGGCCACCGAATAGCCAACTTTATACGAGATGCCGATGCTGTTCAGGCTGGCAGCAAACTCGCTGGGGTCGGTGGCAGAGATGAAGAGGATGGCCACCGGCAGGGCCACAAAATATTTCAGACTGATGTTGATCATGTAGAACAGCTGTTCCGCTGTCAGGTCATACCGCCAGAACAGGTGGCAGAGCACCGTGCGGGTGCCGTACAGGGTGGTGCCCTGATTGGGATCGAACAGGAAGATGAACAAGTTGTTCAGCAGCAGGAACACCAGCATGAAGGTCATCATAAACCGGACTTCCCGGAATTTGATCCGGCTCAGCCTGAAGGCCAGCAGGCTGACCACCAACAGGCCCAGCAGCACCCAGGTATTGTAGGTGATCATGCTGGCAAAGGTGAACAGCAGGAAGAACGCCAGCTTGGTGGTTCCGGTCATCTTATGGATGACGCTCTCCCGGGGGAGATAATTCAAAACAGTCTTAGCAGCCACCCTCTCTCACCTCCCGGTCCTGCTCAATAAATCTCTCTACAAATTCCTGTGCGGGCGCAATGCCGCAGCGGTTGGCCAGCGTGTACAGGCTGGTCTCCTTCAGAGCCGCCTGTTCCACCAGCGCGGGGTCACACAGAACGGCGGCCGCGGTGCGGTCGGCAATGAGCCGTCCGTCGCAGAACACCAGCGCACGGCGGGTGTATTCCAGCATCAGGTGCATGTCATGGGTGATCATCACCACCGTCACACCCCGGGCATTCAGGCCCCGCAGGAACTCCATGATGTCGGTATAGTGCCGGAAATCCTGCCCGGCGGTGGGCTCATCCAGAAGGATGAGCTCCGGGTCAAGCACCAGCACGCTGGCAATGGTCACCCGCTTTTTCTGGCCGAAGCTCAGTGCCGAGATGGGCCAGTTCCGGAAAGGATACAGGCCGCAGACCTTGAGGGTCGCCTCCACCTTTTCCCGGATCTGCTCCTCGGTCAGGCCGGAGCGCTGCAGACCCAGAGCCACCTCCTCGTAGATCATGGTCTTGGAGATCATCTGGTTGGGGTTCTGCATCACATAGCCAATGTGCTGGGCGCGGCGGCGGATGTTCTCCTCAGCCAGCGGCTTGCCGTTCAGGAAGATCTCGCCCGCATCCGGGGTCTCGAAGCCGCAGATGAGCTTGGAAAGGGTGGATTTGCCCGCGCCGTTCCGGCCCACGATGCTCACCATCTCCCCCTTGCCGATCGAGAAGCTGACATCCCGCAGGGTCTGCTGGCCCTTCTGATAACCAAAGCTCAGGTCCTTCACCTCCAGCAGCGGCTCCCGTTCCGGCTGCGCGGCGGGCCGAGGCCGGGCCGTGAACCAGTCCCGGAGCTTTTGGGTGTCAGCATCGTCCAGCACAAGACTGTCCACATGGGCGGGGTGCTTGTCCGGAGTGAGTTCCACCCCGGCATAGCGCAGAGCCGTGACATACAGCGGCTCCCGGATGCCGTTTTCCTCCAGCAGGCTGCCCGAGAGCAGCTCGTCCGGGCGCAGGTCTGCCAGAATGGTGCCGCCGTTCACCAGCACGATGCGGTCCACGTTCCGCCAGAGCACATCTTCCAGCCGGTGCTCGATGATGAGCACTGTGGTATCCGTCTTTTTCTGGATCTCGTCGATCAGCTCAATGGCCTGCTTGCCGGTGGCGGGGTCGAGGTTGGCCAGCGGCTCATCGAAGAGCAGGATCTTGACCTGATCCACCATCACGCCCGCCAGGCTCACCCGCTGCTTCTGCCCGCCCGAAAGCTCGTGCGGTGCATAGCCGAGATGGTTCTCGATGCCCACCAGCTCGGCGGCATGGCGGGTGATGGCGTGCATCTCATCCTGCGGGGTGCAGCTGTTTTCCAGTGCAAAGGCAATGTCCTCGCCCACGGTCAGCCCGATGAACTGGCCGTCCGGGTCCTGCAGCACCGTGCCCACATGGGCCGAAAGCTCAAAGATGCTGCTGTGGGGCGCATCCACACCGTCTACGGTCAGGGTGCCGGTGCACTCGCCGGGGTTGGAAAACGGGTTCAGCCCGTTGATGCACCCCGCCAGCGTGCTCTTGCCGCTGCCGGAGGGGCCCGCAATGAGCACCCGCTCACCCGGGTAGATCTCCAGATTGATATCGGTCAGGGTGGGGCGCTTCTGGGCACGGTACTGGAAGGAAAAGTTGCGGAATGAGATGATGGGTTTACGTTCTGCCATGGGTATGGTACCTCAGCTGTTCATCAAAAAAGCCTTTCCAACGGGCCGGACGGCGCAGATGGAAAGGCCGGGTTTCATGCGGGGATCACTCCTGATCCAGAGAGCCCTTCTTGGCGATGGTTCTGGTGTAAGCCAGCACCAGCAGGCCGCCCACCACCACAGCGGTGATACTGTTGGACACTGCGGCAAATGCACCCTGTGCAAACACCTTCTTGACGGGCTCGGCGTAGATGGCAATATCCAGCACGGGGGCCACCAGGATCCAGGCCAGCAGATGGGCCACGATATTGGCCAGCGCAAAGAAAGCCACCTGCTTCTTGCTGAACTCGCCTTCCTGCAGGTTCAGCTTCTTGGAGAACAGGCCCACCACAACGCCCACAAAGGCGGAGGCGATGACCCAGCTCCACCAGGGGCTGCCGCCCCAGGACAGGTCGATGAGGGTGTGGCCGATGAAGCCGATCAGGCCGCCGACCACGGGGCCGTACATGGCAGCCAGCAGGGCCAGAACGGCGTACTGCAGGCTGATGTTGGTGTTGGGCACCGGGCTGGGAATGGCCACAAAACGTCCCAGAACAAAGAACAATGCCGCGCCGATACCGACAGCGACAACGGGCTTGATGCTGCTGTTGTTATTTTTCATATTCTCTCTCCTCTTTTATTCCGCGGATGCGGGGTTTCTTGCAAGGCACCGTTAGTATACGACACCCTCTTGAGCCTTGTCAATGGACAATCCGACCGCTTTGCAGAAAAACGGCTGCTTTCCTGCATTTGGGGGCGAATACCTTCCCGCCCTGTGCAGCAAAAAAGAGCACCCGCGCCTGCCGGAGCGGATGCCCTGTGAATGCTGATTCGGTTTTGGCCCAAACCTTAGTTCTTAGCGGTCAGGCTGAAGGTGCTCAGGGTCTGGAAGGTGGTCACGATAACATTGATGTTGTTGACGATGGAGCTGCCTGCGGAGAACACGCGGGCGATGTAGTTGAACAGCTTGCCAACGTTCAGGAACACGTCCCAAGCGGTAGCCTCGGTGGTTGCGCCACCCTGCAGGTACACCATTTCGTTCTCATCGATCGCAGCAAAGTTAGCGGGCATTTTGATCTCATTGTTCATCATAACGGGGATTCCTCTCTTTCAAATCAATCTATACTTACCGTCTGCACCAAACCAAGTACACCGGCACCAGAACCAGACCGTGGTTCCTCCGACAGGAACGGGCAGGGGCACGAGTTCCGCATTCCCTCCGGAATTGTTCCCATATATATAGGTTATACGATAAATATTCGGATTTGTCAATCGAATTTCCGGAATTTTTACCATTCTGAGCCAAAAGTGGATACCCACAACGCGGAACACCTGCCATTTCGACAGCTTTCCACAAAATATCCGCTACCGCACGATCCCTGGGCACGAAAAACTCCTTCGTCTGCACGGCAGCGCACAGATCCGTTCCACCCTGCGGCATTTCCCGGGCAAAAATCCGGCAAAAAATGCCCCCGCGCCCCCTACACAAACCGGAGCGGTTGTGCTATGATAAGGCTGAAAAATCGGTTTGGCAAAGCCAACCGCAAGGAGATGTCTTGGATGTCTGATCTGATGGAAACATTACGGCAGGAGGGCATCAGCCCCGACCTGCTGCGCGCTGTGGAAGAATACCGCGCCGCCCACGCTCTGCCCGAGGCCCTGCGCCCCCGCATCCCGGCTTCCGGCTTTACCTATTATGGCCGGGAGGTCTGGGAGCAGGCACTGGCGGCCCTGCTCTGCGGCGAAAACCTGCTGCTGGCCGGCGGCAAGGCCACCGGCAAAAATGTGCTGGCTGAAAATCTGGCCGCCGCCTTTGGCCGCCCCGCATGGGACATCTCGTTCCATGTGAACATGGATGCAGCCTCCCTCATCGGCATGGACACCTTTGTGGATGGGGCGGTCACCTTCCGGCCCGGGCCGGTCTACCGCTGTGCCCAGTGCGGCGGCTTCGGCGTGCTGGACGAGATCAACATGGCCAAAAACGAGGCCCTGGCCGTCCTCCACGCCGTGCTGGACTTCCGCCGCGCCATTGATGTGCCCGGCTACGAGCGCATCCCGCTGGCCGAAGAGACCCGCTTCATCGCCACCATGAACTATGGCTACGCGGGCACCCGGGAGCTGAACGAGGCCCTGACTTCCCGCTTTGCAGTCATCCAGATGCCCACCATCACGGAGGAAAACCTTGAAAAGCTGCTGCGGGCCCAGTTTGCCGATCTGATGGACAAATATGTGCACCAGTTTGCTCTGCTCTTCCTCGACCTGCAAAAGAAATGCGACAGCGCCGAAATTTCCACCAAAGCGCTGGATCTGCGCGGAATGCTGGACGCTCTGCGCCTGATGCGCCGGGGCGTGGCTGCGGGGCCTGCGCTGGACATGGGCATCACCAACAAGGCCTTTGATTCCTACGAGCAGGGGCTGATCCGGGACGTGATCGCCGCCCGCATCCCGGCCAGCCTGACGGCTGAAAAGCTGTTCCGCTGATGGATGCCCGGAGTTCTGTCTCTTATACACATCTGACGCTGCCGACGAATAGCCTTGTG
>ENA-OYWU01001431-OYWU01001431.1-human-gut-metagenome-genome-assembly--contig:-NODE-1431-length-10470-cov-9.118003_pt1 | contig 10470 bp, 8 predicted proteins | sample MGYA00244173_ERZ653403 | MGnify/ENA primary metagenome ERZ653403 (study PRJEB26926, sample SAMN06165043) | human gut metagenome | biome: ENVO:00009003; feature: ENVO:2100002; material: ENVO:00002003...
CGAGATGACGTCGAGTCTCGTGGGCTCGGAGATGTGTATAAGAGACAGGGAGAAAGACAGTTTGATATTTATTATGACTTTAATGATGATGTATTATTAACAAATCATTATGAGAATTTAACGATGGCAGACTGTAATATATCTGATTTTATAGTATTAGAGTAATTATTTTAATGAAGTAATTGTTGGATAAATTTGAAAGAGAGGATTGATATATGCCAGAGTGGAAATCAACCTGTTTAGGAGATATCTGTACAACAAATAAGGACAGTTATTCATCAAAAGACAATTGGAAAATTGTTAATTATTTAGATACAGGAAGTATTACGGAAAATAAAATCACTGAACTACAGTATATCGATATAGAAACAGATAAGCTGCCAAGCAGGGCAAGACGAAAAGTAAGAAAAGATAGTATATTATATTCTACAGTAAGACCTAATCAGTTGCATTACGGAATTATAAAAGAGTTAGTTGATAATTTATTAGTTTCTACAGGATTTACAGTAATTGATGTGGATACAAATAAAGCCATACCAGAATTTATTTACTATATTTTGACACAGAAAAATACAACTGAGCAATTGCAGGCGATTGCAGAACAAAGTGTATCAACGTATCCTTCTATTAAGGCAACTGATATAGAAAATCTGAAATTGAAATTACCCAATTTAGCTATACAGAAAAAAATTGTAGCTATTCTTGATACAATAGATAGTAAAATTAGACAAAATGAAAAGATAAACAATAATTTAGCAGCTTAGAGGTCGATGTCGGAGACATCAAGTTCGCCGGACATTAACTTTGGTAAAAGAGTATCACGAAGCTGAGATAAGTTGGCATTTTCATCTCTGAGATTGCGAATTTGAGCGAAAATCGGTTGAATTATCTCATCAAAAGCACTCAAAGCCTGTTTGCTTGGTATTATTGCAGGTACTTTCTTCAGATTTTGTTGACTAACCTTTTGCTGAACAGCTCCGGTTACAATTGATTTGATATTTGTAAGGCTAAAAAACAAATACAGTTCTTCAACAGAGAAGCCTTCTTTGCCTGTTATTATGTGTGCGTGATTGTTGACCCAAAATTGTCCATAGACATATTGGAGGATTGGAAAGCCTAAACTATCCACGACTGTGCCATCTTCGCCAAGTAAAAGATAAATGCCGTCGAACAGATAGTTGTCAACATAATCCATAAGTGATGTAGCTCCATAATAAGGATATACCTTTGCCATTTTGTCTCTTTCAGCACCCGAAAGAGGAACACGCTTAGAGTCGTGAAGCTGAATAATATCGCCAACGGTGCCAAAATGCCAACCATTAGGAAGATTTCCGTCAGATGAAAACGGGCTAAAATCAAAGAACCAGTCTTTATAGAGCACTTTTGCTTGCTGCTCTAAATTATTGTTTATTTGGTAGAACATTTCATCATATAAATGAAAATAAAATGCGTTAATTCGCATTTGGAAAGGAAAAATATGGCATTAGAAAACAAACTTAATATTACAGATTCCACAGAACTTGCAAGAATGGAAGAAAAAATAAGTAAGAAAAAAGCAGTGGAGTTATTTGAAAATGGATATTTGGATAAATATAAAGCAGGCTCTTTTGAGATGCTTGCAGCAATTCACAAATATTTATTTAGTGAGATATATGATTTTGCGGGAAAAGTGCGAAATGTAAATATTGCAAAAGGCAACTTTCGATTTGCTCCGGTGATGTATTTGCAAGCCGCAATTGAGAATGTTGAGAAGATGCCACAATCAACATTTGATGAAATTGTTGAAAAATATGTTGAGATGAATATAGCGCATCCTTTTCGTGAAGGTAATGGGCGAAGCACAAGGATATGGCTTGATTTAATTTTGAAGAAGGAGTTGAACAAAGTTATTGATTGGAGCCTTGTGGATAAGGAAGATTATTTGTTGGCGATGGAAAGAAGCCCAATCAAAGATATTGAAATAAAATATATTTTGAAGCAGGCTTTGACGGATAAGGTTGATGATAGAGAAGTTTATATGAAGGGTATAGACCATAGCTATTATTATGAAGGTTACGTAATATATAAAGCTGAGGATTTGTAAATATACACTCCTACCAACGGCAGGAGTAATAAAAGAACTGCCGTTGCTAGTCGTTCTCTAAAAAATTTCAAAGGAGAATGACAATGAAACAAAATTTAATTACGGATATTATTCAGGGGATGTTGCCATATTTGAATAATGCACAGAGCAAGCGATTACAAGAGGTGCTTCAATCAGCGTTTGTAAACTATGAAATAACAGAAAATACGGGGAATATGAAAGAATCAGAACGTAATTATGTAGAGATATTTTTGTCGGCTAAACGAATAGAAGGATGCTCAGAAAAATCACTTCGATATTACAAAGCAACAATTGAAGCAATGTTAGCAACACTAGATAAAAATGTGGAATATATAGTGACTGATGATATTAGAGAATATCTTACGCAATATCAACAAAAAAATGGATTGAGTAAGGTCACGATAGATAATATCAGACGTATTCTTTCTAGTTTCTTTTCTTGGCTAGAAGATGAAGATTATATATTAAAAAATCCTGTAAGACGTATACATAAAGTTAAGACCGGGATAAACATTAAAGAAACATACTCGGATGAAGCACTGGAATTAATGCGAGATAATTGTCAGGAGTTAAGAGATTTGGCAATGATTGACATGCTTGCATCAACTGGCATGCGTGTTGGCGAAATGGTATTGCTCAATAAAAATGATATAGATTTCAATGAAAGAGAATGCATCGTATTTGGTAAAGGTAGTAAGGAAAGAGTTGTTTACTTTGATGCGAGGACAAAGATACATTTGCAGAATTATTTAGATAGCAGAAATGATAATAATCCAGCGTTATTTGTGTCACTTAAAGCACCACATGAAAGACTGCAGATTGGCGGGATAGAAACAAGGCTTAGAGAATTTGGAAAGCAATTAGGTTTGCATAAGGTACATCCGCATAAGTTTAGGCGTACACTTGCAACTATGGCGATAGATAAAGGAATGCCGATTGAGCAGCTGCAACAGCTCTTAGGGCATAGAAAAATTGACACAACTTTGCAATATGCAATGGTAAAACAGAGTAATGTAAAAATTGCTCATCGAAAATATATTGGATAGAGAGGAAAACGGATATGACTGAATGGATTGAGTGTAAAATATCTGACATTGGAACTGTTGTCGGTGGGGCTACACCCTCAACAAAGAACCCAGAGAATTATGAGAGGGGAATGATTGCTTGGATAACACCTAAAGATTTATCTACATTCAGTGGCCGCTATATTGAGCGTGGTGAAAGAAATATTACTGAAACAGGTTTGAAAAGCTGTTCAACGCAGTTACTACCTAAGAACACAGTATTATTTTCTTCGAGGGCACCAATCGGATATGTTGCTATTGCGGCAAATGAGGTATGTACCAATCAGGGCTTTAAGAGCGTTGTTCCAAATGATAATACTGATCCGCTTTTCTTATACTATTTGCTTAAATATAACAAGGATAAAATTGAAGGTATGGGAAGCGGAACAACATTCAAAGAGATATCAGGAAACACGATGAAGAATATTGTTGTTTCTGTTCCAATTGATAAAAAAATGCAAGAGAGAATATCTTCTGTACTCGGTTCTATTGATGATAAAATCGAAGAAAATGAGAGAATAAACAATAATTTAGAGCAGCAAGCAATGGCTTTGTTCAAATCGTGGTTCATTGACTATGAACCATTTGACGGGCAAATGCCAACTACTTGGAAAAGTGGGGTTTTGGGCAATTTTGTTGAAATAAAGCGTGGCGGTTCACCTCGTCCAATTCAAAATTTCTTGTCTGATAGTGGATTGCATTGGCTGAAAATATCCGATGCAACCTGTATTAGTTCACCTTTCATCAATGAAATCAAAGAATACATCATTGAGGACGGATTGAAGAAAACTGTCTTTCTCAAAGCAGGAAATTTGGTTTTATCAAACAGTGCCACTCCCGGTTTACCGAAAATCCTTGATATAGATACTTGCATACACGATGGTTGGCTGTATTTTCCGTCATCCAAGTTTTCAAACGAATACTTATATCTGTATTTCAAGCACATTCGAGATAATTTGGTTGCGCTTGGAAATGGCAGTGTATTTACAAACTTGAAAACGGATATTCTCAAGAATTATCCCACTAACTTACCAACAGACGATGTGTTGAGTAAGTTTGATGAAATCATTAAGCCTATGTTTTCTATGATTCTCTCAAAAACAAGAGAATCAAAGGCGTTAATGGAAATCAGAGATTCATTACTTCCAAAACTTATGTCCGGCGAACTTGATGTCTCCGACATCGACCTTTAAGCCGCTAGTAGATTCGAAAACTGCTCCGTAGTTTTCTCATTACCGCCTCTGACAGACACCTTGCCGTTCGTATGCATGCATTCGACCGGCCTCGGTATCTGTTTACGCTGCTTCGCAGCTATCTGTGCTTTGCACAGATTAGGCGATAAATTATTGTTTATCATACTTGAAGTGTTTGGCTTGCAGTGCAGGGGTTGGTTGTACCAATTGCTATTTCATCGCTTGTAGTTTTATTTACTGTATCTGCAGTTAAGTCTGTGATAAAAGCGAGTGGAGATGACACTATGGGAAGTAAAGTTAAAAAATTTGTAAGTGTAGTTTTTGATATTTTATATACTATGAGTGCTAATTTAGCAGGAGATGCACTACTAGCCAAAGCACTTCAAATGATAATTGCTTAACTTGAAAAAGGAGTGAAGAAAGTGGCATACAAAGAAATTAATGAATCTGACATAATATTGATTGACTCAGTTAGTTCTTTTATAGAAAATATAAAACAAGTAAAAGAAAAGAAAGAATCGAAAGAGGGAACTTCTACTGAACTATATTTCAGAGGTCAGGAGACGGAGTTTTGGGATATAGAGCCAAGCATTTTTAGAGATGACATGCTAAGTATAGAACATAAATTGATGCAGATACCATTGCAGAAGTCACCAACAGAATTTAGGGACTTAAATTCAATGTTTGATATTATGACTAAGTATCAACATTATGGAATGTGTACACGTCTTTTGGATTTAACTACGAATCCCTTGGTTGCGTTATATTTTGCATGCAAAAAGCATGGTTTAGAAAAATATGTCACAAAAGATGATGGAGAAGTAGAAAAAGAGCCATATGGAGTGATTTATTATACAGATAAATACTATCCGTCACAATCTACGGATCTTGAGATTCAAATTGTATCTGCGTTGGCAAGTTATGATTTGGAAAAAGAAAATACTTTGCTTGATGTTCTTGAAAGATTATATCACGACAAGATTATAGACAAAGAAGCAAAAGACAATTGGTTAGCAAATTATAAAGAATTTGTAGAAATAATACAAAATAATTATATGGTGATGCCAACTTACACAAACGAAAGATTGCGAAAGCAAAGTGGTGTATTTTTGCTGACAAGCTTGTTTTCGTTTAATAAAGAGATTGAAGTCGAGAAATCCATTATATCTAAAGCTAAGGGTAAACTAAAAGAGGAATTTAGTGATGAGTGTTTTTATATTTCAGGGGAAAACAAAGAAACAATTTTGAAGGAATTGGATTTATATAACATAAATGAAGCTACATTGTTTCCTGAATTAGAACATCAATTAAGTTACATAAAATATGCAAATCGTAATCAGGTTAATCCAGTTACGGATTTTGAACTTGAACAATACATTATTGACAATTTTTCTGAAGAGTTCAAAGAAGTTGTTGGTATTGATGATGTTAAAGAAGTTTTAAATATAATAAGAATGCATTTTACAGCAGATTGGTATAAGCGTAAACGAGCACTCAGTAAAATAAAGATGACAATTACAGGATATTATTTTGATAAATGGCAGTCTAAGGATAATGCAAAGCAAAAGGCAGAACAGATTATGACCTTATTAAATCAAATGGTTGAAGATTTTATTATGAGTGCGAACGAAAGGGGTGATTAAATGTCCGCTAATTATACAGAAGCCGATTATGAGAATTCTGTTATAGAATTGTTTAGAAATGACTTGGGTTATGAATATGCCTATGGTCCGGATGTTGAAAGGGATTTTCACAGTCCTTTATATGAGGAAGTGTTAGAGGATGCTCTGTATCGTTTGAATAGAGATTTACCTTCCGATGCCATTCAGGATGCTATATTTAAGTTGAAAAACTTTGAAAATGGTGAACTTGTGCAGAAGAATGCAGTTTTTATGGATTATCTGCAAAATGGTATTCCGGTAAGATTTTTGGTTAATGGAGAAGAACGTTCTTCTATTGTATATCTTGCAGACTATAAGAATCCAGATAACAATTCTTTTATTGTAGCTAATCAGTGGACATTTATTGAAAACAGTAATAAACGTGCGGATATAATTCTGTTTTTAAATGGATTGCCAGTTGTTTTAGTTGAACTAAAATCTCCATCACGTGAAGAAACAGATGCTTCCGAGGCTTACAGACAGCTTCGTAATTACATGTTGGAAATTCCAGCTATGTTTATTTATAACGCTATTTGTGTTATGAGTGACCAGCTTACTTCTAAAGCAGGAACTATCACTTCTGGTGAAGACCGCTTTATGGAGTGGAAAACCAAGGATGGAAACTATGAAAATACGCAATTTGCACAGTTTGATACTTTCTTTGAAGGAATGTTCCAGAAAGAAAGATTGCTTGATATTATAAAGAACTTTATCTGCTTCTCAAATGAGGGGATAAGCAGTTTTAAGATACTTGCAGGGTATCATCAATATTTTGCAGTCCGCAAAGCTATTGTATCAACACAGAAAGCCACAGTTACAGATGGTAAGGGTGGTGTATTCTGGCATACACAGGGTAGTGGAAAGTCATTGTCTATGGTTTTCTATGCTCATTTATTACAAGAAGCATTGGACAGTCCTACAATCGTTGTACTGACAGATAGAAATGATCTTGATGACCAGTTATACGGACAGTTTGTTAAATGTAAAGAGTTTTTAAGACAGGAACCGGTTCATGCTGAAAGCAGAGAACATTTAAAAAACTGGCTTGCGGGCAGACAGGCGAATGGAATTATATTTACAACCATGCAGAAGTTTGAGGAGTCTTTTGATGCACTTTCTGAAAGAAGAAATATTATTGTTATGGCGGATGAAGCGCATCGAGGACAATATGGACTTGCAGAGAAAATTAAGATAACGAAGAATGAAGATGGAGAAGAAGTCGCCAAAAGAGTTGTAGGTATAGCTCGTATTATCCGTAATAGTTTGCCTAATGCTACATATATAGGTTTTACAGGTACTCCTATATCATCAGCAGACCGCAGTACCCGTGAGGTTTTTGGAGATTATATTGATATATATGATATGACGCAGGCTGTTGAGGATGGGGCAACAAGACCTGTTTATTATGAGAGCCGGGTTATCAAATTAAATCTTGATGAAAATACATTGAGATTGATGGATGCAGAATATGATACAATGGCTGCTAATGCTGATGCAGAAGTCATTGAAAAGAGTAAGCATCAACTTGGACAGATGGAAGTAATTCTCGGTAATGACCAGACCATCAATTCGCTTGTGTGTGATATTCTTGACCACTATGAGAACAACCGTGAGAATTTGCTTACAGGTAAGGCAATGATTGTTGCCTATTCCAGACCGATAGCAATGAAGATTTACAAAAGAATATTAGAACTTCGTCCTTCCTGGAAAGAAAAAGTCGGTGTTGTTATGACATCTGGCAATAATGATCCTGAAGAATGGCGGGAAATTATCGGTAACAAGCAGCATAAAGATGAGTTGGCAAAGAAATTTAAGGACAATAACAGTCCAATGAAAATAGCTATTGTCGTAGATATGTGGCTTACCGGATTTGATGTTCCTTCATTGGCTACAATGTATGTTTATAAACCAATGGCTGGACATAATCTTATGCAGGCGATTGCTCGTGTAAACCGGGTATTCAGGGATAAAGAAGGTGGACTTGTTGTTGATTATGTTGGTATAGCATCTGCTTTGAAGCAGGCGATGAATGATTATACAACTCGTGATAAAAAGAATTATGGAGATACAGATGTTGCCAAGGTGGCTTATCCCAAATTTCTTGAGAAACTTTCTATCTGTAAAGATTTATTCCATGAATATGATTATTCCAAGTTTACAACTGGTTCTGATCTCGAACGGGCAAAAACAATTAGCGGCGCGGTAAACTTTATAATAGCAAGAGATAAGGAAAAAGAAAAGACCGCTTTTATTAAAGAGTCACTCATGCTTCATCAGGCACTTTCGCTCTGTTCCTCTCTTGTTGATGAAGAAATGAGATTTGAGGCAGCTTTTTTTGAATCTGTCAGAGTTCTGGTGGGTAGATGGATGAATGCTGGAACAGATAAGAAGATTTCATTACCTGAAATGAATGCACGAATAAATGAACTTTTGAAGCAGAGCATAAAGAGTGATGGTGTAATAAACCTGTTCTCAGATATAAAAGAAGAATTTTCACTCTTTGATCCAAAGTTTCTTGAAGAAATCGCAAAGATGAAAGAGAAAAATCTCGCAGTGGAACTTCTTAAAAAGCTGATTGCTGAGCAGGTACATATTTATAAAAGAACTAATGTTGTTAAATCCGAAAAATTCAGTGAAATTATTCATGAAGCAATGAATCGTTATCTTAATGGTATGCTTACAAATGAACAGGTTATTGAAGAACTTCTCAATCTCGCAAAACAGATTGCTGCAGCACAAAAAGAAGGGGAACAGTTAGGACTTACAGCTGATGAATTAGCTTTCTATGATGCGCTCACAAAGCCGCAGGCAATTAAAGATTTTTATGAAAATGAAGAACTGATTGCTATTACAAAAGAACTAGCTGAAACACTCAGAAAAAATAAAACCATTGATTGGCAGAAGAGAGAGTCGGCAAGAGCTAAAATGCGTATGCTTATAAAGAAACTGCTCAAGAAACATAAATATCCGCCGGAAGGCATGGAAGATGCGGTTCAAACGGTTATGACGCAATGTGAACTTTGGACAGATAATAATGATATGGGTGATGAAAAGGTTATTAACTTTCGCAGTGAATCAACATCATATGATGATTCAGATTATGCAGATTCCATGATGGTCGCTGAAAGTGCAACAACCTATGGAGCAAGAAAATAAAACCGATACAACTAAACTACGAAAACTTAAGATTTCGTTAAATTTATGGAACCGATTCTTAAGGTTGTCTGTGAGACATTGACCAACCAATTCCAGTAAGATATATTTGAATTAATGGGCTGTGGAAAAACAGTCCGGATTAAGGAGTATAAGTATATCAAAGTAAGGAGGAACTATGGGCATGGAAAAGCAGAAGGCGAAGACAGGTCCGAAAAAGAAGGTTGGAAAAAAGCAGAGAAGAAAGAGAAAACTGATACTTTTTATTGTAGAAGTATTAGTGATACTCATTTTGCTGGTAGTATTTTATGTAATGAGTAAGCTGAATAAAATCAATAATACCGGTTCCTTAGACGCGAAGAAGCTGAATATTAATATAGACAGCGAGACCCAGGAAGTGTTAGATAATTATACCAATATAGCTATCTTTGGAATTGACAACCGGAACAGTGGAAATTATGAGAGCGGAAACAGCGACTGTATCATGATTGCCAGTATCAATGATGATACCAAGGAAGTGAAGCTTGTATCCGTATACCGGGATTCCTTTCTGGCAGTAGATGATAAAGACAGCCTGCGGAAACTGAATGCAGCTTATGCCAAGGGAGGACCGACCGGTGCAGTAGCGGCATTAAATAAGAATCTGGATTTGAATATTACCGAATATGTATCCGTAGACTTCAATGCAGTAATGGAAGTTGTGGATGCATTAGGTGGAATAGAGTTGGATATTACCAGGGAAGAAGCCAGCAATATGCACATCTGGATTGATGAAATGAATGAAGTCATGGGAACCCATGGCAAGCCGGTTTCCGGACCGGGCGTGCAGCAGGTCAATGGAATACAGGCACTTGCCTATTGCCGTGACCGAATGAGCGGCGGAGACGATTTCCGCCGGACCGAGCGTCAGCGTATTGTAGTAGGAAAGATTGTAGAAAAAGCAAAGCAGGCAGACATCCTTACTTTAAATGATTTGGTAGACAAGCTGTTTCCGGACATTTCTACCAGCCTTTCTACCACAGAAATATTGGGACTTGCAGCCCATGTCAAAGAGTATGAGCTTGCAGATACCCAGGGCTGGCCATTCCAGTTAGACACCAAGATGATGGAAAAATCCATCGGAGCAGTAGTTGTACCAACGGATTTGGAGACCAATGTAGATTTGCTGCACCGCTATTTATTTGATGTAGAGGATTATGAAACGACAGATAAGGTGAAAGAAATCAGCAAGGCAGTAAGCAACAGGACCTGTCTCTTATACACATCTCCGAGCCCACGAGACTCGACGTCATCTC
>ENA-OYWU01001433-OYWU01001433.1-human-gut-metagenome-genome-assembly--contig:-NODE-1433-length-10454-cov-13.069141_pt1 | contig 10454 bp, 7 predicted proteins | sample MGYA00244173_ERZ653403 | MGnify/ENA primary metagenome ERZ653403 (study PRJEB26926, sample SAMN06165043) | human gut metagenome | biome: ENVO:00009003; feature: ENVO:2100002; material: ENVO:00002003...
CGTCGAGTCTCGTGGGCTCGGAGATGTGTATAAGAGACAGGTTATGGTGTATTATTTATACTGACACTGACAAATATGTCAAACTTATTGTTATTATTTATTCCGTCATTCTTTATCTTTACAGCCTTTGGAATGCTGACGGTACTTACCACCGTATTTCTTGCAAATACCGTGGACTATGGCGAACTGAAAAATAACCGGAGAGATGAGAGCGTTATCTTTTCCATGCAGACCTTTGTGGTAAAACTGGCATCCGGAGTAGCTGCACTGGCAGCTTCCATCTGCTTAAATCTCTGCCACTTAAGTAATGATACTGCAGAAACAGCAACCGCAGCTGCTGCGTCCGGCAGCTCCCTTTTAGGACTCCGCATGACGATGGCAGGAATTCCGATTATCGGCTTACTGATTGCAGTGCTGGTATTCCGTAAGAAATTTATCCTGACAGAAGAAAAAGTGCAGGAAATCACAGAGCAGATTAAAGGAAAGGAAAATTATCGATGATTCGTAAGGAAAAGGATTATTTTATTCTGGATACCGACCATACTACCTATTGCTTCCGGGTACTTCCTACCGGACAGCTGGAACATCTTTATTATGGCAGAAAGCTTCATATCGAGGACGAAGCAGATATGCAGCCGCTGGTGGAAAAGCATGTCTTTGCACCGGGTAATGTGAATCTGTATAACGAAGAGCAGAAAGCATATTCCTTAGAGGATATGCGCCTTGAAATGTCCTCCTATGGAAAAGGAGATATAAGAGAGCCTTTTGTGGAAGTGGTGAATGCCAATGGAAGCAATACGATAGATTTTGTATACAAGGAAGCGGAGATAACCAAAGGTAAGGAAGCCTTTGCGGAACTGCCGGGTTCCTATGGCAGCGAAGAGGAAGTGGAGCAGCTTTGTATCCGGCTTGCGGACGAAGGAAATGAGCTGGCACTGGAATTGTATTATTATGTCTATCCATCCTGTGACATCATCAGCCGTAGTGCGAAATTCTATAATAACGGAAAAAAAGCTGTGCAGTTGAAACGGCTGATGAGCCTGCAGCTTGACTTTGATGGGCATGATTATGCATTTACTACATTTCATGGAGCCTGGGCAAGAGAAATGAAGCGGAGTGATATGCCGGTAATAGCAGGAAAATTAGTAAATGCTTCCTATACCGGAACCACCTCCAGCCGGGCCAATTCCTTTGTGATGCTAAGCCGGCCGAAGACCACAGAGGATGCCGGGGAATGCTTTGGTTTTCACCTTATCTATTCCGGTAATCACTATGAAGCAACAGAAGTAAACAGCTTTGGCAAAATGCGTCTGGTGACAGGAATCAACCCACAGGCATTTTCCTATGAAGTGGCACCGGAAGAATGCTTTCAGGCACCGGAGGCAGTGATGGCATATGCAGAAAACGGATTTAACCAGATGAGCCAGAGGCTGCATCATTTTATCCGGGAGCATATTGTCCGTGGAACCTGGCAGAAGAAGGAGCGGCCGATACTGCTTAACAGTTGGGAGGCTTCCTATTTTGACATCAGTGAGAAGAAGTTACTGAAGCTGGCAAAGGAAGCAAAAGAAGTTGGCATAGAATTATTTGTAATGGATGACGGCTGGTTTGGCGAACGGATGGATGACAGCAGTTCCTTAGGAGACTGGGAAGCAAATGCGAAGAAGCTGCCGGGTGGGCTTAAGGGTTTATCCGATAAGATTCGCGGACTGGGACTGCAATTCGGTATCTGGGTGGAGCCGGAAATGGTCAATGTGAAAAGCAAACTTTATGTGGCACATCCGGACTGGACCATTGAGATTCCGGGACAGCCTCATTCGGAAGGAAGAAACCAGCGGATTTTAGATTTGGGAAGAAGAGAAGTACAGGATTATATTATTGAGAGCATGAGCAAAGTCTTTTCTTCAGCAGACATTTCCTATGTGAAATGGGACATGAACCGGACCTTCAGTGATTATTATTCCACAGCACTTCCACCGGAACGGCAGGGAGAAGTGGCACACCGCTATGTGCTGGGATTATACCGCTGCATGAAGGAGCTGACGGAACGGTTTCCGGAGATTTTATTTGAAGGCTGTGCAGCAGGCGGCAACCGCTTTGACCTTGGAATCTTATGCTATTTTCCGCAGATCTGGGGCAGTGATGATACGGATGCATTGTGCCGGGCGGAGATAGAAGAAAATTATAGTTACGGCTATCCGCTGTCAGCAGTCAGTGCTCATGTGTCTGCCTGCCCGAATCACCAGACGCTGCGGAATACGCCATTAGAGACAAGATTTCAGGTGGCATGCTTTGGAAGCTTCGGCTATGAATGCAACCTCTGTGATATGAAAAAAGAAGAAAAGGAAGCCATGAAGGAGCAGATTGCATTATATAAGAAATGGCGGAAGGTATTGCAGCAGGGAACTTTTTACCGGGGCAGAAGCTTTTACGACGGAGCACAGAGTGGAATGGGTGGCAGTGTTTTAGCGGACGAAGCCGGTAACCAGATGGAGTGGACCTGCGTATCGGAAGATGGCACCAAAGCAGTGGGTATGCTGATGCAGAAATTAGTGGTGCCGAATACGCAGCAGCAGACTTATTATCCGAAGGGATTGCTGCCGGATGTCTGTTACCATTTCTACAACCGGAAATTAAAATATAATATCAAAGAATTCGGAGACCTGGTAAATACCGTTTCACCGGTTCACATCAGACAGGATTCCCTGACCCATCAGGTGCTTTCGAAATTGGTAAAAATGGATGGCGAGACGGAAGACTTCCATGCATATGGAGATACCTTAATGTATGGCGGCGTTCATGTCAGTCCGGCATTTGGCGGAACCGGATACAATGATAAGGTAAGGCACTACCCGGATTTTGCATCCCGTTTATATTTTATGGATGGAGAAGTAAAAAAGTAGGGAGACAGAAGTCCATGTTTGTGCTAAGATGAACATATCCATAAACACAAACAGGAGCGGATATGAAGAATAAATCAAAGTTAAAGAAAATAAGAGAAAAGAAAGCAGGCACAGCCACCGTTACCAAAGAGTGGCTTTATATGAATCCAAATTCCATCACAGTAGCAGAGATTGAAAATGCATTAGAGGGAATGGATGGCATCGAAACAGAAATCTGGAAAGAGGCGGGAGTATTAGAGGTGGAGGTTCCGGAGCATCATTCCATGGATATCGAGGAGATTGCAGTTGATTTAAAGGATGAATATGCCAATGCTTATTTAAAAGAGCATGACATTCATGCTCTTTTTGCTGTCACAATTGACACAGAAAACTATGCATTTATGCAAAAAATCATGCAGAAAATCATCGCCGGTGCAGGAGGCTTCTTCTGCGGTGATACAGAGGATTTTACACTGGTAGTAAAAGAGTAAGAAGTGAAATAAAATGCAAAAGATAAGATTATATGATGCAACAAAATTAGACCGGGAACATATGATGTTTTCCAATAAGCAACTTATTACGCTGCTTCTGCCGATTATGGTAGAGCAGCTTTTGAATTCCTTTATGGGAATGGCGGATACCATGATGGTAAGCAATGTGGGAAGTGCGGCAATCTCTGCGGTATCACTGGTGGATTCCATCAATGTGCTGGTCATACAGGTATTTACGGCATTGGGAGCAGGAGCGGCAATTATCTGTTCCCAGTATCTTGGAAGGGGAGACCGGGAGTCCAGCAATGAGGCTGCAAGACAGGTAACTTTAAGCGTACTGACGATTTCTACGGTATTGTCTATATTTTGTATTATATTTCGTGGACCACTGCTGCATCTGATTTTTGGCCAGGTAGAAGAGGCTGTTATGGATAATTCCATGATTTACTTCCTGCTGACTGCAATTTCATTTCCGTTCATTGCACTTTTTGATGCCGGTGGAGCTTTTTACCGGGCAGCAGGAAACAGTCGTTTTCCAATGATGATTTCCGTGCTTTCCAATGGACTCAACATTGCCGGAAATGCAGTGCTTATCTTTGGATTAAAAATGGGCGTGGAAGGAGCAGCCCTTTCTACATTATTTTCCAGAATCTTTTGTGCAGTAGTCATTTTCTGGAATCTGCGGAAACCGGATCAGGTGATTGTGGTAAATCATTATCTTAAGATCCGTCCCAATTTCCCATTGATTGGAAAAATTCTTTCTATCGGAATTCCATCCGGAATTGAAAACGGAATGTTCCAGTTCGGAAAGCTGGCAATCCAGTCCAGCGTATCAACCCTTGGAACGGCAGCCATTGCCGCGCAGGCAATGACCATTATTCTGGAAAATTTAAATGGAATCGGAGCCATTGGAATCGGAATCGGACTGATGACAGTAGTAGGACAATGTATTGGAGCCGGAAAAGTGGAAGAGGCGCGTTATTATATGGTGAAACTCTGCGGCTATGCAGAAATTGTTATTCTGATTTCCTGTGCAGTGGTATTTTTATTGACAAAGCCGGTTACATTTTTAGCTGGAATGGAAGCAGAAAGTGCCTCCCTCTGCATGGAAATGATAATAGCAATTACGATTGTAAAACCGATTGTATGGGTGCTGGCATTTATCCCGGCTTATGGCATGCGTGCTGCCGGAGATGTGAAATTCTCCATGATTTTATCCAGTCTTACCATGTGGTTCTGCCGTGTGGCACTGTGTGTATATCTGATCCGCAGCTGTGGTTTCGGACCAATGGCGGTGTGGATTGGCATGTTTGCCGATTGGACGCTTCGTGCTATCGCATTCAGCGTCCGGTATCTAAGCGGCAGGTGGAGCCGGATACATGTCATTTAAAACATGCATAATATTGTTGCATGAGCAGTATCAGCAAATATGCGTTATCAGCACACTGGCAGCAGTACCTGGGTAATAAATTTACTTTTATCTTTATGTTGTGGTGGCCCCTCTAAGTAACAGTGACGGAAGATACCAACCGGTGTAAGTTTTTGCTCTCTGGCATAGGAAAGAAGGGTATCATGAACCGATGGCAATTCTTCATACGCTCCATGATGATAGAGGCAGACTGCTTTCTGGGCGGGGAAATTTAAAATGTGCTCACCCTTGCTTCCTGCCGGGACAACAGCAAAAAAGGACATATCCTTTGCATCCGTAATGGGAGCTTCCGTAAAATAAATCTGCCCGGTATGTGCCGGACCATAGTTCTGCAGTGCTTCCAAGGCAACCTCTCTTAACAAATTCGTCTTTTCTGCGATGCTGTCACTTTCCGTTTTGCGGCAGTACACCGTTTGTGGTGGAATTGTAATGATTTCCATTGATTCAAATCCCTGATTGATTCTTTCGTATAAGGCTTTGATATTGGCATTTAATTCATCCCGCAAAGCTTCCAGCCTTCGAACCATGGATAAAAGGTCGTTAGAGTTGTTGAAGTAGCCATGGATTTCATCCAGTGACAGGCCAAGATTCTGCAGCGAGCGGATGGTTCGAATCTTCGTCAGTGTATCAATGGTATAGTAACGATTGCCGGATGGGTCTTCTTTTACATCCGGAAAAACCAGTCCATGAGCTTCATAATTTAAAATAATTCTTCTTGTGATGCCCACAAAGTCTGCGGCATCTCCAATTGAAAACAGTTCTTTCAAAATGTTTCCCCCTTTTTATTTATTCGGTGATTGTGAAAAGAATGGATTTAGAAATTTTGAAGAAATAAAGTCGGCTGCATCACTTCAAAACACCGTAGTTCTAAAATATATGTTTTGCTTTTCTCTATGAAAGCCAGTCTTTCCAATGTTTGACAACCGGGCAGCCGGTCAAAGCAACGGAAAGACAGCTTACAAACAAGCAAAACATACATTTAAGAACTGCTGGTGTTTTGAGGCAAACCAGCCGGTCTTTATTTCACACAAAATTTTCATATCATATATTTTTTCACAATTACCGGCAAAATTTGTAAAATGATTGCATCGTACATTGATGTACGGTGTAAAATAACAATGTAATTGTAGCACAGCATTGAGAGTGTGAAAAGTGAAAAAAGAAAAAAGTAATTTAAGTGTAATTTAAGAAGGGAAGGATGTACATGAAACAAAAGAAGAAAAGTTTATTTTCCTTGTTACTTGCGTTGATGATGATGGCAGGTCTTATGCAGGGGATGACAGTTGAGACAAAGGCAGCCACAAATTCAGTTCAGGCAGGACCATTTACGTTGTCAAGAGATTCGGGGGCAATTGTAGAAGGAGTCGATTACACCTATGGAAAGTATGAATCTGGAAATAGAAATTCGCTTACCATTCTGACGGATGACATTACGATTGCAATGGATGAAAACGCAGAACCTACATCAGATATTATTGAGCTGGGAGAATTTAATAACCCACCTCTTGACAGTTTTTCTAAGGTAACATTTTCAAATTTAAAAATGAAATCTTATTATAATAATATATACAGTAATGTAGACCATATTCATATTACACTGGTTGGAAGCAATGAACTGGTCAGCATAAAAGAGAAATCGGAAACCTATGGAGGTTATGCAATTTTTGGACATGGAAGTGTAACTATTGAGAATAGTCCATATGGTTCTCTTTATGCAACCGGAGATGGACTTGGCTGGGGAGCTATTTCTGTATCAGAAGGATATGGAAAAAGTGATGCATGCATTACAGTTGGAGATGCCATGTCAATGAAAAGTTCTACCACTCTGATGGCAGATATATCAGAATTGACAGATACACCACAGGTTTGGAGAGACTATATTGGAGCAGGCAAAAATTATATGGATATTAAATCTGCCAAAACACTCCTGATCGGTATGTGGAAGCACAGCCACACATGGAGTTATGCATTGGATGAAAGCAAAGATGGAAGCCGTATTCTTGCAGCCTGCAGTGGATTGGGAGACTGCAATGAGAAAGATGCATCTTTATGGTTATCCTTATCAGCTGAGAATACAGACTATGATGGAACAGCAAAAGCTGCCAATATAACAATATCCGAAGACTGGAAGAGATTTAATCTTCCGGTTCCGGAAATCGTATATTATCTGAGTGGAACAGACACAAAGACCAACAGTGACAACAGCGGAGCAGAAGCCGTTGGAGGCGCACCAAAGTTACCGGGCAGCTATAAGGCACAGGTTACGGTTGGAACAGATACGAAAGCAACAAAAGAATTTACAATTACATGCAAGCATGGTGAATGGGTGGAAACAGTGTCAGATTCCTATCTGAAAACAGTAGCAACCTGTACGGCACCGGCAGTTTACTACAAATCCTGCAAGCTGTGTGGGGCAAAGGGAACGGAAACATTTACCAGTGGAAATCCATTAGGACATGACTTTAGCAACAATGCAGAAACCTGCAGACGGGAAGGCTGTAATGAGAAGAACCCGGATTATAAACCGGCAACACCGGTCATTATTGAAGGTGCCGGTGGAGAATGGACAAAGGAAAGTGGTTCTACACTTCGCTTCCGCAGTGACGCCGGTATCAGCAGTTTTGTTCGTGTAGAAGTGGATGGCACCGTAGTAGATGCGAAAAATTATACGGTAACAGAAGGCTCTACCATTGTTACTTTCACAGCAGAATACTTAGAAAGCCTTGCTACCGGAAAGCATACGGTTGCGATTGTGTCCTCTATCAGTGGGGAAGAAAAGAAAGCAACCGCCGAATTTACCATTGCGAAGAAAGCTGATACAACAAATGGAAATAACAATGCAAATGCAGACCAGACCACAGCGCAGAAAACAAAAGCATTGAAAACAGGTGATGAATCACCGGTTGGATATCTGCTTGCACTCTTGGCATTATGCGGAGCGGCAGTAGTATTCACAGGGAAAAAGGGTTATTTAAAATAGGAGGATGCAAATGAAACGAAAGAAGAAAAGTTTATTTGCTATATTACTTGCACTGGTTATGATGGCAGGTCTTATGCAGGGTATGACAATTGAGACAAAGGCAGCTGCAAATTTAGTTCAGGCAGGACCATTTACGTTGTCAAGAGATTCGAAAGCAATTGTAGAGGGTGTCGATTACACATATGGAAAGTATGAATATGGAAATTGGAATACGCTTACAATTCTAACGGATGATATTACCATTGCAATGGATGAAAATGCGGAACCTACATCAGATGTTATTAAGTTGGGACAATATAATAGCACGCCTCTTGACAGTTTTTCTAAGGTAACATTTTCTGATTTAAAAATAAAATCTCGTTACGATAGTGTATTAAGTTATGTAAATGATATTCATATTACTCTGGTTGGAAAAAATGAGTTAATTAGTGTAAATGAAAATCCTGCATTTTATGGTAGTCAGGGGCTTCTGAGCTATGGAAGCATAACTATTGAAAATAGTCCGAACGGTTCTCTTTATGCAAGTGGAGAAGGATATGGCTGGGGTGCGATTTTTTCATCCACTGCACATGGAAAACCAAGCGCGAGCATTACGATAGGGGATGAGATGGCTATGAGAAGTTCTACAGAGGAAATGGTAGATGTTTCAGAGCTGACAGACATTCCGCAGGTTTGGACAAGTTATATTGCACTGAATAATAACGAAGATTACACAACAAGGGGAAATGCCAAAACAATCCTGATTAGCCCGAAGGAGCACAGACATACATGGAGTTATGCAGTAGATGAAACAGAAAGCAAGGATGGAAGCCGTATTCTTGCCACCTGTAGTGGATTGGGAGATTGCAATGAGAAAGATGCATCTTTATGGTTATCCTTATCAGCTGAGAATACAGACTATGATGGAACAGCAAAAGCTGCCAATATAACAATATCCGAAGACTGGAAGAGATTTAATCTTCCGGTTCCGGAAATCGTATATTATCTGAGTGGAACAGACACAAAGACCAACAGTGACAACAGCGGAGCAGAAGCCGTTGGAGGCGCACCAAAGTTACCGGGCAGCTATAAGGCACAGGTTACGGTTGGAACAGATACGAAAGCAACAAAAGAATTTACAATTACATGCAAGCATGGTGAATGGGTGGAAACAGTGTCAGATTCCTATCTGAAAACAGTAGCAACCTGTACGGCACCGGCAGTTTACTACAAATCCTGCAAGCTGTGTGGGGCAAAGGGAACGGAAACATTTACCAGTGGAAATCCATTAGGACATGACTTTAGCAACAATGCAGAAACCTGCAGACGGGAAGGCTGTAATGAGAAGAACCCGGATTATAAACCGGCAACACCGGTCATTATTGAAGGTGCCGGTGGAGAATGGACAAAGGAAAGTGGTTCTACACTTCGCTTCCGCAGTGACGCCGGTATCAGCAGTTTTGTTCGTGTAGAAGTGGATGGCACCGTAGTAGATGCGAAAAATTATACGGTAACAGAAGGCTCTACCATTGTCACTTTTACTGCAGAATACTTAGAAAGCCTTGCTACCGGAAAGCATACGGTTGCGATTGTGTCTTCTATCAGTGGGGAAGAAAAGAAAGCAACCGCCGAATTTACCGTTGCTAAGAAAGCCGATACAACAAGTGGAAATAGCACTCCAAATACTGAGCAGACCACAGCACAGAAAACAAAAGCATTGAAAACGGGCGATGAATCACCGGTTGGATATCTGCTTGTACTCTTGGCATTATGCGGAGCGGCAGTAGTATTCACAGGGAAAAGGGGTTATTTAAAATAGAATATAGATGAAAATTAAGATGCATATAAGGGATGATAGATATAATCTGGAATCTTTTATATGCATCTTTTTAGCATCTGATATCTGTAAAAAAGGTTTTCAAGGGTAGAGGGACAGATGTTATAAAAATAAATTCTAAACCAGAAAGAATGACAGTTTTTGACCATTAGGTTATAGTTATAATATCAATTATTCCGGAATTAGGATGATACTTTAAACTAACGGTTGTTTTTCTGAGGTTATTTTTCTTTGTTGGGAGTTCAATACATACATTGAACATATAATCATTGTATTCATTTTTATTTATTTTATAAATATAATTGCTACATATTAATTTATAAATTTCTTTTGTAAAATCACATTTGCTGATGGTATCAAAAGATAATGAGTTTAGGATGCCGCCTTTGCCAGTGGTATTGTTGCTTAAGTAGCCCCATTTGCCATCTGAAATATTTAAAGAGAGTTTCTCTAATGAATCAAATTTTGGAAATAAAGCATTAAAAGAAAAGCCTATATCATCCTTATCAGGAATGAGGGATTCTATTTTATAACTTAGAAAGGTGGAAAAACTTTCTTCATTGATACTGATTATATTAAATAAATTCTGTTCAAAAGGATATCCAAGTATATTAATATTTTCTGAATATTCATAATCAGTGGGATGACTTAAAATTATGGTGTTTTTTGCCTTTATACAAATATTCATAAGGATATGAGATAAATAGGATTTGAATTTTGAATGATAGTTTATAATGGCGTATCCATAAAACCAATTATATTTTTGTAATCCATTGATTATAGTATCCATTTGAGAGGCAGTAATACTATTAATATATACTCTGTCTCTTATACACATCTCCGAGCCCACGAGACT
>ENA-OYWU01001442-OYWU01001442.1-human-gut-metagenome-genome-assembly--contig:-NODE-1442-length-10410-cov-6.977692_pt1 | contig 10410 bp, 10 predicted proteins | sample MGYA00244173_ERZ653403 | MGnify/ENA primary metagenome ERZ653403 (study PRJEB26926, sample SAMN06165043) | human gut metagenome | biome: ENVO:00009003; feature: ENVO:2100002; material: ENVO:00002003...
CGAGATGACGTCGAGTCTCGTGGGCTCGGAGATGTGTATAAGAGACAGCTTTTCTGGACTTGTTCTCATGCTTTCGCTCTCGCAGTATGAGGTTCCCAATAATTCTCAATAACAATTACGAGGATTATGTCCCAAATCTCGCCGATTTGGATTATATTTGCGATATTCACCTAAATAAATTCCTATGAGACATCTGTGTGCAATTCTTGCAAGTATGCTTGCATTATCACTGGCTTTCGCTGCTTCTGCTAAAGATAAAAAGAAGGATGTAGAAAAAGACGACGATGGCAAGGAAATTATCGCTAAGGTATGGTTCAAGGATGGAAGTGTCTACAGTGGGCCACTTGTGAAACACTGGCATACGAGACGCCAGAATTTCCTTGACCAGGGACACAATTTCCATACGGTCAACCCTGACGGAAGTGACAAATCCATAAAGCATGAAGCTAAGGAAACAGACTCAATCCAGATCATATCAAGCACACATGAAGCCTTCAAAGCCGGCGATTTCTACATGGCTTACAATGGAGAAGGACGTTATGCCCTCCACAAGATGCTGCTCAGAGCCAATCAGGGTCGCCATGCCGATATGTTTACGTTGCTGCACTGGGATGTTGGTGGCACCAAGTATCAAATTCAACTTATGAATACATGGTATATGCTTTTCCATGACGATCCTTCAAAAATATATTTATTTTATGACGTGGCCTTACAGCCTGGGCAGCGTAAAACAAAGGTATACCTCAAGAATTTAACTAAATCATTGGAAAAAAACGGAAGGAAAGAACTGGCTGATGCCATAACTCAACAATTTTGTCCTGATAAAAAAACTACAAAGGAGAGTGAGGCCAAAATTAAGGAGAACCCATCCATATTACTTGATTTTATCGACGAGTATTTAAGTAAGTAGGTGATGAGGATTAGCCGCACCGGGAGTGGAGGCTTTTCCGGCGCTGAGCTTTGCCAAGGAACTGCGACATCTGAGGCCCTAAAATAACACAGCAGTATCAAATTTTGTTGGAACAACCAAACGGACAAACATTTGATAAAAGTATAGTTTATATGCATTCAATTTTGCAGAGTTAGCCTTATTTATTAATTTCGCGTTGTCAGATTATGTGACAAGGCACAGGATTTGACAACGATATGATTATAGAAAGACCTCTTTACCTTAAGCGGCTAATTGCCCTACATTAGCGGAAATGATAGAAATGATTTGATTGATTTTGAAATAGACGCTACCTTTGTGTTATTGAATTCATCACGTGATACAGTAATAAATGATGAATTGCAATTTGAGTGATTTATGATGTAATATTGCATAAAGGTATGATCAGTAATAGAGTGAAACGGAATGTGTGGCTGGTGCTGGCCGTGATGTCGGTAGGTGTGGTGATCGACAGGACCATCCGTGTGGCTGAAGGAACCGTGGAATGGTGGAATCTTGTTTCGGCGATTGTGATAACTGCGTTCTGTGTCAAGTTTTATCTCTGCTACCGCAGGGAGGTGAGAAACGGCAACCTGTTCGGTCGTTCTAATAAATGATAGTTAGGTAACGTATTTCGCAGGTATTTTTTAAGGCATAATGCGATTCTGATTGCCGATAATTGCAACTTGAGAATATATGCTACATAAATATCTGTTCGCAATAATCTTGGTCCGTTACATAACGATATATTATCAGTACATAACGAGATATTTATATGGAAGAACTCAGGATAGATGTGACCTTGCAGACTGCAGAGGAGTTGGCGTTGGCCAATGAGCAGGCGCAACTCGTTTTCAGGTTCAATCACACCATGCCGGGGACCGGCGAATACCAGCAATTGATGCACGCCATTTTCCCTGAAATGGGTGAAGGCAGCAGGGTGAGTGCACCGTTGTCTGGTGTGCGGTTTCATAATGTCAGTATAGGGCGCAACGTAATTGTGATGCCCGGATGCCTGATGATGTCGGCCGGAGGCATCACCATAGAGGATGGTGCGATGATAGCCGCCAACGTGCAGCTGATAAGCAACAATCATGACCTGTATGAGCGTCAGGTGATAACCTGCCGCCCTGTCCGCATCGGCAAAAATGCATGGATCGGAGCGGGGGCGACAATTCTGCCCGGCGTCACCATCGGCGACAATGCCGTAGTGGGAGCGGCCAGTGTGGTGACCAGGGATGTGGCGCCCGACACGATCGTTGCCGGCAATCCTGCCCGTTTCATAAAACGCATTCCACCCCGATAAATTCTTTTAGGAGCACGTGGCTTGAATTTTGAGATAAAATAGTCAAATGATTCAATTTATTTTGCAGATTCTTAAAGAGTAAGTATCTTTGCATTACTTAAAAGCGTCACATTTGACAAGAAATAGTAATAAGATGATTGTAAACCGCCCTATATATCTGCAAAAACTGATTGAATCGCGTCATAACCACATGATTAAGATAATCACAGGTGTGCGCAGGTGTGGGAAATCATATCTGCTGTTCATCCTTTATGCCGAATGGCTTAAAAGCCAGGGTGTGGACGACAGCCATATCATCAGAATAGACCTTGAAGACAGACGTAATAGTTCATTGCGAAATCCTGACAGGTTGCTTGAATACATAGATGGCAAGATGGTTGACGATGCCATGTATTACATTATGGTTGATGAAATACAGCATGTCGCAGAGTTTGAAGATGTGCTCAACAGCTATCTTAAGATAATGAATGCCGATGTGTATGTGACAGGAAGCAATGCAAGGTTTCTTTCTAAAGATGTTATAACCACTTTTCGTGGGCGTGGCGATGAAATCAGAGTGTTTCCATTGTGTTTCAGGGAATTTATGTCGGTATATTTAGGTACGAAAGAGCGAGGCCTTGACGAGTATATGACGTTTGGAGGTATGCCACAGATAATGGAATATTCCAATGAGAGCAAAAAAAGCGAATATCTGAAATCATTATTTGCAAATACATATATACGCGACATAAAAGAAAGGTACGGTTTGCGCAACGATGCATTGATGGATTGCATTCTTGACGTTATATCCTCTTCAATAGGGAGTCTGACAAATCCCACTAAATTGGCCAATACGCTTCAGAGTGTCAGACATGAAAACGTAAGCAACAAGACCGTATCAACTTATCTTGAATATATTTGCGATGCTTTCCTTGCTGAAAGAGTGTTTCGATATGATGTGAAAGGGAGAGAGTATTTTGATACACCCTATAAATATTACTTTGTGGATTTAGGGCTGAGAAATGCAAGATTGAATTTCAGGCAGTCAGAACCGACACATGCAATGGAAAACGTGATTTATAACGAGTTGCGGGTTCGTGGATATAATGTAGACGTAGGAGTTGTGCCGGTGGTGCGGCGTGATTCGGAAGGACGACAGAGCAGAAGCCAGTTGGAGATTGATTTCGTATGTAATCTCGGAAGCAAAAGATATTATATTCAGTCTGCATACCGCATGGTTGATGAGGCGAAAATTGAGCAAGAGGAAGCTTCATTGCGCAGGGTGGATGATTCGTTTAAAAAAATCATTATAGTCGGTGCAGATATTCTTGTACGGAGGAGTGACGCCGGCATTACGACAATGGGGATTTATGATTTTCTGTTGAATCCGGATTCGTTGGATTTATGAGAAATTACAGACAAGACTGTTGTTCGAGTCACGCTTCCAAATAAAACAACTCCCCCGGCTAAAACAGATTCTCTAATTCGGGAGTTTTCACTAAATTTGCAATTACTCCGTCGGCATGCCCGTCGGCAATGATGGACCAATGGCAAGGAACTCACTCAATATAGGCACTGAACTGAAACAGCAGCAACGGCTTACGCCGCTGCAGGTGCAGTTTGTGCGCATGCTTGAGATGAGCGCTCCCGAGATGGAGGATGAAGTGCGCCGTGCTCTTGATGAGATGCCTGCACTTGAGGCGGTGGACAATCAGGACACGGACACCAAGGCCACCCAGACCACCGAGGACGGACAGTTGTTCACCGAATCGGACCGCGACATGCAGCGTGCCGATTTCCGCACTGACGATGACGTGCCCGATTATCTTGACAATCAGGAGCGGCATGTGGAGGCGCCGGCATTGCCGGGTGAGCGCTTCGAACCACGGATTACGCGTGCCTCCTATGACCCCGACAGATATGTGGAGCCGGTGGTTACGAATAGCGACGAGACACTGTTTGAATCGCTTGACCGTCAGGTCTCCGAACTGCATCTCACTGCCGATGAACTTGCCATTGCCCGTTACATCATAGGCTCGATTGACGAAAACGGTTATCTCACGCGCCCCATGCAGGCGTTGCTCGACGATCTGGCCATAAACGAGGGGATTGACACCGACATGGCCACCTTGGAACGTATGCGCCGTGTGGTGCGCAGTCTCGACCCTCCGGGCGTCGGTGCCGTGGACCTGCGCGACTGTCTGCTGCTGCAGTTGCGCCGTATGCCGCGTTCCACCCGTTCGCTCACTGCTGCGGAGGTGGTGGCCGATTATTTCGACCTGTTTTCGAAGCGGCATTTCGACCGCATCGCGTCGGCTATGGACATAACCCGTCCGCAACTCGACGATGCCATTGAACTTATCTCACGGCTCAATCCCAAACCGGGGAGCGCATTTCCGACAGGAGCCATTGATGACAGGAGCCGTCAGATTACACCCGACTTTCTGGTTGAGGCCGCACCCGACGGGAGCCTGACGCTTACGTCGCTCAGCCACATTCCCGAGCTGCGCGTGGAGCGCACGTTCGAATCGGATGCCACGGTGCCCGAGGGGAGCGACAAGCGTCTGGAGGACGCCCGCATATTCCTCCGCACCAAGCGCGACGATGCGCGGAACTTTATCCGCGTGGTCACACAGCGGCAGGAGACCCTTTTCCGTGTGATGAGTGCCATTGTGAAGCTGCAGCACGATTTCTTTGTCAGCGAGGATGACGAGGATATCCGCCCTATGGTGTTGCGCGACATTGCCGAGCTGACCGGCTACAACCTTTCGGTGATTTCACGTGCCACCCAGGGCAAGTATGTGGCCACACTCCACGGAGTTTATCCGCTTAAAAAGTTTTTCAACGAGAAGGTGAAGGCCGACAACGACACCATCACCTCTAACCGCATAATTTCAGCAATCAAAAAGGCGATAGAATCGGAAGATCCGTCAAAACCGCTGAGCGACCGCGAGATAACGGCACGCCTTGCCGCCGGAGGCTACGACATAGCCCGGCGCACCGTGGCCAAATACCGGGAAAATCTCGGTTTTCCCGTGGCGCGCCTGCGCAAAAAATGATGAATGTTCCGAACGAAGTCTTTTGTATCATAAACCGCATATGAACCAGAATCCCGACAACGCAGGCCAGGAGATGCCCGCACCGAAGCCGGCCGCAAAAACAGATGCGCTTGAAAACGCCGCCCGCTGGCTTTCGACCGTTTTTTCCCCGTTGCTGTCCGCCACCTATGGCGTTATGCTCGCCATGTGGCTGAGCTATCTCTGTTATAGCCCGTTCAAGGCCAAGGCCATAGTGGTGGTGATGACCTTCGTGGCCACATGCGTTGTGCCCGTGATAATTATTTTTGTTCTGAGCAGGGTGGGAGTGGTGAAAGATCCGAGCCTCAACACCCGCAGCGACCGTACGGTGCCTTATCTGCTGTCGGCGCTCTGCTACATAGGGGTGGGAGTTTATTACCGGTTTGTCAACGCTCCCGAATGGCTGTCGATGTTTGTGTTCGGAGGCGGATTGGCCCTGATCATTCTCGGGATAGTAAACCGTTACTGGAAAATCAGCGCGCATGCAGCCGGGATGGGTGGCCTTGTGGCCATGCTCTTCTTCATGATGTGCAGCGGCAACAGCGTGGAGAACATGCAGTGGCAGTTCCTCGCCTCAGTGCTTTTGGCCGGGATGGTGTGCACATCGCGTGTGGTGCTGCATCGGCACACGCTGTGGCAGCTCGGAGTGGGATTCGTCGTTGGTTTCGTCTGCGTGTTCCTTCCGGCATGGTTCTTCCCCGGCGATGTCCTCCCCTGAAAGTCTTTATCGTCACTGAATCAAGACGTCAGTTGAAACATAAACAATAATGATAAACACCTCTTGTAGGGTCGCGGCCTGCCGCGACTGCAACAGAGGAGAATATCATACATAATACACTGATTTGGTGGATAACGAAAGCTCGTTTGCAGTCGCGACAGGTCGCGACCCTACAATCTGGATTTTGATAATAAAATGATAATGAATATATAATATAATCAATATGGTAAGTATAATCATGGGCAGCACATCCGACCTTCCGGTGATGCGGAAAGCTGCCGATTTTCTCAACAGCATGCAGGTGCCATTCGAGATGCTGGCACTGTCGGCTCACCGCACCCCCGAAGAGGTGGCAGAGTTTGCCCGCAAGGCACACGAACGTGGCGTGAAGGCCATCATAGCAGGTGCCGGCATGGCAGCTGCCCTTCCCGGTGTGATTGCCGCTTTGACACCCCTGCCTGTCATCGGTGTACCTCTGAGCGCCACTCTGCAGGGCAACGACGCGCTTCTGTCCATCGTGCAGATGCCTCCGGGCATTCCTGTGGCCACCGTGGGCATCGACGGCGCTATGAACGCAGCCGTTTTGGCGGTGCGCATACTGGCCCTGTCGGATGCGGCTCTTGCAGAACGCTATGACATGTGGCGACTTGATCTCGGTAAAAAAATCGTGAAAGCCAATGCCGAACTTGCCGAAATCAAGTACGAGTACAAAACCAACTGACAAACCATAGCCGTAATGGATATTTTCAACTATAAAAGACGTCCCGCCACCGTCACGCATATAGGCGAAGTGGAGGTGGGAGGCGATAATCCTGTGCGTCTGCAGTCGATGAACAACACGTCGACCACAGATGTGGAGGGCTCGGTTGAGCAGGCCCTGCGCGTTGCCGCGGCAGGCGCCGATATCGATCGCCTCACGGCGCAGGGCGTGCGCGAAGCTGCCGCAATGGGCGAGATACGCCGTGAATTGCGCCGGCGCGGTTGCCGCATCCCTTTAGTGGCCGACATACATTTCAATCCCAAGGCAGCTTTTGCCGCCGCCGAACAGGTGGAGAAAGTGCGTATCAATCCCGGAAACTTTGTGGATCCGGGGCGCGTGTTCAAAAAGATAGAGTTCACCGACAGCGAATATGCACATGAACTGCAGAAGATAGAGGACACCTTCGGGCCGTTTCTCGACCTCTGCAAGGCACATGGAACAGCCGTGCGCATCGGTGTGAACCACGGATCGCTCTCCGACCGCATCATGAGCCGATACGGCGACACCCCTGCCGGAATGGTGGAGAGTGCCATGGAGTTTCTGCGCGTGGCCGTGGCGCGCGATTTCACTGACATAGTCATATCCATCAAGGCCAGCAATACGGTGGTGATGGTGGAGACAGTGCGCCGCCTCGTGGCTGCGATGGATGCCGAGAACATGCATTTCCCGCTGCATCTCGGCGTGACCGAGGCAGGCGATGGCGAGGATGGCCGTGTGCGTTCGGCCGTAGGCATCGGCACGCTGCTGGCCGAGGGTACGGGCGACACCATCCGCGTGTCGCTGAGCGAGGAGCCTGAATGCGAGGTTCCTGTTGCGCGCGAGCTGGTGGATTATATCTCCGCCCGTGCGGCAGCACCGCATATAGATGGCTCCATGGCGCCGGATTATGACCCTCTAGCTCCGCAGCAACGTGTCACCGACGCTGTGAGAAATGTGGGCGGAGGTCAGGTGCCGGTAGTGGTAGGCCTGGATGAAATATCGGCCGGACTGATTGAGATTCCTGCATCCACACCCCATGCTGAACTTACAGCCACGGTTGCCGCGAATCCCGGCAAGGTGGTGGTGCTCACCTCCTGCCATGTCAATCCTGTGGGCGAGATTTCGGCCGCAGTGCATGCGCTGATGCGTGCCGGTCTGCGTAATCCTGTAATTGCTCGTCTGAACTACAATGGCATCCCTGCCGACAAGGTGGTAATCCGTGCATCGGCCGATTTCGGCGCGTTGCTTCTCAACGGGTTGCTCGACGGCATCGACCTGCAGACCGATGCATTGGACAGCGACGGCCGCAACCGTCTGTCACTCGGCATCCTGCAGGCTGCCCGCAAGCGCGTGAGCCGCACGGAGTTCGTATCCTGCCCGGGATGCGGACGCACAATGTTCGACCTTCAGGCTACAGTGAAAACCGTAAAAGAGGCGGTGTCGCACCTGAAGGGACTGAAAATCGCAGTTATGGGCTGCATTGTGAACGGTCCCGGCGAGATGGCCGACGCTGATTACGGCTACGTAGGTGCCGGAGCCGGAAACGTGTCGCTCTATCGCGGCAAGGAGGCTGTGGAGAAGAACATCCCCTCGGGAGAGGCTCTCGAACACCTCATAGCGTTGATAAAATCGGACGGTAAATGGTGCGACCGGTAAACGTGCAGACTTTTACGTTGCCCAACGGGCTGAGGCTCGTGTGCCGGCGCACACAATCGAATGCCGATTATTTCGGAGTGGCTATCAACGTTGGCAGCCGCGATGAGACTCCGTCGACCTACGGGCTGGCGCACTTTGTGGAACATACCATCTTCAAGGGCACCTCACGCCGCCACGCGTCGCACATAATCAACCGTATGGAGGCAGTGGGGGGTGAGCTGAACGCGTTCACCACCAAGGAGGAAACCAACGTCTACTCGGCCTTCCCGCACGGCAACGCGGCGCGGGCCGTGGAGCTTATCGCCGACCTTGTGAAGAACTCGGTGTTCCCGGAGCGCGAACTTGCAAAGGAGCGCGAGGTGGTGCGCGATGAGATTGATAGTTATCTCGATGTCCCCTCGGAAGCGGTATTCGACAGTTTCGAGGATGAATTCTATGCAGGCTCGCAGCTGGGGCATAATATCCTCGGGCTGTCGGCCAACCTCGACAGCTTCACCCCGGATGTATGCCGCCGGTATATCGAATCGTACTACACTGCCGACAGGATGGTAGCCTACTATAGCGGACGGATGCCGGCCGAGAGAGTGTTCCGACTTGTGGAACGGCACTTTTCGGATGTGGCCCCCTCCGGAACGCCCATGGCGAGGATTGCACCGGTTGCCGTAGCGCCGTTCGGCATAGTGCGCAACATCGATTCGCATCAGGCGCACTGCGTGATGGGGGCTGCCGTGCCGTCGGTGCATAGCAGCGAACGGATAGCGCTTGCGTTGATTACCAATATTCTCGGCGGTCCGGGCATGAATTCGCGGCTCAATGTGGCGCTGCGTGAACGCCGCGGCCTGGTCTATGCCGTGGATGCGGGTCTGACATCCTTCTCGGATTGCGGACTGTTTACGGTTTATTTCGGGTCGGATCCCGACGATGCACCGAAGTGCCGACGCTTAGTGACCGATGAGCTTGACCGCATCGCCTCGGAACCCCTGACCGAGCGTCAGTTGCGTATGGCAAAACACCAGTTTCTCGGTCAGTCGGCCATGGCTTCCGACAATGGCGAGCAGATGGCGCTCAATGCCGGGCGCTCTATGCTGTTCCTCGGTAAAGTGCCCACCGATGCGGAATTCCGCGAAGCGGTGGAGGCTATGACGGCTGAAGACATAAAACGGTCGGCAGCATGGTTGGCCGCCGACCGCATATCGTCGCTGACGTTCTGTTAATCCTTATTTTGATTATTCCTCGCCTGCCGCGGCATCGATCTGCGACAGGGCGAAGGTGTATGCGCCGATGGAGATGGCTTTGGATGCCCCGAGTTTCGAGATCATCACGCCTGTGCGTTTCATAGGGTCGTAGGTCACGGTTTTGTCGGAACCATAGACTTTGAGTTCACGTGCATCGCCGTGGATAAATTCGTTGAATTCGATGTCGTTGTCGAGGTCTAACACCTTCATCTGCACGCGCTGCAGCTGTTCGCCGTTGATGGTGCGGATGGTGGAGCGGAGCTGAGCGAGCAATGCCGGCATGATGTGACGTGCCGCGCCTGTAAGTCCGCCGCCTATCACTATGAGCGAGTCGGTGAGGGTCACCGCTGTGGCCATGGCATCGCCGGAGCTCTGTCCGAACAGGCGGAAGCTTTCGATGGCAGCCTCGCGGTTGCCCGGGCGCTTCCCGTCGGCAATCTCGCAGATATCCTTGGGTGTGAGTTCGTGGTCGTTGGTGCCAGCTAAGCGGTTGTATTCACGCACCACGGCACGGATGGCCACGAAGTCCTCGGCCATGATTTCAGGATTGGTGTGCGAGGGGAGGCAGAATGTCTCGATGCAGGCGTTGTTGCCCAGATTGAGGCGTCCGTCAATCACGGAGCCGACGCCGAAGCCTGTGCCGAAAGTGTAGCCGAGAATGTTTTTATATTGCTTTTTAGAGCCAGCTTCGGCCACGCGGCGATTGATTTCGGGGAGCGCTCCGGCCATGGCTTCGCCGAATGCGAAGAGGTCGCCGTCGTTGTTGATGAAC
>ENA-OYWU01001448-OYWU01001448.1-human-gut-metagenome-genome-assembly--contig:-NODE-1448-length-10377-cov-7.065394_pt1 | contig 10377 bp, 14 predicted proteins | sample MGYA00244173_ERZ653403 | MGnify/ENA primary metagenome ERZ653403 (study PRJEB26926, sample SAMN06165043) | human gut metagenome | biome: ENVO:00009003; feature: ENVO:2100002; material: ENVO:00002003...
ACGAGATGACGTCGAGTCTCGTGGGCTCGGAGATGTGTATAAGAGACAGCTTTGCATTTATTAAATATCGTCATTGCTTCGATCCGTTATTCTCATCCATTAAACGGGCATAAGGGCATTACTGATTGTCAGCAAGGCGTTACATTCAACCCTTATTATCCATCTCACCAAAAACACATATACCTCAAAAACAAGCGCATATCATTATCAGGCATAATGGTTGTCGCTGAATATAAACCAATCAACAATCGCAAACAAAAACACTTTATTTAACGGCAGGCATCAGGAGCTGTAAATCATTCTTTACGGGGCATAAAACGAAGCGTGCAAAATGGGTGTGGGTCGATGAGGGGTTGATTGGTTGAGGTTCAGTGAGTTATGATGAATGCTGTGGAAATGGTGAAATAAAACGAAACGTGCAAAATTAACATCACGTTTACATGGCTTTTACATGAACGGGGATGATTCGGGGGATTAAGGGCGTTTTTCTTTACATGGGAATAAAAAAGGCTTCCAAACGAGTGCGCGGAGGCTTTTTTTTTGTGGCTTGAGGCCAGTGGCTGCCGGCGGTCCTGAGAGATGATCCGGCAGTGTGATGTGGCGGTTCATCGGGACGATGCATCGGGCGCATGGGTGACGTTGGTTGGCGTGATTATTGGCCGGCAGGTTATCATTATTACAATCAGAAATATTCTAAATATGTGTTATTTGGAATGTTTTAAGTGTGATAACATTGTGCTGATAGGATAAAAAAGGCTATATTTGCAAGGTTAATGTGAAACTGATTAAACAGGAAGATATGGCAAAGGTTATTCATGTTCATCTTACGCGTCCGATCGATGGGGAGAAGCGTCGTGACTGGTATTTCAGCAGCATAACAGCGGTGTATTCGGTGCTTACGCCCGAACAGGTGGGCGCAAGCAAGAATTACCTGCTTCATGCGGGGTTATCCGGCAATGGGACAGTTATCACTAAATGCGCGATAATCAAGCAGTCTGAGCTAATTGGCAGTAGCAGGCATTAGTGCTATATTATGGCGCTTCAACGGCCTTAGAAGGCAAATGTCACGGTATTTTAAGGGCATTGTCGGCATCACGCCGGGAATGCCCTATTTTTGTGCCAAAATCAGGCGAAAATACGTTTGGAGTGACACTTGGAGTGACAGTTTGGAGTGACAATTAGGAGTGACACTTTTTAAAATTAGGAGTGACAAATTCGGGGTATTTCATAGCAAAAAGCTGAGGGGGTAGAAAACACCCTTTGTCATGGATAAGTGTTAAAAAATAGCGTTTGGGGGGGAGGGGAAATGACCCTATATTTTTAGGCGGCTGGCACGAATTTACTGGCTTCAAATAAATTAGACGTTGCTGTATTTAAATAAGGGATGGGAACCCTGCAAAATGGGTGCCGGAGGGGTACGGCGCAGAGGTGCATAGTGGCGACATGAGATTAAGGGAAAGAGAATAATTCTGGATCCATTGCATCTAAATATTTTTGCGGAATCTGATGTTTAATTCTGGATAAATCCAAGGAACTTGTGTCAGAAACATACGCATGAAATTGGTCTATGTACTTATCATGAGGACCTAATATCCGCATATCACTTTCAAACATATCGTAATATGCGCGTTGTACAGCTTCTTTATATAGTTTCTGGTCAGATGCCTGTATTTCTATGATTTTGTTGTGCTTCTCTTTGATTAATGGCACCTTCCATTTCGCCTCAGATGGATGCTCAAGACAATACAGGTAATCCATCACCACTATCCGAATCGCATGTGCAATATCAGCAATTTTAGTCTCTCTTAAAATCGCTTCAATTTCAGGATCATAGCTCGGGGTATTATCATCATTATTATTGCATGGTGAGTGCCACCATTGACTTATAGATTGAATTATATGGCGTTTCTCATGTTCTGTTTTCGCTGATTTCCCATGGCGATTCTCATAAATTCTAATTATAGTATTTATGAGACGATGTTTGTCAAAAACAATCATAGTAAATATTATTAAAATGAATTGTACTCATACAGTATCACATGGGTGGCAGAAGGGTTAATATTGGCGAATCAGGCCGACAACGCGGGCAAGATGATAGATGTCGGTCTTTGGTATATAAAAATCTCCATAGGCAGGGTTATCAGAGGTGCAGAGTATTTTGTCACCCTTGTCGTGGATTCGTTTCAGCACAATTCCGTCGTAAGAATCAATAACATGGGGCTGTCCCCATTGAATAAAAGATCGTTCTGTAATCATGCGACAGGCCACTTCGTCACCTGATAAAAAATCGGGTTTCATTGAATCTCCTTTGACCATGATGGTGAAATCATAATCAGGTATTCGGGTAATGAGAGGTAAAAAATCACAATCACTTTGGGATACGGACTGTGTGATAATAGACAATGATCCGGCAGCTGCTTCAAGGGGGATGCGTGGGCGGGTTTTAGATGTGTCCACCTCCAGTCCCTGCTCTATGCCCTTATTATTAATAACTTTATGATGAGATTCTGATAACGGATGATCGTGAATAACTTCGGTGCCTCGTTTGGATTTGAGCATCTCACCCTCCCCAGTCAAGAGCCACTGAGGAGAATACTCGGGAAAATTTTCGCATATAAGTTCCAGCCATTTAGATTGGATATCCGTTCCTTTGGCTATTGCCTTGGAAATAACGCCCCTGCTGGCTCCAATGGTGCGCTCTATCGCACCAATCGTAATTCCTGAAGTATCTGCTATAAGTTTAATTCGAGATAAAATTTTACACATGCTGCGAAAATTGTTGAGATAAAATTTTGATACGCGAAAATTATCGATTATCTTTGCAACACATTCCAATTGGAATGGGCGTCAAATATACGGAAAAGACGCGAGATAAGCAATTTTTAACAATTAAAGGACTTTAATATAAGAATGAGATGGACGAAATAAAAGAGTGGCAGACAAACAGCTTCAAGAGCAGGGTGGCAGCCGTCCTGATGCTGGACGGGGTGTCATTTAGATTCGCCGAGGAGGACGGCATCGTGTTTGCCGCTCCGGAATTATATGTGGCGGACCTGAAATACCGGTTGGTCACGGTTTTCGGTTGCCCGAAAAGACCGATTATCAACGAAATAAAATAAAGCCATTATGACACAGAAAGAATTTGAAGAACTTACAGGCCTGAAAACAGACGCAGAGGAATACGCTGCCATTGAACAAATGTACATGGCAGCCGGGGACATGGACAAAGATGAATTCTGCAGGCGTTGGCGGCAAACCGGTAAAAATCCTTTGACAATATCTCTTGCCAAGACTGCAACAGTTTTGAGCAGGATGCTGGAGGAACGCAGCAAAGAGTTGAAGGAAGCGGGCGAAAAGGCGATAGAGCATGCTAAATTCCTGCTCGGAAAGGCTCATGCATACGAGGACTCCGATTTCAGGCGTGAGGCTGTACGGCTCATCGGAGAACGTGAGGTTGTCAGACTTACAATGGCGGAAGGTTATCCGCTATGGGATGAAGATAGGGAATTTATCCTTGGGGTAATTTAAGATACCAGGTACGATAATAAGGTAAGATCAGGCCAACCCGTGAGGGCACCTTCGCCGAGAGAGGCGAGAAACCGATGTTAAACGTCATAAATTAGTTTTGAGAGCCGGCGATGGACAAACGGGAGAAGCAATCAATCCCATCCACGCCATCGCCGGCAATTGGACGGCAAGTTTTGCGGAAGAAACACTGTAACGGAACCAACATTACCGCGTGGTAATAAAGGCAGAGGAGGCTGCCGAAGGAGTGCGGACTGAGACAGAGAGGCGGGTTCGAATCCCGTGCCGTCCACAGATCATTAAAACCGAGAAAACATGAAGCGACACTCAGAGGAAAGGACAGGGCATGCGGTGAAGCAGCTGCTGCAGACGCTGGAGCAGAACATCGCCGACACAGACCGGATCCTTACAGAATTCGAGGAGACCCACGACGACGGGGAGATAAGCGGGTCAAGTCAATACAACGCGCTGCTCGCCGGACAGCAGGCCATGAGGCATGCCATCAACAAGATCAATAACCAATTAAAAGATAAGTGAGATTATGAGAAAGGATAAAATTCCCGTTGTTGCAACTCTACGGCAAAATTGGGATTCAATGCGGCCAGATCACAAAGAATGTGGAGCCACAGAAGTGCTTTATGTTCGGTCAGACCTGTTAAATCGATTTCGTAACAGTCCTCTCCTGGCAAGGGTAGTAATGACGGCTGTTGAATTCGAGCGGCTTTGCAGAACGCGAATAGGTCGCGTATATGTCGCTTCTTTTCAGTGGCAGACCTGTAGTCCACAATCATTATTCGGATAACTTCTCTCATAAGGCTATTCCATTTGGAAAACGGCATAAAGATAAGAATAAAATTTTAAAAGATGAACAAGTATATATCGATAGACAAGGCAACGATGGCCAAGCTGATGAAGGTGTTCGACGCAGGGGAACGGTGCATCAAGAATGCACTGACCTACCGACAGAACAATGAGCTGGCCAGGAAGATCCGCATGGCAGCCAAACAGAATGGCGGGTGTACCTACTGTGTGGGTGCTGAAGCGGAGTGTTTCTTTGATTCGGACGGCTGCATGCATAAGGTGTTCCCCAACGGTGCGGAAATATATCTGGACAAGCAGACCGGTGAAGGCAAGATCTACCATAAGGGACGTGTGGTGCATCGTTACGAGACAGTCCTTGTGTCAATGATTGCCGAGATGGAACAAGTGGCATCAGCGCTCAGATAAGGAGGTAAAGCAATGGAATACTACGGCGGACAAAAATGTATAAGGCCAATCGAGCTTGAACGGGCCGGTATAATGACGCAGGAATACTGCCGTCAGCTGGCTTCACGTAAAAGATTGGATATGGCTCGTTCCGGCCGTGGCAAGGGCAATTATGCACTCGTTGTAGTTGATTCCCTACCTACCCGGTATCTTGATGAGGTGAAGGCGAAGCTCGGCAACGGCGACGAGGTTCTGGCCGCCGGATGGTTCCGGGAGAACTACGAGCGAGACCAAGCCGCGGTGGTGTGGTTCAACGACCGGGAAAAATGCCCAGTGGAGTTCAAGGACGAGAAACGCCGCCGCGAGTGGATAGAGGAATGTGTGGTGAATGCCAGCGTGCTGAACTGCTGCATCAAGCTCCATACACGTGCGAGCGACTTCCAGCGGATACTCGGTGACACCTACCAGTGGGAAAAGATGGCCAAGGCCGTTGAGAGCCTGCGCGAGCAGTTCGGACACACATTGCCCTCGTCGATGTTCCGCTTCCGTAAAAAGGTGGCCCAATACCGCAAAGTGGGTTACGCAAGCCTTATCAGCGGCAAGTTCGGCAACCAGACGGCACGACGCATGACACACCGCGAGGAGCGGGTGATACTGGGCATCGCCTGTCTGGAGAACCAGCCCTATAACACCACGGTCAGGGAGATGTACATCATGTTTCTCACCGGAGAACTGGATGTCTACGACACGGAGACCGGCGAACTGTTCGACCCCGACACCTTTGCAAAAAAGAATGAGGAGCCATGGATTCCGAGCGATGCCACGATAGCCAACTACCTGAACAAGCCGAAGAACAAACTGCTGATCGAGGCCCGGCACAGAAGCTGGAGCGACTTCTACCACGAGCAGATGCCGCACATGCACCGTCACAGCGGAGAGTTCTCGCTGTCACAGATCACCATGGACGACGTGGATCTGCCGCGCCGCATGAAGGGGAACGGCACGGTGCATGCATATTATGCCTACGATGTGGTGAGCCAGTGCAGGATAGGCGCCGCCTACGGACGCGAGAAGGGCGATGGCCTGGTGGTGGATTGTTTCCGCGACATGTTCAGGCTGATCGGGCGCAACGGATGGGGAGTGCCGGCCGGCATAGAGGTGGAGAACCACCTTATGAGCAAGTACCGCGAAGGCTTCCTGAGAGCCGGCGAGATATTCGACTTCGTACACTTCTGCGCCCCGCTCAACTCGCAGGAAAAATATGCCGAACCGCTCAACGGTGCCTTCAAACGCTCGATAGCCCACAAGAACCACACGGGGGTAGGCCGATTCTATAACAAAGGCAAGAACCGCATCGACCGCCAGAAGATCAGCGACGGGACCAACGAAAACTATCAGGACAGACGCTACTTCACATTCGAGCAGCTCGTGGCCGATGACCGGGCCGACAACATGGAGTGGAACAACACCCTGCATCCCAATCAGAAAAAATACCCGGGCATGACCCGCTGGCAGGTGCTTGAGGCCAATATCAACCCGACGCTGCGTCCGCTCGACCATGCATCGCTGAGCCGCTATATCGGGGAGAGTGTGGAAACAAGCATCAGGCGCAATTCCACTGTACGTGTGCATCACACCGACTGGTGGCTTAGCAGTCCGGCCGTGCTTGAGCGTCTCGAGCCAAATAACCTGCACGTGACAGCCTTTTATCTGCCGGACGAAAACGGCGAGCCGCAGGGTGTCTACCTCTACCAGAACGGCACCTACATTGACAAGGTGAGCAAGGTAAGGACCTACAACCGCGTGTATGCCGAGCAGACCGAGGAGGACAAGGCCATATATACCGAACAGTGCAAGAAATTCAGCGAGTTCGAGGCCTACGTCCGCCGCAATGCAGCGCCGAGGATAGGCACCACCAAACGGATTGAGCTGACCGAGACCACGGCCGAGGCGGTGGAGACCCCCATACTGGAACCCGACACAGATTCGATGGCATCCATGGCATCATACGTGATCAGTACCGACTGGGCTGCCGCAGGCCGGGCCGACACCTGAAACGGCATTAAAACACCATACAAACGACAATATAACACCATTTCGACATGATAACGACAGAGATCAGAAAGAAAATAACCGGCGCCATAACCGAAGCGAGAAAGAACTACCCCAGTGATGCCAAGCATGCCGCATCACTCGGGATAACCACCTCGGTGTACAGCTCCATCAAGAACGGACAGACCGACAGGGTGCTGAGCGATGCCAACTGGATCAGCATAGCCCGCAAGCTCGGTGTCAGCCTGCGCGACGAGATAGAGTGGAGGGCTGCAAAGACCCCGGTGTTCCAATACGTCAGCGCCCAGCTGGAGTTCTGCCAGCAGTCGAGTGTGAGCGGCCTCCTTTGCGACGTGCCCAATATCGGCAAGACATTCACCGCCCGGCACTATGTGCAGACACACCGCAACGCCGTGTACATAGACTGCTCGCAGACAAAGACAAAACTGAGACTGGTCCGTAAAATAGCAGCCGAGTTTGGTGTCGACAGCAAGGGCCGCTACAGCGGCGTCTACGATGACCTGGTGTTCTATCTCCGCTCCATCGACAGGCCACTGATCATACTCGACGAGTTCGGGGACCTGGAACAAAAGGCATTCATGGAGGTAAAAGCGTTATGGAATGCCACCGAACGTTGCTGTGGATGGTACCTGATGGGCGCAGATGGCCTGAAAGCGAAGTTTGACCGTCGTATCAACAGCACTACAGAGGGTTACACGGAGATGTACAGCCGTTGCGGCGACCGTTTCAGCAAGGTCACCCCCGACAGTAGCGAGGATCGCCGGGCATTCCTGAACGAGCAGGCGCGGATTGTGGCCAAAATCAATGCGCCGGAAGGGGCCGACATAGCCCAGATTGTCCGCATTTCCCGTGGCGGTCTACGCCGCGTATACACCGAGATAGAGAAACTGAAAAGACCGTGACCATGACACAACGTGCATACAGTACAAAAGATATTCTCGCCAAAACCTACGAGACGCTTCCATGGGAGGATGAATGGGCGGCGGCTTTCGGGCATCCGACAGTCAACGAGACATGGATGGTGCACGGGCCGTCGGGCTCCGGAAAGAGCAGTTTTGTGATGCAGCTTGCCAAGAAGCTCACGGAATACGGCCTGGTGCTTTACATGAGCTATGAAGAAGGCATCAGCCAGTCGTTCCAGAAGCGTCTGGAGCGGTTCCGGATGAACGAGGTACAGGGTCGGTTCCGGATAGCCACCCGTGACACCATCGATGAGCTGACAGCCCGTTTGCGGCGAAAGAAAAGCCCGAAATACGTAATTGTCGACAGCTTTCAGGCATCCGAATGGGATTTTTCCGAGACAAAGGCACTCATTGAGGCTTTCCCCCGCAAATGTTTCATCTTCATCAGCCAGGAGTACAAGGGGCAGCCGATGGGCAAAGCAGCACAACGGCTTAAATACTTTGCCGGAGTGAAGGTGAGGGTGAGCGGTTACAAAGCATACTGCCAGGGGCGATTCATACCGGAACCGGGAATCTATTACCCCGTATGGGCGGAAGGTATTTTAAAAACGACAAATAATATCGGCTAAAAATGGAAGTGACGAATTTCGGCAGATTTTACACTGCCATCCGGGCATTGAACCCGATTGGTGACCGCGACGAAGTGAAGCAGAGCATCGTCTACCAATACACCGACGGTCGCACCTGCAGTCTGCATCAGATGACAAGGGAGGAATACAACCGCTGCTGCGAGGATTTGGAGCGTAAAACAGGCCAAAATGAAGAGCTGCGCCGGGAACGGAGCGCCACCCTCAAACTCATGCAGAAGATGGGTGTGGACACCACCGACTGGGGGCGAGTGAACCATCTGTGCGAGAATCCGCGGATCATGGGAAAAGTGTTTTATCTCATCTCAGCGGAGGAGCACCGTGAGTTGCGCCGCAAGCTCCATTGCATAAAACAGAAAGGTGGCTTCGGCATGGGGCGCAAAGCGCAAAGCACCGACACCAAGCCCAAGAATACATCAATAACCATAGTGATACCGTCCGGTTCCCACTTGGGACAGGCTTAAACCACATAAAGCATATACTTATGAATGTAAGACAGCTGATACAGAATCTGGAGAAGTACCCCGAGGACATGGAGGTGTATTACAACGACTGGGAATGGGGCGCAACCCCAGTGGAAACCCTGGAATCACAGACCGTGGAGGATGGGGACGAAGAGATCGATATATTAATGCTTAACAACGGATAGAGGCCATGAAAAAGAAACACCGCAGAGCCGTGTATTACGCGATAGTTACCTTGATTACTCCGTTCGTATCGCCGTTTATCTTGTTTGAGTATCTTGGTGCATGTGCAGATTGGATTAACAGCAAGGCACTTGTTCCTATGTGCGAATGGCTTGCAACAAAACTGAGAGTATATGACTATGACCCCGACTAATCAGACCCCGAGCGAGTGCAAGCACTACTTCTACAATACAGGTGGCGGATGGACGCATTGGTGCGTGAATCTTAATGCTCCATGCAGATTATTCCACGGCTATCATTGCCCCGGCTACGAACCCAAAGAGAAGAAAGATGATAATGGGTAAAGAAATCGGTGTTTGCGGAAACAAATGTTCTAATGGCGACTGCATTATAAAGAAAATGGATTCTATTGAGCAGGGTGTCTATATGGACTTAAAATGTCAATGGCAATCTCCGTTCATGGGCGATTGTCCGGATTATCAACCCAAAGAGAAGAAAGACAATGGATAAGAAACTACAAGACCTCGTTTGGTCTATCCTCCCCAAAGAGTTCAAGGAGGGAATTAGGGCAATGTATAATAGACCTATTCTTAATGATTTAGATTTTGGCTATAAAAGTGCTTTGTTAAATCTATTTGGCCACAACCTCACCTCTGACGCGGAGGGAGAGGAGTTGCTGACGGTATCAGCCATAACAGTACGCGAAATGTATGCCGCCAATGAGCGTATTAAAAATGATGCCTCCGACAACGAATTAGGCCGTACCTCTGACCACATCAATCATGTACTACGCTGCCTTTTCGGCTCCAAGTGCCTGCCGGATGAAGAAGAGCCGAAGCCAGCCGGGCCGAAGTTCGAGGTGGGTGACAAGGTGCGCATTTCGTGTGCATTCAGTTCAGGCGAGATTTGGGACAGTGTTCTCAATGGCAGGGTGGCAACTATAGCGGGATGCTATAGGGAAAGCAACAACTGGATTTATTGTTTCGAGGAGCCGATCAGGGATTTTGCCGAATTTTGGCTTGAACCCTGCACAGAGCCGGGAAATTATATGGGAGACGCCAACGACAGGTTTAACCATATTGCTGACGTCAGCAAAATGATGGGCTATACCATCATAGACGGCATCGACGAAACCGGCCGGCTGCATGTGGCCGCGATGGCGATGCAGGGTATGCTTGCTGCAGGAGAGGATTATAGCGGTGACTGCACTTTCATTCTGAAGAAATCATTTGAGATTGCCGACGCGCTGATTGCCGGATGCAAAAAAGAATAATTTATTAACCATAAAACCATAAAGAATGATGAAAATGGAACAAGTAGAGATGACCGCCGAAGAGCGGCAGGAGTTCGAGGCCTACCGTGCCGAGAAGGAGAAGA
>ENA-OYWU01001453-OYWU01001453.1-human-gut-metagenome-genome-assembly--contig:-NODE-1453-length-10357-cov-9.298195_pt1 | contig 10357 bp, 7 predicted proteins | sample MGYA00244173_ERZ653403 | MGnify/ENA primary metagenome ERZ653403 (study PRJEB26926, sample SAMN06165043) | human gut metagenome | biome: ENVO:00009003; feature: ENVO:2100002; material: ENVO:00002003...
GAGATGACGTCGAGTCTCGTGGGCTCGGAGATGTGTATAAGAGACAGGCTTACAGCACTGATTGCAGGAGATGCAATGTATTTCTTATTGGTCTATTATAGCTTGCTGAATGACGAAGTATTATAGCCATTGAAATGAGAAGGATTCTCCCGAAACTGTTCCTTTTTTACTGAAAAGCGCACTTCTGTTGGAGTTTTCGGCAAGATTTGGAACTGCCGTAACCGCAGGATATGCGAACTTTGCATCAAAAACAACAGCAATGAAACTGACAGATTTTTTAAGGCGGACAGCCGAAGCAAATCCCCAAGCCGCCACCCTGCACAGCATCGCAGACAAGGCAGAAGAACTCGTAGAGAAAAGGTATTCCGTGCGGAGAATGCTCCGCGAAATGGAAAGTTTCGCACATGACACGAAAGCAATGCGTCTGACAGTGGACGCATTGCGGCAACTCCCGTATCTGCCTACACTGGAACAGGTTGACTACAAGTCCTATATGGCTCTGATAGCCTGTTCACCGGAAAATTTTGCCTATTGCTACCTGAGCAACGACCTTGTTGCCGTCTATGAGGCGGGATACCGGACGGCAGAACTGATGTTTTTCTGCGACCTGCTCCGCTGCATGAGGGGACGCTCCTATCTGAACTGCGTGACAAACCGGGTATGCGACTATTTCTTCAGGGCACGGCGTGACGCGCTCCGCCATATCGCCACACCGCTGAAAGAATTTGAGATGCAGTATGCGGAAAGCCGGATGAAGGAACTGGAAAAGGCCGTATTCATGCTGAAAGTGAAAATGTACAAATGGCATACCTTCACGGCTGAAAACATGGCACGCATGTGCGGCATGAGCTATTCCCATTTCCGGGAGAGATTCGAGACATACTACGGCTGCTCTGCTACCGAATGGCTCCGGCGTGAACGGATCTGCCGTATCATGGAAGACATGACCTACCGTCCCGAACTGACCCTGAAGGAAGTGGCAGAGCGCAACCATTTCCTTTCCAAGAGCAACTTCCACGATTTCTGCCTCAAGAGAATGCTCAAAAGACCGGGTAAACTGAAACGGGAAGGGTATGAAAAATGGTGTGAGAGAAGACTGGCTTATTACAATAACCACTCCCAAGCGTGTTACCGATAATGACACCCCGAAGCGTACATGAGACTATACCGAATACTGATTGCAGCAGGCTATATATCCATATTCCTGCTGGTGCTGCTGGTTGCATATATTTTTCATAACGAACAGCATACACTGGAACTGCTTGAACAAAAGAATAATACAACCAACGGGCTGCGTAAAAGCATCAACCGGCTCAACATGCAAATAGCCGGGCTTTCATTTCTCGGAGAAACCGTCATGGAATGGACGGACAGCGACAAGGAAGAATACCACTTGCAAAGGATGGTTATCGACAGCACGCTGTGTTCTTTCCGCAACGTGTTCCGTTCCGAACAGAAAGGAATAGACAGCCTGCGCAGGATACTGGCAAACAAGGAATCGCAGCTGAATGATCTTGCCGCACTGTATCTCCGGCAAAAGACCCTCCACAGGCAGATAGCCGACAGAGTGCCCGCCATAGCACGGAAGAGTGCGGACGAAGCCGCCCGCAAGCCGAAACGCAAGGGATTTCTGGGTTTGTTCGGTAAGAAAGAGGACGATACGCCCACATCCGCCACCGCCATGCTCCACTCGCTCAACAGCCATGTGATAGCGGAACAGAACCTGCAGGACAGGTTGCTTTCGGAACAGACCGACAGGCTTGCTGGGAGGAATGCCATGCTTAACCGGCAGTTGCAACAGCTGGTCCGGCAGATAGACGGCAATGTGCAGGAAGACCTGCAACGACAGGAAGCCGAGACCGCATCCGAAAGGGAACGGATTTTCATGCAAATCGGCGGACTGGCGGTATTTGCCCTTGCGCTATTGCTGGTGCTCTTTTTCGTGATACACCGCGATGCCAACCGCATCGGGCAATACAAGCGCAGGACAGCCGAGCTGATCGGACAGTTGCGGGAATCCATCCATCAGAACGAAGCCCTGATAGCCTCGCGCAAAAAAGCGGTGCATACAGTCACCCATGAGCTTCGCACCCCGCTGAACGCCATAACTGGCTACACCGGGCTGATAGAGAAAGAACACGATCCAGAAAAAAACGCAAAATACATGCGTAACATACGCCAGTCTTCCGAGCGTATGCGAAGAATGCTAAACATGCTGCTCGACTTTTTCCGGCTGGACAGCGGCAAGGAACAGCCCTGCCTGTCCCCCTGCCGTATTTCCATCCTCACACAAACACTTGAAACCGAGTTTGCACCCGCAGCCATGCACAAGGGGCTGGTCCTGAAGGTGGAGAACCGTGCGGATGCCTTTGTCATAACCGACAAGGAACGCATCCTGCAAATCGGGAACAACCTGCTATCCAACGCCATCAAGTTCACCGAGAACGGGTATGTCTCATTGCTGACAGAGTATAGGGACGGGATGCTGGTCCTGACAGTGGAAGATACAGGTACGGGCATGACTGCCGAGGAGCAGCAACGGGTGTTCGGAGCGTTCGAGCGGCTTTCAAATGCCGCCACACAGGACGGTTTCGGGCTGGGACTCTCCATCGTGCGCCATATCGTGAAAATGCTCGGCGGCAATATCCGTTTGGAGAGCGAGAAAGGGAAAGGAAGCCGCTTCATCGCAGAAATACCCGCACAAATCATCGCGGAGACACCCATGCCGGATGTGGAGAGCCGCGCCCGCTGCGCCCCGATGTACCGGGATGTCATTGCCATAGACAATGACGAGGTATCGCTTCAGATGATGAAGGAAATGTATATCCATGAGGGTGTGCGTTGCGACATCTGCACCAACGTGGCAGAACTGGTGGAGATGGTACGCAGGAAAGACTACAGCCTGCTGCTGACCGACCTGAATATGCCGGAGATAAACGGCTTCGAGCTGCTGGAGCTGCTGCGCTCCTCAAACGTGGGCAATTCAAGGACCATTCCAGTTGTCGTGACGACCGGTTCGGGCAGTTGCGACGCGGAGGAACTGCTGGCGCACGGTTTTTCGGGCAGTCTTTTCAAGCCGTTCTCGATTTCCGAGCTGATGGAGGTAACCGACCGATATGCAATGAAAGGGGAAAGAACCGGAAGACCGGATTTTTCCTCACTGCTGTCCTATGGCAACGAAGCCTCCATGCTGGATAAACTGACAACGGAGACTGAAAAGGAGATGCAGGCACTCAGGGATGCGAAATGCCGTAACGATTTGGAAGGTCTGAACGCCCTTACGCATCATCTGCGCAGCTCGTGGGAGATACTCCGCGCAGACCAACCGCTAAAGGTGCTCTACAGGCTGCTGCACGGTGAAGGTACTCCGGACAATGAAGCATTGTTCCATGCGGTGAACGGCGTACTGGAGAAGGGCGCGGAAATTATCCGGCTGGCGAAAGAGGAAAGGAGGAAGTATGGTCAAGGATAAGATAACAGTCATCGTGGTAGAGGACAACATCGTGTATTGCGAGTTTGTCTGCAACCTGCTGGCACGGGAGGGGTTCCGTACCGTGCAGGCTTACCGCCTTGTAGCGGCGAGGAAACTCCTGCAACAAGCCTCCGGCGGGGATATAGTGCTTTCCGACCTGCGCCTGCCTGACGGAAACGGCATAGACCTGTTGCGGTGGATGCGGAAAGAAGGACTGGCACTGCCGTTCATCATCATGACCGACTATGCCGAGGTGCATACCGCCGTGGAGAGCATGAAGCTCGGTTCGCTGGACTACATCCCCAAGTTGCTGGTCGAGGACAAGCTTGTCCCGCTGCTCCGCAACATTCAGAAAGAACAGGACGGCAGACAACGGCACATGCCCGTGTTCGCCCGTAACGGTTCGGCTTTCCGAGCCGTCATGAAGCGGATAAAGTTGGTTGCCCCGACCGAGATGAGCGTGCTGATACTCGGCGAGAACGGTACGGGCAAGGAGCATATAGCCCATCACCTGCATGAAAAAAGCAAGCGTTCCGGCAAGCCCTTCGTGCCGGTGGATTGCGGCTCGCTCTCCGTCCAACTTGCCCCGTCTGCATTTTTCGGGCATGTCAAGGGCGCATTTACGGGTGCAGACACCGCCACGCAAGGATATTTCCACGAGGCAGATGGCGGTACGCTGTTTCTGGACGAGGTAGGCAATCTGGCGTTGGAAACGCAACAGCTGTTGCTTCGTGCCATACAGGAACGGCGGTACCGTCCCGTAGGCGACAAGGCGGACAGAAGTTTCAATGTACGTATCATTGCCGCCACCAACGAGAATCTGGAGAAGGCTGTAAGCGAGAAGCGTTTCCGGCAGGATCTGCTGTACCGCTTGCACGACTTCGAGATTACCGTCCCGCCTTTGCGCGACTGCCAGGAGGACATCCTGCCACTGGCGGAGTTCTTCCGCGAGATTGCCAACAAGGAACTGGAGTGCCGTGTGGAAGGGTTCAGTTCCGAAGCCCGGAAAGCATTGCTGTCACACCCGTGGCCGGGCAATGTGCGCGAGCTGCAACAAAAAATCATGGGAGCGGTATTGCAGGCACAGGAAGGTACCATCAGAAAAGAACATCTGGAACTTGGCTTGGCGGAAACATCCGCTGCCGCCGGTTTCGCCCTGCGCAACGATGCGGAGGAAAAGGAACGGATCATGCGTGCCCTGAAACAATCCGGGGGAAACCGATACACCGCCGCCAAAATACTGGGAATAGGCAGGACAACTCTCTATAAAAAGCTGGAAGAGTATGGACTGAAGTATAAATTTGAGCAATCATAGCCCGCAATTCATTGGAAATGGCTATATTTGCATGACATATTAGAAGGTAACGGCGTTTTGGAAAGTCCATCCGCCGCATATATATAACATAAGACCGCAAGGCGTCCTAATGGAAATCTGGTAAATTTACACTACGGAGACGATTGCGTGAAGCTTATGCTATGCCTACGCATAGCATAAGCTTCACGTACTCTCCGTAAAGGCTTTACCAGAGCCTCCATTAGAAGTAGTGTGTTTGCACGCTGCTTTTTTGCCCTTGCCGAACGAAACGAAAGGGAACGATTATGGGAAAAGTTCAGGTTCTTGCCGTCCTCTCAATGGACGGGTGTCTTGCTTCCGAGTTGCATGGCAAATCGTATAAGGAACTGCGCCTTGACTGTTGCGGCATCAATGAGATAAAGGAGAACGCCCTTTATCATATCACACCGGATTATTCCATCTCCATGCTGGATGAATGGAGAAAATATGAAACGGATACCTGCTATCTGGCGGAAGCCTCTCCCGAAAAGACAGATTATATCAACGGACTGCTGCGTATGCAGGTGGTGGATGAAATCATCCTCTATACCGTTCCTTTCATAGCCGGGACAGGAAAGTATTTTTTCCGGTCTGCCTTGCCACTGGTCAAATGGACGCTTGTATCACAAAAGAAATTTCCCAATGGCGTGACCTGCCATATCTATAATCGTATGACTTCCGAAAGAACAGCCTGAAAAAACGACTTGCTATCCTATTATTAAAGTACCGAAAAAGTACAAATGTTCGGAAAGTGAACACTTCTGTTTGACTGCGAACCTTCTCAAAATACAAATATTTATTTTAGTATTATTGATAACCAACATGTTATAAACAAGATACCGGAGATTCTGTCCGTTTTGATGCACTTTTTGCCGTACATATTCATGTGCGCACCCTAACATCAAAATGTTGAATTTCAAAATTGACAGGATATGAACTATTTCTTATTGGCGGATACCGAGTTCTTCCGCCGTATCAATGAAGCCGGAGACTGCAATATGGAAACGGCATATATGGCTTTCGCCAACCAAGTAATCGAACTGTGCGGCAGCATCCATGCGAGCCATACCGCCATCGCACTGGCTTATATTGAAATCGAGTTGCAACACCACCCCGTGCGTCTGTTATCCGAAGAACGCAAGGAAGCCGCCGCCTATATCGGAAAGGCACTCTCTTTCGTGAGGAAGATGCAGAAGTTCCTTACCACTCCCCAAGTGCCGCCACTATCCAACCTCCACTCCTCAGCCGAAACGCCATCCGAGAATCCCGCTCCGCCGCTTCAATGGACGGGCAACGCCATCGACCTTGTGGAACTTATCTACGGCATCTATGAGATGGGCTGCATCAACAACGGTGAGATGCCGCTCAAACAGCTTGCCCCGCTGCTGTACCGGATATTCGGTGTAGAAGCCAAAGACTGCTACCGCTTCTACACCGACATCAAACGGCGGAAGAACGAAAGCCGCACCTACTTCCTTGACAGGATGCAGGAGAAACTCAACGAGAGGATGCTGCGCGACGAGGAAATGGAGCGCATGAGAAAATAGTTTTATACCATATACAAGTCAGAGGATGGCGGGATGCCATCTCTGATTTTTTTTAGGCTACCCGTGCCGCACAGATACTTTTCATCATCTATTCGCCCGAAAGTCAGTGAAAAACGCTACCTTTGTACTTACGTTACAGAATTATATATGATTATAGAAGACCTCGATATAGTAAAACGGCTGATAGCCGAAAAAGAAGGCGGACTGGTGGAGTTCAAGGAAACCACCGGTCAGTTGGAGCGCGGCATGGAAACCCTTTGCGCCTTCCTTAACGGGAATGGTGGCACGGTGTTGTTCGGTGTGAACGACAAGGGAAAGATTATCGGGCAGGACGTGAGCGACAAGACCAAACGGGACATAGCTGATGCAATCAACCGGCTGGAACCCGTGACAACGGTACAAATATCTTATGTACCGCTGCCGGATAATGAGAAAAAAGTAATTATTTTCCGTGTTGAAGATTCCAAACCCAGCCGTCCGTTCTGCTATAAAGGACGACCCTATATGCGTGTGGAAAGTGCGACCACCACGATGCCGCAGACAGCATACAATGAACTGCTGTTGCAACGTGACGGGAACAGATACCGCTGGGAACTTTTAGAAAACAGAAACCTGACCTTGCAGCACTTGGATACCAACGAGGTATTGAAGACAGTCAGATTAGGTATAGAATGCGGTCGTCTGCCGGAAGATACAGGTACTGACATTCCTGTCATATTAGGAAAGTTCGGTTTACTGAAAGATGGTGTATTGAACAATGCAGCAGCCGTGCTGTTTGGAAAACATGAGGACATGGAATATCCCCAATGCCTGCTCCGCTTAGCCCGTTTTAAAGGAACGGACAAAACCGTATTCATGGACAGCCAACGCATTCAAGGTAATTTCTTTCAATTGCTCAATGCGGCAATGGCATTTATTTTCAAGCACCTTTCCTTATCCGGCACAACCGATACATTGGAACGGGAGGAACATTTGACCATTCCCTACAAGGCTATAAGAGAAGGGGTATTGAACTCGCTGACCCATAGGTCGTACAAAGAAGCCGGTGGTTCGGTAGGCATAGCCATTTATGATGACCGCGTGGAGATAGAAAACCCCGGAACTTTTCCACCCGACTGGGATGCTGAGAAAATGAAGTCCGAGCATGAATCGAAGCCACAAAATCCATTATTGGCCAATGTCCTGTATAAACGAAAGGTACTGGAAAGCTGGGGACGCGGCATCGGGCTGATGATGTCTGAATGCCGCAAAGCCGGATTACCCGAACCGGAATACAAGATATGGGCAGACAGTGTTACACTGATATTCAAATGTGAGGTGACGCACCGACCAAGCACCGACCAAGCACCGACCAAGCACCGACCAAGTACCGACCAAGTCCTTGCTTTGGTGAAAATACTGAATGAACATGAGTTGTCCGTAAAAGAAATAATGGAAGCATTGGAACTGAACCATCGCCCCACATTCAGAACAAATTACTTGCACCCTGCATTAAATGAAGGATATATCATTCCATTATATCCGGAACAGCCGAGTCACCCGAAGCAGAAATACCGCCTTACGGAGAAGGGTTTGGAACTATTGAAACAACAATAGGTATGGCAAAAAAGAAGAAAAATAAGAAGAATGATGCAGACTTACCGGTAATTATGGATTACGGTATCGGCAGCATATCCGTTTATGACCCGGTTGATATGATGCCGTACAGTGAACCACCCATTACCGAACAGACCCGTTTCAAGAAGCTCGGCAAGGAAATGAAAGCGGAGTTCAAATGGCTGGCAGCTTCCGTCACGGTTGAGTATTGGGAGGATAAACGGCAGATACCTTTCGGCGAGGAAATGTCAAAACTCAGAATCCGGCTGCTGAGAATGTTCGCTGAAGAATACGGCATATTGCTGAAAGAAGACACCGAGCTGAAAAATTATCTGCTGACGCTTGTCATTACTACTATCAACAAGCAACTTAAACCTAAAAAAGTAAGGAAGGAAAATGAGTAATAAAAAATCCGTAACCCCGTCACCGGCTACGGATTTTTTTATATAACGGGTATATTACTTCTGCTGCAACAGATGTTTCAGGTTCTCGTCACCCGCGATTCGTTCCAGCTCGTCTTTCACGATTTGTTTCACTTCCTCCTTGATGCGCCTGTAATTCGCCTGCACCGCTTCCTTCATGCAGTCATTGCCGTCCTCGTCCGTGAAGTCGGTAATGACGGGTATTTTTTTATAGGCTTTCTCCTCACGCTTCACCTTCTCGGCATCCACGACAATCTCGCAATGGAAAATCTTCTGCTCAATGCGTTCGTTGAAGTTGTCGGACACCGAACCGACAAACATTCCCTGCGTCAAGCCGGAAATCTTGCTCGGCGGGATAAGCGTATCCATCTGCGTGTTGATGGAGGTGGAAACGTCCTGCCGGTTGATGGAAATGGACTGCCTTTTCTGCAACACCTTTCCAAATCGTTCCGATAGTGTCTTTGCGGTTTCGCCCACCACCTGACCTGAGAAGATATTGCCGACGGTGTTCATCACCACCTTCGCTTCCTTGTCGCCATAGTCGCGCACCAGCTGGCTGAAATCCTGAAAGCCCAGACACACCGCCACCTTGTTGCTTCGTGCGGTGGCGATAAGGTTGTCCAACCCCTTGAAGTATATCGTGGGCAGCTCGTCAATGATGACCGACGACTTCAACATCCCCTTCTTGTTGATGAGCTTCACGATACGGGAATTATACAGACCGAGAGCCGCCCCGTAGATGTTCTGACGGTCGGGATTGTTGCCGACACAGAGTATTTTCGGTTCTTCGGGATTGTTGATGTCCAGCGTAAACTCGCTGTCGGACATGACCCAATAGAGCTGCGGGGAAATCATCCTCGACAGTGGAATTTTTGCCGAAGCGATCTGCCCCATGAGCTGCTCGGCAGCTCCACCGAGCCACGCATCCATGAAAGGTGAAAGATAGTTCTCCAGTTCGGGGTAAGAGGTCAATATAGGGAAAATATCCTCGTAACGGCGGTTCAGAAACTCAATGGCATGGGGGAACGTACAATACTTGCCGTTCTGATAGATTTTCAAATACCATATAATGCTGGCAAACAGTATGATAGGCGATTCCACAAAGAAGTCGCCCTGCTTTTGCACCCAACTCTTATTGAGGTTGAGCATGATGGTGTACGCGCTCTCGTAAGCGTCCGTAATATCCTCCATGAAATCCGGGTGTATGGGATTGCAGCGGTGGCTGCGTCGCGGGTCATCAAAGTTAATTACATAGAACTTCGGCTTCACCTTGTATCCCTCCGGGTGGTTGAGCAGATGGTTGTAGGCAATAGTCGATAAGTCACTGAATTTGAAATCATAGACATACATCGAGAAGCCCTTCTCAATCTGCTGCTTGATGAAAGAGTTTACCACCGCATAGGACTTTCCGCTGCCCGGCGTGCCCAATACGATGGAGGCACGGAACGGGTTCACCACGTTTATCCAGCCGTTGTTCCAACGCTTCTTGTAGTAGAAGCGAGTGGGCAGATTGACTGAATACTCGCTTTCGATAAGCCGTGTTTCCTGCATGAAGCTCTCGTTCTCGTTGTTGAACACGTCATCCATCAGGTTGTGTTTCAGCAGGCGGCTCATCCACAGACCGCCCATCATCAGGCAGACATAGCCTGTGCCGATAGTAAGGATATACAGAGCCGCGACCGCTTCCACCGGGAGCGGCAAAGCCAGAATCCACCAGTTCAGGAAAAAGAGCACGAACCCGGCGGCAAGCACCGCCCATATCTTTTGCCAAGTGATTTTCTCTCCCTTGACTCCCTTTGTGCCCAGACAGGACAGGGCAAGCAGGAGGACGGCAAACAGTTTCGTGTAGAGGATGGAATGGAACAGCCCCGCCGTGCGGTCAAAGTTCATCAGGATTTTATCCACCACGCCGATATTCACGCCCTCCAGACTTATGGCTTCATAGCAGAACCAGTACACGTTCATGACCACTAAAATAATACTCACG
>ENA-OYWU01001454-OYWU01001454.1-human-gut-metagenome-genome-assembly--contig:-NODE-1454-length-10357-cov-6.750146_pt1 | contig 10357 bp, 7 predicted proteins | sample MGYA00244173_ERZ653403 | MGnify/ENA primary metagenome ERZ653403 (study PRJEB26926, sample SAMN06165043) | human gut metagenome | biome: ENVO:00009003; feature: ENVO:2100002; material: ENVO:00002003...
CGAGATGACGTCGAGTCTCGTGGGCTCGGAGATGTGTATAAGAGACAGCCTCGTAATTGCGCTGAATCGAAGAGGTCGAAATCTGTCCCTGCGACACGGCTGCACGGGCAATGTCGGCGAACAGCGTGTCGTAGCGCACCGGAGCCCCGCTCTCGCTGCCCAGCGACGAGGATTCTCCGCCACTCGATTCCGGCACGTAATCGGGCAGCCGGTAGGCTTCGGAATATCCCTGTTGGCGGCCGATGAAATCCACGATCCGCTCCACTTCGCGGGTTTCGACCAGCGCACACTGGATACGGATCAGCTCCCCGTCCTTCGAGAAGAGCATGTCGCCCCGGCCGATAAGCTGGTTGGCGCCCGGCTGATCGATGATCGTGCGCGAGTCGATCATCTGCATCACGCGGAAGGCGATACGGGCCGGGAAATTGGCCTTGATACCGCCCGTGATGACCTTCACGTCGGGGCGCTGCGTGGCGATAATCAGGTGAATACCGATGGCACGGGCTTTCTGCGCCAGACGCATCACGGGACCTTCGACCTCGCGGGCCGTCATAATCAGGTCGGCGAACTCATCGACCACAACTACGATATAGGGCAGGTAGCGGTGTCCCTTTTCGGGATTGAGCCGCCGCGCCGTGAATTTATCGTTGTATTCGGCGATGTTGCGGGCTCCCGCCATCTTGCAAAGTTCCAGCCGGTTGTCCATCTCCGTACAGAGGGAGTTGAGCGTATAGACCGCCTTGCGGGGGTCGGTGACGATCGCTTCGTCCTCGGACTCCATCTTGGCCAGGAAGTGCTTCTCGATCTTGGAATAGAGCGAGAACTCGACCATCTTGGGATCGATCATCACGAACTTGAGCTGCGAGGGGTGTTTCTTGTAAAGCAGCGAGGTGATGATGGCATTCAAACCGACCGACTTACCCTGCCCCGTAGCACCGGCCACGAGCAGGTGAGGCATCTTCGCCAGGTCGAAGACATAGTTCTCGTTCTGGATCGTGCGACCGATCACCACCGGAAGTTCGGCCTTCGACTCCTGGAACCGCAGCGAACGCACGGCCGAATACATCGACACGACCTGCTTGTCGCGGTTCGGCACCTCAATACCGATGGTACCCTTGCCCGGAATCGGAGCGATGATGCGGATACCGAGCGCCTTGAGGCTCTGGGCGATATCGTTCTCCAATCCCTGTATCTTGGAGATCTTGACGCCCTGGGCCTGCACGATCTCATAGAGCGTCACCGTAGGTCCCACCGTAGCTTTGATCCGCTGGATCGGAATCCCGAAATCCTTGAGCGTCTGTTCGATCTTGGACTTGTTCTCGTAAATCTCCTCGTCGCTCACCTGCGAATCGGACGTATAATCCTCGAGCAGCGTCACGGGCGGACGCTGGTAGTTGTTCAGATCCTTCAACGGGTCGTAGAGACTGCTCTCGATGCTTTTCTCGTCCACGACCTTGGCCTCGCGTGCTTCAACGGTCACCACGACGCCTTCGGCCGGAATTTCCGGCTCCGCCGTAAGCGTATATTCCGTAATTCCGTCCACGACCGGCGCGGGCTCCGACGCATACTGCGGTTGCTCGGGTTCCCGGGGTGCGGTAAAGGCAGCGTCGGCTTCGCCTCCCGAAAGATCGACCTCGGTAAATACATCGTCGCCCCCCACGATACGGGGTCCGGCAGAACGGGACGGAGCCGGCTCGGCAACCGTTGCAGGAACCTCTTCCGTAAGGGGAATTTCGAGGAAGGGACTCTCGTCCGGCTCATCGGGAACGGGAGCCGCAACCGGCGCAGGCCGCTGAATCGTCACCTCGGCCGCTCCATCCGCAGCGGAAGTGCGGGCCGACGCATCGACGGGAGCAGGCACGGGTTCGGGCTGGGGCCGTTCGGATTCGGGTTTAGAATCGGGTTCAGGCTCGGGATCGGTCTTCTCCTCCCCGGATTTCGAACGATGGTCGGCGACATTCACGACCGACTGTTTGACCAGATCGACGATCTTGCCGCCCTTGTCCACCATTGCATTGCCTGCCGTATTGACCGTATTGATGAAGTTGCGGTTGATGAACACGCCCGTCAGAATCCAGGCGCCCAGCAACAGGATGATATTTCCCAGCACGCCGATCACGCTCGTCAGCCTCCGGGCGACCTCGACCCCGAAGGCACCGCCCCACCCGCTGCCGAAAACGGCCCACTTCTCGCCGAAGGCGAAGCCCAACGTAAGGGAACCCAGAATCAGAATCAACAAAGCTCCGAGCACCGAATGGTTGAAAAGCAGCGGACGCTGGCGGATGATCCGCACTCCGACCATCGTGACGATCAGGGGCAAAATGATACCGAACAGGCCGAACGAACGCCCCACCAGACGCTCGGCCAACCAAGCCCCGGCGTAACCGCAGGGATTCTCGATCGCATCCGACAGGTCTGCCAGGCGGGGATCCTCCTGTTCGACACCGGACACAAGGCTCATGTCGGCCCGCCAGTCGAAATAGTAAAACAGCACCGAAGCCGTCAGGAAAAGCCCCGCGAAAAGCAGCAGCAAGCCCAGTATCCAACGCATGCTGTCACGGTTGGAACGGGAGGTAGCCTGCGGGCTTTTTGCCGAACTGTTTTTCTTGGTAGCCATATCGTATATTTATCGAGCGAAGGTAGGGATTTTTTTCGGAAAGTTCAAATGCAGGATCGGTTTCGAAAGGGCCGCCCCCCCCGATTCCGTTTTCGGACCGCAGCCGGTGCGGAGCCGCTAACCGAAAGCCTTGCATTCCAGCCGCGACCGGTACGCTTCATCCGCAAAGGTAAGAAATCCGTAATTCGCGGTGGCGCCTTTTTCGGCCCGCAGGTCATACTGGTCGAGCAACTGCCCCACCCTGCGTCCTACGGCAGGCGAAGGATCGACCACGGCAACCCCGCGTTCACCGATCACCTGCCGGAAAACCGGGAGCAGGAACGGATAGTGCGTACAACCCAACACGATCTGGTCGGCACCCTCGCGGATCATCGGCTCCAGCACGCGGCGCACGGTCTCGACGGCTTCGGGCGACTGCTCGCGGTCTTCCTCGACCAGTTCGACGAACCCTTCGCCTACGGCGGTCAGCACCCGGATATTCTCCCCGTAACGGGCTGCCGTGCGGCGGAACAGGTCGCCGTCCAAACTCCGGGCCGTAGCCAGCACACCTACCACCCCGCTGCGGGTATTCAGGCAGGCGGGCTTCACGGCGGGTTCCATACCTACGATAGGCATCTGCCGGTATTTGCGGCGCAGAAAATCGATGGCCGCAGCCGTAGCCGTATTGCAGGCGACGACGACCATTTTGCAACCGGCACCGACCAGCCGTCCGACCGCCTCGTCCGCTAGACGGCAGATCTCATCGGCCGGACGCGCACCATAGGGACAATTCTTACCGTCGCCCAGATAGACGAGCGACTCCTCCGGCAACTGGCGGCGAATTTCGCGCCAGACCGTCAGGCCGCCCAACCCCGAATCATATACGCCGACAGGCCGGTTATCCATTTCGTTCCTTCAGTTTTTCAGTGATAAATTCGAGGATTTCGTCATCGTTCATCGCGCCGCCGTCGATCGTCAGCGCAGCCTGTCCGTAAAACGGCTCCCGCTCGGCCATGTTGCGCGACATGAATTCGACCAGCTCCCGGTCGTCGAGTCCCCTCAACTTGGGGCGCTTCCAACGTCCGTGAGGACTCAAACGCGCTGCGATCTGCTCCGCCGAACGGCGGATATAGACCGTCAGACCGGCTCCGTTCATACGAGCCATGTTGTCCGCCCAGACGGGAAGCCCGCCGCCCGTGGAAACCACCAGGTCGTCGCCCGAAGCGATCAGCTGTTCGAGCATCCCGCGCTCCGCCTTGCGGAAATACTCCTCACCGGCATAATGGAAGATGTCGCACACGTCGGCACCCTCCTGTTTCTCGATCCGGTCGTCGGTATCGGCGAAGTCGTAACCCAACCGCCGGGCGAGCCGACGGCCGATGGTGGTTTTTCCGCACCCCATGTATCCGACCAGAAAAACGATCATATCCTAACTCCTAAAATAAATTCAACTGCTCGGTATCGACGATCACCTCCTCCGTGTCGCCTTTCGGACGTTCGATTTCGAACTCGGCGTCCGTACCCTCGACGGTCATCGTTTCGGGCAGGTCGAAATCCCCCTCCGAACCATTCGGAGCATCCTCCCCGGACGGCTCCGGCTCCACGAAAGCGAGCGTCGCCACGTCGTAGGTCGTAAGGCGCTTGCCCTTGGCCCGGTGGCTCTTCACGCCGACGAAACCGTCCACGTCGATCTCCTCCGCCGGACGCGAAGCCTGCGCCCCCTGGAAGGTCAGCACCAGCGTAGCCCCCGGGCAGGACGTCACGGCCACCAGATCGGCATCCTCGTCCAGGAACGGCTGCATCTTTTCGCCCTGTTCGGCCGTAAAGCGCTTCAGGTAGTAGTAATTCTGCGAGCGGTCGAAATAGGCCACCGCATAGACCGTATCGGGCGAATATTTCGACACGTGAACCGTATCGTCGGGAAAGTGCTGCGTAATGTCGAAATTCGTCGTGTAATAGACGTTCTTGGCCGTGCGGACAATGAGTTTGTCATCCCCCTGGAACTCACCGAGCAATACGCCCCGGCCGTCCGTATTGAGCCGGTGCACGTCTTCGTCGTACCAGATCTGCTGTCCTCCGAGGGTCGAAGTACCCCGCTCCTTGAGGACGATCTTATGGATGCCGTAACGCGAGAAGAGGTTGCCCTGGCTCTGCCGCCCCTTGATCGCCACGGTCGAGAAATCGAGATCGACGATCACCTTCTTCAAACGCGGACGCGGCTTGAAGTAAATCTTCAACACTTCGGCCTCACCGTTCGGATTGACAGACATATAGAGGATTTCACTCTTCGGATCGCCTTTGGTGATGTTGTACTCCTTGTCGCGCGTGATGCCCTTGATGGCGCAGCGCTTCATCAGGATCGGGCCGTTCTTGCCGTCGCGGTAGAGGACGTTGTAGATCGTCCGCTCGTCGTTGCGCTTGAACACCCCGATATAATAGATATTCTTGTCGAAAAAGGCTTTGTCGCTCACCTTCGTAATCACATAGCGGCCGTCTTTGGTGAACACGATCACGTCGTCGATATCCGAACAGTCGCACACGAACTCGGAATCCTTCATCGACTTGCCGATACCGAAGAAGCCCTCCACACGATCGACGTACAGTTTGGCATTCGTGACAGCCACCTTCGTCGCTTCGATCGAGTCGAACTCACGCAACTCGGTACGCCGCTCGCGGCCCTTGCCGTATTTGTCGCGGATACGCTCGTAATAAGCAATCGTATAGTCGGTCAGATGCGCCAGATGGTGCTGCGTTTGGGCGATATCCTCCTCGATCTGCCGGATCTCGTTGTCGGCCTTGTCGCTGTCGTAACGCGAAATACGGATGAACTTCAGCTCCGTCAGACGCTGGATGTCCTCGGTCGTGACCGCACGGCGCAGCACCTTGGTAAACGGTTCCAACCCCTTGCCGACGGCTGCGTAAGCCTCCTCGCGGGTTTTGCAGCCCTCGATGAGCTGATACAATTTATTAACGATGAAAATCCGCTCCAGAGAAGCCGCATGCCATGCTTCGTTGAGTTCGTTCAGGCGGATTTCAAGCTCCATTTTCAGCAGCTCGCGGGTATGCTCCGCTGAACGGCGCAGGATCTCGCTCACCCCCAGGAAATGGGGTTTGTCATCGCAGATCACGCAGGCATTCGGGGCGATCGACACTTCGCAGTCCGTAAAAGCGTAGAGCGCGTCGATGGTCTTGTCCGACGACTCGTCGGGCGCGACCTGCACGATGATTTCGACCTTCTCGGCCGTATTGTCGTCCACCTTGCGGATCTTGATCTTTCCCTTCTCGTTGGCCTTGACGATCGAATCCTTGATAGACTCGGTGGTCGTGGTGTAGGGAATCTCGGTGATGGCCAGCGTCCGCTTGTCGATCTTCGAAATGCGGGCACGCACCTTGACCGTACCGCCCCGCAGTCCGTCGTTGTAGCGGCTCACGTCGATCATGCCGCCCGTCGGGAAATCGGGGTACAGCACGAAATCCCTCCCCTGCAAATGCGCGATCGCCGCATTGATCAGCTCGATGAAGTTGTGCGGCAGAATCTTCGACGCCAGACCGACCGCGATACCGTCGGCACCCTGCGCCAGCAGCAGCGGGAATTTCACGGGAAGCGTCACCGGCTCCTCGTTACGGCCGTCGTAGGAGCGCATCCACTCGGTCGTCTTCTTGTTGAAAACCACGTCGAGGGCGAATTTCGACAGGCGGGCTTCGATGTAACGGCCCGCAGCGGCTTCGTCGCCGGTGAGGATGTTGCCCCAGTTGCCCTGACAGTCTATCAGCAGGTCCTTCTGTCCCAACTGCACCAGCGCATCCTTGATCGAAGCATCGCCGTGCGGGTGATACTGCATGGTCTGGCCCACGATATTGGCCACCTTGTTGTAACGACCGTCATCGACGGCTTTCATGGCATGCAGAATACGCCGCTGCACCGGCTTGAGTCCGTCCTGCACGTGCGGAACGGCTCGTTCCAGGATGACATACGAAGCGTAATCGAGGAACCAGTTACGGTACATACCCGTCAGCTTGCGCACGCCGCCCTCCTCGGAGAGCAACTTGCCGTATTTGCCCGTCGGAGCGGCGGACTCTTCGGCCCCGACACTCCCCGCAGCGTCATCCGCCGCCGCAGGAACCTCGCCGGGCAGATCGTCCCGTTCCGTCATATCTTCTCTTTGTTCGCTCATAATCTATGTTCTGTTTTCGGTTTCGCACCGGCACCGCACAAGAAAACCGCACCGGTCGATAAGAAACGGCGGTTACCCGATCGCCAGGTCGCTCTCCACGATATCCTCCTCGATACGCAGGTTACCGATAATAAAGCCCTGCCGCTCATAGGTGTTCTTACCCATGTAGAACTCCAGCATATCGTGGATCGGGTCGTCCTTCGTAAGCCGCACCTTATCCAGGCGGATATCCTGGCCGATGAACCCCCGGAACTCGTCGGGAGAAATCTCACCCAGACCTTTGAAACGGGTGATTTCGGCGTTGGCGCCGCATCGTGCGACCGCCCGGTTTTTCTCCTCCTCGCTGTAACAGTAATGCGTCTCCTTCTTGTTACGCACGCGGAACAACGGTGTCTGCAACACGTACAAGTGTCCGCCGCGGATCACGTCGGGAAAGAATTGCAGGAAGAAGGTCATCAGCAGCAAGCGGATGTGCATGCCATCGACATCGGCATCGGTGGCGATCACGACCTTGTTGTACCGCAGGTTGTCCATATCCTCCTCGATGTTGAGCGCCGCCTGCAACAGGTTGAACTCCTCGTTCTCATATACGACCTTCTTCGTGAGGCCGAAGCAGTTGAGCGGCTTGCCCCGCAGCGAAAAAACCGCCTGCGTACGCACGTCGCGGCTCTTGGTGATCGAACCGGATGCCGAATTACCCTCCGTAATGAAGATCATCGACTCCTCGGCCAGCTCGTTCTTGTCCGTCAGATGTATCTTGCAGTCGCGCAGCTTCTTGTTGTTGAGCGACACCTTCTTGGCCGTTTCGCGGGCTTTCTTCTGAATACCGGAGATCGCCTTGCGCTCCTTCTCGTTCTCGACGATCTTCTTTTGCAGAATCTGGGCCGTCTCGGAGTGCTTGTGCAGGTAGTCGTCCAAGTGCTTGGCCAGAAAATCGACGATGAAGTTGCGCAGCGGAACCCCCGGTTCGATCTCCTTCGAGCCCAGTTTGATCTTGGTCTGCGACTCGAACACCGGATCGGTCACACGGACCGAAATGGCGGCGATGATCGACGTGCGGATGTCCGAAGGATCGTAATCCTTGTGATAAAACTCCTTGATGGTCTTGGCGATCGCTTCACGGAAAGCCGCCTGATGCGTACCGCCCTGCGAGGTGTATTGTCCATTGACGAACGAATAGTAACTCTCGCCGTAACCCGTACCGTGTGCGATGGCCACTTCGATATCCTCGCCCGAAAGGTGGATCGGCGCATAAAGCGGCTCCTCGGTCATGTTCTCGCCCAGAAGGTCCAGCAAGCCGTTCTTCGAAACATAGCTCTGACCGTTGAAACGGAAGGTCAGCCCCAGATTGAGGTAAGTATAGTTGCGAATCATCTGCTCGACGTACTCCAGATTGTAGGAATAGTCGCCGAACACCTCCCGGTCCACACGGAAACTGATAAACGTACCGTTTTTCTCCTGCACGCCGCTCTCCCAGCGGTCGCTCTGCTCGAGCCCCTGCGCGAAAGTCACCGTGCGGGCCTCGCCGTCGCGCACCGAACGGGCGGTAAATTCGCTCGAAAGCATATTGACGGCCTTGACGCCGACACCGTTCAGTCCGACGGTCTTCTTGAAGGCCGAACCGCCGTACTTGCCGCCGGTATTCATCTCGCTGACGGCCGCAGCGAGGGACTTGAGCGGAATACCGCGCCCGTAGTCGCGGACAGTCACGATGTCGTCCTCGACCGTCACGTCGATCTGCTTGCCGGCGCCCATGATGAACTCATCGACAGAGTTGTCCACCACCTCCTTGATCAGGACGTAAATGCCGTCGTCGGCCTGCGAGCCGTCGCCCAGCTTGCCGATATACATACCCGGCCTCAACCGGATGTGCTCCCTCGGCGAGAGGGTCACAATGGCATCGTCGCCATAGCTGTTGCTGGTGTTATCTATCTTTTTATCGGACATAATCGTTTATTTCTGTTTCTTGATTTCGGCGAGCCTTACGCACATCGACGCCCGCACCTGCTCCATCAGCTCCTTCGGATCGGCAGCGGCGACCCGTTCGGCGCTCACTGGCGGCAGAATACTTACAGTCAATTTATTGCGCCAGTTGAACATCCCGTTGCGGCCGATCATTGTGGTCGTACCGTACAACACCACCGGCAGGATCTCGACGCCGGCCTCGCGGGCCAGCGTGAAAGCCCCCGCCTTGAAACGATGGATTGCGCCGTCGTGCGAACGCGTGCCCTCCGGAAAGATCGCCACCGAAGCGCCGCGCGAAAGCCACAGCTTTCCGTCGCGGATCACCTTCTCCATCGCGGCCGTGGCATGGCTCCGGTTGATGCAGATATCCCCGTGCAGCAAAAGGAACTGACCGAAAAACGGCACCTTGAAAACTTCCCGCTTGGAAACCCACCGAAAATTGAGCGGCACGAAATAGAGGGTCGGAATATCCAAACCGGCCTGGTGATTGACCACGATAACGTACGGTTTGCGACGGTCGATATACTCCCTGCCGGTAACCCGGAACTTCCACAGAGGCGGAACCGCATAGAAAATACGGACCAATATCCGGGACAGTTCGTGCACGATCCTCCGGGATTTGTCGAAAGGCCACGTCAAAAGCAACGCCACGGCGGACAATACCAGAAAAAAAGTGCAGATAACGAACAGGAAAAGGTAGAATAAAACGCTTAACATAAGGTATGGTCACAATTATCCACGATAATTCAAGGAACAAAAGTACAAAAATTTATCGGGTATTTTAACCGCGATCCCCGAAATTTTTATCAATACCTCCCTGCGGCAAAAAAGGGTTCGCACCACGGCCGAAGCCTTCGGAGGACCGGCGAAATCCCATTTACGACCTCGACACATAACGCGGTGCGGCGACCTTTCAGGATCGCCGCACCGCCGTTCACAGGCCGGAATCTCAAAACTTCACCTCCGGTACGGTCTGCGCACCTTCCTCGGCCGCAAAATAGGCTTTCTGATCGAAGCCGAACATGCCGGCGATCAGGTTGGCAGGGAAGCGGCGGATCGTCACGTTATACTGCCGGGTCGCATCGTTGAAGCGTGTGCGGGCCACGGCGATCCGGTTTTCCGTTCCTTCCAGTTGGGCTTGCAGCTCCAGGAAATTCTGGTTGGCCTTCAGGTCGGGATATTGCTCCGCAACGGCGATCAGGCGCCCCAGAGCCGATCCCACCTTCTGCTGCGCCTGCTGGAACTCGGCCAGCTTCTCGGGCGTCAGGTCCGCTGCATCCAGTTTGAACGACATGGCCTGGGCACGGGCTCGACCACCTCGGTAAAAGTGGACTGCTCGTGCGCAGCATAGCCCTTGACGGTATTGACCAGATTGGGAATCAGGTCGGAACGACGCTGGTACTGCGCCTCGACATCGGCCCAAGTCGTATTGACGGTCTCTTCGGCCGTGACCATTCTGTTATAGGCCGAACAGGAGCCGCTGATGAACAGCACCACAAGTACGACCACTACGATCCAGATAACTTTTTTCATTTTTTCTATCGTTTTTTAGTGAATTTCCAAATTTACCAACGGGAACCGGCACCGCCGCCACCGAAGCTGCCGCCGCCGAAACCTCCAC